>SESH01074894.1_pt1 | contig 28378 bp, 25 predicted proteins | sample 3171561 | NCBI WGS metagenome assembly SESH01 (sample SAMN10866947, study PRJNA518727) | freshwater metagenome | biome: subpolar coniferous forest; feature: holomictic lake; material: water; isolation source: holomictic Lake 442 2011 16.5 m and 2014 13 m | place: Canada: near Kenora, Ontario
GATGCCCAGGAGTGATCCGGTCACCGGGGGAAGCGCGCGCTCACGCCTGCTTGTCGCAAGCAACGCCACGAACTCGGCAAACATCTGTGAAACCGACTTGCCACGTTGCGCAGCCTCCGCTTTCGCCTGCTCCACAAGCACATCGTCCAATCGCAAGGTTAGCTTTGTGTTCATGACGTATACTTTTGCAAGATCTGTACGTCTCGTCAATCATTTTGCAGCGACACGATTGTCGGGATGGCAGCGACCCCGGGAGCGGCAAACGGGGCACTTGACGGCATGCCCGCCCATCGAAGAAAGCCTCCATTCATCAATCTCAGCCAAGAGGCTTTCGGGTTGTGTCCCCCCAATGCAGACTGGGCTTCTTATTTGCCCCGAAGCATCTCACGGGCGTGTTTCAGCGTCACACTGGTGAGGTCGCGTCCGCCCAGCATACGGGCGATTTCTTCCACACGCTGCGCCTCACTGAGGAGCTCGATCGAGGTGCGCGTCCGGCCGTTCACGACCTCCTTGGCCACGGCAAAGTGGGTCCCGCCACGGACCGCCACTTGCGGAAGATGGGTGATGCACAGCACCTGATGATGCTTCCCGACCGTATCGAGTTTGGCTCCGATGGCCGTTCCCATTGCTCCGCCAACGTTGGCGTCAATCTCGTCAAAAACGAGCACCGGGATACTGTCATGATTCGCCAGCACCGCCTTGACCGCCAACATGACGCGCGAGATTTCTCCGCTGGAGGCGATGGCTCGTAACGGGCGCGCCGGCTCGCCGGCGTTCGGCGCAAACGCAAACTCAATCCCATCCAGACCCGAGGGGCCGGGTTCCTCCGGCGTGAGTTCAACCGCAAAGGCCCCGTGCGCGAAGCCCAGATCGCGCAATTCCAGGGTAATCGTCCCGGCCAATTTTGAAGCGGCCTGGCGCCTGGCCTTGCCCAGCTTGCCGCCAACCTGCCCCAGTTTGGCACGCACTCCTTCGATCTGCCGGTCAATTTCAGCCAGACGTTCTCCGCGACCTTCCAGGGCGCGCAATCGCGCCTTGGCTTTCTCAAGAGTCTCCAGGACATCCTTGACGGACCCGCCGTATTTGCGTTTCAGGCGATGATACAACGCCATCCGGTCCTCCAGCCACTGCAGGCGCCGGGGATCGCCCTCGATGTTCCGGACATGGTGTTCGATCGTCCCGGCAAGATCCTGAAGCTGAACCGTCAGGGACCGGGCTTCATCCCGCCACGCGCTGGCAGGCTCGACCAACGGCGCCAGTTCGCCCAGACCTTTTTGCGCAAAGGCGAGCCCGTTGAACGCCGAATTCTCCCCCTCCATCAGGGCATTGCGAATGCCTTCGGACAGTTCGAGAATACGCTGGGCATTCGCCACCTGCACCTGTTCCCGGGCAATGGATTCGTCCTCGCCCTCCACCAGCGCGGCGTCCTCGATCTCCTTGATCTGAAATGAAAGCACGTCGATTTGCTGGGTGACATCCTGTTCATCGGTGCCCTCCAGTTCCCGCCGCTGCGCCTGCAGGTCGCGAAACGACCCGTAGAGGGTCTCGTAACCTTCGCGGGTTTCCCACAGGTGACCGAAAGCGTCGAGGATGTCGAGTTGGAACTCGGTATTGAGAAGCGACTGGTGATCGTAGGGCCCGTGCATGTCCACCAGCAACTCACCCACGCGCTTGAGCACCTGGAGGGTGGTCGCGCTGTCATTGATGAAATTCTTACCCGTCCCGTTGACAGAAAGGGTGCGGCGGACCAGTAACTGCCCGTCTTCGCAAACAGGCAGCCCCACCTCATCTAGGATCGCGTCGACCGCAGCGGAATCGGGGAGGTTGAAAGCGGCCTCGGCCAGACACTGCTCCGCCCCGGCCCGGATCAGACTCTTATCCGCCCGCTCACCCAACAACAGGCCCAGCGCACCGATGATCACCGACTTCCCGGCGCCGGTTTCGCCCGTAATCACGTTGAGGCCGGTATTAAACTCGACCGTAATATCCTCAACCAAGGCCAGATTACGTACTCGGAGCGTATGAAGCATGGGCGGAAAGATACCGTTGCGGAGGCCGAAGTTCCAGAAGTTTCGCCTTCTCTCCGACGGGTCCATCTGCTATCGAATATAACGCAACGGGAGGCTTGATCCGAAGGGAGAGGGTCGATGCGCGTATTGATCACCGGCGGAGCCGGATTCATTGGCAGTCATATCGCCGAGCATTTCCAGGGACGGGCGGAAGTCCGAGTCCTGGACAATCTGCGCTCGGGCCACCGCCACAACCTGGCGGGCCTCGACGCCGCCTTCATTGAGGGCTCCATCCTGGATCGCCCGCTCGTGCGCCAGGCCATGGAGGGCGTGGATTATGTCTTTCACCTTGCCGCCATGATCAGCGTGCCGGAATCCATGCAGAAACCGGTCGAATGCACCGAACTGAACACCATCGGGACCCTCATCGTGCTGGAAGAAGCAGCCCGGGCAGGCGTTAAGAAGCTGATCTTCAGCACCTCCGCCGCTATCTACGGCGATAACCCCGTCACGCCCAAGCTTGAAACCATGCGCCCCGAGCCTAAAAGCCCCTACGCCGTTTCAAAACTGGACGGCGAGTATTACTGCGACATGTTTGCGCGCGAGGGCCGTGTCCAAACCGCCTGCCTCCGCTATTTCAACGTATTCGGACCCCGCCAGGATCCCGGGAGCCCGTATGCCGCCGCCGTCCCCATTTTCGTGGACAGGGCGGTGCGGAACCAGCCCATTATCATTTATGGCGATGGGGAACAGACGCGCGACTTTATCTACGTCAAGGATGTCGTGGCCGCGAACGTCTTCTTCGCCATGCAGTCCCGCCATACGGGCGTCTTCAATGTGGCCTATGGTCAACACCTCAGCATCAACGAGCTCGCCCGCACCCTTTGCAGGCTAATCGGATCCTCCTCCGAGATCCGCCACGCCCCCGAGCGGCCCGGCGACATCAAACACTCCCTGGCCGCCATCGGCAAACTTCTGGCGGCCGGCTTCACACCGGACGGCTGCCTGTCGGAGGGGCTAGCCGCCACCGTCACGTCCATGGCGTCTATGACGTCGAAGAATAGTTCTTGAGGGAATCGGGATTAGCCTCTAGCATTACTACCGCGTTGCCCAAACAGACTTGAATGAATGGCGTGCCATGACAACAATCAAAACCATCAAGCTGAAAAGAAACCCGGACTCCTCAACCGAGGGCGCCCCATTGGCGCCTCAAGCTGTCGGCGAACCGCGCGTTGCGGCGGCCCCGGCCGGAACGGCCCCCGTCGGTGCCCCATCCTCAACCGGCAAGAATCCTCTTACCGTCTTTGCCGTTTTGGGTCTCTGCGCCGTGCTCGCGTTGGTGGCGGTGATCGGTCTGCAGGCTGCCGAAATTTCATACTTCGCGGCCATCCCCTCCGTCTGGCCACTCAAGTAGACAGGCGCCTGTCACGAATCCATGACTGACAGCCTGACAGCGCCCTGTCCTTCGTCCCCGCAACCGGTCGCGATGCAAGAGGCTGTCGCCCTGATTCAGGCCGTATGCCAGTCCTTGAATACCGCGCTCCTCTACGGAGTCCAGCACAAGGTTGCCCAGGCGTCTTTAGACCGCAGTTACCCTGCCATCGCCGATTTCATTGCGCGCCACGGCCCGACGCATGTGGGCATCATGGATGGCGAATTGCTGATCAATGGCACGTCCGCCAGCGGCGCCCCGCTGGCGGGAAACCTGACGGCGCGCCTGGCGGCCAGGAATCTTCTGAGTTTTGTGATGGCACCCGGTTTGTCACCGGAGGAATATCGAACGTTCCTGACGGTGCTCCTCACACCTCCCGCGCCAGCCGATGCCGGCCAGCCGGCATCGAATGTCATGGAAAATCTCGGGCTCCTCCATATCGAGACCCAGAACGTCTCCTATCGCCGCGTGGTTGAAGGCGAAGCCGCTCCCGCCCCATCAACGGCGGCGGATACAGGCACCCCCGATGACTCCGTCACGCTTCCGTCTGATCTGTCCAACGTCATGGCCTTACTGAAAGGCGACCCGACCGCCTCATCGGACCGCGACCGGGAAGATCTGCGGCAGTTGGCGAACGATGCCGAAAAACTCGCCGAGCTCATCCTGCGGACGGTCACCGTTCGCGAGCAGACGGTGGATCTCGCTTCCGGTGAGTCGTTGACCGACCTGGTGGTGGGCTGTATCAACCGGGTCACCAACACACTGACCCAGGGTCCCGCCTCAAAAACTCAAAAAGGCCGCAAACAGGTCAAACGTTCCCTGCTTCTCCTGGAAGGACAATTGCTGAACCAACTGCACGCCCTGGCCGGAGCCCCTCTCGATTCAGAAGCCATATCAGCGGCTTTTGCGGAGGCGACCGAGGACCTGGATGTGGAGACCCTGACGGCGAAGTACATGAAAGCCCGCCGGGCTGCCGAAAAAGCCGAGGCCCGGCTGAAGAAAATGATCGACCGGGCCGCAGACGATCCCCTTCAGGAAAACGAACTGCGCGATCGCCTGCTGGAACAGGGCCTCACCCCTGAGGGATGGGAGACCCTGTCGATCACACGCGAGCCCGCCACCGCTTCGGTCACCACCTCGGCTCCGGACCTGAATGAGACCAGCACACTGACTTTGCTTCTGAGCCAGTTGACCGAAACCCTCGCCCGGTCCGCGACTACCGCCTCCGAAACCGGGGACGCCCAAATCCGGGCGCTGATCTCCGAAGCCGGCGATCAGGTCCAGACTCTGGCCGCCAGCACAGAAAAGAAAATTGAAACACTCCGGGACAGGACCGCCCTTTCCTCGGAGGAAGCAGGAGCCGGCAAGAGCGAAACATTATCGCGCAAAGACCTTCTGAAGATGCTGGCCGAGATCGCCCAGGAACTGAGCCAGCCACTGACGATTGTGAATGCCACCCTGGAGATGCTGCGTGGTCAACGCTCCGGCCCCATTACGGCGGCGCAAGGTGAATTGCTGGCGCTGGCCGCCGAAAGCGGCATCCGGCTTGGACATCTGATCGCCTGCCTGATGAAGGTCGCCGGGACTCCCACGAGTCTCAATCCGGATCACGATATGCTCCAGGAACTATATCGGGCCGGTGGCGCGCCGTCCGCCACCTGACCCCTGCCGGTTCTCCCCGCCCCGCAGGCCGGCCCCTATGGCCACAATTTTTCGGGATACACGCCCTGCGCAACCAACTTCCCTATCCCCTCGACCACCACCCCTTTGTCCTGCGGATAGGTAACCCCGAACCAGTTTTCCGGGGTCGGCAATACGTTTACAGAGGCCAGTCCAGCCCGAACCAACCCATCGATCACCGTGGGTAGAAAAAACTCAGCCTTGGGGTCCTGGCCGGAGGTCTGAAGGAATGCTGGAAACCGGTCCAGCAGTCTGGGAAACAACGACGGCGTCAGGCCCCACATGTTCATGGAGACGGGTTCATCCCCCGAGAACTCCCGCCAGGAGCCATCCGGCTCAGCCAAGCGCGCGCCGGTGCCGTGCTTTTCGATCTTCGTGCATTCCTCCACACGCTTCAGCAACCCCTTCGGGTCCACCTCGCAGACCCCCCGCGCCACATGTCCATGTTCTGACAACGTATTGCGCAACGTAAAGCCCACCATGCCGTACTGCGACGAGGCTGGATCCACACCGCTCAGAAACTTCCCGAGTGCCTCGAATGACCGGCGCCCATAAAAATCGTCGGCGTTGATGACCGCAAACGGCGTCTTCACCACGTTCCGCGCGGCCAGCACAGCCTGCCCGGTTCCCCATGGTTTCTTCCGTCCGGCGGCTGTGAAGCCGGCAGGCAGGTCGTCGATCTCCTGGAATACATAGTCCACGGCAATCCGGCCCTCGAAGCGCGACGACACCACGGCCCTGAAATCCTTCTCGATATCGCGCCGGATCACACACACAACCCGGTCAAATCCCGAGCGGAGGGCGTCGAACACCGAATACTCGATGACGATCGCGCCATAAGGCCCCACTGCCTCGATTTGCTTCAAGCCGCCATACCGGCTTCCAATCCCCGCCGCCAACACCACCAGGGTCATGCTCATCTTACTCCCTCTCCAATCCAAAAGGCCGTTGAATCCAGCACCGCCCGCACGCCCGTGAAGCTAGCACCGGGAAAAGGCAAGTCAACCTGAAACCGGCCGCCACCCTCGCGGCCTCCCGGATTCGACATCCGGATTTGACAGCCTGACCACGGCGACCTATTGTGCGGCTATGCTACCGCAGTGGATCATCGAGAAGAAACGCAACGGCGAGGCGCTTTCTGCGGAAGAGCTGGCGTTCTTTGTCAGCGGCTACACGTGCGGCGAAATCCCCGATTACCAGATGTCCGCGCTCGCGATGGCCATCTATTTTCGCGGCATGTCTCCCGCTGAAACCGCCGATTTGACCCGCGTCATGATGAACTCCGGCGATCTCGTCGACACCTCCTCAATCACCCAACCCAAGGTGGACAAGCATTCCACCGGCGGCATCGGCGACAAGATCTCCATTCCCCTTGCCCCCCTGGTCGCCGCCTGCGGTGTCGTCGTGCCCATGATCTCCGGCCGTGGACTGGGCATCACCGGCGGAACACTGGACAAACTGGAATCCATCCCGGGCTATCGCACCGATCTCGACGCGGCCGCCTTTTTAGCCACCCTGCGGGATTGCGGGTGCTCCCTCATCGGGCAGACCGAACAACTCGTGCCTGCCGACCGGAAACTCTACGCCCTGCGCGATGTTACCGCCACCGTCCCCTCGATTCCCCTGATCGTGGCCAGCATCATGAGCAAGAAGCTGGCGGAAGGTATTGACGGCCTTGTTCTGGATGTGAAGTGCGGGTGCGGCGCCTTCATGCGGACCCGTGATGACGCCCGCGCGCTCGCCAACGCCCTCGCAGATGTTGCGCGAGCCATGGGCAAGCGCGTGTCCGTGTTCATTACCGCCATGGACCAACCCTTGGGGCGCTCCGTGGGAAATGCCCTCGAAATCGCCGAGAGTCTGGACATCCTCTCCGGCAAGGGACCCGCCGACTCCACCGAACTTACCCTTATGCTGGGCGCCGAAATGCTCCGCCTGGCGGGTGTGGCCGGAGACGACAAGGCAGCCATGTCGCTTCTGCTGGATGGGATAGCCTCGGGCGCCGCGCTCAGGACATTCAAAGCCATGGTGGCCCGCCACGGCGGTGACCTGCGAGCCCTCGACCACCCTGAGCGGCTTCCCTCGGCTCCGTTCCGGCATTCCTGCACGGCTCCCGTCGGGGGATTCGTGAAGGAAGTACATGCGGAAAAGATCGGCCAGGCCTGCCTCCTGCTGGGAGCCGGACGGGTGAAAACAACCGATAGGGTCGATCATGCCGCCGGCATTTCAGGCCTGGCTAAAATCGGCGAGAAAGTTTCCAGGGGCGGCCCCTTGGCCATCCTCCATGCCGCCACTAAGGATCGGCTCGCCGCCGCCACGCCCCTCGTCGAAAGCGCCTTTGTAATCACCCCCCAACCTGTCTCCGTCCCGCCATTGATTTTGGAGCGCCTATGAACCCGTCCAACCTTCTCGCCGCCGCCGAGCGGATCGCCCGCCAACTGCCCGACACCCGGCCTTCGCTGGCGCTGATCATGGGCTCCGGCTGGCGCGAGGTGACGAACGGTTTCCAGGTCGATCATACGCTCAGCTACAGCGATATTCCCGAACTGGGCGCCCCTCAGGTCGCGGGGCATGGTGGAGAGCTGATGCTGGCCCGGCACGCCGGCGTCAATCTCCTGGTGTTCTCCGGGCGCCGGCACTGGTACGAGGGTGCCGGGTGGGATCCCATCGCCTTTCCCATCGCGCTCGCCAAAACCGTCGGAGCGCAAGGGATCATCCTGACCAACAGCGCCGGCGGCATCCGTTCGGATTTGACGGCGGGTTCCCTGATGATCATTGACGACCACATCAACCACATGGGACTCAATCCGCTGATCGGCCCGGCCCTGCCTTTCTGGGGCCCCCGCTTCCCCGACATGTCGCGCACCTATGACCCGGATTATCGCGCGATATTCGATGCCGCGGCCCGCCGCAGCGGCATTGTCCTAGCGCATGGCGTCTATCTGGCGGTCTCAGGCCCTTCCTACGAAACGCCCGCCGAAATCGCCGCCTTCCGAACCCTGGGCGCCGACGCTGTCGGCATGTCGACTGTTCCCGAGGCGATCCTGGCACATGCGGCAGGCCTGCGTGTCGCCGGCCTCTCCTGCATCGCCAACGCGGCCGCCGGGTCCACCGCCACCCTCTCGCATCAGGAGGTCCTGGCTGGGGCCAGGTCGGCCATCCCCGCTTTGACGACCCTGATTCAGGCGTTTGTGGAGCAATTTGGAAAGACACTCACGACATAAGTCAGGAATTTACCATGCGCACCCAAACACCGACCCCTGCCGAACGGACCCTCCTCGCCGCCGCCGCCCTCGCCGCCAGGAACAGCCATTCGCCCTACTCCCGCTTCCCTGTTGGCGCGGCCCTGCTGACCGAAGACGGCACGGTCTTCTCCGGTTGCAACGTCGAGAACGCCTCTTATGGCCTGACGATCTGCGCCGAACGCGTGGCCATCGGCGCGGCGGTGGCGGCGGGACATCGCCATTTTTCGCGCCTCGCCATTGCCGCCGGAACGCATCAAGCCGCGCGCCCCTGCGGCGCCTGTCTGCAGGTGCTGTCCGAGTTTTGCGGGCCACGGTTCAAGATTCTTCTGGCCCCCCTGGACGATCTTACTAAGGTTGAACGCGTCACCTTGCACGCGTTGCTCCCGCAGGTGTTTTCTCTGGCCTCCCCATGAACGTCCATCCCTTATCTTCCGGCCCGGCAACCCCTCAACAGCAGGGCGCCCTTGAAATCGTCCGCCGTCTTCAAACGGCGGGATTCATCGCCTACTTCGCCGGCGGCTGCGTACGGGATCTGGTTATGCGTCGTACCCCCAAGGACTACGACATCGCCACGAACGCCGTCCCGGATAAAGTCATCGAACTCTTTCCCGAGTCCGTGGCCGTGGGGAAGTCCTTCGGCGTGATCCGGGCGCGGGCGGCGGATGATTGGTACGAAATAGCCACCTTCCGGAAAGACGCGGCCTACACGGATGGCCGTCATCCTGAAAGCGTCACCTTCTCCGACCCCGAGACCGACGCCCAGCGCCGGGATTTCACCCTGAACGCGCTTTTCTATGACCCAGTCCGCCAGGAACTGCTCGATTACGTGCAGGGGTTGGACGCCATTGAAAAGCGCCTCATCAAAGCCGTCGGGAATGCGGAGGCCCGTTTTCAGGAAGACCGACTACGGCTTCTACGCGCGGTCCGATTCGCCGCGACACTGGATTTCGCACTGGAACCCGCCACGGCGGCGGCGATCCGGACGGCCGCCCCGGGCGTGGCGACCCTCAGTGCCGAGCGCATCCGTGAGGAGTTGACTCGCCTGCTGACCGAAGCCCAGCGCGCCGGCGACGCGTTGGTCCTTCTGCGAAACTTGAACCTGCTCGAAGCCATCCTGCCTGAGGTGGACGCCATGCACGGCGTCGAACAACCCCCCGAGTTCCATCCGGAAGGGGATGTCTTCCAACACACCGTTTTGATGCTCAACGCCTTACACACCACCGACCCGCAACTGGCTTGGGCGGTCCTGCTGCATGACGTGGGCAAGCCACCGACTGCGCAACTCAAGGAGGGGCACTGGCGCTTCGAGCGCCACGCCAACATCGGCGCCCTGTCTGCCGGCCGCATTCTTGAGCGCCTGCGCTTTTCGTCCGAGGATAGGGCCGCGATCGAGTTCATGGTCGGGAACCACATGCGCTTTGCGGACGTTAAGGAGATGCGGCTCTCGACGCTTCGGAAACTGGTGGGTGCCCCTACCTTTGCCAAGGAACTGGTACTGCACCAACTGGATTGCCAGGCGAGCCACCGTGACATGGAGAATTACGATTACCTGGTTGCCTTTCGTGATCAGGTACGTTCCGAACCCGTGCTGCCCGCTCCCTGGGTGAACGGTCGCGACATCATGCAACTCGGCATTCCCGAAGGCCGCGACGTGGGGGTATGGCGCCAAAAAGCCTACGAGGCTCAGTTGGAGGGCACCTTCCCGGACCGGGAACACCTCCTGGCCTGGCTGAAATCAGAACTGGCCCAAGGGTGGAACCCTGAGCCCTGAACTTTCGCTTGAGATTCAGCCCATAAAAAACTATTCTTACTGCCCAATTTGGAGATAGGCAGGCACATTATGTTCTCAACCATGTTGAAATCCAAACTCCACGGTGCGCGCGTCACCAGTGCCGACTTGGATTATGAAGGCAGTCTGACCATTGACCGGGACGTGATGGATTACGTCAAGATCCTCCCCTATGAGAAGATTCTGGTGGCCAACCTCGAAAACGGCAACCGGTTTGAGACCTATGCCATCTCCGGTGAGCGCGGATCGGGAGTCATCTGCCTGAACGGCGCCACCGCTCACCTTGGGAAAATCGGCAACCGGCTCACCATCTTCACCTTCGGCCTGTTCCCCACCGACCAGGCGACCCAGCATCATCCCCGCGTGGTGCGACTGGACGAAAAGAACCGCATCGTGGGCGGTTTACGACCCGTTTGAGCCCGCGCAACCTCACGCCGCCGCTTCGGCCTTGCGCTCGAGTTCCAATCGCTGGGCAGTGACCATGCTCTTGGTGACATGGAAATCGCGAATATCGTTGCGCCGGGGAATTTCAAACATGATCTCGAGCATGAGGTGTTCGAGAATGGCCCGCAACCCGCGCGCGCCGGTCCGCTTCTTGATCGCCAGCCGCGCCAGTTCATGTGTGGCGGCGTCAGCAAACGTCAGGTTCACATTCTCCATCGCCATCAACTTCTGATACTGCCGGATCATGGCGTTCTTGGGTTCCACCAGCACTCGCACCAGATCCGCCTCCGTCAACGACTCGAGGATCGTCGTCACCGGCAGGCGCCCGATAAACTCCGGAATCATCCCGTACTTCATCAGGTCTTCCGGTTCAATCCGAATGTCCCTGACATCCGGCTTCGGCATTTCAGATGCCGCAAAGCCCAATCCCTGCTTGCTGGCTCGGCGCTTCAACACATCTTCCAGCCCCACAAAAGCACCCCCGCAAATGAAGAGGATGTTCTGGGTATTGATTTTGATGTATTCCTGCTGGGGATGCTTGCGTCCGCCCTGCGGCGGAACATTCGCCACCGTGCCCTCCAGAATCTTGAGCAACGCCTGCTGCACGCCTTCGCCCGACACGTCGCGGGTGAGGGAAACGTTATCGGTCTTGCGCGCAATCTTGTCGATTTCGTCGATGTAGATAATGCCCCGCTCAGCGCGGGCGATATTCTGATCGGCGGCCTGGATCAAACGCAGCAGCACGTTCTCAACATCCTCGCCAACATAGCCAGCCTCCGTCAGCGTGGTCGCATCGGAAATACTGAACGGGACATCCAGACAGCGCGCCAGGGTGCGGGCCAGAGGAGTCTTGCCCGTGCCGGTGGGCCCGACCAGCAGAATATTGCTCTTCTCGATCTCGACGTCCTTGAAGGCCGCAACGATCCCCGCTTGATCGCCCTGCTGCAGACGCTTGTAGTGATTATGGACGGCAACGGACAGCACCTTCTTGGAGTGCTCCTGCCCCACAACATACTGGTTGAGAAACTCGAAAATCTCATGCGGTTTGGGGACCTTGAGCGGTGCGGCGCCCCGGGCCGCCTCCCGATGGGGCGACGCGGGCGCCCCCTCCTGGCCGCTCTTGCTGAACAGGTCCCGGCACAGATGGGTACAGTCCTTGCAGATGTAGGTTCCCGGAGGTCCCGCCAGCAACTGTCCGGCCACGGTGGCCGGACGCAGACAGAACGAACAGGAGGGTTCAGCACGATTCTTGGATTTGGCCATGACGAAGCTCCTCAGTCCTTTTTCGCCGCAGGCTTCCGATGGGCTAACACCGCGTCCACCAGGCCGTACTCCCGGGCCTCATCGGCCGACATAAAAAAGTCGCGGTCAGAATCCCTCGTCACCACCTCCAGAGGTTTGCGTGTGTGGAACGCCAAAATCTTGTTCAGAGTGTCACGCGTTCGCAAAATTTCCTGGGCCTGAATACTGATGTCTGACGCCTGCCCCTGCACCCCGCCCCAGGGCTGGTGAATCATCACCCGCGCATTAGGCAGAGAGAAGCGCTTGCCGGCCGCGCCAGCGGCCAGTAAAACGGCACCCATGCTGGCGGCTTGCCCCACGCAATAGGTCGCCACATCGCACTTCAGGAACTGCATCGTGTCGTAGATGGCCATGCCGGCCGTCACCGACCCCCCGGGTGAATTGATATACAGGCTGATGTCCTTCTCGGCATCATCGCTCTGCAGAAACAGCAACTGGGCAATCACCAGGCTGGAGATCACATCATCAATACCTGACCCGATGAAGATGATGCGTTCCCTGAGCAGGCGGGAGTAGATATCATAGGCCCGCTCGCCCCGCCCCGTTTGTTCCACCACCATCGGCACCAGCATCTGACTTCTCGTATTCATGAATACTTTCTCCCACTCCGGCGACGCATGCGCCATTTCAGGACATCCTTCTTTCCCCATCGTCCATTGATCCGGCCATCATTCCGGAGTCACGGTCGCCAACGCCAGCACGACCTCCACAGCCTTCTCCATTCGCAGACTGTGTTTCAGACCCGGTAACGCTTCGCGTTTCTCCAGTTCCGCCCGCATGCGCGGAAGCGGCATGCCGTACCGGGCCCCCATTTCCGCTATCTTCATGTCGAGATCGGCCGCCGACGCTTCAACCTTCTCCTCGTCGGCGATCCGACTGAGGAGATAATCCAGTTTAACGCGATCGGAAGAGGATTGAGCCGCCCGGTTGAAGATATCCTCGCGATTGGCCTCGATCTGGTCCTTGGCCACACCGCGTTGCACGTTCTCCTGCACCACATTCTGAATGATGCGACGGGCCTCCTCCTCGACCACCGTCTGCGGCAGATCCGTGAGATCCGTGTGGTCCACCAACCACTTGACGATTTCGTCCTTCTGGCGGTTCTTTTCCGTCACGGCCGCCGCCTCCTCCAGGTTCTCAAGAATCCTTTTCCGCAGGTCCTCAACCGACTCGAGACCAATGGTCTTAACGAACGCATCGTTCAGTTCCGGAAGTGCCCGCTCGCGGATGCCCCGTGCGGTAACCACGTATTTCGCTTCCTTGCCCGCCACCGCCTTGACCCGATAATCTGGAGGAAAGGCGACGGTCGCCTCACGCGTCTGCCCGACTTCCATCCCCTCCAGCTGGGGCGGCAAACCCGGCAGAAAAAGCGGCGCCCCTTCCGTCAAAAGCACCCAGAAGTCCTTCCCCTGCGCCAGTTCGGGGTTTTCGGGAGCCACCTCCGTCAGCGGCCGTCCGTCGCAAGTCCCCTCATAATCGACTTCCACCACATCATTCTTCCCGGCGGCACGGCCCGTCACGGGCTCGAAATGCGCGTTGCGATCCCGGAGGTTGGCGATAACCTGGTCGACTTCCGGCTCCTTGACTTCAACCTTGCGACTCTTGACGCCAATCCCCTTGTAGTCCGGAAGCGTGAATTCGGGGTGCACGTCGATAGTCACCTTAAGTTCCACCGGCAGGGCTTTATCCACCTGCACATCGCTCACGTCGACAATCGCCACCGGCCGCAGTTTTTCCTGGAGGACCGCCTCGCGGTAGGCGCGCGGAACCAGCTGTTCGCGGGTTTCCTCGAGCACCTGCTTGGCAAACTGCTTCTCCACGATCGCGGGCGGCGCCTTGCCGGGCCTGAACCCGGGAATACGCGCCCGTCGTGAATATTCACCCACGATCTTCTGATACTCCGAAGCCACCACCTCGGCGGGAACCTCGATCTTCAAGACCTTCCGGCACGGGCCAACCTGTTCAACCGATATTTTCATGAACCCTGTATTCTCCCTATTCTTTCATCGCCATCAGAAACTCGACATTGCTCTTGGTCTTCTTCAGCCGGTTCACGATCAGTTCCATCGCCTCGACCGGCGGCACGCCGTTGATAGCGCGGCGCAAAATCCATATCTTACTGAGCTCATCGGGATGGAGCAAGAGTTCCTCTTTGCGGGTACCCGATTTTTCGATGTTGATGGCCGGGAAGATGCGCTTGTCAACCAGCGTGCGATCCAGACACAATTCCATGTTCCCCGTGCCCTTGAACTCCTCGAAGATGACTTCATCCATGCGGCTTCCGGTATCGACCAGCGCCGTCGCGATGATGGTCAGGCTTCCCCCGTTCTCGATATTCCGCGCGGCCCCGAAGAACCGCTTGGGCTTATGCAGCGCATTGGCATCCACACCGCCCGAGAGGATCTTGCCGCTGTGAGGCTGAAGGGTGTTGTACGCCCGCGCCAGACGCGTGATGCTATCCAGGAGAATGACCACGTCCTTTCCGCATTCGACCATGCGCTTGGACATTTCAATCACCATCTCCGCCACCTGGACATGCCGCTCGGGCGGCTCATCGAAGGTGGAACTCAGCACATGGGACTTGGTATTCCGCTCCATGTCCGTAACTTCCTCGGGGCGCTCATCGATTAGCAGAACAATCAGATAGGCCTCTGGATGGTTCGCTGAAATGCTATTGGCGATCTTCTGAAGCAGAACCGTTTTGCCGGTCCGGGGCGGGGCCACGATCAACCCGCGTTGCCCCTGCCCGATGGGCGTGAACAGGTCCATGACCCGCATCGAAACCTCGGAGGGTTCCCGCTCCAGCAGGAAGCGGCGATCCGGGAAGAGCGGCGTGAGATTCTCAAACGGCACCTTACTCTTCGATTTATCGGGATCCCCTTCGTTGATCCGATCTACCTTGATCAGGGCAAAGAAACGTTCCTTTTCTTTTGGCGAACGAATCTCACCCTCCACCAGATCACCCGTCCTCACCGCGAACCGGCGAATCTGCGACGGCGAAACATAGATGTCCTCCGGGCAGGGCAGGTAGTTGTAGTAGGGGGATCGCAGGAACCCGAACCCATCGGGAAGTATTTCCAGAACGCCCTGCCCGTGCAGAGTCCCGTTAAGACGTCCATTAGCCCGCATGATCTCGAAAATCAGTTCATGCTTGCGCAAGGCGCCGAGATCCACGAGCCCGAAGCTGTCGGCCATCACATTGAGTTCCGGAACCGATTTCTGTTGAAGGTCCTGTAGTTTCAAGACCTGCGGCGTGCCCTGTGGACGCTGGGGAGGCGGAGGCGCCAGGGGGCTGCCATTCGGCAGCATGGGCGGGGCTTCCCCGCGGGGCATCGTCTCGGAAGCCGATCGCGGATATATCGCCTGGGGGTCCCCCCCGGGCGCCATCATGCCGCCTCCATCGGAAGGAGGCCGGGGGCCCCGATCGCGCGGAGGACGATTGCCTCTCCCTCGCCGGTTGCGCGGATCGCGCCGGGCCTGATCATGTCGGACCGGGTCCTGCCTCAACGGGTCCTGCCACACCTGATCCTGGCGACCTGCCTGATTGTCTTTCCTATCGTCCATCATGATGACTCTCCGCGTATTGTCCGCACTACTCTCTCAGTTTGTTCCCTTAACAAGGCCTGACTGCCGCAATTATGAATCACATAATCAGACCCTTCCATCTTGCGGGCCTGATCCAGTTGGGCCCGGATCCGGGCTCCGGCCTCACTCTCCGTCAGTCCCCGCTCCGCCAAACGTCTCATTTGATCCATGGACGGCGACGTCACACAGACCACAACATCCCAATGCGCCTCGTCCCGAATCTCGAACAGCAGGGGAATAATAACTGCCGCATAACCTGTCCCGGCGGGTTGCCCGCCGATCCAGTCCTCGATCCGCCTCATGATCGCCGGATGCGTCAGGGCATTCAACCTCTGCAGCCGCTCCGGGTCGGAAAACACCTGCGTCCCAAGTCGAACCCGATCGATCTCCCCATCCGCCCCGAGCACCGACGGGCCGAATTCCGCCAACACCGCCGCATAGGCCTCCCCAGCCCGACCCAGCACGACGTGCCCGAGTCCATCCGCCTCGCAAACAGGAATACCCATTTCCATCATCAGACGCCCGACAAGGCTCTTCCCGCAGGCGATGCCGCCAGTTATGGCAAGGGTCAACATGACATCAGAGAAGGGATATGAGTGAACCGGGGGTTCGGGACAGGATGGCGCACCACACCTGCGGGGTCACGCTCTTATTGAACAATCGGAGGCCCTTGTACTACGAAACGATATTCGCCGTCAATGGTTTTATTTTCAAAACAGTTCCGGCTGGTCGACTTTCCTGACCAGCGAGTGGAATTCCATCCGCTCATAATAAGGTCGCATCCGCCCGGGATCCTCGGGCTTGAACGCCAGGGCGTCCCAGCCCGGCACGCAGTCCAAATCATCGCGCAACGTCACCAGCGCCAGATTCTTTTCCACGACACCCCGGCTAGCCAACAGTTTCTCCCGAAGGCGAGCCGACTCAACCTCCTCAATTCGACCCCACATCGTCGCGAGCGATCCGAACTGGGCCAACAGTTTGACGGCTGTCTTGGGCCCTACCCCCTCTACACCGGGAATGTTATCCACATGATCACCGGTCAGCGCCAGCCACTCCACCACCTGACCGGGCAGGAGCCCAATCATCTCCAGAACGCCGGCAGGACCGATGCAGGGCGCCTCCTTGCCCGTGGTGATGACCCCAATGCGGTCGGTGACGAGTTGGTACATATCCTTATCGGAACTGGCGATCAAAACCCTGTCCCCCTCCCGCTCGGCCCAATGCGCCAGGGTGGCCAGAACATCATCCGCTTCCTGCCGGTCCAATCGTATCAACGGCACACCAGCGCAGTCCAAATATTCACAGAGGGGCCCGTACTGAACCTTGAGCGCGTCCGGCATGGGCGCACGTTGCATCTTGTATTCAGGCAGCAGTGCCAGGCGCTTTTCGGGGGAACCGCCGTCCCAGGCAACAGCAACATGGGTCGGCTTCCAGAACTCCTCCATCTGATGCAGCGCCCTGATGAACCCGAACACGGCATTTGTCGGCTGCCCACCGTGCGCGGACAGGCCCTTGATCGCGAAGAAGGAACGGTAGAACAGTCCGGTTCCGTCTACCAGCAGCAGCACACGAGGCGCCATATCACGGTTTGGCTGTCGCCGAAGCCACTGGAGCAGGGGTCGTCAGCGCCTGATTCGAATCCATCTCGGGATTCCGAATGGTGCGCCCTGCCGGGTCTACCAGCTTGGCCGATACGAAGATCAGAAGGTTCTTTTTGACGCTCTGCTCTGTCTTGCTCCGGAACAGGGCTCCCAGAAGCGGAATGTCGCCCAGAACGGGAATCTTGTCATTGACCTTCCTCAGGTCTTCCGTGATCAATCCGCCCATGACCACTGTCGCCCCGTCGTAGATCGAAATCTGCGTGCTTAACGACCTCACATGGAAGAACGGTTGCGGCATGTTCAGAACCGACTCGGACCCATCCGCCCGGCGGATCGTCGATCCGTACTGGTACCACGTCGGCTCGGTAACGACCTGCGGGGTCATCGTCAGGTTGATCATGTTGCCATCAGGGCTGACCTCAGGCAGGACCGTCAGGATCACGCCCACTTCACGGGTGGCGAAATCCTGCGGCACCACTGTCGTTTCCTGAATGGTCTGCGCCTGGTTGGCATTCGCCGCACCCTGCAGCGACCCGCCCTGCACTTCGAACGAGGTCGGATAGATAAACTCCGTCACGACCCGAATCGTCGCCTCTGCGCCGGACCGGGTTGTCACCTTGGGAGCCGAAAGCAGATCGGCGTTTCCGTTCTGCTGGAGCATATGCAACACCATGGTCAACTCGGGATTCGTGAGCACGCTCGATATCGATAACACCTTGCCCATGTTCCCCTGCCCCCCGGCCAATCCGTCGGCAACACCATTACCGCTCATGCCCCAGAAGCGATTTCCTTTGGTAAAACCGCCCTCGGAGGCGTTGGCATTCATCTGGACGCGCTCGGTCGATCCGAGCGGCGCGTAGGCACCGCCCTTCTTGCTGGCCATCTCCCAGGCATCGTTCAGCAGCCACTCCAGACCGAACTCCTGGAGGTCGGTCTCATTGACCTCGACAAAACGGGCCTCGATTTCGACCTGCTTCGGCACGACATTCAGCTCAGGCAGAATCCGCTCGAATACGGCCAGGTTTTCAGCCGTGTTGCCGACAATGACCTTCCCGATCGCCGAGTTGTAAGTGATGGAGGAACCCTTCGGGAACTTCACACCCATTTTCTCGAAATAGTCCTTTAGTTCAGGAACCGTGTTCCCGATGGCATCGGTGGTCAGATTCTTTTGCTCGCGTCCGCCAAATGTCTCGGTTGTGGGCATCGCGGACCCCGCCTCTCGAATGCGCTCAACAAACGTGGGCTCGACAGAATACATCCGCACTTCGATTTCGGACGGATCGAAATCGGACGGAACAATCATCACGATGTTGCCGTCGACACGCCACTTGAGGCCCGACACCGAGGTGATGATTTTCAGCGCGGAAAGCAGGGTGATGTAGCGGGCGGTAAAGGTGATTTCATAGTTTTTTCCACCGCCACCACCGCCACCCGCCGGCGCAGCCTCACCAAAGACATTGTCGGCGGAAGGGGCGGCGGCTGCCGGCGCGGCCCCGGCGGTGCCACCCAGATTCAGGATGATATTCACGCCTTTCTTGGTCGGATCCTGCTCGAGCTTGTCCCCATCCACGCTGGCCTTGTTCAGAAACTCTACCACGTCGTGAATATTCGCCTGGCGAAACTCAACTTCAGGGATGGTAATGCGCCCCATCTTGTCGAGAATGCTCTTGGTGCCGGTCGTCTCGACAGTATTCGTCGGCCCTGTTTCGGTCTTTCCCTTAATCATCCTGTACTGGGGATTCCAGGTTGCCTTGACCTGTGCAGTCATCTTGGCGGCCGTGGCGTTGCGCTCGACGGACTCGGACACGTACTTGCGCTCGCCCAGTTCCTTCAAATAACGCATCGCCTCACGATTTCCGGGATCAAGGGCCAGCACGGATTCGAAACTAGCGCGCGCCTTCTCGTACTCGCGGTTCGCCATCTGCCGCTTGCCCGCGAGCATCTGGTCCGACGTCCCCAGCTTCTTGGCAACCGGTTCATTGCCCTGTTTCTCCCCGGCCTTCTCCTCCTGGACATCGATTTGGAGTTTTGCGACCAACTTGGCGATGGACCTGTTGTCGGGATGCCGATTCGCCGCTTCCTTACCCTTGCTCAGCGCTTCCCCTTTCTTCCCCTGCTTGACGAGACCGAGAATGACTTGGTACTCGCACTCCGGAATGCGATCGGTGGCACGCTTACGGACCGCCGTATTGGGCCCGGTGGCGGGCAGTTTTTCGACGATGCTGCGGTAATGGGTCAAGGCCAGAAGGTAATCGCCTGCCTTCCAAGCCCGCTCGGCCAGATCGATGCTCTTGCGGCCTTCCAACTCACGCGCCTGACGACGCACTTCCTCTAATTGGGCCAACTGCTTCCCCAGTTCCGTGCGCGCCCCTGTCCCCAATTGCTTGACGGCCTCTGCGGGCCCACTGGGATTCGGAGTTTCCACCGTGGCTCCGATGCCTGCTGCGGGACTCGAAACCGGAGCGACTGGAGCCGTCCCAATCCCTGGCTCCGCGACGCGCTCAGCCTCCAAAGCGGGAGATTCTGCGGCGGGCTTCACGGCAGGAACGACATCCTGTTTTACTTCCGGAACCGGCGCCAACTCGTCTGTCAGGACTTCCGCTTTCGGCGCGATCACGGGAGCCGCAACCGCCTCGACCGTTTCAGCCACCACCGGAGGCGGCGCTTCCTTCGCGACGACGGGCTCGGGCGCCTCAGGCGCCACTACACCGGACTCCTGCGCCACAGGCTGATTGGTTTCAGCAGGCGTCTTCATCTCCTGCTTCAGTTCCTCAACCATCGCTTCCTGAGCGAAAGCAGTCGCTCCGCCGGTCAACAACATAAGCGCCAGCAAAACAGATATCACGCCGTGCAATCTCATATCGCGTATCTCCTTAAGAACGCTCGCCTTACTAAGGATCCTTCGGCCCGCGTCAGGGCCGAGGAACCTGCAACGGTTCCGGCAACTGGCCACCAATCCAGACATCCATATCACGTGAAGTGTCGTGTATTAATACACGGGGCCCATCCCTGTCAACTTTTTTGACTTTGTACTGGGCGCCTTTCACCGTGAACTCTTCGTCCACCCTGACGGGGGGAAGGTTGGATCCATCGAGCTGGGAGTACAGAATAACGGAATACTCATCGCGGGGAACCGCCCGCCCTTTGATGAGCGGAATCTTCTTGTCGCCGCGCTGGAGGGTCAATTCAGGGCCCTCTGGACTCTTTTCGTCGTAGGAGATCAATTCAAATCCCTCAATCTTTTCCCCCAGCGACTTCCACCAAGTCCGGTCTCCCGACCGCAGATTGATCTGAAAGAGTCTCTTATCGTCGGATACCCGGTTGACGCTCATAAACACGAGCCGAAAGGAAATCGGCCTGATGCCCTGCACCGTGATCTTAGCCAGGGGGGGGGGATGGTTGCTCGGATCGTTGGGACTGGTCCGAAAATCGTACTCCTCGCGATTGGAGAAACCATCGCCGTCGGTATCCGCACTGCCGATATCCACCTCCAAGGGGTTAAGATTGTTCCTCGTCAGCCATTCCTTGAATAAGTCCGGGGTATTCTCGGCAATCTGTTCGCTCTTGCAGAAGGAGCACGTAGTGGCGGCATAGGGGATCGGGCGCTCACAGTTGACGCACAGCACCCTCAATTCAGGAGCAAGCAACCGAAGGGGCCATTCGCCAATTTGCACAGGCTCCGTCAACGCCAATCGGGAAAGCTGAAAAACAGTCCGGTCCATCGGCTGGGTCCGCGCATAGAGAGGTTTCAGGCGCAGCCTGCGGTCAAAATCATCCTGTTTCTTTATATTCAACTGGGCTTGGACGGCCAGCATAAACAGCGCCACAACCAGAACAAGGAGCACCATGGCGGCGGCCAGCCGATCGTAGACCCTCCTCAACCATGCGATGACTCCAGCCGTCGTCATTTCGCCCCCTTCGCCTTCTCATCCATACCCGCGCCCCGCTTATTGACGAATTGGAGCACATCGAGTTCCATCTTGACCGTCAAAACCGGCTCGCGTCCGCATGCCACCCGCTGATCTCTGGGCACTAGGACCGCGCTCTCCTTACCCGCCTCGACCGATTTCGAAACGACCTCCGCGGCTCCCTTGCGCGACGCACGCACCGCCACCAGGGACCGGTCGAACAGTTTGTTGTCGCCCACAATCTCAAGTCGGGTGACTACGGCAAAAACAGGACTGCGGGCCAGTCCATTCAGAACGCCGACCAACGCCGATTCCTTGACGGTAAACAACAGCACGAAATGCCATTTTCCGTACAATTGATCAGGGGCGATTTTTCCCGCATTGGCGGAGACGGCGTTCAAGAGCGTCGGAGCCGCTTCGGTTCGACGCCGTCCTGTCGCGGCAGGCTTGATCCCCGCACCGCTGACGGCCTCAACCTCGAATTCCTCCCGGCCAATGCCCCGCAATTCCGAAATTCTGGCGGCATACAGAACCTCGCACAACGCCTGCGTAATTTTCAGCTGCTGGGTCAAACGGGGCACATCCTGGGGAGCCGGGAGATTACCCGCCAAGTGCCGACCGAAACCGAAATCGCAGTCATCCCCGCCCGCCAGGGTGACCCCCGCCTCCTTGGCCTTGGCCTTCAATTCCCGGCGCGCATCCCAGAATTCAGCCATGAACTTGGGCGGACTCTGGTCCACGGACTCGATCTGTCCGAGCCCCATGACCGCCAGCAGTTCGGCCAGTTCCTCTCCCAACACCTTCAGGTTCTCCCGCTCCATGCGACAGTTTTCATCGGAAGGAAAGGGATTGCGCTTATGGAGCCGTTCCAAGTCACCGATCTTGCCTTGCTCCTCCGTTTCGACCCGGCGCAAGTCGATGAAACCCCGATAGACCAACACCACCGCCGTGATAAACATCAATCCGAGTATCACGGACAGGGTAATGATCAAAATATTTCGTCGCGAATGCATAAACTCTTTTTGCGCCCTCTCACTCTACAGCGGGATTGGCCGGTAACGGCGCAGCCGGTCTATCCCGCACAATAATGCTGATCGTAAACTCGTTCACGTAATCGGTTCCCGAGACCGGCTTGATCTTCTTGATTTGCACCTCGTCGGAAAAATACCCCACGCCCTTCAGCGCCACCGCAAAATCGGTAATCGCCTGATGACTGACCTTATCGCTGAAACTCATGCCCTCGATCACCAGCCTCAGGCCGGGCGTCCCGTCTTCGACGTCCGGCCGCACCGAGGTCAACCACATCCCCTCAATCAGGCGGGAGTGAAGGTCGTTGATCATCGTCAACCAGCGTGTCCGCTGCCCGATCAGATCCGTCAGCGAGTCCACCTTTTCAAGGACCGCTCCTTTTTCCGCCGCCAGCTCGCCCAGGACGGTATTGGGCCTCTCCAGGGCCACCACACGCGCCTGCACCATGCCGAGCCGTACCGCCGCCATGGAACGCATCTGATGGAGGAACATCCAGAACACCAGCAGGATCAACGTCAGCCCCACCACCGTCAGCCCCAGGAACGGCAACCGCTTGCGAAATACCCGCCGTGCCACCAGCACGGGCGGTAACAGGTTGATCTCAACCGGACACGACAGCGTCCGACGCAACCCGAGACCGACCGCTTCGCCTAACACATGCACACTCCCGGCGATCTTGTCGGCGGAAATATCCGCGCTCACCGTCACGCTCCGGAAGGGATTGAGGTAGTCCACCTCCATCTTCAATTTTTCCTTCAGAAACGTGTTGGCATGTGGAATAACGGAACACCCTCCGGACAACAGGACCAGCGTCGGCTGACTGCCGCCCTGCTGACTGCGGTAGAAATTGATCGTACGCACCACTTCGGCGTGCAGACGCGTCATGACATTTCGCACAATCTTGGAGGTGCGGTCCGCCACCCCCACCTCGGAACCCTCGTACGTGCCGCCAAACCCCACAAACGCATGCGCCACTTTGAGCTGCTCCGCCTCTTCATAGGAGAGCTCGAACTCCTTCATCACGTCCTTGGTCACCGCCACGCCCGCCACGGGAATACTGCGACTGAAAATCCGGTTACCCTCCACAAAGACGACATTGGTGGACCGGGCGCCCATATCCAAGATCATGGTGCAACCGGGCAGGTCGGGGTAGTTGTAACGCACCGTATTGTACAGGGCCAGCGGCGAGACATCCACCAGCACGGGGTCCAATCCCGCCGCCTCGACGCAATCGGTGAGATTCTTAACCAAATCCCCCTTCACCGCCACCAGCAGAACGCTCAGTTCCCCCGCTCCTTGTCCCACCAACTGGTAGTCCCACACGACTTCATCGATGGGAAACGGCACATTCTGCTGGGCCTCGTAGCGGACGATTTGAGCGATCTTGTCGGGAGTCACCGGCGGCAACTTGACATAACGCGGAAAAACCATCTGGCCGGATATCGACAAGGCTACCGGCCCCGGTCGGATGCCACTCTCCCGCAACGCATCACGAATCCCCGCGACGATGTAAGCGGAAGGATCAGGCGTGCTATCAATATCCACCCCCAGGGGGACTATGATATACTTCGAGAGCTCCAAGCCCTGAGGTTTGACAACCTTGAACTCAGCAAGCACGAGCTTGCTGGCCCCGATGTCGAGCGCTAGAACACGGTCTGATCCAAACATAGGCGCGTCTACTTGGTGGCTTCGTAGTCGTCGACACTGATGAACGCAAACGGCGTTTGCGTCCGGTTCAAAATGGACCCGTCACGGGGAATCAGTTTGGGGCTTTTCCACCATTCCGGCGGCAAAGCCTGACGATCGGCCAGCTTACCCTCACTGACAGTTCCCGCCTCTTCCCCCTTAACGAATGCCTCGACGGCCACGGCGAGCACGTCGCCATAGCGCAACAGGGTGTTCGGCCGGATATAGGCCGAACTCCGGTGCCCGCGTCCGCGCGCCACATCGACATGCGTCACCAACCCCTTGAGCAGGGTGTATTCCTTGGTGGCGCGAGTGTACAACAGGGCATAGTACTGAAAGGAAACCTCATCGACCCATTCGGGGTCTGTGTCAAACTGCACGGTCAATTCAGCCCAGTCACGGGGCGCAGCCCGCCCACCTGAGGCCGAAGCGCTGTAAACCGGCGTACGCACCAGTCCACGAGGCCCGTCTCCGGTCAGTTCGCGGAGGCGGATCACCGCACCCCCTGCTCCCGGACCGCCAATCGCCGGCTTCGGCTCCACGCGCGCCCGCGCCTGGGCACCGGCATCATGGACGCCCGATATCGCCAAAACAAGCACGGCAACCGCCATCGTCGACCAACCATTGATAGGATTCATCGGAGCGCTCCTTGCCGAATATAAGCGGAGAAAGGCAACTCATTCCAATCTATGTCCGCAGTATAGAGATCAACCTAACGAAAGCAAAACAAAAATCAGGCCGATTGGGACGGCACCCCCACCACCGTGAAAAACACCCATGAAGAGCCAAAATATCCATTCGCTTATCCGACAAGATCCCCGCTACGGGCACACCCTCCCAAGGGTTCGGGGAAAGGGAATGGTCTCGCGAACGTGCTTGAGCCCGCATAGCCACGTCAGCGCCCGCTCTACCCCCAACCCGAACCCGCCGTGGGGCACGCTGCCGTAACGCCGGAGCTCCAGATACCAGGCATAGTCGTCGGGATGCAGAGCCTTGGCTTTGAGGCTCTCCGCAATCACCGCAGGATCCTCCTCGCGCTGGCTCCCGCCGATGATTTCACCATAGCCTTCCGGCGCCAACAGGTCGAAGTTCCGCACCAACCGCGGATCGTCCGGTGCCACCTTCATATAGAAGGCCTTCGCCGCGCGCGGATACCCGGTCACAAAGACCGGCCGGTCGAACTGCCGGGAAACAATCGTCTCGTCACTACCGCCAAGGTCCTTGCCCCAGGCGAAGGACTGCGCCAACCGGATATGCTCCGGCCGCACCTTGAGGTCCTGCTCCAGATCCTGGATTTCCTCGCGCAGTTCCCGCAGGCGTGCCTCCAGTTTCTCCTCCTGCCACCCCTTGCGAACCGTCTTGAGCGACGCTTCGCACGTTTCCAATTCCGTGACGAGTCCTCGCAGGCGCACGCCATCCTTTTCCAACTCCCCGTCCAACCGCTCCCGCAAGGGCGCACTACGCAATAGATCCACCACCTCGGTGTAGGTCAGCCGGTGAAAGGGTTTTTGAATCCGCTCCAGCACGACCGGATCACGCCCCAGCATGGCCAAATCTTCCCGGTTCCGGCTCAAGACGGCCGCCGCCACCTGGCAAATCAGATCCTCCGCCAACAACATGACGTCCTCCAGATCCGCAAAGGCGATCTCCGGCTCGACCATCCAGAACTCGGTGAGGTGCCGGCGGGTCTTCGACTTTTCCGCCCGGAAGGTCGGCCCGAAGCAATACACCTTGCCCAGGGCCATGCAGGCGCTTTCAAGGTAAAGCTGGCCGGTCTGGGACAGAAACACTTTCTCGCCGAAATAATCGACCGGGAAGAGCGACTGCTTATCCTCCCCCGCCCCGGGAACCAGGATGGGCATATCCACCAGCGTGAACCCCTGCCCATCGAAGAAATCGCGAATGGCCCGAATGACCGTGTGCCGCACCCTGAGAATGGCGGTGGGCCGGTTGGACCGCAGCCAGAGATGGCGGTTGGACAGCAGGAAATCGATGCCGTGCGTTTTACGGCTGATGGGGTATTCCTGGGCAATCTGCAGGATCTCGACGGCCATCACCGACAACTCGGCTCCACCCGGCGCACGCCCTTCCAACCGGACGTTGCCGGTGACCGCCACCGAGGACTCCTGCGTCAGTTGCGAGGCCGCCGCAAACGTCTCCGGGCTGCCGGCCTCCACCACGCACTGGCAGATCCCCGTTCCGTCACGCAGTACCAGAAAGACCACCTTCCCGCCTGACCGCTTGCCCTGCAGCCAACCGCGCAGACGAACCGTCTGTCCCGACCGATCCTTCAATTCACGAATCGCCACATCTGGCACGGGTGCTTCCACAGTAACTCCTCCACTGAAACGCGGGCCATGTCATCACAGTCATCCCGGAAAAACAACGTTGTTCTGTCGGGGCTCCGCGCATTTCTCGCTGGGAGATTCAACCGGGCTGCGGTTATACTGCGGCCCAGCCCATGAGTATCCAGTACCAGCATGAGTCTCTGATCCGCGAAACACTCGACGGCGCCCTGGCGCACTCACTGGAGCCCGAACCCTCCGGCAAATTCCGTTTCGCACGCGCCGCTTTTCCGATCGATCACAACCGCTTGCGGAGGGGCGCCCCGTGACGCCCCTCTATCTTCTGGCAGGGGGCCATGGCCGGACCCGCCAGGGACCCGATCCCCTGTTGCGGGATATTTTTTCAACGTCAGGCCGGCTACGCCCGTCCATCGCCTACGTAGGCGCGGCGAGTGGCGACGACCGCGATTTCCATAAAGCAATCACCGCCGCGTTCCGGGAAGCCGGCGCCGGGACGGTCAGCCTGGCCGCAACGGCTTCCGCGCAGGCCGACCTCGACGAGACGCGCGCCACCCTGTCGGGTTCCGATCTGGTGTTCATCAGCGGGGGCGATGTGGAGGACGGCATGCGCGTCCTGCGGGAGCGCGGCCTGCTTCCCTTCCTGAAGCGCCTGCACGCCGGCGGCAAACCCTTCTTCGGCTTGTCCGCCGGCAGCATCATGCTGGCGCGTAGCTGGGTCCGGTGGTCGGATCCCGCCAACGACGACACCGCTGAAAAGTTCGCCTGCCTGGATCTGGCCCCCATCCTCTGCGACACCCACGCCGAAGCGGAGGGATGGGAAGAACTCAGGTCATTGTTGAGTCTTTGTCGCCGGTCCGGGATCACCGGCTACGGCATTCCCAGTGGCGGGGCGCTGCGCGTCACACCCGATGGCCGCGTCGCCGCGCTCGGCAAACCCGCCGTCCGCTTCCAGTCCCAGGGCGGTCGCGTTATTCCCCTGTCCCCGCTGACGCCCTCCCCACTGTAATCTTCACCGGTTGCGCTCGGTCTTCACCCCGACGCCCATCTTGTTGCAGCCGAGTTTGCGGACACCGCCCATGACCCGGACCACGTGCTCGAACGGCACGGATTTGTCGGCCTGGATCATGACGGACTGGTTCTGCGGATCCGGCAGCTTGCGGCGCAGCATCTCATCGAGCCCATCCGGGGGCACCTTCTGGTTGTCGATGATCACCGTGCCGTCCATCAGCACCTGGATATCCACAAGTTTTTCCGCCGCCTGAATGGTTTCCGCCGCCTGGGCACGCGGCAACTCCACCTTGAGCTGGGATTTCACCAGCGCCGGCGTGATAACCATGAAGATGATCAGGAGGACGAGGCAGATGTCGATGAACGGGATCATGTTCATGTCGGCCATGATCCGGTAGCCCTGGCCGCCCCCCCGGTCGCTTGATGAGGATCCTTGCATAGTCGCGCCCCCTTTACTTCAGTTTTTCGATGAGGCGGAAGACAGCCACGTCGGTTTCCCGGGCGATGCGCTGGATCCGGTGGACAAAGTAGTTATAGGCCATCGTGGCGGGAATGGCCACGAACAACCCCATCGCCGTGGCGACCAGCGCCTCGGAAATGCCGGCGGCAACAACTTCCGGACCTCCGCCCGTCGCGGCGGCGATGTCATGGAAGGCGCGAATGATGCCGACCACGGTGCCCAGGAGGCCGACAAACGGCGCGGTACTCGCCACGGTGGCCAGAAGCGGCACGAGCGTCTCCAGCTTGTTCAATTCGCGTTGCGTGGCGTTGTGGACGGCCTTTTCCATGGCCTCCCGGTTTCCGGCATTGCGGAGCGCCTCGACGCACACCGCGCCGACCGGGTGCCCGACCTCCACGCAGTGTACGATAGCCTCGTCGCGACCCTTCTCGTCCAGTAGCTTGAGCAACGCGTCGACAAATGCCTCGGCGTCCACCTTGGTGCGCATGAAAACGATCAGGCGGTCGAAAAACACGGCCGTCGCGATGATGGACATGATGCCGAGCGCACTCAGCACCGGCCAGCCGCGGATCAGAATCTCTTTCACGTTAAAGGCTTCATTCGTCATGGTAGCTTTCCTTTCTCGGAGCCCTTACGGCCCTCATCCTCCGCACTTCGATAACCGTACATCGGCAGAAACCGATAGTACACTTCCAACGACAGCGCCCCTATGGCCGTGGTAACGCATCGGCCCATCTGGCCGCCAAACGGACCCTGCGGATCCCAACTTCCGGCCTCCGCACCGGTCTTGCGCTGCAGCGGCGGGAGTACATCCTTCATGCGCTTGTTCCAATCCTCCCAGACCTCCCCCTGGTGCTGATACAGGGCCAGTGTCGCATAGTACATATAGTAGAAATC
>SESH01037969.1_pt1 | contig 28355 bp, 24 predicted proteins | sample 3171561 | NCBI WGS metagenome assembly SESH01 (sample SAMN10866947, study PRJNA518727) | freshwater metagenome | biome: subpolar coniferous forest; feature: holomictic lake; material: water; isolation source: holomictic Lake 442 2011 16.5 m and 2014 13 m | place: Canada: near Kenora, Ontario
ATTTTGAACGATTTTGACAGGGGGAATAAACATGAACCAACTATTGCAAAAAAAAGAAGGAAAAACGGAACTAATGGCTCAGGATCAATTGCGCCAGTATTTGACTTTTCGTGCGGGCAATGAAAATCTGGCCATCAGTATTTTGGATGTCAAAGAAATTATCGAAATCAACACGATTACTGACGTACCGATGACCCCCGATTACATTCGTGGCGTTATTAATTTACGGGGGAATGTAGTTCCTGTGATTGATTTATCTGCTCGACTCGGTCGAAACAGTAGCGAAATGACAAAGCGCAGTTGCATTGTACTGGTCCAGGTTGAGTACAAAGATGATTCCCAGTTACTTGGAATGCTTGTCGATGCGGTTGATGAAATTTTGGAGATACCCGAAGTGAACATTATGCCACCACCCGATTTTGGTGCCGACATCAGGACTGATTTTATTCAATCGATGGGTAGAGTAGGAGATGCGTTTATAATTTTATTGAACATCAATCGCGTACTTTCAATAAAAGAACTATCACAACTCAAACAAGTTACCGACTATGAAGGAACTATATAAACCAAAATATTAACCGATGGGCTACCGGAAAAAATCGATTTCGTATCCAAGAAATCCGTTACTGAGAGAGTTGATAATGGCAATACCTTAGCCCCTGCCGCTGAAACGATGCTTAAAAAACATAGCGAGGCGATTTAAAAAAAGGGGGAAACGGTCAAACTATGCAGTTTCAAAAGGTAATGTCGTTGAGTCCATGACATCTCATCGACCCTACCGGGCCGGACTGGGCATTAATGCTGCTTTGGAAGAAATTTCACAGCATAAAAAATTTTTTGATCCAATTGTCGTAGAAGCCTGTATCAGGCTTTTTCTTGAACAAGGCTTTAGCTTCTCAGGCTAAGTCGGACTTAACATCATCAAATATTCATCTTTTAACCTAACATATTGCGTTGATGAGTATTCAAGGAAGTGTCTTTCATCTACAGTTAAAATTCTTATTTGTTTAGCTGGAACTCCCATATATAAATAGCCGCTCAAAAGCTTTTTCCCTGGAGGCACCAAAGTACCTGCGCCCAGCATCACGTAATCTTCCAAAACAGCTGCATCCATGATAATCGCTCCCATACCGAGCAAACAATAATCCCCCACAGCACAGGCATGAACCACAGCCCTATGTCCTATTGTTACGCCTTTACCAATCGTTAATGGCTGGCCTTGAGTCGTATATTTACCTGCGTGAGTGACGTGCAATACTGAACCATCCTGCACATTAGTGTTCTCGCCAATCGTGACACTTTCAACATCCCCCCTGACTACTGCCGTAGGCCATATAGAAACATTCTCACCTAAAGTAACATCACCAATTACCACAGCACTCTCATCTATAAAAACCGCTTTGCCAATCTTGGGTTGCTTATTATTGAAAGCTCTAACTGCCATACTATCACCACTTAATTTTATTTAATTTAAAAAATCAGAACACCTGACTCCCAGTGTTTGCTCGATCCATACGTTTTTAATCCTGCAACACCCAATTGAAAATCATAATATACGTCGCAGTTTTTAAGTATATTTTGTAGACTATAAGCACTGAATATTCCCCAATGTTAACTATTCTTAAAAATATGTCTTTTATCAAAATATTTTTTAAAGATAAGAAAACCAAGTCAGAGAAAAAACCTATCGGCGGTGATGAGGTTTCTATGGATATGTTAAAAGAACTTTTTCCTATCAGAAACTATGACAATGTAAAACTTCTAGCCTTCACCTCTGATCTCAAGTCCGAATTTTTTCCTGAGCATACCAATTTGTTTCAAGTCGGTGACCTTACTGACTCAGCGCTGTATTTGTTAAAAGGGACTGTTACCTTATCTGATGAAAATGGCCAAAATTATGAGATTACCTCTGGATCTGGCGCAGCCAGATTTCCACTTTCTAGCGGTTCAATACACACTACATCAGCCATTACTAAAACAAAAGTAAGTGTATTACGCGTCTCAAAAAACATCATGGCCAGTAGATTCATGGCATCTTCGACTAGTTCAGCGCTAATTGTTCCTGACGAATTAGTAAAAAATAACTTATTACGCTACTTTGTTCAATACTATAACAATGAAGAACTTGAGATCCCATCTTTACCTAATATTGCAATTAAGTTGCAGCATGCAATGGAGCGCGATATCGGCATTGCAGACGCTGTAAAAATCATTCAACTTGATCCAGTTATTTCTGCCAAGCTTATCGGTTTAGCCAATTGCCCTCTGTATGTCAGCATAAATCCTGCGAAAAGCTGTTTTGAAGCGGTAAATCGTATTGGTTTGAATGCCACTCGTAATTTGGTTATCGGCCTGAACTTAAGTCATATTTTTAAAAGTAAATCCCCCTCCATCAAAAAACACCTTGATAATATCTGGAGACAAAGTCTCAATATTTCTACGCTAAGCCATGTGTTAGCTACTCTCACCAAACAAAATAATCCTTCAGAAGCCTTGCTTGCAGGTCTTGTTTGTGACCTCGGCGCGGTGCCGTTCCTAAATTTTGCAGCAAAACTTCCAAAAGAATATTTCTCTGAATCAGATATTGCAGAGGCACTCCCTTTCGTCACTGGTCCTGTTGGATACAAGATTCTGCTCGACTGGGGATTTTCCGAAGAGTTTCTTAACGTCGCACTTTATTCTAGCGACTGGTTCCAAAGTAATGGCGAAGAACTTAACCTTACCGACATCATTGTGCTTTCCCGATTACACAGCAAAATAGGCCAACCCGATTTACCAAACATTACGTCGATTCCAGCGGCTAGCAAACTAAAAGACTTTTCATTATCCCCTGAACTTTCATTAAACCTGTTGCACGAAGCAAAACAACAAATTAATGACGCAATGGATGCCTTAAAAATATTCGCCAGTTGAGGCAATTTTCACCGCCTTTTTATAAAGGGTCTTTTTTATTAAAAAACTTTATCTACTGTAACGCTTCGCGATCTATCGGTTTTGAAGAGAAATTTACTTGCGCAAAAACCGGATAGTGATCTGACATAGCTTGACCATTCTTCAATGGAAGCGAATCAACAACCCATTGATCGGCGTCTACATTGCAGGGACCTCCTACCAGAATATGATCAATAAGATTGTCTGGATGAGCTGTTATATCACCCTGAGATTTATTTTTAAAGCTATCATAGGTATTTTGTAATAAGGATGGATGCTCATTACTCCCTGTAAAACGATAGTAGCGCTCAGTACTGGCTGTCGTATTAAAATCACCACTTACAATCATCGGTACACCTGCAACCAAGCCCGTAATACGCTCACGAAACAAAATTGAACTAGGATCTTTGTTTTTACTGGCATTATCAAAATGCGTATTTACATACATAAAGATAAATCCGGTCGACTTATCCCGCAGTAACACCCAATTACTGTAACGAATCATGGCCAGTCGCTTAAAACCTAAAGACATGGGTAACTCAGGATTTGGCCCTAGCCAAAGCTGTCCGGAATCCAGTTGCTCAAAACGTGCTGTTTTATACAAAAGAGCCGAATCACCATATTCGAAATTACCTAAATGATAACTCACCAAGGTATACTGATTGCGGGAAACGATCGCATTAATATCCTTATCCGTTTCCATTTCCTGCAACCCCATTAAGTCAGGCGTATAACTGGCAATGCGCTCACGAATTTCAGGTAAGCGAACAGACCACGGCAAAAAACTATCGCCGGTATCTCCATTACGAAAGCGTGTAGCCATTGCCTCGATTGTTGTTGATCCATACCTCACGTTATAGCTTAATACCTTGATAGGCGGAGTATTGCAACTTGGCTGCTTTGGAAAACTATTCAAATCGGGTAAGTTCCTTGCAAAACCTGAACCTAAGTATGCCGCAATATATTGCAACCCCTGAAAACGAATAAATGCAAAAAGAACCAAAAATAAAAATAATAATGAAATAACAATTCGTTTAAACCAACGCAACATAAAAACTCTCTCAAAAATACCCGACTAAATGATTAAACCGAGATGAATAAACTTGGAGGAACATCCAGGCAAAATATGAATTAAACCCGTAGTCGACTTATGGCAAATATTGCCAACAATAAGGCTGCAATACTTGGCACAATAGCAATTAGCGGTGGACTAAGGTCATAAATCAACCCGACATGGCCGACGATCTTATCAATAAGATTAAATCCCATGCCAATCATTACCCCTATCATCATCCTGCCGCCAACATTAACACCTCTCTTAACGCCAATAACAAAGGGAACGGAAACCAGCAGCATAATAAATGTAAGTAATGGATTGACCACTCTGCCCCAGAATGCCACCTCAAAAACCTGTGCCTTTTGATGATTCTCTTTTAAATAGTCAACATACATAGCCAGATCGTAGAGTGATAAATTGTCGGCACTCACAACTACAACTTTCAATAAATTCGGTTCTATAGATGATATCCATGTCTGCTCGGCCTGCTGACTTGCAGTCATTTGTTCTGTTGAAATATCAGAATATTTTATGTGTTCAAGCCGCCATTGCTGATCAGCGATAAATGTCGCCTGATCAGCATGAATTACCTGCTGCAAATGGTGCTGATCACCCAACTGATAAATACTGATGTCGGCAAGATTGCCATCATCTTTGACCTGCCTTACGTTAATGAATCGTTTTCCCTCACGTAACCAAAGTCCATACCTTGCATTCAAAAGAATCTGTCCGCTCTGAGCCGTAACCTTCAGTGTTCGTGCTTCCCGCTCGGCATTTGGCGCAATAATCTCACCTACAAGCACAGAAATAATCACTAAAATAGCGCCGGCTAACATGACAGCTTTTATAATTCCGAAAATAGACAAGCCCGCCGCTTGCATCGCAATAAGTTCGCGATTAGCGCCCATATTGCCCAATATGAATAGACTACCCAATAAAGCAGAAGCAGGAACCAGTTCATAAAAAGTAGTCGGTGAAGTCAGGGCAAGAAAATAAAAAATTTCTTTTAAGCCATAACTGCCTTTGCCAAGAAACCTTAACTCATCACTCAACGTAAACAAGTCGAATAAAGTCAGTAATAATAAAAGCGCAATAAAGGAACCCTTTAAAATCTCTCTTACCATATAAGTGGTTAATACATTCACCCAACCACCTTTTCCCTGGCCTTAATTATTAGCCAGCGCCAACCGTACAATCTTGCCAATAAAACCACGCCTATAAACAAGAGAACCATATTCACGCCATAACTACCGACCCATACAGGAATAGCTTCTTTGGCTACCCAGGTCTGACTGACACGAACGAAATTTCCATAGCTGAAATAAATAACAAATCCAACCAGCATATTTCCGTAAACACCGCCGCGTGGCGAAATCTGAGCCAAAGGTACGGCAATAAAACTGAGCAACATGATACCGACAGGAATTGAATAGCGACGCTGTAATTCTGCAACATCGGTTACTAGCTTGGAACTTACTAATACATCAATGGCAACCGCCTCTCGAGCAAAACTAATTACTGTTTCTTTTGTATTCATTCGTACCGCGTATTCTACAAACTGCTCAATAACATAATTTACCGCTCCTGGCTGCCCTTGTATGCGCTCACCATTTTCTAAAATCATGTAATTGGCATCATCGAAAGCCTCCATCCGACCGGCTTCAGCATTGATAATTTCAACATTTCCATGCTGTCTGTTTTGCACAAAAATATTATGCATTCTTTTATCCGTATCCATACGCTCTACATAGAGAACCAGATCACCCTGACTATACTCGCTAAATTTTCCTGCTGAGATTCCTCTGAGATCGGACGACTCCTCATCCTGATGCATCAATTGCGCGATTCTGGACTCTGCCCATGGTGCAACATATAAAGATAATCCGGCAGCTAATACTGATAAGGGAAAAACCAATAAAAAAACGGCTCGATAAATGGACCCCGGACCGCCACCTGCCGAAAAAACGGCTGACATTTCCTGATCTCTGTACATTCTGCCTAAAACCATCAATATCGTCATAAAAATGGCAGCCGGTAAAAAAGCGACACTCGTTATAATTGTTTTAAAGCCTAAAATACTCAGCAAAGTTTTGTTTGAAATCAGTCCTTGAATAGCCTTATCAAGAATCCTGATAAAGCCTTGACTAACGATAATAACGACTAGCACCGACAAAACAGCTAAAAGTGTCTTTAACAAATCCTGAGCAATCAGTTTATCAATGACAGTAACTATTTTACGCCTTCTCGCTTGATTGCCTTGAGTCCAACTTTTTTCCAATTGCATCTCCCCAGTCAAAATCAATAAATGTTGCACTTTAACGCTACAAGAATCATTGTCAAAAGGTATCGACTTTTATCCTGAACCGGTAAATGATGGATAGTAATAATGAAAACAAGCTTTAGAACTCATTGACGACCTTATAATTACCTCGACAAGTATAAACTTATCTTATCAGTTGAAAAATCAGGCCAGGATCATCGAAAAATTCCGCGTTGGCTTTGATTAGCCACAGTGTCCGAAACAGGAAATTGTATTATAATTACGGTCTTTTACCAAGACTGGCAGTTTTCAAGAGCCATGAAAAGACTTCGAATTTTCAGCCCATGCTCTCCGAATTGAGTAATAACAGTCATTTTCAATCTTCCCAAGATAACATTAACCCAACTATAAAAATCAAATTATGGATTATTCAATTGAAACCGCACCTTTAGTCGAACTGCAATGCGATTGTTTGATTGTTGGTGTTTATGAAAGTCTGCAACTCAGTCATTCTGCAATCGCACTTAACAAAAACACCAACGATCTCATCATTAATATCCTTAAACGCGGGGATCTCAGCGGTAAAAATGGCGAAACAGTTCTAATCAACGCCATCCCCGACAGCAAAATCGAACGGATTCTTTTGGTAGGCTTGGGCGAACATAAACCCTTATCCGGAAAAGACTACAAAAAGGCTTTGCTGGCGGCCATTAACAGCCTTAAAAAACCACAAATAAAGTCAATCATCTGCTGCCTGGCTGAATGTGACGTTACCGATCGTGACTGGCAATGGAAAACCCGACACATCATCGAAGTGTTTAACGATGCTGTTTATCAATTTACACAACTGAAATCTGATAAAGAAACAGAAAGTAAAATTGAAAAAATCTCTATTGCGGCACCCGAGACGGAGCACAATTCCGTTCAGGCAGGCTTACTACAAGGCAAGGCCATTGCTGAAGGCATGACTTTAACCAAGCACCTTGGCGATTTGCCCGGCAACCTTTGCACACCAACTTTTCTTGCTGAACAGGCGATAGCGCTAGGACAAACATATAAGAACCTAAGCGTTAAGATTCTAGAAGAAGCCGACATGGCCACCTTGGGCATGGGTGCCTTGCTCTCCGTTTCTCGCGGAAGTCGCCAATCGGCAAAATTCATTATCCTCGATTATCAAGGTGGCGCAAACAAGAGCAAGCCTATCGTATTGATCGGTAAAGGTCTCACTTTTGACGCGGGTGGCATTTCCTTAAAGCTGCCTCCCGGCATGGACGAAATGAAATACGACATGTGCGGTGGCGCCGCAGTTCTGGGAACAATGCTGGCAGCTACTCAGATGGAGCTACCACTGAATATTATTGGTCTGATTCCTTGTTCAGAAAACATGCCTGACGGCGATGCCAACAAACCCGGTGATATTTTAATCAGCATGTCCGGCAAAACCATTGAAGTATTAAATACTGACGCCGAAGGCCGCTTGTTATTATGTGACGCTTTAACTTATGCCGAACGCTACAACCCTGAGGTAGTCATTGATCTTGCCACCCTGACTGGCGCCTGCCTGGTGGCTTTAGGTCGAGTACCCAGCGGACTACTCGGCAATGATGATGTTTTGTGCAATGACTTAACCTCAGCGGGCGAAACCGCCAATGACAGTGTTTGGCGCTTGCCGCTTTGGGAAGAATATCAAGAACAACTTAAATCCAATTTCGCCGATCTGGCCAATGTTGGAGGCAAAGATGGAGGCACCATTACTGCCGCCTGCTTTTTAAGTAAATTTGCCGAAAAATTTCGTTGGGCGCATCTGGATATTGCTGGTACTGCATGGCGTACAGGACAAACAAAAGGCGCAACCGGTCGCCCTGTGCCACTTTTAAGCCAATATCTGATTAACAGAGCAAATGCCGATAACTCATAAATGACTGAAGTTAGTTTTTACATACTGCCAACAGAATCGCTACAGGATAGACATCTATTTGCCTGCAAACTGATTGAAAAAGCTTATCGCAGCGGTTGTTTCTGTTATGTAATGACCGATACGGACGAACAAAGCCAAATAATAGATAACCTGCTCTGGACTTTCAGAGCAGGTAGTTTTATTCCGCACCAGATCTACAATGGCGCTCCCCCTGAAATTGAAAAAGTAATTTTGATTGGCTCACTGGCGGCACCCGAACCTTGGCAAAACACCCTGTTTAACCTATCTTCACATTATCCTGACTCCGGCCAGCTAACAACCAGGATTTTTGAAATACTGGATAACAGCGAAGCCACTAAAGTACACGGCAGAAACCGTTATCGCCGATATCAGCAGTCAGGCATGAAGCTTACTACTCATAAGGATTGGTAGCTTTGTCAGGTTACTCTGTCGTTCGGCAATTGCTTCTTGCTACTGCATCCTTGCAGTCGACCTCTGAGGCAACACTGATTACTCTCCTTAATTCTGCTAAAATAGCCAATTTTTCACAAAAACACTAACGCATCCATGGAAAAAACATACGCCCCTCATTCAATTGAACAACGCTGGTATCAAACCTGGGAAGAAAAAGGCTACTTTGCAGCCCAATCTGAGGGTGAATCCTATTGCATCATGATTCCGCCGCCCAACGTTACCGGCAGTTTGCATATGGGCCATGCGTTTCAAGATACCATTATGGATGCTCTTACCCGCTATCACCGAATGAAAGGCTATAGCACCTTATGGCAACCTGGCACCGACCATGCCGGCATTGCCACACAAATGGTAGTAGAACGACTTTGCAATACTGAAGGCAAAACCCGCCACGATCTGGGCCGTGAGAAATTCCTGGAAAAAGTTTGGGAATGGAAAGAAGAATCCGGCGGTACAATTACCCGCCAATTACGGCGCATGGGCTCTTCCCTGGACTGGGATAAAGAGCGATTCACCATGGATGACGGCATGTCCGATGCCGTGCAAGAAGTCTTTATCCGACTTTATGAAGAAGGCCTGATTTATCGCGGTAAACGTTTGGTTAACTGGGATCCGGTTTTACATACCGCTGTTTCTGACCTGGAGGTCTTGTCAGAAGAAGAAAACGGCTTTATGTGGCATCTGCGATATCCACTTTCTAATGGTCAGGGGCATTTAATCGTTGCCACCACTCGCCCTGAAACCATGCTGGGTGATGCCGCAGTTGCTATTCATCCAAATGATGAGCGTTATAAACATCTGCTCGGTGAGTTCGTGGAATTGCCTTTAACCGGTCGCCGCATTCCGATTATCGCCGATGACTATGTCGACCCAGAATTTGGCACCGGCTGCGTCAAAATTACTCCGGCCCATGATTTTAACGATTACGAAGTTTGGACGCGCCACCGTCATACCTCGGTCATACAGGAGTTGCCGCAAGGTGGTTTGATCAATATTTTTACGGTTGATGCCAGTATCAGTGCCGCAGAAAATATCCCTGTTCAATATCAAGGTCTGGATCGTTTTGCGGCGCGCAAACAAATGGTTGCTGACCTTGAAGCGCTAGGCTTACTGGAAAAAATCGTTGACCACAAATTGATGGTGCCGCGCGGCGACCGGACTAACAGCGTTATCGAACCGTTGTTAACTGACCAATGGTATGTCAAAGTCGCGCCGTTGGCGGAGCCTGCGATTGCGGCTGTTGAAAACGGCGACATTAAGTTTGTTCCGGACAACTGGAAAAACACCTATTTTGACTGGATGCGCAATATTCAGGACTGGTGTATTTCACGACAAATCTGGTGGGGGCACCGTATTCCTGCCTGGTATGACGAACTGGGCAATATTTACGTCGGTAATTCCGAGCAAACTATCCGAGAAAAACATAATCTACCTGCCGACTATGCACTTAAACAGGATGAAGATGTGCTGGACACCTGGTTTTCCTCGGCATTGTGGCCTTTTTCTACTTTGGGCTGGCCGGAAAACACAGACGAACTGGCCAAGCATTACCCGACCAGCGTTTTGGTAACCGGCTTTGACATCATTTTCTTCTGGGTAGCTAGGATGATTATGATGGGACTGAAATTTCAGGGTGCCGTGCCGTTTAAAGAAGTTTACATTCATGGCCTGGTGCGTGATGCCGAAGGCCAAAAAATGTCCAAATCCAAAGGTAATGTCCTTGATCCGATAGATATTATCGATGGCATAGAGCTGGAAACGTTGGTAACAAAGCGCATTTCCGGCATGATGCAGCCGCATCTAGCTAAAAAAATCGAACAGGATACCCGCAAACATTTTCCAGCGGGAATTCAATCTTATGGAACAGATGCCTTGCGTTTCACGTTCGCATCGTTAGCCTCTACCGGACGCGATATTCGCTTTGACCTTGCGCGAACTGAGGGCTATCGCAATTTCTGTAACAAGCTCTGGAACGCGGCGCGTTTTGTGCTGATGAACACTGAAGAGCAGGATTGCGGCTTATCTTATGCCCCCATTGAATACAGCCAGGTTGATCGCTGGATTGTATCCCGGTTACATCAGGTAACAGCGGCAACTAGCAATGCTATTGATAACTACCGTTTTGATCTGGCCGCGCAAGCCCTATATGAGTTTACCTGGAACGAGTACTGCGATTGGTATTTGGAGCTGGCAAAAATATCATTGCAATCGGAAGATGAAGCGCTGCAACGCGGGACCCGTAAAACGCTGCTGACGGTTTTAGAATCTATTTTACGTTTGACCCATCCCATCATGCCGTTTATCACCGAAGAAATCTGGCAACGTGTTGCACCTTTGGCTGGAATTACTGCCGATACCATTATGTTGCAACCATACCCGATTACCGATGAAGCACAAATAGACGACAACGCAATAGCCGAAACCAATTGGGTGATGAACTTTATTCTGGGTGTTCGCCGCATTCGTGGTGAAATGAACATTGCTCCCGGCAAACCGTTACCGGTATTACTACAAAATGGTTCGGATACTGATCAGCAAAGCCTGAACAACAACCGCATTTATTTGCAAAAACTCGGCAGACTCGAATCCATCACCTGGCTAAACAACGAGGAAGCCACGCCTGAATCAGCTCTGACCTTAGTTGGAGAAATGAAAATACTGATTCCTATGGCAGGCTTAATCGATAAAGAAGCTGAACTGGCCCGATTGGAAAAAGAAATTCAAAAAATCAATAATGATCTACCCCGAATCGAAGGCAAGTTAAATAATCCCGCATTTGTCGACAAAGCACCGCCAGAAGTTATTGACAAGGAAAAAGCAAAACTTGCAGATTTACGTTCGATGCTTAACAACCTTGAGCAACAGCAACTTAAAATCCGGGCCTTATAAGATAAGCACATGAAAGATGAAAGGGGACTTCCTTTTATCTTTCGTCTCTCCCCTTTAATCCTTCGTCTTTAACCTTGTACCTTGTAGCTTTTACATCTATATTTGACTAAACAATTAAAAATAAAATCATCCCATGACTAGCGGATCTACAGATTTACAATTTAGTGGTTTAACACGTTGCTTGATTGAAAAAGGCTTACTGACCGAGAGCGATGCGCAAATCCACAGCTTGGCAGCGCAAAAGAACAAAGTTCCTTTAATACGATATCTGGTCATCAATAAAATTATTGAAAGCAAAGCCTTGGCTTACGAAGCTTCCATTGAATTTGGTGTGCCTTTTTTTGACCTTAATGCCATTGATTTCCGTAGACTCCCAATCAATCTGGTCGGTGAAAAATTTATTCGCCAATGCCACGTATTGCCTATTTTCACCCGAGGCAAAACGCTGTTTATTGCAATTTCTGACCCGTCAAATTTTCATGTTCTGGATGACATAAAATTCCACAGTCGACTAAACCCTGAAGCTATTCTGGTCGAAGAAGACAAGCTTTCCAAGGCTATCGAAATCGCCCTGGAAGCCGCTGACACCTCAATGACTGACATGTTGGATGAGGATCTGGATAATCTTGATATTTCTGGCGGAGAAGATGTTGCTCCTAAAACTGAATTTAACTCCGATATTGATGACGCGCCCATTGTTCGCTATGTAAATAAAATACTACTCGATTCAATAAAGCAGGGAGCTTCTGACATACACATGGAGCCCTACGAAAAAACATTCAGAATTCGTTATCGCTCCGACGGCATACTCCGCCAAGTTGCTTCGCCACCAGCAAGTATTGCCGGCAGACTTGTATCCCGTATCAAAGTTATGTCCAAAATGGATATTGCTGAACGCCGGGTTCCGCAGGATGGTCGGATCAAAATGACGCTCTCAAAAAATCGGGCGATTGATTTCCGGGTCAATACTTGCCCGACACTGTTTGGTGAAAAAGTCGTTATGCGTATTTTAGATCCCACCAGCGCGCAACTGGGCATTGAAAAGCTGGGCTTTGAACCTGAACAACAAAGAATTTTCCTCGACGCTATCAATAAACCCTACGGCTTGGTTTTGGTGACCGGGCCTACTGGTAGCGGTAAAACAGTTACACTTTATACCGGCTTGAACATTCTAAACACCATTGAGCGCAATATTTCAACTGCTGAAGATCCTGTCGAAATTACCGTCGAAGGTATTAATCAGGTCAACATGAACCCTAAAGCAGGGCTTACGTTTGCCGGCGCTTTGCGCGCTTTTTTGCGTCAGGATCCTGACGTCATCATGGTTGGTGAAATACGGGATTTAGAGACTGCTGAAATCGCTGTTAAAGCTGCACAAACAGGCCATTTGGTACTGTCAACCTTACACACAAACGACGCACCACAAACCTTAAACCGGCTTTTACAAATGGGCATACCCGCTTTTAATATTGTGTCGGCAATTAATCTGATTATGGCGCAACGCTTGGGTCGACGCCTATGCGAATACTGCAAGACCCCCGCTAATCTTCCTGGTAAAGTTCTGATTGAAGCTGGGTTTAAACAGGACGAGTTACGTGATCTGAAAATATTTAGTCCTGTAGGCTGCGAACATTGCACCAATGGTTTTAAAGGCAGGGTCGGTATTTACCAAGTCCTCACTCTTACCGATAAAATGCGCACACTGATATTAAACGGAGGTAATACCGACCAGTTGGCAGAATGCGCCCTCGCTGAAGGCTTTAATGATTTGCGCAGATCGGGGTTAAACAAAGTGCGCATGGGCATCACCAGTCTCGAAGAAATTGATCGAATCACCAAGGAATAATTATGGCAGAGCCAACTGAACAAATAGATTTCATCTGGTCGGGTACCGATAAAAATAAAACAAAAAGCGGTGGGGTAATCTCTGCAAAAAGCGAACTCATCGCTAAAAATGAACTGCGCCGACAAGGCTACCGCATTATTAAATTCAAGAAAAAACCAAAACCGTTATTTTCTAAAAGTGTTCAGGCTATTAAACCCGGCGATATAGCTATTTTTGCCAGGCAATTAGCCACCATGCTTAAAGCCGGGGTTCCTTTGGTACAGTCCTTTGATATTGTTGGTAAAGGTCACGACAATGCCAGCATGCAGGAACTGCTAATGGGTATCAAAGCCGATATTGAAGGGGGGGACACACTTGCTGAGGCTCTAAACAAAAGACCGTTATATTTTGATGAGTTATTTTGTAACCTGGTTTCAGCAGGCGAGCAAGCAGGTGTATTGGAAACCCTGCTTGATAAAATCGCTACCTACAAAGAAAAAACCGAGTCGATGAAGAAAAAAATCAAGAAGGCTCTAACTTACCCTATTGCGGTAATCGTTGTAGCCTTTGTGGTCACAACAATTCTTTTGATTTTTGTAGTGCCGGTATTTTCTGACATGTTTAAAAGCTTTGGCGCCGATTTACCGGCCTTTACAAAAATGGTTGTCAGCATGTCTGAATGGATGCAATCCTGGTGGTATATCGTAGTAGGGATTGTGGTGGGCAGTATTTATGTTTTTGGCTATTTTAAAAAACGCTCCAGATCATTTAATCACTTTCTAGACAAAACATTATTGAGACTGCCCATTGTCGGCATGATTTTAAATAAATCTGCGGTTGCCCGTTTTGCCAGAACCCTGGCAACCATGTCGGCAGCGGGCGTGCCCTTGGTTGAGGCACTGGAGTCTGTTGCCGGCGCTTGCGGTAATATAGTTTACTCCGAAGCCGTTTTAAAAATGCGCGAAGAAGTCGCCACCGGGCAGCAGCTTCAGTTCGCCATGCAACAGGCCGGGCTTTGGCCTCATATGGTTATACAAATGGTCGCTATCGGCGAGGAATCGGGCTCTATCGACACCATGCTATTAAAAGTAGCCGATTTTTTTGACGAAGAAGTCGATAACCTTGTTGATAATCTAAGCAGCTTAATGGAACCAATCATCATGGTTATTTTAGGAATTTTAGTGGGCGGCCTGATTGTCGCGATGTATTTACCAATATTCAAAATGGGCGCGGCCGTAGGCTAAACTAAAATCCCCTTTATTTTCGTTTCAAAATTACATTCAATAAAGCAGCAGCCATGCAAGAAATTAATACACTTTTAAATATAACAGCAATTTTCTCACTACTAGCCGGCATTATCGGCTTATTGGTTGGCAGCTTTCTCAATGTTGTTATTTATAGATTGCCAATAATGATGCAACGTGGATGGCGTAAAGAATGCGTGGAGTATCTCCAGCTTAATGCCGAACCAACGGCAACAGTTGCCGAGGAGCCTTTTAATCTGGTTTTGCCTCTATCCCGTTGCCCTGGGTGTCAAATATCGATCAAGCCTCACCAGAATATCCCTATCATCAGTTATATTTTTTTAAGGGGTAAATGTGCGAACTGTGCATGTCACATTTCAATTCGCTATCCCATTGTAGAAGCACTGACAGCAATAACCTCGATACTGGTCGCCTGGCATTTTGGCTATTCACTTCAAGCCGGCTTTGCGTTATTACTGACCTGGGCTTTACTTGCGTTAATTTTTATCGACATTGACCATCAGTTATTGCCTGACTCCATTACCTTGCCGTTACTGTGGCTGGGACTCTGCCTGAGCCTGTTTGATGTCTTTACTGATACACATGCCAGCATCATTGGCGCAGCAGCCGGTTATATGGCACTTTGGTGTGTTTTTCACCTATTTAAACTGGCTACAGGCAAAGAGGGCATGGGCTTTGGCGACTTCAAATTACTGGCCTTATTCGGTGCCTGGCTGGGCTGGGAACATTTGCCGATTATTATTTTGTTATCATCCATCGTTGGAGCCGTCATTGGTCTTGGTATGATAATCTTTGTAAAACACGACCATAATGTACCGATACCTTTTGGCCCATATTTAGCTGCGGCGGGATGGATCGCTCTTTTATGGGGACATGAACTCAACCAGCTTTACTTATCTGCTGTAGGCCTCTGAGCTCATGTTAAAGATAGGACTGACTGGAGGCATAGGTTGCGGTAAATCTACGACTGCCAAAATCTTCGCAAGCTTGAACATCCCAATACTCGATGCAGACCAAATTGCCCATCAGTTGGTAGAAACCGGCAATCCGGCACTGGAGAAAATAGAACAGAAGTTTGGTTCTAAAATCCTTAATCCTGACCGTTCGTTAAACAGAACAGCTCTCAGAGAACAGATTTTTTCTGATCCAATTAAAAAACAAAAACTGGAAGCTATTCTTCATCCATTAATTTTCCAGACACTACAATCTGAGCTTGAACAACTGAACAGTCCGTATTGCATCATCAGTATCCCATTGTTATTTGAAACTAACATGACCCAATTTGTTGATCGGATACTGGTTATTGACTGTCCTGTTGAAACACAAATCGAGCGTGTTATGCATCGCGACAAATTAACTGTGCATCGCATACAATCAATAATTGATAGCCAGATATCCCGAACATTAAGAAATGAAAAAGCCGACGACCTGATTAATAACTCCGATACTGATTATAGACTTGCAGAACAGATCAAAAAACTGCACAATTTATACCTTTCTTTAAGCGCTTGCCAGGATTAACTTGTCTGTGAATACCACTATTACCTATGAATTCCCTCTCAACGAACGCATCCGGGTTTTCATAAGGCTAGAACAGCTTTTTCAACAATTTAGTCATTTCCTTACCGGGGAGACTGTTGCCGATAAGCGCGCAGCAATTAATGTGTTGCTCGATATCATGACCATCTTCAGACGTAATGACCTAAAGTCAGAGATTCTTAAAGAACTAGATCGTCATGCCAAGGTGCTTAATAAAATTGCTAATAATCAGGGCGTAGATAGCCAAAAACTTGAAGAACTACTTGAACAACTCAATCAAACCAGTAAAAAACTCTATGCTACCAGCGGTAAAATAGGCGGACAAATCATGGAAAGCGACCTGTTCCAAAGTATAGCGCAGCGTAGCTCCATACCCGGCGGCACTTGTTCATTTGATTTGCCTGAGTTTCATTTCTGGCTGGAACAGGACGAATCGCTGCGATTAAAAGACCTCATACACTGGAGCAGTCCCTTTGACGATATTCGCATTGCAATTGACCTTATTCTTAATTTTATCCGCAATTGCAGCTCTCCCAGACAAGAAATTGCCGAAGCCGGTTTTTTTCAGTTTCTACTTGACACCAACCAACCCCACCAACTGCTTAGAGTCAGCCTGGATAAATCCATACAATGCTTTGCCGAGATTAGTGGCGGGAAACATCGCTGCACCATCAGACTGATGGCGCCCTCATCTGACAGCAAGCGGCCATCACAAAGCCCCGATGACATCCCTTTCGATTTAACCTGCTGCCTTCTTTAATGCCTCAATCCAATCATTCACTCATCGTAAAGTGCCCTAATTGTGGCAGTTCTGTAGCGTGGATACCTGAACAAATTTCAAAACCATTTTGCTCGGAACGTTGCAAATTGATAGACTTGGGTGAATGGGCAATGGAGGAAAAAAAGATTCCCGGAGAATCAATCGATATTGACACCGAAGAGGATCATTTCTTTCATTAATCGTCATGTCAAATTCAAGACATCATTTTAAGTCCTATTAATTAAGTCAAAAGGAGTCTCACTCATGGCTATAGAAATTGAGCATAAATTCTTAATAGCCAACGAAGACTGGCGTAAGAACGTTAGTCATTCTGTTAAATACCGACAAGGCTATTTAAGCTCACAGGCAACCAGTTCAATCCGTGTGCGCACCAGTAACGATCAAGCCTGGCTAAATATAAAATCGGCAACTATTGGCACTCATCGACATGAATATGAATACGAAATCCCATTGATTGATGCCAACGAGATATTAAATACGCTCTGCAAAAAACCACTAATTGAAAAAACCCGGCATTTTATAACCGACAATACTCATCTTTGGGAAATAGATGTGTTTGAAGGTGAAAATCAAGGATTAATTGTTGCTGAAATCGAATTGGAAATAACAGGTGAGGATTTTTCAAAACCCTCATGGCTGGGCAAGGAAGTTACTGATGATTTACGGTATTACAACAATAATCTTGCCTTACACCCCTATTCAAAATGGCGCGAGAATTAGCAATCTCACGAAAAATGCAAAGTTATGTTTTGTCAGCTAAATGCTATCTTTAACAAACTGGGCATTCAATCGCGCCATGCTTTCTGCTAAAATAACTTTTTTAATTAAAATCAACTTTCCTGGTAATAATTATGACTTTTGTAGTCACCGAAAACTGTATTAAATGCAAATTTACTGATTGTGTAGACGTCTGTCCTGTAGATTGCTTTCATGAAGGCCCTAACTTTCTGGTTATTGACCCGGATGAATGCATTGATTGCACACTATGCGAACCCGAATGCCCTGCTAACGCAATTTTTGCTGAAGACGAATTACCTGAAGGACAAGAAGCATTTGTTGAATTAAACGCCGAACTGGCCAAACTATGGCCTATCATTACTGACGTTCAACCCGCTGCATCTGATGCTGAAGAGTGGAACGGTAAAGAAGGCAAGCTAAACTTACTAGAAAGATAACTACCCCACCTGCCGTTCTGATAATAGAGTATTGATTACACAATCATTACTCTATTGACAAGTCCTCGCTCTTTAATTGAGTTCACTAGGTTGAAATTCTCAAGCATGCAAACACGAAACATACCTCGCTGTGTTCACATTGCGCAAAATCAACAGAATATAAAACTGAAGATCACCGATATCCAGATAATTGATAATTCAAAAGAAAACTTTCTCAAGATGAATAGACCACGAACTTGACTTGAGTTTCTGAATTGATGATTTTAGTACCGGTTTTCATCGCCAAAACTGTTAAATGAACTACCTGTAAGGTTAATAAATTTGTTATTTGGCCAAAGGCTCGTTACTACGTTCGATTGATCGTCGAAACACCTTACTTTAAGTGGCTACAGAATAGAGCCACCATTGAATATTACGTTTAAATTTTTGTAGCACTTTTGGTTAGCGGCAAATATACATAACCAAATTTGATCATTATCTTTTCAATCACTTGTTAAGCAAGGGCTGCATTCTTTTGCAACCCTTACTCAAGCTTAAAACCTATTTCTTTTTATTGCGTTCGTTTACTTCTTTGATAACTTCATCCGCCACGTTTTTTGGGCACGGTAAATAGTGCGAAAACTCCATGGAGAACTGGCCACGACCTGAAGTCATGGTGCGCAAGTCGCCAATGTAACCGAACATTTCGCTCAACGGTACGTCTGATTTGATACGAACACCGGAGGCTGCTGCATCCTGCGATTTGATCATGCCGCGGCGACGGTTAAGGTCACCGATCACATCTCCGACATGGTCAGATGGAGTGAACGTATCCACTTTCATGATCGGTTCAATCAGTTGCGGACCTGCTTTTGGAATCGATTGACGGAACGCCGCTTTTGCAGCAATTTCGAACGCAATGGCCGAAGAGTCAACTGCGTGGAAACCACCATCAGTCAGGATAACTTTAAAATCCAAGCAAGGGAAACCGGCCAAAACACCTTTATCCAGCATACTTTTAAAGCCTTTCTCAACAGCAGGCCAGTATTCGCGAGGTACGTTACCGCCGGTAACTGCCGATTGAAATACAAAGCCACTGCCGGGTTCGCCTGGCTCGATGATGTAGTTAATCTTACCGTATTGACCTGAACCACCTGATTGTTTCTTGTGGGTGTATTCATCTTCAACCGCTTTAGTAATGGTTTCGCGGTAGGCCACTTGCGGTTTACCGACGACAACATCAACGCCATGAGTACGTCTTAAGATGTCGACTTTAATGTCAAGATGCAACTCGCCCATGCCTTTAAGAATAGTTTCGCCACTATCTTCATCGGTTTCGACGTGGAAAGACGGATCTTCCTGAATCATCTTACCTAACGCGATGCCCATTTTTTCAGAGGCCGCTTTGTCTTTCGGTGAAATCGCTAATGAAATAACGGGATCAGGGAAGACCATAGGTTCCAGTGTAGCAGGAAACTTAGGATCGCACAGCGTATGACCTGTTTGTACATTCTTCATGCCCAGTACCGCAACAATATCACCGGCTTGAGCAGAATCAAGCTCGGCGCGAACATCGGCGTGCATTTCTACGATACGACCGATACGCTCGGTTTTGCCGGTAAACGTATTCAGTACCGATGTGCCTTTTTCCAGTTTGCCTGAATAAATACGCAGGAAGGTCAACGCGCCAAAACGGTCATCCATGATTTTGAATGCCAGTGCGCGTAGCGGTTTGTCTGCGTCAACGATAGCAAAAGAACCGGTAGCATTGCCTTCCAGGTCAACTTCCGGTTGTGGTTTAACTTCTGTCGGGCAAGGCAAATAATCAACAACGCCGTCAAGTACCAACTGTACGCCTTTGTTTTTAAAGGACGAACCACAGAAAGTCGGGAAAAAATCCAGATTAATCGTACCTTTGCGGATACAACGTTTAATTGTGTCGATATCTGGTGTTTCGCCTTCAAGATAGGCTTCCATAACATCGTCATACTGATCGGCAACTTGGTCAATTAATTTTTCACGCCATTCCTTTGTCAGCTCAATCATGTCAGCTGGAACGTCTTCAATGACGTAGTTCATTGGGTCGCCTGAGTTATCCCATACCCATGCTTTTTCTGTTAATAAATCAACCACACCTGAGAACGCATCTTCTGTACCAATTGGCAGAGTCATGACCACAGGCACAGCACCCAATACATCCTCAACCTGCTTAACTACACGGTAGAAGTCGGCACCAATGCGATCCAGTTTATTGATATAGATAACGCGGGCTACTTCAGAATCGTTTGCATAACGCCAGTTGGTTTCTGATTGCGGCTCTACACCGCCTGAACCGCAGAAAACACCGATACCGCCGTCAAGCACTTTTAGTGAGCGGTAAACTTCGATTGTAAAGTCAACGTGTCCCGGGGTGTCAATGATATTGAAACGGTAGTCTTTCCAGAAACAGGTTGTCGCCGCAGACTGAATGGTAATGCCTCTCTCACGCTCCTGATCCATGAAATCGGTTGTGGTTTCGCCATCATGCACTTCACCGATTTTGTGGATTTTACCGGTAAGCTTTAAAATTCGCTCGGTAGTCGTTGTTTTACCAGCATCGACGTGAGCGAAGATGCCGATGTTTCTGTAATGCGCTAAATCTGTCATGTGTTTACTCTAAGTTGGGCATAAAAAACTTTTTTGGTGACTTCACCCGCCATGCATCCTTTAACTGAATACTTTGTGGGGTTCGTACCGGTGCGGTGGGTCACTAGCATAACCACATCACAACCTATAACTTCGGTGGCGTAACCATTAAAGCGGATGTAATGCGTTGGATACAGACTGGTAGCTCAAAGCCAAGTGGGATGTATTTATTTGAGTCACCATAGCAGCCCACTCGTCCAGCTTTGTAAGCTTACCATTTTAACCTAAAAACTTTGTAAAATCATAGAAAACCCATGTGTTATGTTCTATTAAAGTAAAATCATCGAATTGAGCCATGAATGCACAGATAAGATTGATTGTTCCACGAAGCTTGACACTAAAGGAATCAGCGTTTTTTATTATAAAAAACCAATCCTTATAAATCACTGAATCTTTATAATATAAATTGCATTGATTCGGGTATGGTTGACCCGAAAGAAGGTTCTTGACAATGCATATTTATAAATCAGCAGGCCTCTGAAAAAACTTTAGTGAGACCAAACTGTTCTTTAATCAAGCCTATATCAACGACCATCATGATAATCCTGATAATCCTGTGACATAAATATAATCTTATTTAACTTGATGAATCTCACCAGAAGACTATTCTAGAACACATTAGCCGCCTAAAAAATCCAACAAAACAGAGCTTAATATTATGAAAATCCGAGACATTATGACCATTAATCCTGTTACCGTTAACATGGATACTGACCTCTTAGTGATTAAGGAAATCTTTGACCACGTTTATTTTCATCATTTATTAGTTGAAGATGAAACCGACAATACCATTGTCGGCGTTATTTCAGATCGTGATTTATTAAGTGCCTTAAGCCCTTATATACACACGGCCTCCGAAACAGCAAGGGACATTGAAACTTTAAAAAAACGTGCTCACCAGATCATGTCACGCCAGACCGATACCGTAACTCCGACAACGGATTGCAATATAGCCATCAAAAGAATGCTGGATGCTGATATTTCCTGCTTACCTGTGGTCGATGATAATAAAGTTATAGTTGGCATCGTTACCTGGAAAGATTTTCTGAGAAATTTTTTACAACACCAATGATTCTGCAAGCCACCTCTCCTAAAATCACCTCGGACCCTCATACGCTTAGTGAATGGACGAATGTGCTCTGCAATGAAGACATGCCGATATTCTCCAATACGGCACTAAGAATTCATGATGTCTTGAGTGATGACAAAAAAGGAGCCATGGAACTGGCATCAGTTATTTTGCAAGACCCAAATCTGACAGTTAAATTATTAAAAATCAGCAATTCGCCTCAATATAATCCCTCACGGCAGAAAATGGTCACGGTTTCACGAGCCATCATCATGATTGGTTCAGAGGTTATTCGTGAGTTAACGCTGGTTTGTTCTTTTTTTGAATCCATTTTATCCTCGACCAATAAACAGCAAGCCAATGAAGAAATCGCCCAGGCTATTCATGCAGCTGTGCACGCAAAAGCCATAGCGATTGCAGCTAACGACTCATCTCCCGAAGAAGTCTTTATTGCGACATTATTAAATCATATTGGCAACATCTCATTTTGGTGCTTTTGTGGACAACAAGGCGAACGAATTCAGTCTCTTTTAAATAATGGATGCAGCCGGGAAGCTGCTGAAAAACAGGTTCTTGGATTTAAATTAACCGACTTGGGCTTGTCTTTAAGCAATGCCTGGAAGTTGGGCGGATTAATTGAAGAATCCATTAAACCTAACATCTTAAGCAGAAATCCTAGGGTAGGATTCGTTGAATTAGGCTATGAAATTACTGAGGCACTAAAAGAGGGACCAAGCTCAGAAAAATATACCCATTGCGTTAAAAAAATAGAAAATTTTACCCGACAATCCAAGCAAGTCATCATGGAGGCTCTTCATAATAACACCGAAATTGCCTCTGTTATTGCGCGCCAATTTGGAGCAGCTGATGCCGCTTTGCTGATACAAAAAAATGTAAATCAACTTATTGAACCTGACGAATCGTCAGCGGTTATTGATAAAAAACAACTACAGTTTCAGATTTCACAGGATATAACTTCAATAATTAGCGAGCAGATTAATATCAACCTGTTACTGGAGACGGTTCTAGAAGGCATTCATAGAGGCATCGGGATGGATAGGACAATTTTTTGTTTATTAGGGGCCGGCAAGCAAACCCTAACGGAAAGACTATCCTTGGGCTGGCGCAAAGAATTCTATGAGCAGAAGATAATTTTCAATATTGTGACAAATCCTCCTAATCTTTTTTTTCAAGTATTGTCGGGCACACAAGCATTCTGGGCAAAACCTGTAGATAATGAAAAATTATTCAGCCTCATGGATATAAATATACTTGGAAAAAACGAATGTTTCATGATGCCTATTTATTCAAATAAAATACAAATTGGCTTAATTTATGCCGACAGGGCATTTAGTGGGCAACTTTTAACTGAAGATGATTTCAATGCTTTTAAATATTTTGCCCAGCAGACGAATATAGGGCTCACAATTTACCGTATGCAGCGAAATTAAATTTGATTTTAAACTTACCAGGTAGACTCAGAGGGGCAGCTACAAAACTCAGTGAGCAACTTAATAAAATCAGCCCTGTTAATTTGCTCCGCACCAAAGCTAGCCAAATGCGGGGTATGAACTTGACAATCAACCACTCGGAAGCCCCAAATATCCAATTGTTGAACTAGACTTGCAAATGCTACTTTCGAGGCATCTGTTCGGGTATGAAACATCGATTCCCCAAAAAAAACCTGCCCCAATGCTACGCCATATAACCCCCCAACCAGCTCATCGCCCAACCAAACCTCGACTGAATGAGCATAACCTGCCCGATATAAATCATTATAAGCAATAGAAATTTCCGGTGTTATCCAGGTGCCTGCTGTATCTTTTCGGGGAGCCGCACACCTAGCAATAACATCATTAAAAGCTTGATCAAAGGTCACTGAAAAAATATTTTTACGAAGAGTTTTTCTTAAACTACTGGAAATAATGAGTTTCTCGGGAAATAAAACCAAGCGAGGATTTGGTGACCACCATAAAATCGGCTCTCCAGGGTTATACCAAGGAAAAATCCCGTGCCGATAGGCAGTAAGTAATCGTTTTTTTGATAAACAGCCACCAACTGCTAACAAGCCATCCGGTTCACGGAGGGCTTGCTTTACAGAAGGAAAAGTTTGATCTGGATTATTTGGATCAAGAACAGTCAGTTGCATAACGCTGACTTAGGCATTTATTAAAAATGACTAAACCAATTCATCAAGAAATTTTTCAGCATCCAGCGCCGCCATACAGCCTGCGCCTGCAGAAGTAATAGCCTGTTTATAAACAGAATCCATTACATCGCCAGCCGCAAAAACGCCTTCTACACTGGTAGCAGTAGCGTTTCCGTGTATGCCACTTTTGACTTTAATGTAGCCATGATCCATTTCTAACTGGCCTTCAAAGATTCCAGTGTTAGGCGTATGACCAATAGCTATAAAGACACCATGAGCCTCTAGATCTTTGGTTGAACCATCTGTAGTATTTTTGATTCTAAGACCGGTAACACCCATGTTGTCACCCAAAACCTCATCAAGCTCATAGTTCCATTCAATGCTGACATTACCGTTTTGAGATTTATCAATCAGCTTATCAGAAAGGATTTTTTCAGAGCGGAATTTATCGCGGCGATGCACAACGATGACATTAGACGCGATATTGGATAAGTAAAGCGCCTCTTCAACAGCAGTATTACCACCACCAATTACGGCAACAGTCTTGTTTCTATAGAAAAAACCGTCACAGGTAGCGCAAGCTGAAACCCCTTTTCCTTTAAAGGCTTCTTCTGAATCCAGACCTAAATAACGGGCAGAAGCACCGGTTGCAATAATCAAGGCATCGCAAGTATAAGTTCCTGAATCCCCTGTTAATTTAAAAGGACGACTCGATAAATCAGTTGTATTGATGTGATCATAAATGATTTCGGTATCAAAACGCTCAGCGTGTTTTTGCATTCTTTCCATGAGTGCTGGACCTTGTAAGCCCTCAACATCTCCAGGCCAGTTGTCCACTTCGGTTGTTGTGGTTAGTTGACCACCTTGCTGCATGCCCGTAATCATTACTGGGTTCAGGTTGGCGCGTGCGGCATAAATCGCTGCAGTATATCCGGCTGGACCAGAGCCGAGAATCAAAAGACGGCAATGTTTGGAATTACTCATAAAATCCTTTATAACGGGAAAAGTGACTAAAAATACACTTAGCTGAAAAATAAAATGCCATTCATAAGCAGATTATAAAATGATTCACTGAGTGTTTATGAATATTTATAAATTCAATCCGCAAACTTATGACACCCATATATCACCTGAGTCATTAGGGTGCAATTCAATTATGCAGATGATTGACTGCTTCGTAAACACTTTTAATGATAATCTCATCTGATAAGTTCATATATGTGAACTGGATTTAACGTAGACATTATTAATGTAAAACATTCCATTAATAATCTATAATCCTGTTTTATTGGTAATTTATCTGTTGAGTTGTTGAGTATGGTTGCTGTAATGGAAAGAAAAAGCTTTCGTGGTTTACGTGAAGTGGCATTGCTGGGCTTCATTGCTGGTGCATTATTTTTTTTAATTGCGCTGATATCCTTTAGTAATGAGGATGCAGGCTGGACACATAGCGGATCAGTAAAAACAGTTTCCAATGCGTGTGGAGTTTTTGGCGCTTGGGTTGCCGATTTCATGCTTAGCTGCTTTGGTTTGATCGCTTATCTGTTCCCGGTCATTCTATTTTGGCAAGGCTATCTAATTTATACCCACGACAGGGAAGATCGAGATAAAGGCTTGATTGCCCTGCAATGGTTAGGAGCACTAGCCACCATAATCTCAGGCTCCGCTTTACTAAATCTGTATTTACTAAGAATTGGCGTTGAACTACCTAGCAATACCGGTGGCATATTAGGTCAGGAAACTGGCAACGCCTTACTGGTTATTTTAGGTAACTCGGGTGCAACCCTTATTCTATTATTGATTTTTCTGGCTGGGGTTACCCTGGTTACCGGCTTGTCATGGTTCGCGTTACTTGATGTCATCGGTAAATATACGGTTTTTTTGATTGGAATTTGTTGTCGCAACATTTTGACCTTATTACAGAAACAGTCTAATGACTCAGTCCAGTCCCGTATTAGATACGAAGAAAAAAATGATACCAAGAAAAAAACCAGCGCCAAAGCAATTACAGCCGCCGAAAAACCTGTAAAAAATAATCTTCCTATAAAAAAACAGCCCGCCATCAAAACGATTAAATACGATGTCAGCAAAGGCGTTTTACCCTCACTGGAATTGCTAGACAAGCGTGATACAAGAGTTATTGGCTATTCGCAAACTGACCTGGAAGACATGTCGCGTCTGGTTGAAGATATTCTGGCCGACTTCAATGTCGCCGTTGCCGTTGTCGGCTTTCATCCCGGCCCCGTCATTACCCGCTTTGAATTACAACCTGCCGCTGGCGTTAAAGTGAGCCGCATTAGCAGTCTGTCCAAAGATTTGGCCAGAGCGCTTTCGGTCACCAGCGTTCGTATCGTTGAAATCATTCCCGGTAAATCGGTCGTCGGCCTTGAAATCCCCAATCGGGAACGAGAAATGGTGACTTTACGGGAATTGTTAGTGTCATCATCTTTTGAAAAATCCAAATCAATGCTGACTCTGGCAATGGGCAAGGATATTTCCGGTACACCGATGGTGGCTGATCTTGGCAAAATGCCACATGCGCTGGTTGCCGGCACCACCGGTTCCGGTAAATCGGTTGCCATCAACACAATGATCCTGAGTTTGCTTTATAAAGCAACTCCGGAACAAGTGCGTATGATCATGATCGATCCGAAAATGCTGGAATTGTCAGTTTATGAAGGCATTCCGCATTTATTGACTCCTGTGGTAACCGACATGAAAGAAGCCAGCAATGCGCTGCGCTGGGCGGTTGCCGAGATGGAAAGACGCTACAAGCTAATGTCCAAAATGGGCGTCAGAAATCTTGCCGGCTTTAACCAATTGGTAGAAGACGCTACAGCAAGAGGCGAAGCCATTAGAGATCCAATGTTCCAAATGCTTAATCCACTGGAAGATGGTGAAGACTTCCCGGTATTAAGCACCTTGCCTAGTATCGTCATCGTGATAGACGAATTAGCCGACATGATGATGATCGTCGGTAAAAAAGTTGAAGAATTGATCGCCCGTTTAGCCCAAAAAGCTCGGGCCGCCGGTATCCATTTAATTCTGGCGACACAGCGCCCCTCGGTTGACGTATTGACTGGTCTGATCAAAGCCAACGTACCGACCCGGATTTCCTTCCAAGTATCGTCACGCATCGATTCGCGCACCATTCTTGATCAAGGCGGCGCAGAAACCTTGCTCGGCAATGGCGATATGCTGTTTTTACCTTCCGGCACCAGCATCCCCATTCGTGCCCACGGTGCTTTTGTCGATGACCATGAAGTGCATCGCGTTGTTGAGTTTTTAAAACAAACCGCGCCGCCTAATTATCTGGAAGACATCACCCGAGAATCATCCGATTCCAGCGATGGTTACAGCATGAATGGCGGTGGCAATAATGGCGATTCTGAAACGGATGCCTTGTATGACGAAGCGGTGCAATTTGTTACGGAAACTCGCAAAGCCTCAATATCAAGTGTTCAGAGACGTTTTAAAGTCGGCTATAACAGAGCTGCAACCATGATTGAAGATATGGAATCTGCTGGGGTTGTCAGTCCTCCGGAAACCAATGGTTCAAGAGTCGTGCTGGCGCCTGCTCCGATAAAGGATTAGTAAATTGTTTTGGGACTAACTCCCGCTCCCAATTTAGAAGGCGAATACGCCTTCTAAACCCAACTTTTTATTTAATTTTCTGTACTTGTGCGTCATCGGGAATAAAACCTGCCGGTGGCGCATTGTCTTGTCGGCCTTGTAAAAAAAGAGCCCGGATACGCTCATTTTGCTCAAGGCGCACTTTATCCTGTTCAGCCAGAATTTTCTCTTTAGCTTCTTTGGCTATGTTTTCTTTGTAAGTATGCCAACTATCGAAGGCAAACTGTGATGATATAGTGCCAAAAAATACCCCAAAAGCGATTTGAATTATAAGTTTCACGATTTTTCTTTATTAGATTAGGTTTGATGAGGGTATTCGTTGGGCAAAAAAAAGCCGCTGATTTAACTCAGCGGCTAGCGTATTCACCTAATATTATTGTGTAGGTATTAGTGTTGCTGCAATAGTTTTAGCTGCAACGCTACACGAAGGATGCCCCCAGCCACTTTTACTGACAACAACTTCCTCAGTTTTTTTAATGTCGTATACGATATTGTCCGGGCGTAAATTGTCACCACTAACACCACCTGGAACATGATCCAATGCAAGAGCAGCGCGTGTACGCCAAGCGATATTATGATCGGCACAAGAGGAATCACCGCTAACGCCAATAGCCCCAATTACTTTTTTAGAGGCATCATAAAGCGCCAATCCACCGCCAAACACATTAACACCGCCAATTTTATGAGTTACTAAAGGATCATTAGCTTGCCCGTAATTTGATGACG
>SESH01095199.1_pt1 | contig 28348 bp, 32 predicted proteins | sample 3171561 | NCBI WGS metagenome assembly SESH01 (sample SAMN10866947, study PRJNA518727) | freshwater metagenome | biome: subpolar coniferous forest; feature: holomictic lake; material: water; isolation source: holomictic Lake 442 2011 16.5 m and 2014 13 m | place: Canada: near Kenora, Ontario
CAATCTGATGACTCTCCAGGAATTGCCGTGGTTGACACATCCGTTATACAGTGTCAGGAAGACCTGTAAAGGCGCTCGCCATTCTTGGTACCGATTACTGGCGAGGTCACTCCGAACCATGGCTCTGTGATGCGGTGAAGCGAGGCTGACGAACGCCTGTTTTCCACAAACCAGTATTTCCCGTCTTGCCGGTAGCAGGTAATACCCTACGAGCCGCCCGAATGGATAAAGTCGAGCTGGCGACCCAACACATTATAGCAGACCGCCTCACATTTCGCCTCTCATTGGCAAGCAATTCGTTCATAGTAGCATCTGACTGCTCTCCACAATCAGCCACCTCCCCGCCGTCGCATCCCATCGTAGCGTGTAGGTCACGCGCACGGTGGCCTGCTCCGGCGCGACGGCGCCGGCCTCCTGGTTGCTCCAGGTCTCCTGCGTCACCACGGTTGCCGTGGTTCCCTCGACGGTGATCTGGCCGACGGCCCAGCGCACCAGCACCGTCCGGTGGGGCGCGTTGCGCTGCTGCCGCTCGGCGAGCTGCGCCGCCCGCCGCTGCGCGAAGGGGCCGCTCGGGTCGATGAAGGGGCGCAGCGGCTCGATGCTCAGGCGCGCGGCGGCCTCGCTCTCGGCGCGGTTGTAGCGCGTCAGCGTGTCGAGGATCGCGGCCTCCGTGGTGGTCGCGCTGCTGCTGGGGACGGTCGGCGTGGGCACGGTCGCGCTGCTGCTGGGGACGGTCGGCGTGGGCACGGTCGCGCTGGGCGTGGCGGCCGGGCGGCCCCACCACATCAGCAGGGCGCCGACCAGCACGATGCCGGCGATGATCAGGGCGATCACGCCCCAGTGCTGCGGCCGCGCGGCGGGCGCGATGTCCGCGGCAGGCTCCAACGTGCTGCTGAGCGGGAATAGCCGGCGCTGGACGGCGCTGACCACGGTGCGGCTCAGGCGTGCCACGGGCGACGCCGTTTGGCTGAGCGGAGGTTCCCTCGCTGGGGGCTGCGCCGCTATCACGGGGATGACATCGAGCGGCTGGCCGCAGTGGGGGCAGGTGACGCGGATCGGCGCGGGTGCGGGCGATCCTGCGGGCGACGCGGGTGAGGCGTGTTCGGGACGGGGCATGGGGCTCCTTCTTTCCGCGCGGAAACAATGGGAAGTCAAACCTCAGCGGTCAGGTTTGACTTCCCATTGTTTCCGCTGGTGCGATCCAGGCTGTAGCCAATGGCGCGCCGCGTGCAACCGTAGCGCGTGGCCAGGGCGTTGATCGACTCGCCCGCGTCATAGGCCGCACGGATCGCGGCGTCGTGCTCGAGCGCGACTTGCTGGCTGCGCCGGCCACGGTCGAGCGCTCGCTCGCCGAGCAGGGCCGCGAGCTTCTCTCGGCTGACCCCGTGACGCCGGGCGAAGGCGCGCGTGTAGTGCATGCCCTTCGCCCTGACCAGCTGCTGGAGCTTCGCGCGATCCCACGTCGGCAGCGGCGCGCGCGGTCGGCCTGGCCGCCGACGTGGGATGCCGGCCGCGTCCATCGCCGCCAGCAGGTCGGCGGTGCGGCAGCGGTGTAGGCGCGCGATGACGCGCACGGTCTTGCCCTCCGTGATGTAGAGCTGGTAGAGCGTCTCGGCGTCAGGCAGGGACATAATGGATCTCCTGGGCACCTCACGCTTTCAGGAGCGCCTGGATGGTGGCGTCGAGATCGTGGAGCGCGACCGCAAGCCCGCGACGCTGGTCGGGCGGGATGTCTTCACGGCTGACCTGGGCCAACCGCCCGATCTTCTCGTTGAGCGCCCGCACATCGCTGAGCATCGCCCCGACATCGCAGGCAACCACGACGACGACTGCTTCGGTGACGCCCTCCACGACTGCGACAGGTGGGGGCAGCTGCGGTGCGGCGGCGGGGCCAGCCGGCGGTGGGGCGTCTGCCGCCTTCGTCGCATGCGCCGCCTGCTGCTTGGCTTCGTTCAGCAGCGTGCGGAGCCGCTCGGTCTGCGTGTGCTCCTGGTCGAACGCCCGGCGGATGGTGTCGCGCTCCTCGATCAGCCCACCGGTCACGCGCTGATGCAGCTCCTCGACCTCCTGGAGCCGCCGCCGGGCCTGCTTGAGCATGCCCTGCTCGCGGGTGATCTCCTGTTCCAGCTGGCTCACGTGGGCGCGCAGCTCGCCGGTCACCGCCGCATCGACCGACTCGATCTGCGCGACTGTCACCGCCTGGCGCTCGCTCGGCGGGAGCAGCTGAAAGGCCGCGACCAGGGTTGGGTCGGCCTTCTGGAGCATCGCCAGGGCGTAGGTGCGCTGAACGCCGAGGTCGCTGATCAGGGTGCGGTACTGGGTCTGGCCCAGGCTGGCGAGCGCCTCGACATACAGGTTGGCCTGCTGGGCGCTGATGCCGTGCCGTCGCTCGACAAAGACCTCGAAGGTCGGAAACTCGGCGTCAAAGCGGTAGAGCCGCCGGCGGCGCAGCTCCAGCAAGATCAGCGAGAGGCTGACGATGCCCTCGGCCAGCTCGCTCATCCCGCGCGTGATCTGGCGCTGCGCCTTCTGGATCTCCAGGTTGGCCCAGTGCAGATCGTCAACCGTGTCGTCGGGGCCGGGCAGCTCGGCCAGTGCGTGTTCCTCGTGGGGATCGGTCGTCATCATCGCCCTCCTGGTCGTCATCGTGTGGCCGCTGGTCGCCGGGCAGGCCAGTGCCGGGATAATTGAGCAGCACGCGGGTCTTCACCTCGCGCCGGGTCGCCAGGTTCAGGCGCTGCAGGATGTTGCTGACGTGCGAGTTCACGGTGCCCCGTGAGAGCACCAGCTCCTGGGCGATCTCCTGGTTGGTCTTGCCGTCGAGGATGAGCCCGGCGACCACGCGCTGCTGCGGGGTGAGCTGCTCCAGCGCGCGCAGATAGGCCGCCCGAATCTCGGCGATCTGGCGCGCTTCGCCCGCGCTCACCGTGACTGCGGTGAGCGGGTCGTGCATGCGCTCGCCGCGCAGCAGTGCGGCAACGCTGTGCACCAGCAGCTCGGCGTGGGCCACGTCTTTGAGCACATAGCCCATCGCGCCAGCGTAGATCGCGGCCAGCCGGGTACCGGCCTCCTGCACGCTGGTCAGGATCAGGCAGGGAATGCCGTAGTCGTACCAGAGCGCGCGGGCCGCCGCGATGCCCTCGATCTCGGCGTGGGGCATGAGCACATCGCAGATCGCGCCCGCGAAACGCGCCCCCTGCGCGACCAGCGCAAGCGCCTCATCGCCGCTGCGCGCCGGCACCACGTCGATCATGTGCGGGGCCAGCGTCGCCCGCACCCACTCCCGGATCGGCGGGTGGTCATCGACGACGAGGATGCGGGTGCGGAGGGGGACGGGCGGGAGCACCGCCGCCGCGCCACCGATCGGGGCATGGATATCGGAGATCCGCTGCATCAGGGGCTCCTTTCCTGAACGCCAGCCACGCGGTCAAGCGGGAAGGTCGCCGTGATGCGTGTTCCCGCCTGCGGCTCGCTGGCGACCAGCAGCGTCCCGCCGTGCTGCGCCATCAGCTGGCGGACATCGCGCAGCCCGCGTCCCCCCGGGCGTCGGGTCAGGTCGGCATCGTCCATGCCCTGACCATCGTCGCACACCACCAGGATGAGCGCGTCCGGCGCATACTGGAGCTGGACGGTGATCATCGCCGGGCGGCCGTGGGTGTAGGCGTTGCTCAGCGCGTTGTAGAGCACCAGGATGAGCGCCCGCTGGATGGGCTCGCCCAAATGCGCGGGCCGCTGACCGGATACCTCAACCCGGCAGGCGCACGCCGGGTAGGCCACGGCGAGGCTTTGGGCCACATCCGCCAGCGTGCATTCCAGATCGCTCGGCAAGGCTGAGCTGCCCACCGCCTGATGTAACATCACCACCACCTCCAGCAGGCGCCGGGTCTGGGTCAGGCCCTCGTCGAGCCAGGCGGCTCGCTGCTCCGGCGACTCGGCGTCGCGGGCGAGGGTGAGGCAGTGTTGGAGCGCCAGGATGTGTGCTTTGAGCTGACCGTGCTCCAGCATACGTACCTCGTCGAGAATCTCCTGGCGCCCACGCGCCTCGCCGAGCCGCAGCAGCACCAGCTCGTGCTGGCGCGCCTGCCGGCGGTCGCGGGCGCGGCGGCCGGCACGTAGGATTGCAAGCCCGGCCAGGGCAAGCACGATTACTAGGGTGCTCAGCAGACTCGCTTCCATCGACCATCGCCCCTGCGTTCCCACATCGCTTCCAGCCCAGCAATCACCACGATGGCCGGGTCAGCTCGTCCTCGCACGCACGAAGCTGATCGTCCTCATACATCGCGCCCTCCCCGACCTCCGCTGGCGGCATCGGGGGAACGCGTGTGAGCGCCGCCGCCACGGCCTGGGGATGGCGGGCTTCGAGCACGGTGAGCTGTTGCACGAGAAACTGCTGCTCGGCGCGCACGGTCTCCAGCCTCCGGGCCACCGCCAGCAGCCGCCACGCCCGGATCAGCCAGACCATCCCCTGGGCATAGCGCGTCAGGGTCGCCGGCTCCTGGCAGGCCAGCTGCTCGGCAATCAGCGCTGGCGCGTACAGCTCCGGGCCACGGATGCCGCCATCCGGGCGGGTTGATTCGGGTGTGGACGTCATACGCACTGCTCCTCTTGCGCTACCACCACCAGGCCAGCACCAACCCCACGACGATCCCAAGCGCGAGCATCGCGATTCCCACGCCGACCAGGAGGTGCCAGTTTGTTCGCGGCACCGGCACCACCTGCTGGCCGACCAGCAGGCTCCAGTCGCCACCTGGCCGATCAATACCCTCGCGCCCGAGCAGCAGCCAGAGCACCGGGTGGCCAGCCAGACTTGCCAGCAGCGCGGGAAGCTCGGCCAACTCAGCCTCCAGCTGCGCGATCTGGGCGTCCTGGGCGGCGATGGTGGCAATCAGGGACTCGGCCTCCTGCTCCACCGCATCCTGGGGCCGACTCATGCTCATCGCGCGCGATCCTTTCGCCCTGGGCGCTTAGAGGAAGCTGCCGAGTGCCGCGCCGCCGCCGGTCATCACGTACAGGATGCAGGGCAGCAGGCCAAAGGCCAGCGCGGCCGCGCTCAGGCCAATCAGCAGCAGCTCCAGGCGCTGGGCGCGCTGTTTGCACGCCTCGATCACCGTGTCGAAGAGCTGCTCGCGCTGCTGGGCCAGCACCGGGCCGAGGGCGCGCCGGTTCGCGCGGGCGCCATGCAGCAGCGTCGTGCAGCAGGCGATCAGCGGCGGCGCGCCGCTCGCCACGGCGTGGTCGTGGAGCACCTCGAAGACATTGCCGCGCCGCCGCCGATCCAGCTCGGCGAGCGTGGTCGCGATCAGCGCCTGCGCATCGGCGATCGGGCGCTGCGGGCGCCGGATGTAGCCGCGCAGCAGATCGACATCGCCCTGCGAGCTCGCCACGGCGAACTGGAGGTAGCCGGCCAGATCGACTGTCTGGAGCAGCAGGCGCGCGCGGCGGCGCGCATACGCCCGGGCTGGCATCCCGGGCAGGTAGATGCCCAGCGTCAGGGCGATCAGCACGGCGACCAGCATGAGCAGCGTGCTGGGCATGCCGCTCAGCTGGAGCGCCAGCCCCAGCCACCAGCCGCCAGTAAGCACCAGCGCGGCGCTCACCGCGCCCATCAGGCGCGGCGCGCGCTGCCACCAGCCGCGTACCCGGCTCAGCGCGGGCACCGGCCAGAGGCTAAGCGCCGCCACAAGCAGGGTCGCTGCGGTCACCGCCCAGAGCAGGGCCGGCAGGCGCGGGTCGAATCCGTGGATAGACATCGTATGTTCCTCGTTTGCGTTGCGTGTAGCTAGAGCGGCAGCTCCGGGATCCGGACGACGAGCAGCGCGACGACGATGGGCAGCACGAGCCAGAGCCCGAACCAGCAGCCGGCGAGCAGCCCCCAGTCGCTGCCCATGAAGGCGGCCCCGAACCGGGCGGGCTGCGACCAGGCCAGCCAGCCGAGAATCCCGGCGAACGCGCCCGAGATGACATACGCCTCGCCCCGGATCCGCCCGAGCAGGGTCTGGACGGATCGCTGGAGCGCGGCGTGGCGCGCCAGGGCGGCCGTGATCTGGGTGAGGCGCTCGTGCGCCTGGGCCTCACGCTGATGCGTGTAGATCGACACGAGCTGGTCGAGCACCTGCGCGTGCAGCCGCACCGGCGTCTGCATAGCCAGCTGCTCCAGCACTGCGGCGTGCGTGCTGGTGAATCGCTCGATCGTGCCGTCTGACCGCGTGACGGTATAGGGCTGGTTGAGGTGGTTCCGCACCCACTGCCACTCGCCGCGCAGCGGCTCCGGCAGGGTCGGCGTCACCGAGGCGAAGGCGGCGACCAGCATGGTGCGGCCACCCTCCATCAGCCCGGTGAGGCTCTGCAGCGCCGGGAGCAACTGCGCCCGCAGCCGCCAGCTATACCACCAGGTGGCAAGCGCCAGCACCGCAGCGCGGACTCCCAGCACGCCGAGCGGGGTGATGAGCAGCAGTACGGGCTGAACAAACACTGCGCTGCCGATGATGCCGAGCGCGCCCGCGCCCGCCATCAGGCCCAGCAGCAGCGGTGGCGGCAGCAGCGGTGGGATAAACGCGAACGATGAATCCGGCACCGTGAGTCTGCGGCGGCCCGGCTGACGTGCTGCGGTGCGCACGAGCGCCAGGGCGGGATCCCAGCCGAGCGCGGCAAGCGCCAGGAGGATCGCGGTGAGGGCGAGACCTGCGGCCATGATCTACGCCTCCTCTGCCGCCGGCTCGACCTGGCGCAGCCGGGCCCGCTCGCGGTTGTGGGCCAGCGCCGCGTCGAGCCAGCCCATCGGTGCCGGGGTCGGCGTCGGGCTGGCGGGCGGCATCGGTGGATCGTCACCTGCGGCAGGCGGCGCTACCGGTCGGGGTGCTACAACGACGATGGGTTGATCGCGTGGTTCATCAACCGGCTCTGCATATGGCGCGGCCAGTGGCGGTGGCGTCGTTTCGCCGCGTGATTCGTGTTGCTCAACCGGTTCGGCCAGCGCCTCATCCGGTACTGCCGCTGAGGGCCGCTGCCGACGTGGGGTGGCGGAACGAGGCGGCACCGGCGCGCCAATGGCAACGACCGGTGGATCGATGGCGAGATCCCGGTTGACCTGGTCAAGCTCGGTGACGTAGTGCTGCTGCACCGCCGGATCGTCCTGGGTCTGGGCGATGATCTGGCTCAGCAGCGAGCGCCGGGCGGTGAGCAGCGTTCGGGCCAGATCTGGCGGGAGATACTGCGTGCGGAAGGGCCGAATGACGCTCAGCGCGCGGCTGAGATCGCCGCTCTGGCGATGCGCGCTGGCCTGGGTCAAGGCGACCTGGCAGGCGGCGCGCTCGTCCTGCATCCGGCTGACCAGGGCCGTGATCTGCTGCCACGCCGGATGCCCCGCGCGGCGCCGCACCACCAGGATGTCCTCGGGTGCCTGGTCGATGCTGGCCCGGGCCTGATCGAGATTCCCGCTGTCCAGTGCAGCCTGGATAGCCTGGATGCGTGCAGTGATGGCCTGATCGGCCTGCTCGGCGAGGGCCGGCACCGCAAGTGCCTGATCGATCAGCGCGATGACCGCGTGGTCGTAGCGGGTCTGCGCCGCGAGCGTCAGATAGTAGATGGCATCGTGCCACGCCCCATCGTGGAGCGCCGCCCGGGCGCGACGCAGCGCCCCGTCCCGCTCGGCATCACCGCTCTCCACACGCAGGGCCGCCGGCTGCGCGAGCAGGTCGTGCGCCAGCTGCTGCACCAGCGCATCTGGCAGATCGGCCAGCCGGGCAGCGACCCGCGCCGGCGTCACGCTGGTGGTATTCGCCCAGATCAGGCTGCGCTCGCGTGCCTGAGCATGGCAATCCCAGCGCACCGCGTCGGCATCCACCGTCGTCGTGACCAGCGGCAGAGCGACGGGCCTGCCATCGGTGCCCGGCCCGTCGAGCAGCAGTACCTCCTGGACATAGCGCCGGCGCAGCCGCTGCGCATACGCCACATGCACGACGACATGGAATGCCTCGCTCAGGACGCGCAGGGCCTGCTCGGGCGCCCCAGCGAAGCTGTTGTTCGGCACTGCTGCCGCCGCCAGGCGGGCGAAGCGCTGGAGCGCGGCCTGGGCCGTATCGGCGTGGATGGTCGTCAGGGTCGCCCGGCCCGCCTCGGCCTGCTGGAGCACCGCCCCGGCCTCATCGCCGCGCACCTCGCTGAGCACGACCACGTCGGGGGTGATGCGCAGGTTCTCCCGGACGGTCTCCTGCCGCTCGCGCCACGCCTCGCTCGTACTGCTATCGTCGATGCGCAGCCGCGTGACCAGCGCGCCCGCCGGCAGCCGGAACTCGTTCGCGTTATCCTCGACCAGCACGCAATGCGTGTCTGGCGCTCGGGTGTTCACCAGCGCCTCCAGCACGGTGGTCTTCCCCGCGCCCTGCTGGCCGCTGAGGATGAACGCGCAGCCGGCGTGCATCAAGAGGGCGAGCAGCTCGGCCGCCGGCTGGCTCAGCATCTCCCGCTCAACCAGGTGCCGCAGCGTCCAGGGCTGTGACCGACTGCGCCGCATCACAATGAGCAGACCCGGCTCGTCGTGCCCATCCGCAACCACCCGCGGCGCGCGGGTCAGGTGCATGCGCATCCCGCTCGGGAGCGGGAGCGTGACCGACGGCGAGGCGCGGTTCCAGGCCACGCCGCAGGACTGGGCCAGGAACTCGGCCCGACTGAGCGGCTCGCGGGCGCTGGTGTAGGCGTCCACGCGCACCACCCGCCCACGCGACCCCTCGCCCAGCACGGTCGTCCCCAGGATCTTGATCTCGGTGATCGTCGGGTCGTCGAGCAGCGCCTGGACGGCGTCGCCCCAGCCGCAGGTCGCATTCCAGAGCTGGCGCAGCTGGTGCTCGTCGTGGATGATCTGGGGATCGACCCCGTCGAGCCGCTGGTAGGCCATCGCGGCCCCCAGCAGCCGCCCAAAGAGCTGGCGCCGCTGCGCGGCGTCGAACTCCGGGTCCAGCAGCTGATCAAACGCGGCCCGGTCGAGCACGTCTTCATCCGTGCGCGTGACCGGCTCCTGGTGCTGGGCCGCAGTCGCCAGCAGCTCGGCGCGCATCCGGGCGCTGTGGATGTAGGCGGCAACCGCGCTGCGCACGGTCTCGGGAATGGCCAGGGTCAGCATCGCCTCCTGGATCGCCTCGCGATAGCTTCGTTCCCCGTCGCCGCTCATGCGAAAGGCGCGGGGCGTTTTGCGGGTGGTCATGGGCCCTCCTCGGTGCGGCGCTGCCCTGGGGAGCCGGGCAGCGGCGGGGTCTCGGGTGTCGCTGCGCGCCGCCCCCAGCGCGTCCAGAAGGGCTGGCGTGGGGTGCGCTCGTCAGGATCTGTTCGGGTGAGCCAGGTCGGCGGCAGATCGACGGCGGTGATCCAGCGCCGCACCGCGCTGCGGATGGCGTGGCAGTACGGGCGGCGCGGCGCCAGGTCGAAGACCGAGCAGAACTCGTGGCGCTCGGCGGCCATGCTCAGCAGCGCCGGATCGCGCGGCAGCGTGCCCAGGTCGGTCACCATAGGGTACTGGCGCAGGATGTCCTGGCGCACCGTGCGGATGTCCATCACATGGCCGCGCTCACCGGCGATAAAGACCAGCATCGCCCCATCGAGCGCGGCGCGCCCGTCCTCGCGGCTGATCTTCCCGAGCACATCCAGCGCAGCGAGCGCGCCCAGCCGCTCCTTCCGCCCCGGCGGGCAGACAATGAACGGCGTCGTGGTGCGGCGGGTGAGCAGCGAGACGATCACCGGGCGGCCCTTCCAGTCGCCCGGCATATCGAAGCAGACCACGTCGTAGTCCATCAGGGCGATCGTATCGATCAGCCCCTCCAGGCAGGGGGTGGCGATGTCCATCTGGTCACGCACGCCGTGGCCTGAGAAGAGCACGTCCAGGCCGCTGCGGTGGTGGACGATTCGCCGCTCGACCAGCTCGACCGGGTAGGTCGAAACCAGGTTGGGATACTCCTCGGGGAGGGTGGTGAAGAACTCGCGCACCTCGGCCCCGGCGCGGAAGTAGGCCATCAAGGCGCCCTGGGCGATGTCGAGATCGACCACCAGCACGCGCAGGCCGAGCCGGCTGAGCTGGAGGCAGACGTTCATCATCGTGCTGGTCTTGCCTGACCCGCCCGCGTTGCTGGTCGAGACGAGCACGTACTGGCGGCGGTGCGGCTCCAGCTTGAGCAGCGCCATGATCCCGGTCACGACCCGCCGCGCCTCAGGGTGGTCGTGGGTACGCGCCCGGTGTGAGATGAGCTGGAGGTCGCCGCCGGTCTTGCGCACCTCGGCGCGCAGGGCGTCCTGGATCACGGCCGGCGTGTCGCGGGTCAGGGTCAGCACCACCGGGGCCTGCGGCTCCCGATAGCGGCTCATATACGAGGCGATCTCCCAGAGCGAGGTGGCGACATCTTTGCCGGGGTGGGGCACGATGGTGTCGCTCACAATCAGCGCGTCGAGGCGAAACGCCGGATTGCCGATCAGCGCGCTGATCGACTCCGCGTCGCGCACAATCGCGAGCTGCTGCGAGCCGCCCAGGGTCTGCTCGAGCGCGCTGAGCAGGCCGGGCACATCCGAGCCAACCAGGATGGTCATGGGCATATTCCTTCCTGCGCCGTGTCCCACGCGGCCAGGGTGGCCGGGTGCGCCGCCGCGCGGATCTGCGCGAGCAGGTCCTCGGATGGCGGCGAGACGACCAGCCAGCTATCGACCGCGCCATCCCAGCGCCAGCGCGGCTGGAGCAGCGGGTGCTGGGCGCTGCCGGTGGGGAGCAGCTCGGCGACCTCGGTCACGCGGCGCCGGCCGTGCATCCGCCCCAGCGCGACGATGAGCAGGGGCTGGGCATTCAGGTTCATGCGCACCAAATCGACCGAGCCGCGCGCCTCCGACGCTTCGAGCGCCATCCCGATGAAGGCGTCGAGGGCGTTGGCGGCGCTCAGGCCATGCACGGTGGTCAGGATCGGGCTGCCGGAACGCATCGCCGCGAGGAGGGCGTAGGCTTCCGCGCCGCGCACCTCACCCAGCACGATGCGGGCGGGGTTCATGCGCTGCGCGGCGTAGACCAGCGCGAGCATCGCCAGCGCGCGCGAGGCCGTGAGTTGCACCGTGTACGGGCTGGCCAGCGCCAGCTCCGGCACATCTTCGATACAGATCAGGCGCGTCTCAGCGAGCGGCTCCTGGTCGAGCAGCGCCCGCAGCACCGTCGTCTTGCCGGTGCCGGGCGTGCCCGCAATCACCAGGTTGATGCCGGCCTCGACGCAGCCGGAAAGCAGCGCCGCGATGTCCGGCGGCAGCATCGCCTGCGCAACCAGCCGGTCGAGGGAAAACGCACCTGGGCGCAGGACGCGCAGGGTGAGCGCCGGGCCGTGCAGGCAGGTCGGCGGCTGCATGATCGTGTAGCGCAGCCGACAGGGTGCGCGCCCCGGCCCGGTCGCATCGGCGGTGCCGCTCAGCTGGTGGCGATCATGCTGCCCGCTGCCGCGCCGCGCACACTGGCCGATCAGCCAGGGCAGCCAGGCGGGGTGCCACGGTTCACCCGTGCGCCACTCGAGCGCGCTGCCGGCGTGGCGCACCAGTACCTCCCGACCAGGGCCATTCAGGTGGATATCGGTGATCTGGTCGTCCCGCAGCAGGCGGTCGAGCGGCCCGAAGGTCGGGTAGGCCCCAAACGCCGCCTCGTCGGCGGGATAGGGGCAGGTGTCGCCGACCGCGCGTACCCACGCCTCCTGGGGACTGAGCGCGCTGGCCCAGCCGCCGCGCTCCCCGAGCAGGCGCAGCGCGGCCGTGAGGGCGAACGGCGGAGGAGCCGCGTTCGCCGTGGCGTCCGGATCAGCGACGAGTGATGGCGTCAACCAGAGGTTCGGCTCAAGGCTGAGCCAGGGTGGGGGATGGGTCATGGCTGCTGCTCCAGGTTCGGTCGCGACGTGTCCATACGGAGATCGGTGAGCGAGGTCTCCGCTGCGCTGAGCGGCCCCAGCGGGTTATCAGTGGTGGCGGACAGCTCGCCCACAAAGGGAATACTGGCGGTCTGGAGCGCCCAGAGGTAGGCGCTCTGCGTCGGGGTGACCTCCAGGAAGGCGATGCGATCATTCACCGCCAGCACTGGCAGATCGCGCAGCACGCGCACCACCCGCGCCCCGCGTCCCGGGCTATCCCATGTGCCGACCCGAAAGGCCGGGTCGTGCCCACGGGCCTCATCGACGAGTACGAGGATGTTCAGGTGATCCTGCGCGGTCAGGCTGCTGAGCCCGGTGCGCGGTAGCTCGTAGACCGTTGCCGTCAACAGCTCGGCCGGCAGCGCCCCGTTCGTGAAGACGTGCTGGGGCAGCGGCTGCGCCTGCACCAGATCCGGGGTCACTAGCTGATTCGCGCTCAGCGGCACGCGCGCGTACTGCCCAATCACCAGCGCGGGGTCGGCGATGCCGACCAGCGCCGCTGGCCGATAGCGAGGCGCCTGGATGAGCGTGAGCTGCGCCGGCGCGATGCGCTCGCCCGGCGCGATGGCCACCGCCGCGAGCACCACCGGCTCGGTCTGCGCGGCGTCGAGGCTCAGCACCCAGGCCGCCACCCCGGCGACCAGCGCGGCCACGGCCAGCAGCGCGGCGACCAGCCGCTGCCACGGGAGATCCTGAACGCGCACGCGCAGCGCCTGACGTGACCAGAGCGGCATTGCGGAACCTCCTCCGTATGCTCAATGCGCTGCCGATGCGACGGCGCGATCAAGCGTGTCGGCCATCGAGACCGGGATCGTCCAGGGGAGCCCCAGCGGGCTGACCAGCGCGACCGCAGCGGTGCCACAGAGCGCCGGGCCGGAAAAGCACAGCGCTGGCCCCGCCGGGTCGAGGAGGCACGCGCCGCCCGAGGGCAGTACGCGCCACTGCACCGCGTCGGCGATCTCCGCCGGGCTGCTGGTCAGCCCGCTGACCCCGCTCAGGTTGATGGCGGCCATCCGCCGCGCGACGGCGATGACCGCGTCTGGCGCCGCAAGCGCGAGCCGGTTCTCCGCAAACGCGGCGTAGTCAAAGGTCTGCACCGCCGAGCGGTTGGCCGCCCGCAGCGCGTCGGTTACCGCCTGCGCCGTCATGACCCGCCAGGCCAGCTCGATGGCCAGCAGCCAGAGGCCGATGATCACCGGAAGAAACAGCGCGACCAGCACGAGGGCCTGGCCAGGGGCGTGGCGGCGGGGCATGGCGGCGTCCTCTCTTTTCTTGAGCGTCAGGGCAGCGAGAGCGGCACCGACTGGTCTTTCTCGGCGGCCCGCACGGCCTGACGCTCGACGCGCAGGGTCGGGCTGATGATCGGGAACCAGCGGGCGTCCTCAAAGACCACCGTGACGGTGATCGGCTGGTAGCGTTGGCAGGGCGTCTGGCAGACCACCTGCACGGTCGCCTGGCCGAAACGGGTGGTGATTCCGGTTGCAAGCACGGCGCGCGCCGTCTGCACCACCGTGCCTTCTGGGCCATCATCGCCGCCGATCAGGGCCGCCTGATGCGCGGCCGTGCTGGCCGCCTCCGTGACGCTGATCGTCGTCAGCGCCAGCTGCACCGCGTCGCAGGATCCGCAGATGATGAACAGCAGCAGGCCGATCACCAGGCTGAACTCGGCCAGACTCTGGCCAGCGTGTCGTGCGGCGCCTCCCATCAGCGGGCGCTCCGTGGCACGACCAGGTGGATCGCGAACGTCGCCGTATGGATCGTCGTTGCGCGGGCAAGCACCTGCCCGGTCGCGACCGCGATCGTCTCGGTGCGGATGGCAAGCTGCACGGTCAGGTCGGTGTCGTGCAGCTGCCCCAGGTCGTAGGTGTAGACATCCAGGCACATCGTGAGCGGCGTCCCCGCCGACCAGAAGGCGTGCGCTTGCATCTGCATCGCGTCTGCCGTCGGATGCGCCAGGGAGCGATAGGCACACCCCGCCAGCCCGACCGCATCGGCGGGTGCAGGCTCGGCCCGTAGCCGGCAGCCGGCATGGCCCATCACATCGGTGTCACGAGCGTGCTGCCCACCGGAGCTGACGAAACTCCAGGCGATGACCCGCGCCCGGTAGGCCAGGGCGGGATCCGGAGCGATCGGCATGGTCAGCGTGACCGCCGGGGCGAAGCTCAGCACCTCGCCGGCCGGCCAACTGACCGTCGCGTCGGTTGAGCGATACACGTCGGCGGCCGGGTCAAAGTCGGACGCCATCCAGAGCTGAACGGTGGTCGCCGGCACGGGCGGCGCGGGCAGCGGGGTCGGGCTGGCCACCGGGAGCGCGGGCGTTCCCGTGATCACGGTCGTCCCCGGTATGACCGTTGCCGGCGGCGGCACCACACGGGTCGCGGCCGAAGTCGCGGGAGGCGTGGGCCGGGCCGGGGTGCGGGTCGGCGTGGCGCCGGTCGTCGTCGGGCTGCGAGGTGTCGTCGTGCCGCCTGGGGCAGGCCGAGTCGGCGACGTGCTGGGGACGCGCGGCAGCCCGGCCGTGCGCGTCGTGGTCGGCAGCCCTGGGCGAGGTGACGGCGACGACGTCATGGGCGTCGCCGTCGCCCCGCCTGGGTGAGCCGTGGCCGTGGCCGATGGCTCCGGCGTACAGCGCTGGCAGGTGAACATCGGCTGCCCGCCGATCAGCGGCACCACGCCGGCGCCTGCCAGCGCGATCAGGGGGGTTGCTGGGGGAGTGCGCGATGCCGTCCCGCTGCGAGTCATGGCAATGGTGCCCGCATCCGGCGGCATGGCCGGGCGATTGGTGGGTGCATGCTGCGCCGCCAGCGTCTGCCCGCCAGCGACGAGCAGCAGGCCACCGGCCAGCGCGCTGATGAGCAGCGCGCCGAAGGAAAGCCGAGTCATCACCCTATCCTCCTCGCACCGATCCCATTATGGCGACACGAAGGCCACACTGATCACGACGATCAGCAGCGTCACGCCGACGACCACGTACGGGCGCAGCCGCCGCCAGCGCGCCCGTCGCCGAAACGGTGCCAGCGAGTCACGTGACCGGCGGTGGCCAGGGAAGAGTCGCGCGGGCCGCATCACAACGACCTCCGCACACGGCGGGCAAGGCTGGGCCGCACCCCGCCTGTGCTACAATAGATTCGCGGGCCTCAGGTGTCTCCTGGGTCCTGACCCCCGGTCGCAGAAGGAGTGGCAACCGCTTGCGACCGGGGTTTCCCTGTCTTCCGTACCGAACCACCTCCACGGCATCCCCGCATCGAACGACGAACACGACCTCCCCTCGACACGCGATCATCCTTCCTCCGCACGACGCGAACCGGTGCGACCGCCCCAGACCATACGATGCGGGGACGGGCCGCATCATCTGATCGCGGAGCAATCAATTACGGTTCGCCAGCGACACGGAGGCCCACAGGCATGCCCTGGAGACACCCCCGTGTCGCCGAAGGGGGAACGACCGCCCACAACCGGAACGGTCGGTTCCCTATCATAGCAACGCAGGTCGGGGCAACGCGACGGGCAAGGCAGGGCAATTTTCCGTCAAATAATCACTGTCATATTCATGGCAGCACGAGCGTGGCGATCAAGGCGTCACGGAGCTGTAACCTGAACAACTGGAATATCTGTTCGTTTTCGCTATACTGGTCTGCCCTGACGATTTCATGCCAATGAAGCACGTGGGGGAAGTGCGAACACCGAACCTGGGAGGCTCATGCGGCCCGATGGCGAAGAGCTACCACCACCCGTGTGGTCACTATGTCCACAGCGCCACAACAAGCGGCATCACCTTGGCCAACGTGGTCCGTCGGGGTGTCCTGGGGCATCATTGCCCTGGCCCTTGCACCGATCGTGCTGCGCACGATCCTCCCCACGTCCACCTGGCCGGCACCACCGCTGCTGACGCCCCTCCGCATCGCCGCGCTCTGGGGCACGGTGAGCGTTGTCCTGTCGGTGGCGCTGCGCCGCCCCAGCCACGACCGGCTGGTGTGGCTGGGCCTGGCCGCCGCGCCCGCCGTGCCGGCCTTCGCGGCCGTCCTGGCGCGCACAACGTGGCTCGTGCGGCTCCCCAGTGAGACGCTCGCGCAGCTCGGGGGCGCGCTGGTCGCCGCCGTCCTGAGCATCAGCACCATCGCCTGCGCCCACCGCGCGGCGACCGCCTGGGGCTACCGACTCATCCAGGCGGCGCTCGATACCACCCTCATCGGCGTGAGCGCCCTGCTCGGCGCCGCAGCCATCCCACCAGGATCGCTGCCCAGCACCACCGTCGCACTGGAGACCCTGACCTCCCTGATGAGCGACAGCGTGCTGATGCTCACACTCACGCTGGTACTTCTGGGCAGCCCCCGGATGGCGCGCCTGATGCGCGGCTACCTCTGGCTCAGCGTGATTTGCCGACTCTGCGGACTGGGCATAGAGCAGGCAGGCGCGATCCTGCAGTGGGGGAAGATTACACCGCTGGCCCTCGCGCCGCTCGACACCCTCCGCTGGGGACTGCTGGCCCGAAGCGTCGCCGCCGGGATCGACGCACTATCGACGCGCCAGGCTGGCCACATCGCTCCCGGTCATCGGCTGTCCGATGTCACGACCGCAATCCCCTGGCTTGCCGCATTGAACGGGTTGGCGTCCGTTGCGCTGGCGGGGCGTCTCCTGGCGGAACCGCTGCTGATGCTGGTGTTCGCCGGCACGCTGCGTGAGCTGGGGACTGCGCTGCATCGGCGCGTGTGGCACGCGCAGCTGGCTCAGGCGTGGAACCACGAGTGCCAGGAGCTGGTGCAGGCCCGGCAAACCAGCCAGCAGCAGATCGACGGGCTGGCCCGGCTGATCCACGATCAAGCCGCGCCAATCAACGGCCTCTGGCATGTGCGAGGCGAGCTGGCGCACACCTCCGCATCCCAGCTCAGCACGCGCCTCAGCGACCACCTCGACCACCTGCAGACCCTGGCCGATCACCTGCGGGCAGCGCTCAAAGCACAGCCTCGACCAACGGTGCCGCGCCGATACCGGGTGGACGTCTTGCCGATCATCAGTGCGGCGCTCGACTCCGCCCGCGAACGGGCCACCCTCGGCGCGGTGCAGATGACGCCCGTGATCGCGGCGCGGGACACCCTGGTGCTCGGCGATCAGACCGCCATCCGGCGCATTCTGGATAACCTGCTCACCAACGCGCTGGATGCAACCCCGCGCGAGGGGATCGTCGTGATCGAGGTGTGGGACGACCGGGCCCACCCCAACGACCTCAGCATCACCGTCCGCGACTCCGGGCGTGGGCTGAGCGCGGATGCGTGCGCCCGGATCTTCGAGCCAGGATCGCCCGCGACACGCGGCCCGGGATTGGGCCTCGGGCTCAGCATCGTCCGCGATCTGACCACCCAGATGGTCGGCGCCTGTGGCGTCGAGAGCACCCTGGGCGCCGGAAGCGCCTTCTGGGTGCGGCTCCCCTGCCGTGATGCCGCGATCTCGGTATCAGGATCACCGCCATCAATCTACCGATGACCGCGACAAGGAGTAACCACAATGATACACGTGCTGATCGTTGATGACGACCTGACCGCACGCACCTCCGTTCGCGACGTGGCACCCGCAGACTGGATCGTGCTGGAGGCGCCCGACGGGCTGACCGGCATCGATATGGTGCGCCAGCATCAGCGCAAGCTGCGCTTGGTTGTGCTCGACATGCACCTGCCGGATGTCGACGGGCGCACGATCTGCCTGCGCATCCGCGCGATCTGCCCCGACCTACCCATCCTGCCGTTCACCGGCTACGCCGATACCGTGCCGGCCCTGCACGAGCTGGGCTGCCTACCGCCGGTCTTCAAGCCAACCCGCCCGGAGGATCTGGCCCGCGCCCTCCAGACCGCGCTCACGCAGCCGATGCCACCATGCACGACGACCGCCCTGGTCAGCCTGGCCCAGGCCCAGAGCGCCCAGATCGAGCGGCTCGTGCGCGAGCAGCGCACGACCCTGCACGTCGCCGTGTTCGCCGACTCGGCCCTCAAGCGCGCCGGGCTGGTGACGATCCTCAGCCCGATCGCGCAGACCTTCGAGGCGGCGCACCTGCCCGCACTCGAACTCCTGCTGGCACGCATGCCCTGGACGGCGCTGGTCGCCGACGCCCGTGCCCAGCGGGAGGTTGGCCGGATCGCGTACACGCACCGCGTGCCGCTCATCCTGATCGCCGAGAACCCCACCGAGGCGCTGGCCGTCGACACCGCCGACGTCGCCTGCGTCCTGCGAGAGCACGACCCGGCGCTCGCCGCGCACCTGGTGGCGGCGTTGACCGCGCTGGCCGTCGGCGAGCAGCCAGTCGCCGCCCCGCCGCCCGTCGAGTCTGCACAGGAGCACCGGCGGATCGTACCGCCGCGGGTCGTCCAGATCTTCGCCGACACCGCGCTCTGCCCGCGCGAGCTCGACGTGCTCTGGCTCGACTACCAGGGTCTCTCCGTCAAGCAGATCGCTCGCACGCTCTCGATCGTCCCCGTCACCGTCGAATCGCACTGGAAGCGCATCCGCAAGAAGATCGGCGGCACCCGCGAGGAGATCCAGGCCTGGGCGCGCGAGCGGCTCAGGGGGATTGCGGGGGGCGGGGATGAGGAACGGTCGATCACGTAACATCTCTGGTTGCTACTATAATAGCCTGAAAGAGCCTGAGCGTGGAAGACACGTACCGCGACTGAATCAATGATGACCGATACCCATCTGTTCGAGGCGCGCCAGGGCGCCTACCTGATCAGCACTGATCCAACCCGCCTGAATCTCGACGCCGTCCACGCCGGGCTCAACCGCACCTACTGGGCGGCGGGCCGCTCCCGCGCGGTGGTGGCCCAGGCGCTGGCGCACTCGCTTTGTTTTGGGCTCTATCACACGGATGCCCAGGTCGGCCTGGCCCGCGTAGTCACCGACCATACCACGTTCGCCTGGCTTTGCGATGTCTACATCCTTGAGGATCACCGCGGTGCCGAGCTCGGGAAATGGCTGATTGCGACCGTGCTCAGCCACCCCGATCTGCGCGCGATCCGGCGGATCATGCTCGCCACCCGCGACGCCCACGGGCTCTACCAGCGCTACGGCTTTCGCCCCCTGGATGTCCCGGAACAGTGGATGGAGCGATTCTTCGATCACCAGGGGGTCGAGCCCGATGCGCAGTGCTAACGTGTGGAACAACGGCGTACCAGCGAAAGGAGATCCGCCATGCACGCACGCTATGTGCATACGAACCTGATCGCCGAGGATTGGTCGCGCCTGGCCGCCTTCTACACCACCGTCTTTGGCTGCACACTCGTGCCGCCCGAGCGCGACTACCGCGGCCCGGAGCTTGATGCCGGAACCGGGCTGCGGGGCGCGCACATGCGCGGCGCCCACCTGCGGCTGCCCGGCTACGGCGCCGACGGCCCGACCCTGGAGATCTCCCAGTACGACACGCAGGAGCCGCGCCCCGCGACGGCGGTGAACCGGCCGGGCTTTGGCCATATCGCCTTCGAGGTCGATGATGTCTCATCGGCCCGCACGGAGGTGCTGGCCCACGGCGGCCACGCCGTCGGGGAGGTGGTGACGCTCACCACCGCCGTGGGGCGGCGCGTGACCTGGTGCTACCTGACCGACCCCGAGGGGAATATGATCGAGCTGCAGTCCTGGTCATAGAAGGAGAGACCGATGGCTGACGATATCCTCGCCCTGACCCGCGCTATCCTGCCGACCACGCCGCCGCGCTGGACGAGCCTGGCCCAGCACGTGCCCGCTGATCTGCTTACTCGCGCCCCGGCATCTGGGGAGTGGTCGGCCCTTGAGTGCCTCCAGCACCTGGTCGATACCGAGCACCTGGTCTTCCCCGTGCGCATCCGCGCCCTGCTGGCCGGCCAGGACTTCCCGGCCTTCGACCCTGATGCCCAGGGCGACCTCCAGGCCGCGCCGTCTGGCCCCGCCGAGCTGGCCGCCGCCTTCGCTGCCCTGCGGGCCGAAAGCCTGGCCCTGCTGTCCACGCTCACCCCGGCCGACCTTGACCGGCAGGCCCGCCACGCGGAGCTGGGCATCGTCTCGCTCAGCGAGTTGCTGCACGAGTGGGTCGGCCACGACCTGATGCATACCATCCAGGCCGAGCGCGCGCTGCTCCAGCCCTTCATCCTCGGCTGCGGGCCGTGGCAATCCTACTTCCAGGATCATCTCGCCCAGAAGCCGGTCTCGGGAGTGGCATGATGACCATCCCCCCCTTCAAGCTGGAGCGCTACTTCGCCGAGTGGGAGTTTGTCTCCCCGTACCTGCTCTGCAGCTCGGATATCGAGGGCTGGGCGCTGGCCGACCTACTGGCCCTAGCCGACGAGGACGGGCGCGCCCGCTGGGACGGGCTGACCCTGGGCTACACCGAGTACCCCGGCCTGCCGGCGCTGCGCGCGGCGATCGCCGAGCTCTACACCCAGGTCGCACCCGACGAGATCCTCACCTTCGCCGGGGCCTCCGAGGCAATCTTCGCCTTCATGCAGACCACCGTCGCCCCCGGCGACCACGTGATCACCTGGTGGCCGGGCTACCAGTCACTGGCGGAGGTCGCGCGCGCCCGCGGGGCCGACGTCACGCTGCTGCCGCTCCGTCACGACGAGGGCTGGGCACTCGACCTGGATGCGTTGCGGCGCGCCCTGCGCCCAAATACCCGGCTGATCATCCTGAACACGCCGCACAACCCCACCGGCGCCCTGCTCGACCGGGCGACCTTCGCGGCGGTGGTCGAGCTCGCCGCCGACGCCGGAGCCACCCTCTTCTGCGACGAGGTCTACCGCCTGATGGAGCACGGCCCGGCCGACCGACTGCCGGCCGGGGCCGACCTGGGGCCGCACGTGGTCAGCCTGGGCGTGATGTCGAAGGCCTTCGGGCTGGCCGGCCTGCGGGTGGGCTGGTTGGCGACCCGCGACCCCGGGCTGCATGCGCGGCTCGCCACGATCAAGGACTACCTCTCGATGTGCAATAGCGCGCCCAGCGAGGTGCTGGCGCTGATCGCCCTGCGGGCGCGGGAGCCGGTGCTGGCACGCAGCCGGGCGATCATGGCCGCGAACCTAGCCGCGCTGGACGGGTTCTTCGCGCGCCACGCCGACCGATTGGCCTGGGTGCGGCCCAAGGCGGGCTGCGTCGGCTTCCCGCGCCTGCTGGACGGCACCGCCGTGGAGCAGCTGGCCGCCGATCTGCGCACCCAGGCGGGCGTGCTCATCCTGCCGGCATCGGTCTACGACATGCCGGGCGAGCACTTCCGGATCGGGTTCGGGCGCACCAATATGCCCGAGGCCCTGGCCCGCTTCGCGCGCTTCCTGGACATGGCAGCGCGCTAAACCATACCGACAACCAGCACGCCCATGAGCCCGAGATGCAGCGCCGTGCAGGCAGCTTGCACGGCCCAGAACGAGGCGTGGCGGGTCTTGTGGCGCATGCCGAAGAAGATCAGCCAGGCACCGATGACCCCGCCAGCGAGGTTGAGTGAGAAGAGGGTGCGCTCGGGTATCCGCCGGGCGCTCCGGCGCGCCGCCCGCTTGTCGCGGGCGTAGGCGGTGGCGGTGATCAGGTTGATGATCAGGAGCCAGATGAGATAGGTGGCCATCAACGCTGGCATCAGGGAGCGTCCCTGTCCTCAGCCGGCGGGTGCCAGCCGGCGCCTGCCCACCGACGGCGGGCGGCGACCAGCATGGCACGGTTGAGCTGGAGCGGGGCGATGGTCGCCCGGCCGATCGGGGTGTGGCCAATGAGGAACGTGCCATCGTCGCTCCAACCGAAATGCGCGCGCCAGGGCTGCGTGCGCGGGTTGTAGAGCGGCATAAGCTCGCCGGTTTCGGGGTCAGGCACCGTGATCTGCCCGCCCTTCTGCTCGTTGCAGGGTCGGCACGAGCGCCACAGGTTCTCGCGTACCGTCGGGCCGTTGGCGACCCGCGGGATGATGTGCTCAATGCTCAGCGGAATGCCGCTCAGCCGCTCATCGGAGTGGCAATAGCCGCAGAGATGGCCGGCATCGGCAAGGATCTGCTCCTGGAGTTCCAGCGAGAGGTACGGGCGGCTCACGAGGTGGGAACCGGCAGCTCGGCGAGCGTGGGCAGCTGATGGCCGCGGCTCTTGAGCAGCGCGTAGGCGTGGGCCTTGCGCAAGGCTAACGCGTCAGCTTCGTGGGAAAGGCGGGCGAGCCACTGCTGGCCCTCGGGAGTCAGCGACCCTTCCTCCTTGCGATCTCGGAGCACGTCGTAGAGCGCCAGCGAGTCGCTGTTCATCGTGCTGCGCGCGATCACCCAGAGCGCCTCATCCGAGAGGTGCTCCATGGCCGCCAGCTCGTCCTGGACAGCCTGAGGAAGATCCGGCTCTGGCGACGGAGGCAGGCTGCTGGCGAGCGTCCGAATGACAACCGCATCCACCGACTGGGAGACCGCGTGGGCGCGCTGCTCCAGCTGGGTATACAAATCCTCGGGCACTTCAATGGTTCGTGTCGTCATCGGTTCTCTCTTTCTACGCCGGCTGCTCGACCTCAGTCAGCTCGCGCCGGAGGCCAAGTGCTGCGTAAATTCGCTCCAACCTCGCCTGTTTCTGTCCGCGCAATCCACCCGAGAGCGCGATACGGTTTAGAGACCAGCCGCGCTCCAGGTGTAAGAACTTTATCTGCTCGTCGTTGAGCGTACCGCCAACGGTGAGCACCGCCGCGATTTCGGCATCCATTGGCGAGTCGGTACGCTGGCTTGGCTCATGGTACTGCGCTATACCAGCCTCGTACCTCGTACCAGCAGATTGGGCAGTAGCCGTGCCGCTGGCTATTTTGGCCGTTTCGCCGGCCATTCCGTCCGCTATCACGAGGTACGGTACGGTCTCGTTGACGCGCCTCCGGGGGAGATCTTCCGACAAAAGCGTTGACAGTTCATTCCCTGCTGCGGTTGCTTCAATGGCGGGATTGTGTCGTGGCAGCCGCGCGATCGCCGCTTTCCGCTCCTCAACGTTCAGGTACGGAATGCTCACCGACACCACATCGCGGTAGAAGCGGGCGGTGAAGCAGCCGCGCTCCGGTAGTTCGGAGGGCGGGATGCCGCCGCGATCCTTGATCTCGGCGGTGGACATCCCGAGGTTGGGCTTGTCAGCGTCGCGGCTCACCTGGCCGCCGGCGATGGCCAGGCCGATCTGCCGACGCCAGCCGGTCTCCCAGTTGGACGCGTCCTGCATCAGGATGCAATAGCGGATGCCGCCCGCCAGGGCCGACGAGAGCTCGCGGGTGAGCCAGTGCTCCAGCTCGCGGCCCAGCACTTTCTCCAGGAGTGAGAGCTCATTGATCACCACCCAGACCAGCGGTGGGCGCAGGTTCGCCGGGAGTTCTTCCCACTTCGTGACACTGTGCTGCTCCAGCAGGCGCATCCGCTCGGTTCGCAGCCCTTCCAGCGCCGCGATCGCGCCGGGGATGTCTTCCTCGCGGGTGATCGGCTCGCGCCAGTTATGCGCCAACCCGCGCCAGATCGCGCCATCCGGCCCCTTGCCGTCGATACAGAATACGCGCAGCTGCACCGGCGTCGTGCGATAGCAGAGGGTCGTCGTGGTCAGGAACTCCCAGATGTTCTTGCCCCAGCGGGTCATGCCGGTGACCTGCACGTTGCCGACGAAGTAAGGGCTATCGCCGTGCAGGCTGCCGGTCACCAGGTCGGCCACCCCGTCGGAGTTCTGCCAGCCGATCGGGATGGCGTACGGGTCGGTTTCGTGATATGCCGCGACGGCGCGCAGGGTCGGCCCGAAGCCAGCGGGTGGGCTGCGCAGCGGCTGGGGGTGCTGGAGCAGCTTCTCAAGCGCCTGGCGCTGCACGGCATCCAGGGCGTCGAAGCGATGCTGGTAGTCCTGGGCGAGCTGCGCGGCCCGCTCCTCGGCGCGGCGTGCGCGCCGCCGCAGCTTGAGCACCTCGTAGACCGGCCAGGCCGCAACGAGCAGCGCGAAGCTGAGCCACTGGAACAGCCCGAGCCCTTCGAGCCAGGTTTCGTTCATCGCTTCAGCCCCTTCCCGCTGCCTCGGCGCCGGTCGCCGGCCGCTCCTGCCAGACTTCGACCATCCCACGGTAGAACTTGCGCAGGAGCCGCTCGGACCCCAGCGCGAAGGCGAAGGCGATCAGCAGCAGGGTGAGCGCGTTCGGCCACCAGACCGGAGCCGCCGTATTCGTCACCAGCGCGATCAGAATCTGGCCCCAGTCTAGCACGTTCTCGGGGCTTGTGCCAACCAGCACGGGGAGCCATTTCGCCGCGATAGGACGCAGTCCAACCAGCGTCGTGCCAACGTCGATCAGCACGCAGCCGACGAGCAGCAGCAGGTACCACGGGTCGCGCCAGCGATACCAGAGGTGCAGCTCTGCCCGCGAGAGCAGGACGTGGAAGGCGAAGCCGAGCAGAACGGTGAGCGGGTTCAGCCCGATCGGCGCGGTTACGCCCAGGATCGTGAAGACGGCGTTGCTCAGCCAGGTTCCCAGGCCGAGCAGGAAGAAGAAGACCTCGCCAAGCATCCGGTCGCGCCAGCCGTCGGATGGGCGGCGGCGCGACCGTTTGGTGGTGCGAGTGGTCTCTGCATTCGTGGCCGTTGCCGACGTGCGGGCCGGTTCGGCCTGCGTGGTTCCTGGGCGCGCTCCGTCATCGCGCGTCGGGCTTGCGTCGGCCGCAGGGGTGGCGACATCAACAGGAGGGAGCCGGGGACGGCGGCGAAGGGTCAGGGGCATCGCGGGCCTCCTTGCAGTGCACGATACATCACTCGTCAAAGCCGCCGAGTTGAGCGGCCGCCGCCTCAAGCTGGCGTTTGGCCGCCAGCAGCTCACGCAGATCGGGCAGATCTCCGGGAGGGGCGAACGGCGCGCTGCTCGGGCCGCTGATACTGATCCGGCCCGTGCTCAACAGAAAGCCGAGCAGCGCCCACTCGCCGAGCATGCGCGAGGCCGGGCTGTGCCGCCCGGTCTGCCGCACGGCGACCAGCACCTCGCGCAGCTCGGCGAAGCGGGGGTCGTCGGCCGGGACGCTGGCGTAGTAGCGATCAGACAGATCTCGGGTTGACATCGCTTCCCCCAATGGCGCATTGGTGCGCCATTCTTGCATCGCGGACCGGGCTGGAGCGCCCTGGCTACTGGCCCGCGATGCTCGGTTATGGCTTCCCAATGCGAACTAGTGCGCATCGTGCTGGTGTGGCCGAATGGCGCATCGTTGGGTCATTCGGCCTGAAGGCGATACGTCGCTAGTCGCTCGATACCATCCGCAACCCGCGTGATCGGATCGTCGAGCAGGGTGACCGGCGTGAGTGGGGTGAGCATTGCGCTGATCGCCGGTGCCATCACCTGGCCGCCGCCGCCGAAGAGCAGCACCTCGCCCTGGGCCAGGGTGCGCTCCCAGCGCGGCAGCACCTGGGCGAGGATGGCGCTGGCCGTGTCGCTCAGCGCGGTCTGGAGCTCCGCGCGCACATCGCAGGGCTCGCCCGCGACCGCGATGGTCGTCTCGCCCTGGCGGAGCAGCGCCAGCACCTGACCGGCATCGAGCTGGCGCAGGCTGGGGAAGCGGCGCTGAATGAGCGTCCGCGCCGTCTCGGCGGCGTTCTGCACGCCCAGGCGCACACCACCCTCGCTGCCGGGGACGAGATCCAGGCCCTTACGCCCGGTGAAGTCGGTCGTGCCGCCGCCGATGTCGAGCGCATAGCGCTGGCGCAGCATCGTGCCATTCGTGTGGATGCGCCCGTCGGGGCTGAAGAGCAGGGTGGCGACCGCGCCGATCGGCTGAGGAATGAACGAGGTGCGGGCGATGGTGAGGGTGTAGGTGGTCTCGCCCCAGCACAGCACGTGCGGGATGGGCGAGCTGCCTGCATCGGTCTTACCGGTCAGCCGCTGGCGCAGGACCGCCTTGACCTGCGGGTTACCATCATCCTCGACTGGCAGGCCGCCGGCGAAGGCGATCTGCGCGCTGGTGACGCCGAGCGGCAGGCTGGCGATGATGGCGTAGAGGTGGAGCAGCAGATAGGCCACTGCCTGCACGCGCAGCTCGGCGCTGCCGATCACCGCCACATCGGTGATCCCGGCGCGCAGAGCGTCGTGGCCGACCAGATAGGGCGTGTGGGGCTCGATGCCGGCCGGGCCGCTCAGGTAGACCAGCGGGCGCACCGGAGTGTCGGCGGTGAAGCTGTAGCCGGCGCGGCCGCTCAGCATGCGCACCAGCGAGGGCGCGATCTCCCAGGCGCCGCCCTGGCGGCGATACTTCGTGTTGACGTTGCCGATGTCGGCGGCGATCAGAGTGAGTGGGGTATTCATGGTCGTCGTTCCTGTAGTTGATGAATCCGTGCGTGAGCGGCTATAATCAACGCGGAGGTGGTACCTATGACAGTCAGCACTGTCCTACACGAACAGCGCGAGACGATCACGCGGATCGCGGGCCGCCACGGCGTGACCCGCCTGCAAGTCTTTGGCTCTGTGGCCCGCGGCGAAGACACGCCGGAAAGCGATATCGACCTGCTGATTGAGACTGGGGCCGAGACCAGCGCCTGGTTCCCGGCTGGTCTCATCCTCGATCTCGAACAGTTGCTCGGCCGACGGGTCGAGGTGGTGACGGAGCGAGCGCTGCGCCCCGAGCTGCGTGAGCGGGTGCTCCAGGAAGCTCGCCCCCTATGAGAGACGACACCGTCTATCTGCGCCATATCCTGGAGTGCATCCGGCGCATTGAGGATCACGTGGCTGGCGGGCGTGGCCCCTTTTTTGCCTCTGACCTGCTGCAGGACGCGACGTTGCGCAATTTGCAGACCTTGTCGGAGGCAACGCAGCGCCTCTCCGACGCGGCGAAGGCGACGCAACCGGATATCCCCTGGAAGGAGATCGCCGCGTTTCGGAATGTGCTCGTGCATAACTACCTCGGCATTGATCTGGAGCTGATCTGGACCGTCGTTCATCGGGATCTTCCTCCGCTCAAACAGGCGGCCCAGGCTATTCTGAACCCACCTGCTGCCTAGCTGCGATACCGCTGGGATCGGCCCTGCGGCACCCGGTGCCGCAGGGCCGTGTCGTCATGAGTGCGACCCCGCCGGGCGCTTCCGGTAATCCTCGGCGGCGACCCGCAGGATCTCCCCGCCGAACGCCATCTGGTACATGCGCGAGAGCACCCGCGGATCCAGGCTGTCAGGTGCGCGGTTGCTGGTGATAATCGTCGGCAGCTCCTGGTTGTAGCGGTGGTTCAGCAGCTGGTAGAGCTTCTCGCGCGCCCAGCCGGTGGCGCTCTCGGTGCCCAGGTCGTCGAGGACGAGCAGCCCGACCGAGCGCACCTGCTCGAAACGCTCGTCGTAGCCCACCTCGCTGGTCGGCCCAAAGGTGGCCCGCAGGTGGTCGAGCAGGTCGGGCACGACCGTGAACAGCACGGGCTCACCGCGATCCAGCACCTGGTTGGCCGCCGCCGCCGCCAGGTGCGTCTTGCCCGCCCCGCACGGCCCGAAGAGCAGCAGCCAGCCCTGCGGCCGCTGCGCGAAGGTGTGGGCGCGGAGAAACGCCTTGCGCACCCCGGGCACGTCCGGGTCGAAGGTGGCGAAGGTCTGGTCGCGGAAATCGGTGATGTTGCTCAGCTGCTCCAGGGTGGCCTGCCGGCGCTGCTGCTGGTCGGCTTGCTTGCACGCACACGGGATGAGCTGGCCGAAGCGCGGGTGGCCGTAGGGCACGTCGGCGACCAGGAACCCAGCGCCCTTGCAGGTCGGGCAGGCCTGGTTCTGCCCGTCGGTGCGATTCGGCTCCACGATCCGCAGGTGGGTCGTGGTGCCGAGGGTCAAGACCCGCATCTGGCTCCGGCGGTCAGGGGTGGTGCTCATCCGACACCTCCCCCAGCATCCTGGGCGCGGCGGGCGGCCAGGTTGGCGAGCGCCGCCGCCGGAGACTCGCCCTCCTCCAGATCCAGAGCGAGGTACTGGATCTCAAGCGGGCTGGTGTCCGGTGGGGCGATGGCGAGGGCCTGCGCCTTCGTGCGCGCGGCGTCAGGAGTCTGCCCCAGGCGGTCTGGCGCAGGCTGGGGCGGCTCGACCCGCCAGGCGGTGACGATTGCGCCGATGCCCTGGCCGAGATCGCGGCGTCGGGCAAGATCCGCCTGCGCGGCGGCACAGTCCAGGGTGCGAAACTGCTGGGCGGCGCGCGCGCTGAAGCCCTGGCGGATCAGATAGCGCTCAATGGCGGTTGGCCCACCACCCCCACCCCCATCACCGTTCGTCGGTGCGGCGGGCGCAGCGGGTGGTGGTGGTGTCTGATCTCTCCGGATCTCTCTCTGGGAGATCTCACTATAAGGGGCATCGATCGACCGCGTCAGGACGCCCTCCGCGAGCCGCTCATGCGACCCCAGAGTCGCACCATGCGACTCTGGGGTCGCTTCATGCGATCCCCGGATCGGATCATGCGACTCTGCCGTCGTATCGTGCGATCCCCGGATCGGATCATGCGACTCTGCCGTCGCATCATCGTCCGCATCAGGGGCACCATG
>SESH01006076.1_pt1 | contig 28110 bp, 25 predicted proteins | sample 3171561 | NCBI WGS metagenome assembly SESH01 (sample SAMN10866947, study PRJNA518727) | freshwater metagenome | biome: subpolar coniferous forest; feature: holomictic lake; material: water; isolation source: holomictic Lake 442 2011 16.5 m and 2014 13 m | place: Canada: near Kenora, Ontario
GCCGTTGACGCTGGCGATTCTCCCCGTGCTGATCCTGCGTTTGGGCGACCAGTCGTTCGCTGTGCCGCTGTCTATGGTGCGCGAGATCCTCTCGGTCACGCCAGGTCAGCTGCAAAAGATTTCCGGACGCGCCACCATGGTCGTGCGCGGTGAAGTGTTACCTGTTTTGCCGCTGGCACAATTGATCGGCTGGGATGCCTCAGATAAGGAGCCTGAAGTCGGTGTGCTGATGCAGTTCGGCAGCAGCAGCTTCATTTTATCGGCTGACGGGTTTGCCGGCCACGATGATGTTGTGATTAAATCGCTCGATACATTCCGTCCTAAAGGCGTTGCCGGCGTGACGATGTCCAGTGAAGGTGATATTGTGCTGATCCTCGACATCAAAGAATTGCTCAGCGATGTGCGTGGGAACTAAATGCAGTAAATTGTAAGTCGAGAGTGGTCATGTTTGTTGGCATTGAACGCCAGCCATTTTCGATTTTTCATGGGAGGTCTTTTTAGATGCCGGTCGTCATTGTTATTGTCGTTGTAGCTGTCTTGTCCCATTACGCGGCAGCTGTGTTTATGTCAGGGGATTGGGCATTGCTGCTGCATGGTGTGATTACACTGGCGGCCGTATCCTATTTGTACATTCATCAGCGTCAAGATGGTGTGACAGATTCTGTCGGTACCTTAGCGCAATCGATGAGCAATACCGCTGTTGATGGTTTGCTGGTGAATACGCACGTACATTTTTCTGCTCATTTTAGCGGTGCTAATCAGGATCTGTATCAGGTGCAGAATTTGATCGGTGATGCCATTGAGAAATTGATGGATAGTTTTAACGGGATGCATCAACTGATTGAAGAGCAGCGCGAAATTGGCCGTGAAGTGACGGCAGGTTCAGATTCAAGCCGTGACTCGGCGATGGCGGATCAGCTCAATGAAACGGCAGAAACACTGAAAATGCTGGTGGGCAGTATCATCAGCAACAGCAAGGCCGGCGTCGAGTTGATTGAGAAAATGGAAGCAGTCGGCGATCAGATCAAGGGCATCCTCGATGTGCTGGGCGAAATCGATGCGATTTCTAAACAAACCAATTTATTGTCATTAAATGCGGCCATTGAAGCGGCGCGTGCCGGTGAGTCCGGTCGTGGTTTCGCAGTGGTGGCGGACGAAGTGCGCAAATTATCTGATCGTGCGGCGCATTTTAGCAATCAGATTCGCGGCAATATTAAGCATGTGCATGAAGCGGTTGAGGAAACCGAAGTGTATATCAGTCGTATGGCGTCCCTCGACATGGGCTTTGCGCTTGAATCAAAAAACAAACTGGATAACAGTCTCAATTACGTGCAGCAACTCAATCAGAAAATGGCCGACGTGATTGTCAAACAGAATGAAATATCCGGTCGGGTTGATAAGGTCGTCGGCTCTGCCGTCACATCGCTGCAATTTCAGGATATCGCCGGTCAATTGCTGGGGCACTCCCGCATGAGGCTGGATACCATGCAAGAAGCATGGCAGCAAATTGAAGATTTGGCCAAGCGTGAACAAACCGGTGTGCCTGTGACCTCGGGTGAAGTTGAGCAGGTGACGCAGCGGATAGCCGGCTTATTTGCTAAAGCAGAACAAGTGAGTTCTCGCAATCCGGTGCGTCAGGATAAAATGGTGAGCGATGAGATCGAGTTGTTTTAATATTCTGTAAGGTGTGGACTGTTAATAATCTGCGCTGGTCGTGTGTTGATGCGGTAAATTTATTTTTTTTGGAGAGGTAACATGGCAAAAACGGTTCTTAGTGTCGACGATTCTGGCTCCATTCGTCAGATGGTTTCATTCACCTTAAAAAGTGCCGGCTATACCGTCATCGAAGCCGTGGATGGCCAGGATGGCTTGGATAAGGCTAAGCAAAAAACGGTTGATTTGGTGTTGACCGATCAGAATATGCCACGCATGGACGGTTTGACCTTGATCAAATCGTTGCGCGCGATGCCCTCCTATCGCAATGTGCCCATTTTGATGCTGACGACTGAGTCAGGTGATGCGATGAAATCTCAGGGAAAATCTGCCGGTGCAACCGGTTGGATCGTTAAACCCTTCGATCCGCAGAAGTTGCTGGAAGTGGTCAAAAAAGTCATCGGCTAATTTCTGAAAGCACTCCGTGAGCATTGATATTACTCAGTTTTATCAGGTTTTTTTCGAGGAAGCCGCAGAGCATCTGGCGACCATGGAGTCATTGCTGCTGAGTCTGGATGTGTCCGATCCCAGTCTGGATGAGTTGAATGCGATTTTTCGTTCGGCGCATTCCATCAAGGGGGGGAGTGGCACCTTTGGCTTCGATGACATGACGCAGGTGACGCATATTCTGGAAAATCTGCTGGATCGCTTGCGCAAACAGGAAATGAAGTTGACCGATGAAATGGTTAACGTGTTTCTGGAAGCGGGGGACGTGATACATATGCAGCTGGATGCGCATCGCGGTGAGGGCGTCGTCGATGCCAGCCGTGTAACGGCAGTCTGTGAAAAACTGGCCAGCCTGACCGCGGATACGCCATCGGCACACGCCGCAAAAGCCACCAGTGCAGCTGACGACAATGCTGACTTTGGATTTTTCGATGAGGTGACGCCCGCGCCCGCAGCGACGCCTGACGATTCCTACGGTTTCTTTTCGGATGAACCTGCCGTCGATGCCGGCTACGGGTTCTTTGATGATGAGCCGGTAGTGCCGGTAGCAAATTCCGGGTATGGTTTTTTTGACGAAGAAGCCGTCTTAGCCGGTGCCGTTGAAATTGCCCAAGCAGATGCAGCTGTCGCGCATGATGCCGCCCAAGGCTACGGCATGTTCGTTGATGAGCCTACACAGTTTCCCTCTACGCCGCAGCAGGCGGAGCAGGAAGCACAGCGGGGCTATGGCTTCTTCAAGAAAATTGTACCAGTGGTGGAAACGGCTCCCGAACCTGTCGCTGCTCCTGTTGTCGCTCGCAAAGCTGCTGAGAAGGCGGCGGCCAGCGCGTCAGGGGATACGTCCATACGCGTCAATGTCGAGAAAGTTGATCAACTGATCAATCTGGTCGGTGAATTGGTGATCACCCAGGCCATGCTGGCTGAATCGGCCGGCGGTATCGATGGCGTACTTTCGGAAAAACTGCAGGCCGGTTTGCATCAGTTGGAGCGCAATACCCGCGATTTGCAGGAAGTGATCATGTCGGTGCGTATGTTGCCGATTTCCTTTGTATTCAGCCGCTTCCCTCGTGTGGTGCGCGATCTGGCCGCCAAATTGGGTAAACAGGTGGAGTTAAAAACGCTGGGCGAGGGCACTGAACTCGATAAAGGATTAATCGAGAAAATCGCCGACCCGCTCACGCATCTGGTACGCAACAGTTTGGATCACGGTATCGAGTCGCCTGAAGCGCGTGTCGCTAAGGGCAAGCCTGCCAAAGGCACCATCACGCTCAAGGCATCGCATCAGGGCGGCAATATTGTCATCGACGTGTCGGATGATGGCGGGGGATTAAACCGCAGCAAGATACTCTCCAAGGCACGCGAGCGCGGTATGGTCGTGCGCGATGAGATGACGGACTCGGAAGTCTGGATGCTGATTTTTGAGGCGGGCTTTTCCACAGCCGATGTGGTCAGCGATGTATCGGGTCGCGGGGTCGGCATGGATGTGGTCAAGCGCAATATCGCCGCCATGGGCGGTCGTGTTGATATTGACTCGGTAGAAGGCATGGGCTCGCGCATCTCGATACGATTGCCGTTGACGCTGGCGATACTCGATGGGCTGTCAGTGGCAGTGGGTGAACAGACTTATATCATCCCGTTAGCGTACATCATCGAGTCGCTGCAAATGGCGGACAGCGATTTGCGTACCGTGAGCGGTGGCGGTCATCTGGTTCACGTGCGCGGTGAATATCTGCCGGTGGTCGCGCTACACGAGTTGTTTAAATTGCCGCGCACTGACGGAATAGATTCGCGTATTGTGGTGATTGTGGAATCGGACGGTAAAAAAGTGGCCTTGCTGGTCGATGAGCTGATCGGTCAACATCAGGTGGTAATCAAGAGTCTGGAATCCAATTTCCGCAAGTTGCCTGGTATTTCCGGCGCAACGATTATGGGTGACGGTAAGGTTGCATTGATACTGGATGTGTCGGTGATTTGTCTTGCGCCATCCAGGCACAATAAGCTGGAGGCATAGGGGTTTGTTATAATTTTGGTCAGGCCGCAGGCTTGAAATCAGCAAAGGGTGAGGTGAATATGGCAAATGATAGTGTGACATCCGGTATGTCCAATAATGAATTCCTGACCTTTATTCTGGGACAAGAAGAATACGGCATCGATATACTCAAGGTGCAGGAGATTCGCGGTTACGATGCGGTCACCGGCATTGCCAATATGCCTGAATTTATCAAAGGGGTGATCAACCTGCGCGGCATCATCGTGCCCATCGTCGATCTGCGTATCAAATTCGGTTTGCCTGATGTGACTTATGATGCCTTTACCGTGGTCATTATTCTGAATCTTGGCACGCGTGTGGTGGGGATTGTCGTTGATAGTGTCTCTGATGTGCTAACGCTCAAAGCGGATCAAATTCGCGCGGTGCCTGAATTGTCAGCTAAACTTGATACCCGTTATATTTTGGGTTTGGGTACGGTTGATGAACGGATGCTGATTCTGGTTGATATAGAACAGTTGATGCTGGGGCAGGAAATGGCGCTGGTTGATGAAGTGCTGGCATAAGCTGATTTTAAGAAAATAAAAAACTAAAAGTAGCGCGAAGGGGAGAAAAAATGCGTATCAATACACCGGTCACCAATAACGAAAAGCAGATAACTGAAGGCTCGATGATCGTCACCAAGACGGATCTGAAGGGCGTCATTACCTATGCAAACAAGGATTTTATTGAGATCAGCGGTTTTACTGGAGCTGAACTCGTCGGTCAATCTCACAACATTGTGCGCCATCCGGATATGCCGGTTGAAGCATTTGCCGATTTGTGGAAGACGGTGAAAAACGGTACGAGCTGGAACGGCATCGTCAAGAATCGCTGCAAGAACGGCGATTATTACTGGGTCGATGCGAATGTCACGCCGATCCGCGAAAATGGTCAGGTGACGGGTTTCGTTTCTGTGCGTCGTAAACCGACCCAGGAACAAATTAGCGACGCGGTTAAAACCTATGCGCTGTTAAAAGCCGGAAAAAATCCTAACGGCGGAATTAAAGGGCTGGTCGAAGGATTCAGGCATATCAGCATCAAGCAGCAGATCATTGCGACTATCGTTGTGGTGGCGGTGTTGCTGGGGGCTGTCGGCGCACTGGGATGTTATGAGCTGCAACTTGCCAACGATAAGTTCGACTATGTCGTCAACCACAAGGTGAAATCAGCGTCGCAAATTTCACGCATCGACGCGCTGATGCGCGAAAACATGCGTCAGTTGCAACTGGCAGCGATGCATGATCCCCGTCTGCCTGAGAGCAAACTGCATGACCATCCGATCAGCAAGCATCTGGATGCCGTCGCCGTTAACGCGGATGAAATTACAGCGATTTGGAAAGATTACAATTCAACGCCGTACAGCGCTAAGGGGACGGAACTGGCTGATGCGTTTAGCAAAGAGCGCGCTGCCTTCGTCAATGAAGGGATCAAGCTGGAAGTCGCTTTGCTCAAAGAGGGCAAGTTTGCCGATGCCAATAACATCATGGACAAATCAGTCGGTCCGCTGTTTGTGATTGCCAATGGTCGCGCGACTGAAATCATCAATCATCAGGCAGCCTCGATGCAAAAGGATGTTGTTAAATCAACAGAGGTATTTCAGTCTACGCGTCAATTGATGATGGGGGTCTTTTTGGCCGGGATGGCGCTGGTCGTGGCTATCGGCGTCATGTTATTCCGCAATGTGGTGCCGCGTATTCGTCACGTTGCCGAACAGATTGAACGTGCCGCGCATGGTGAATCGAATCAGCATGTGGATGCTCATCCGCGTCGCGACGAAGTGAATGCGGTCTTTCTGGCCTATCGTGCGCTGGCAACACGCATGGGTTTCGATGTGTCCGAATCCAAACGATTGTCCGATGAGAATATGCGCATCAAGATCGCGCTGGACAACGTCAGCACGGGTTGCATGATCGCCGACAACGACAGAAACATCATTTATGTTAACAAGGCGGTAGTCAAAATGCTGGGCGAGGCGGAAGCAGATATCCGCAAACAGTTGCCTAGTTTTAGCGTTGCTAATCTGGTCGGTACCAATATTGATACCTTCCACAAAAATCCGGCACATCAGGCGGGTATGCTCGCTCGTTTGCAGACTTCATATAGTGCACCGCTGCTGATCGGCGGTCGTTCGCTGGTTGTCACCGCTAACCCTGTGATCAGCGGTACGGGTGAACGTCTGGGTGCGGTGGCTGAGTGGGTCGATCGCACGAAGGAAGTGGCGGTCGAAAATGAAATTGAAAATATCATTGAAGCGGCGAATCAGGGCGACTTTACCCAGCGCATCATGCTGGAGGGCAAGGAAGGATTCTTCCTGCAAGTCGGGCAGAGCATCAACGGCTTGATGCAGACCAGTTCAGTGGGACTCGATGAGGTGGTGCGGATATTGAATGCGTTGTCACGCGGCGATTTGACGGAAACCATTACCAATGAATACTACGGTACATTTGGCCAACTCAAAGATGATGCAAATGCCACGGTTGAACAACTGACGCAGCTGATCAGTCGCGTGATAGAGTCAGCCGATACCATCAGCACGGCTTCCAAAGAAATCGCCAGCGGTAATACCGACCTGTCTCAGCGTACCGAAGAGCAGGCATCCAGCCTTGAAGAAACAGCCGCCAGTATGGAAGAGTTGACTTCGACTGTTAAACAAAATGCCGAAAACGCCAAACAGGCTAACCAGTTGGCGCTGTCAGCCTCTGATATCGCAGTCAAGGGCGGTCGTGTGGTAGGTCAAGTGGTCGGCACGATGTCCTCGATCAGCGAAAGCTCGAAGAAGATCGTCGATATCATCAGCGTGATCGATGGCATCGCGTTCCAGACCAATATTCTCGCGCTCAATGCGGCTGTGGAAGCGGCGCGTGCGGGTGAGCAGGGGCGCGGCTTTGCCGTGGTGGCGTCTGAAGTGCGTAATCTGGCGCAGCGCAGTGCGGCTGCCGCTAAGGAAATCAAGGAATTGATCAGCGACTCGGTCGAGAAGGTCGGTGCGGGAACCCGTCTGGTGGATGAAGCCGGGAAGACGATGGATGAGGTCGTTAACTCCGTTAAACGCGTAACAGACATCATGGCCGAAATCACTGCAGCATCCAGTGAGCAGAGTCAGGGTATCGAGCAGGTCAATACTGCGATCACGCAAATGGATGATGTGACGCAACAAAATGCCGCGCTGGTAGAAGAAGCCGCGGCAGCGGCTGAGTCACTCGAAGAGCAGGCTCAGGATTTGGCCGCTTTGATGAGTACATTTAAGTTGTCAGGGCACGGTCGCCCGATAGCACTGAGTGCGCCGGCACGGGCAAAACCTTCAGCCCCGGCACGCCGGTTGCCGGAAAAACGACCCCTTGAACAGAAGTCGCCTGCAGTCAGCCGTGCGCGGCCGGTTAAAATGCCGGATTCGGATGACGGTGACTGGCAAGAGTTCTAAGAAGCAGGATTGATGAGCGGGGGAAACCCCGGCTCCCGAACGCTATCCGTACTCCTCGCTCCTCCATCCTACAGGTATTTGATATGGCCGAAATGAAAGACCCCTCTCTGCGCGAGTTCCATTTCACCTCGCAGGATTTTCAGCGGGTGTGCAAGCTGATCTACGATCACGCGGGAATTTCACTGAGTGCCAGCAAGCAGGAATTGGTTTATAGCCGTTTGTCGCGCAGGTTGCGAGCGACGGGTATTAAGACCTTTGCCGAGTATCTCAAGTTGCTGGAGCAAAACGACGTAGCCGAGTGGGAGGCTTTCGCCAATTCATTGACGACGAATCTGACGTCCTTTTTTCGCGAGCACCATCATTTTCCTTTGCTGGCCGAGCAACTCAAGAAAATCGGCACTGCGCATCCGATTGTGATCTGGTGTTCTGCCAGTTCCACAGGCGAAGAGCCGTATTCGATTGCGATGACGGCCATCGATGCGTTCAATAGTTTTACGCCGCCGGTGAAAATTATTGCCACGGATCTCGATACCAATGTGCTCGATACGGCCCGTCGCGGGGTGTATGCACTGGATCGGGTGGAAAAGATGAGTGATGCGCAAATCAAACGATTTTTCTTCAAGGGCACGGGGGCGCAAGAAGGTTTTGTCAAAGTGCGTCCGGAATTGCAGAACATGATTACCTTTCGCAAACTTAATTTGCTCGATGCAACCTGGCCGATACGCGAGAAGGTCGATGTGATTTTTTGTCGCAACGTGATGATTTATTTCGATAAAGAAACACAGTTGGCTATTCTGAAGAAAATGGCACCCATCATGCGATCCGAGGGGCTGCTGTATGCGGGGCATTCCGAAAATTTTTATCAGGCTGAGGCTTATTTCAGGTTGCGCGGCAAGACGGTGTATGAGTTGTCACCGCAACTCAAGGCAGCGCAAGCTGACAAATCCTAACGGGCAAGATTCATGTCAGATCACGACTACGAAGAAGTTGTCTCCCCCAATATCTACTACGACCGGAATTTCGATGTCGAAGCGGTTAAAATTTTGCCGGGTGAATATTTTGTGACCGGCCGCGATATGGTTTTGGTCACGGTGCTGGGCTCATGCGTAGCCGCCTGTATACGCGATCGGGTCACCGGCATCGGCGGGATGAATCATTTTATGCTGCCGGACAACAAAAATGATGGCGGCAGTCCGGTTGGGCTGGCGGGGCGTTATGGTACCTATGCGATGGAGTTGATGATCAATCAAATGCTCAAATCGGGGGCGCGGCGTAGTAATCTTGAGGCCAAGGTGTTCGGGGGCGGCAATGTGCTGCGCGGGTTTACCGTGGCTAATGTCGGTCAGCGCAATTCTGAATTCGTTGTCAATTACTTGCGTGCTGAGAAAATTGAGCTCAAAGCGCAGGATTTGCTGGATATCTATCCGCGCAAAGTCTATTACTTTCCGGCAACCGGCCGCACACTGGTCAAAAAATTGCGCAGCGTGCACAACGATACGATCGTTCAGCGCGAGCAACAGTACATTTCGCGTATTCGTTCCTCTGAAATTCAGGGCGATGTTGAGTTATTTTAAACAGAATTAACCGGCGTTTGGATGACTGCCGGTCTAGGGTTATATGATGCAAAATGAAGCGGGCCGCAGAAAAATTAAGGTGCTGGTGATCGATGACTCGGCACTCATACGCAGTATTTTAAAGGAAGTGATCAATAGCCAGCCGGATATGGAAGCGGTTGGTGCCGCGGCCAATCCGTTGCAGGCACGCGAAATGATTAAAACGTTAAATCCGGATGTGTTGACGCTGGACGTTGAAATGCCGGAAATGGACGGGTTGGTTTTTCTGGAAAAATTGATGCGTTTGAGACCGATGCCGGTATTAATGATTTCGACGTTGACTGAACGCGGATCCGAAGCTGCATTGCGCGCGCTGGAACTGGGTGCTGTCGATTTTCTGGCCAAGCCAAAACTGGGCGTGGTCGAAGGTATGAACGCGTATGCCAATGAAATCGCGGCAAAAATTCGCATAGCCTCCAGGGCACGGGTTAAAAATCGGGTTATCGTGCCGACTGAGCAGAACAGTTTGCCGACATTGGGTTGTCGTATTAGCAGTACGGAAAAACTGATTTTAGTCGGCTCATCAACAGGCGGCACGGAAGCGCTAAAAGAGTTTTTGGTGCCGATGCCGGCCGATGCGCCGGCCATCCTGGTCGCTCAACATATGCCTGAAGCCTTTACCAAGTCGTTTGCCGACAGGCTCAATAGTCTGTGCAAAATGACGGTGACTGAGGCTGTGAACAATGAGCGCGTCCTGCCTGGGCATGTGTATATTGCGCCAGGTCACTCGCACATGTTGATCAAGCGCAGCGGGTCGAATTACATGATTGAATTGAACCAGTCGTCGCCTGTCAATCACCACCGGCCTTCGGTCGAGGTGCTGTTCCGTTCGGCGGCCGTCTGCGTGGGGGCGAATGCCATCGGCGTGATGCTGACCGGGATGGGCAAAGATGGCGCGGTGGGGATGCTGGAGATGCGCGAGGCGGGGGCTTATAACTTTACGCAGGATGAAGCCACCTGTGTGGTGTACGGAATGCCGCGTGCCGCGGTGGAAAATGGTGCATCGCATGAAGCCGTGCCGATCGGTGAGATGGCGCGCCGTGTATTGGCTCGTGTGATGAGCGGTGGCGTGAGAAACAGGCTATAACGCTTGGTGTTTGGTTTATCAATGTGGTTTTACAGGAGCTAAAATATGGCAATGCAGATCAATACCTCGACGTCAGGGGATAAGGCGGTCATTAGGCTTGCCGGGCGCTTCGACTTTAATGATCATCGAAATTTCAAGGTGAATTATGAGCCTTTGCTGTTGCTGGCGGGTGTTAAAACCGTGGAAATCGATATGGAAGGCATTGAGTATCTGGATAGTTCAGCGCTCGGGATGATGATGCTGCTGCGCGAACGTTCGCAAGCGGTGGGTAAGACGGTGGTGCTCAGCAAGCCCGGTAGCACGGTTGCGCAAATTCTCGATATTGCCAATTTCAGCAAGCTGTTTACGATTATTAAGTAAGATAAAGGGCGAATCTAATGAGCCCAGTCGGTTCACTGAATGTGTTGGCGGTAGACGATTCCAACACCAATCGACAATTGATGTCAGCGATGCTCAAAAAAATGGGGCATCGGGTCACGCTGGCCGAAGATGGCGTGCATGCGCTGGCCTTGTGCGATGTTTGTCGCCCCGATTTGGTGTTAATGGACGTGTCCATGCCGGTCATGAGCGGCTTTGATACCGTGCGTGAAATGCGCAGGCGGTATGCGGGATGGTTCCCGATTTTGTTTTTATCGGCGCAAACCAGCAATCATGAAGTGGTCGAGGGCTTGCATGCGGGCGGGGATGATTACTTGTTCAAGCCTGTCAATTATGAGATTTTGCAGGCCAAAATCCATAATTTTCAGATCAGGATAGAGCAGAATTTAAGCTTGCTTGAATATCACGCGCGCATCGAAGAAGAAACCGATACGGCGCGAGATTTTATTAAACAGTTCACCGCGCTCGATAAAATTCACGATCCGCTGGTGCGCTTCTTTTTAAAGCCTGCCGAAAATTTCAGTGGCGATCTGATTTCCGTCGCGCGCGGGCCGGATAATTGTCTGCATGTGTTGCTGGCCGACAGTGCGGGGCACGGCCTGACGGCGGCGCTGGCTGTCATTCCCATTACGCAGCCGTTTTATCAGATGACGGCCAAGGGATTTGCGCTGCCCGCGATCGTGCGGGAACTCAATCGCCGCGTGCGAGAGTATTTGCCGCTGCCGCGTTTTGTTGCTGCCTCTGTCCTGTCCTTAGATCCTGCGACCGGCATCGTACAGGTGTGGAACGGCGGGTGTCCGCCGGTCTTGTTGCTGGGGGAGGGGGCTGATATTTTGCACAGCTTTAATTCCCGGCATCTGCCGCTCGGTGTCGTCGCGGCTGACGAATTTGATGCCGGGTTGGAGTATTACAAATTAGTCGATCAGTCGGGTAGCTTGCTGATGTGTTCAGATGGCGCGACTGAAATCGACATGGGCAATGGTGTAGGGCTGGGGCAGGCAGGGATGCTGGCCGGAACGAAGTACTCGTCCGGTGGAACACTGTTTGATCGCGTGCAGGAAGTGATCAACGGCCATCTGGGCGGTTTGCCGCCCTTGGATGATATTGCATTGATCATGGTGGATGTGCCGCTTGTTGAGCCGCGCACCCCTGAGCCTGTCTTGCAGCGCGCGATCAGTAGTTCGCTTGAGGCACGTGAGGCAGGCTGTGGTCATGGTGTTGAACATTCGGTGTGGAAATTTTCTTTGATGCTGACCGCCCGGCAAATCAAGCATCTGGATGTGGTCCCTTTCTTGCTCAATATCGCCGGTCAAATTGAGGGGGGGCGTGCCGATGGTAAATTATTTTTAGTGTTGTCAGAACTGTTCAACAATGCGCTTGACCATGGTTTGCTCAAACTTGATTCGACGCTTAAAAATGAAATTGACGGTATGGAGACGTATTTCTTGGAGCGTGCGGCACGTTTGGCTGAGCTGGAACAGGGCCGTATTTTTATTCGCCTAGATAAATTAAGTTGCGGTTGCCTGAAGGTGTCGATGAAAGACAGCGGTGACGGTTTTGATTTTTCTGGATTGGTCGATATTAAGCACAATTTCCAGCGACACGGGCGCGGGATTGCACTGCTCGATAATATGTGCAGCGCGCTGCAATATTCAGGCAACGGGTCGGAAGTGGCAGCCTACGTGGGTAGTGTTATTCCGGATGCCGCCTAGGAAGGCTCGTTAAAATTTATGACGACGACACGCACAATATCACGCCGGTCGCAGGTTGCAGGCGACGCCGATTTCCATGTGTTGCTGGTTGAAGATCAACGCGCGCTGGCACAAATGGCCGCCAAGCTGCTCTTTGATCGCTGGGGCTGTCATGTATTGATTGCGACCAGTCTGGCGCAGGTGAACGCGATCATCGCGGAAAATAAACATACGTTCTTTGTGGCAGTGAGTGATTTGAATCTGCCGGATGCGCCGCGCGGTGAAGTGATCGATGTGCTGGTGAATGCCAAAATTCCTGTCATTGCAATGACAGGCATGTATGACGCGCAATTGCATGAGCGGATCATGAGTTGCGGCGTGATTGATTATGTTCTCAAAGACAGCATCAATTCGTATGAATATATCGTCGAACTGGTGGGCCGTTTGTTCAAGAATCGAGGCACCCGGGTGCTGGTGGTCGATGACTCGCAAAGCATGCGCGCACTACTGGCCGGGATGCTGACTATACAGGGGTTTCATGTATTGACGGCGTGTGACGGGGCCGAGGCGCTGACCGTCCTGTCCGGGCATAATGAGATCAAGCTGATACTGCTCGATCACGAAATGCCCGTGATGGATGGCTTTAATTTTCTGCTCGCGGTGCGCCGTAAAATCGCTAAAGATCGATTGGCGATTATTGGCATGTCTGGGACGAATAATCCACGCATGTCTGCGCAGTTTCTCAAGTTGGGTGCGAATGACTTTATTTGCAAACCGTTTAGCTATGAAGAACTGGTCTGCCGGGTGAATCAGAATCTTGAGATGCAGGAAAGCTTAGAGTCGGTGCGCTATATTGCCTATCACGACTATCTGACAGCGCTGTTTAATCGCCGCGCGTTCTTTGAGCAGGGGGGCGCACTGTTCGACGAGGCGATCAGTTTGGGGAAACCGCTGGCCGCGGCAGTGATGGATATTGATTTCTTCAAAAAAATCAATGATCTGTACGGGCATGATGGAGGGGATGCGGTGCTCAAGCAGTTTGCTGCGCTTTTAAAGGCGCATTTCAATGTTGAGCTGGTCGCCCGAGTCGGCGGCGAGGAATTTTTTCTGTTGTTTGTGAGTGCGGATGAGGCTTATGCCCGCTGTGAGGCATTTCGCCTCAAGGTTGAACAGTCAGCGGCGCTGTTCGGGCAGGCAGCGATTGTTTATACGGTCAGTATCGGTATCACAAAGCTGGTTTCACAAAGCCTCGATCATATGTTGAAGCTTGCCGATGACAACCTCTATCAAGCGAAGCAGACGGGGCGAAATCGCATTGTCTTGAACTGATTTCTATCTTCCATTGACCGCTTGCATAGGGTGCCGGGTCTGCTAAAGACCGCTTTGTTGCTTATTTACTTTACGTTTTGCATTGAACGTATTGAAAAGCAAGCTCTATTCCTGCTTATTCTCCTGATTAAGTGCTGTTGTTTTGCGTATAATCCGCATCACCAGCGGAGCCCATCATGGCAGAAGACAGCGATCTAGAAAAAACAGAACAGCCCTCACAGCGGCGACTTGACCAGGCGAAGGAAAAAGGTCAAGTCGCGCGTTCGCATGAGCTGTCGACATTTTCGATTTTGCTGGCGGGGGGCGCCGCGCTCTGGTTTATGGGTGCCTCGCTCAACGGTCAGATGGTCAAACTGCTGCACGATGCCCTAACATTCAATCAAGACATTGTTTTTAAACCGGAACTCATGATTCCGCGCCTCTACGATCTATCCATGGATATGCTGATTACCTTTGCGCCGGTGTTGCTGATGATGTTTGTCACAGCCCTGGGCGCGCCGTTGATTCTGAACGGCTGGCTGTTCAGTACCGAAGCCCTGGTGCCGCAATTTTCCCGTATGAATCCCATTACCGGCATCGGCCGGATGTTTTCCACCAACTCGTTGGTGGAACTGACCAAGGCGCTGGGCAAGGCGATCATTGTGGGGGGCGTGGCGACCTGGGTGATCTGGCATCACCGGGATGACGTGATACAACTGGCGAGCTTGTCGGTCACCACCGCCATTGCGCAGACGGGTTATCTGGTCACCGGCAGTTTTCTGGCGATCGTCAGCGGCATGTTGTTGATCGTGGCGATCGATGTGCCGTTCCAGTTGTGGAGTCATAACAAGAAACTGATGATGACCAAAGAGGAAGTGCGTCAGGAATCCAAGGAAACCGACGGGAATCCTGAGGTCAAGGGACGTATCCGCAGCATGCAGCGTGAAGCGGCGCGTCGTCGCATGATGTCGGCGATTCCGACCGCCGATGTGGTGGTGACCAACCCGACTCACTATTCGGTGGCGTTGAAATACAGCGACAAGGGCATGAGTGCGCCGCTGGTGGTGGCGAAGGGTTCACATCTGATTGCTCAGCGCATCCGCGAAATTGCACAGGAAAATAATGTGCCGATACTCGAAGCGCCGCCGCTGGCTCGTGCGCTGCACAAACATACCGAAATCGGCGACTCGATCCCCGAAGCGCTGTACACGGCGGTGGCCGAAGTGCTGGCCTATGTGTATCAGTTGAAGCGCTACAACACAGATGGCGGTGCGCGGCCTGAGCAGCCGGATAATCTGCCTGTGCCGGCTGAATTAGATCCCGGGGCCGTCGCATGAATATGACCTCGATTCTCACCTTTTTGAAAGCCAGCGTGAAACTGCGCAGCATGGCCGGCCCCATCCTGATCATTCTGATTTTGGCGATGATGGTGCTGCCCCTGCCGCCGATGCTGCTCGATGTGCTGTTCACCTTTAACATCGCGATTGCGGTGATGGTGCTGCTCATCAGCATGAACACCACCAAGGCGCTCGACTTCCTGTCCTTCCCGACCATCTTGCTGATCACGACCCTGTTGCGCCTGTCGCTGAATGTGGCCTCCACCCGCGTGGTGCTGCTCGAAGGCCACAAGGGGGGCGATGCGGCTGGTAAGGTGATCGAATCGTTCGGCCTGTTTCTGGTGGGGGGTAATTACGCCGTTGGTATCGTGGTATTCGCTATTCTGGTCGTGATTAACTTTATGGTGATCACCAAGGGTGCCGGACGTATTGCCGAAGTGGGCGCGCGCTTTACGCTCGATGCGATGCCGGGTAAGCAAATGGCGATTGATGCTGATCTCAATGCAGGTCTGATCGGTGAGGATGTGGCCCGCAAGCGGCGCGCTGAAATCGGTCAGGAAGCGGACTTTTACGGCGCTATGGACGGTGCGAGCAAATTCGTACGGGGCGACGCGGTCGCCGGTATCCTGATTCTGTTCATTAATTTGATCGGCGGGCTGATCGTCGGCGTGTTGCAACACAATATGGATATTTCGACGGCAGCCAGTCGCTATACTTTGCTGGCTATCGGTGACGGACTGGTGGCACAAATCCCTGCGCTGGTGATTTCGACCGCAGCCGGTGTGGTGGTCAGCCGGGTGTCCACCGAAGAGAATATCGGCGAGCAAATGATGGGGCAGTTGTTCAAACAGCCGCAGTTGATTATGCTTACCGCCGCGATCATCGGCATGATGGGCATGATACCCGGCATGCCGCATTTTTCTTTCTTGTTGCTGGCGGGCGGCATGATGTGGCTGGCCTACAATCTGTCCAAAAAATCAGAAAAAGGCGTGGAAAAGGAAAAAGCGGAGGTCGCCGCGACCCCGATTATCACCGAGGCGTCGGACGCCAGTTGGGAAGACGTGGCGCAAGTCGATGTGCTGGGGCTGGAAGTCGGCTACCGGCTGATCACGCTGGTGGATAAGGCGCAGGATGGTGATTTATTGCGTAGGATCAAAGGAATACGTAAAAAGTTTACCCAGGATATCGGATTTTTGCCGCCCTCGGTGCATATACGCGACAATCTCGATTTGCGTCCGAATGCCTATCGCATCACCTTGAAAGGCGTTGAAATCGGCAGTGGCGATGCCTATCCTCACCAGTTGCTGGCGATCAATCCGGGTAGCGTCACGGGGGAATTGATCGGTACACCGACGCGGGATCCCGCTTTTGGCTTGCCTGCAATCTGGATCGAAGCCGCGTTGCGTGATCAGGCGCAAATTATGGGCTATACCGTGGTGGATCCGGGGACGGTCGTTGCGACTCACCTGAGCAATTTACTCAGTACGCGCTCTGCTGAATTGCTGGGGCGTCAGGAAGTGCAACAGTTGCTCGATCATCTGGCTAAATTTGCGCCCAAGCTGGTGGAAGATCTGGTGCCCAAGACCCTGCCGCTGGGCACAGTGCAAAAAGTGCTGCAAAATCTGCTCGATGAAGGCATGCATATCCGCGATATGCGGACCATCGCCGAGACGCTGGCTGATAATGCGTCAAGAACGCAGGATCCTTATCAACTGACCGTGCTGGTGCGCGTGGCGCTGGGCCCTGCCATCGTGCAGCAGTTCTACCCGTCGGCGCAGGAATTGCAGGTGATTGGTATGGATAAGGAGTTGGAACACATCCTGATGCAGGCGATGCAGGCGAGTCAGAACGGCATGGGGATTGAGCCTGGCCTGGCCGACACGGTGCTCAGTGAATCGCGTGCGGCGGTGCAGCGTCAGGAGCAGATGGGCTTGCCGACGGTGATGCTGGTGCCCGCGCAGTTGCGCGATCTGCTGGCGCGTTTCTTGAAGCGCACGGTACCCAATTTAAGAGTTATTTCGCATGATGAAGTGCCGGACTTTAAAACGATCCGGGTTACGTCACTGGTAGGAGGAAACGCATGAATATCAGAAAATTCACTGCCGCGTCAGCGCGCGAGGCACTCAAAGAGATCCGCAGCGAACTGGGTGAAGAGGCGGTCATTTTATCGAATCGAAAGACCGAGCACGGAGTGGAAATTCATGCCATGGCTAACGATGAGATGGTGCGCTTATCCTCGGCCAGTAGTCCACTATTGAAACATCCGGCCAAGCCGGTCGACATTGCCAGCGTGTATCAGGCGTATGAAGCGGATGAGGCCGATGATGAGCCCTTTCTGAAACTGGGTAATAAAGGCAAACCGCAGGCAGCGATCCCGCCGGCTCAGCCTGCTGTTCAGCCGGTGATTCAGCCGCCCGAGCCACCCCCCGTTGAAGAGGCTTTGATCAGTAAGCCTTCACAACCCTTTATTTCGACGCCGGCCGGCGAAGCTGCGATTCTGGGCGAAATCAAGTCCATGCACAGCATGTTGCAAAAGCAGATTGAAACCTTGTCGTGGAACAATGTGCAGCAGCGCGACCCGCAACGGGCCGGCATGTTGCGCCGTATGCTCAATGCGGGGTTTAGCACGCTGCTCGCGCGTCAGTTGCTCGATAAAATGCCGGCGGGCAACGAAAAAGGTGAAGCCTGGATCAAGCAGATTTTGAAGCGAAATTTGCGCATCGCGGGCGTTGATGATGACATCGTGGTCAGAGGCGGTGTGTATGCGCTGATCGGCCCGACAGGCGTTGGTAAAACCACCACCACGGCGAAGCTCGCCGCGCGTGCCGTCGTGCGTTACGGTGCGGATAAGGTGGCTTTACTTACGACGGACAGTTACCGGATTGGCGCTTACGAACAGCTCAAAATTTATGGAAAAATTCTCGGGGTGGCCGTTCATGCGGTGAAAGGCGCGGATGATTTGCGTCTGACGTTAGCGGCCTTGCGTCATAAACACCTGGTTCTGATCGATACTGTCGGAATGGGGCAGCGCGACGAGCGCGTCGTCGAGCAAAGTGATATGTTTGATGCGGCCGGGGTGCAGCGTTTGCTGGTATTGAATTCGACCAGTGGCGGCGATACCCTGGAAGACGTGGTGCGCATGTATTACAGCAATAAGGTCATCGGCTGTATTGCGACCAAGCTGGATGAAGCGGCGAATCTGGGCGCAATCCTGGATGTGGTGGTACGCCACCGGTTGGTGATGTACTTCATGGCCAACGGTCAGCGCGTGCCCGAGGACTTACATCTGGTCAATATCGATATCCTGTTGCATCGCGCCTTCAAGCCAGCGGAAGAAAAAACACCGTTCACGCTCGATGCGCTGGAATTCCCGACCGTCATGGCCGATGCCGGTAATGCGGCGGTTGCCTCCGGCGAGGTGACCTATGCACTTTGATGTAGACGCTGCTCAATTGTCCGGTGAGCTGTCTCTGGCGCAGTTCGCCAGTCCGCAGCGACTGGGAGAGGATGATCAGGCAGAAGGCTTGCGACGGCTGCTGGTGGGGAATCGAACACAGGTGATCACGCTCGTTGCGGGTAAATCCGGTATGGGGCGCACCAGCGTCACGCTCAATCTGGCAGGCGCGCTGGCCGCAGCTGGACGTGATGTGCTGGTGCTCGATGAAAATCCTGCGCCAAATAATTTAACGGATAGTTTGGGGCTGTTTGCACGGCACGACCTGCTGGATGTGGTACAAGGGAAGTGTCAGTTGCAGGACGTGTTGCTGCCGGGTAAGGGGTATGCGATTTTACCGGTATCCCGTTTGATGCGCGCGCTGGAAAAATTGAATAGGACTGAACAGCAGCGGATGGAAAAAGTGTTGTCCGAAGTGAGCGCCGGTGTCGATGTGATGCTGGTGGATGCGGCAATGCTCTCGGCGCAAGGCGCGGTGTCGGCCAGTCTCGCCTCGGGCGTCAGGGTGCTGGTTGTGATGGATGCAACCGCCAGCGGCATCACCGAGAGTTATTCACTGATTAAGCGTCTGGCGCTGGAAAATGCACGGCAGCGTTTCGAGGTGGTGGTGAACAAGGTGGCCAATGAAGAGATGGCAAGACTGGTGTTTGGCAATATGGAAAAAGTGGCCCGAACGAAGCTCGCGGCGAGGCTGGAGTATTTAGGCTGTATCCCGCAAGACGACAGGCTAAAACGTTCTACTCAGCTGTCCCGTTCTGTGGTGGAATCCTATCCTGCCTCCAGTTCCGCAAAATCCTGCGTCGCCCTGTCACACAGCGTGTTGCAAAAGACGATGCAGCAGGATGAAATGGAAGGCGGTATTGCCCAGATGATGAAAAATCTGATCCGGCAGTTGGCGCGCCAGCACGACATGTCGCCTGAATCCCTTATCAATTAATCATTAATGGCCTATGTATAACGCTTCCGGATTGCAGGACAAAAATCAGTGCCTGCGTGACTTTGCGCCTCTGGTTAAGCGCATTGCCCATCAGATGATGAGCAAATTACCGTACAGCGTGCAGATAGACGATATTATTCAAGCCGGTATGATGGGATTGCTCGATGCGGCAACCCGCTACGACGAAATCCACGGCGCTCAGTTTGAAACCTATGCAACGCAGCGTATCCGCGGCGCGATGCTCGATGAGCTGCGCAGTGCGGACTGGTTGCCGCGCAGCTTGCGTCGCGATATGCGGCGCATCGAACAGGGCGTGAGTCGATTGCAGCAAAAGCTGGGTCGTGCACCCAATGAAACTGAAATCGCCAATGAGCTTGAGGTGTCTTTGGTGCAATATCAGCAGATGCTCCAGGAATCGCGCGGGGCACAACTGATTTATTATGAGGATTTTCAGGATGAGGATCATGAAGATTTCTTCGAACGTTTTGAATTTGCCAATGATACGGATCCGCTGGCCTTGTTGCAGGATGACCGTTTTAAGTCTGAACTGGCCCGCGCGATCGATGTGCTGCCGGAACGCGAGCGTTTGTTGATGGCGTTAATTTATGAGCAGGAACTCAATTTGCGCGAGGTGGGGGAAGTGTTTGGTGTGAGCGAATCCCGTATCTCGCAATTGCATAGTCAGGCGGTGCTGCGTCTGCGCAGTTCGATGAAAGGATATTGATGGATAAGCTGACCGTGCTGGGCTTGCTAGTTGCGATCGTCGGTATTTTGTCCGGCCAGATTTTGGAGGGCAGTAATCTGAGTGTGTTATTTCAGGGCAGCGCCTTTTTGATCGTGTTTTGCGGCACGCTGGGCGCTGTGATGGTGCAAAGCTCTGCCAACGTATTTGTGACGGCAATCAAAATGGGTGCATGGGTATTTTCGTCGCCTAAATCCGCAGGTCCTGATTTGATTTTGCAACTGACCAGTTGGGGGACGCTGGCGCGCAAAGAGGGCATGCTGGCGTTGGAAGCCAGGATACCGGGGATTGCCGATCCGTTTATGAAAAAGGGCGTGCAGTTGCTGGTGGACGGGCACAGTGCCGAAAAAATTCGCGATGTCCTGGAGACGGATATTCAATCCTGGGAGCAGTTGCGCTGGCAGTCGGCGCGGGTGTGGGAGGCGGCAGCCGGCTATTCGCCTACGGTGGGGATTATCGGTGCGGTGTTAGGGTTAATGCACGTCATGCAGAATTTATCGGAGCCTGCTAAGCTCGGCAGTGGAATTGCTGTGGCCTTTGTTGCCACTATCTATGGCGTGGCGTTCGCTAACCTGATTTTTTTGCCGGTTGCGAATAAGTTGAAGGCTATCATCATGCAGCAGACGCATATGCGCGACATGGTGATTGATGGTCTGGGCGCGATCGCCAACGGGGAAAATCCGCGTTTTATTGAACTTAAATTGCAAAGTTATCTGAACTGATATGGCGCGCCGCCGCAAACGTGCCGAGCACGATAATCACGAACGCTGGCTGATTTCGTATGCCGACTTTGTCACCTTGCTGTTCGCATTTTTTGTGGTGATGTATTCGATTTCCTCTGTCAATGAAGGGAAATACAAGACGTTCAGCGATTCTCTGAACTCGGCCTTTTCTCAGTCAGCGGCTACCGTGGTGCCGAACACTCAGGGACAGTTGTTCAAAGTGCTGGTGGATAAGCGGGATGCGAGGATGTTGGAGCAGCAGCGCAAGATACAGGCGCAGATGAAGGCGGTCGATGCGAGTTTGAGAGAGGTGATGGGTCCCTTGATCGCACAGGGTTTGGTTGGGGTGCATCAGACCAAACGCGGCGTGGTGGTCGATATCAGTGCGAGCACGCTGTTTCGCGAGGGCGAAGAAAAATTGCAGCCGGGCGCTCAGGAAACACTGCATCAGGTCGCTTTGGTGTTAAGCCGTGAAAATCAGTCGGTTGAAGTTGAAGGTCATACCGACGATGTACCGATCAAGACGGCGCAGTTTCCGTCCAATTGGGAGTTGTCGTCGGGACGCGCCAGTAGTGTCGTCAGAACGCTGGTGTCATATGGCGTGCCGGAAAAGCGTCTGGCGGCAGTCGGTATGGCGGCTAATCAGCCTGTCGTGGCGAATGACACGCCGGAGAATCGCGCTAAAAACAGGCGGGTATCAATTACGATTTTGTCACCGGAGTTTGATCGTTCCAATCTGACCGATCCTGCGAGTCCGCCGCCTGCCGAACCGTCTGTTTCACAACCCGTTAAGCCGGCTGGACAAGAAAAACCGCCCGTTTCAGCTAAGCCACAGGGGCCGCCAGTTGAAAACGTGCCTGTCAAAAACTAAACGCTGCCGAGCGAGCGGCCTGTGCCCGCTGAAAAATTGGTTTGACCGTCCGGTCCGTATAAATTCGCCTGACTGACGGCACGCGTGAGTGCCGTGAGTGATTGCTGATTGTGGCGTAACTTCATCTGGATTAACTCGCCATTGATGTTGTTGAGTTGACCTGCCTGCACGGCCAGTGTGCAGATTTCCTGCCAGATCAGCAGACATTCGCGGTCATGGCTTTCAAACCATGCTTGAATAGTCGCGCTGCTTAGTGCGCCGACCTGTTTTTCCAGTAGCCGACGGCGAGTTTCAGCGAGCTCATTTAAACGCACGGCATCCGTCGATTTTTTCTCGGCAAGCATCAATAACAGATCAATGCTGTTCTCAGTGAGCAGTTGCTGCTCTTGCTGCAGCAGGTCGACAAAATTGCGAACAGCCAGCCTCTCGTCCGAGAGTGCAGTCATTAATGCTGTATGCCCTGTGTGTGACAAGACTTACGCCTGACTACTGATGAGATCACGTACAGACTGAATTAGACGGTCAGCGACAACACCAGAATTAACCTGGAATCGACCTTCGCTGATGGCCTGTTTGATCTGCGCAACCTTGTTCGCATCGATCACCGGGGTATTCGACATCGACGCTTCCATTTTGGAGAGCTGAGATGCTGTCGAGCCTAGCGATACGCTGGTGCCGGGTTCTTGTGCTGCCGGACTGCTCTTGGCGCCGGGTGTACGCGCGCTGGTTTCATTAATCAGTCCAGTCGGCGGTGAATTGCCTGGTTTTTCAATTTTCACGGTAATCCTCTCAATCTGGCGCCACTAAATTTGTAGGCGTTGTCCTCTTTATCGGATGATACGCGTAAAACTTTAGCGAAATTTACAATTGTTTGAAAAAGTTTTATTGCAGCTGAAAAAATATTCGATAAATGCAGTCCGGCAAGTGGATATTCTCGCTTTTTTCAGGAAAACAGGCCAGTGTTTAATGCATAATGTTCGCCTTGCGGCGAGGACTGGCTGCGCGAGACAGGCGGCTTGGGAGAGGCATGTTAAATATATCTGATGAAACGCTGGAACCGGAAGATTGGCAGGATTTTCGCCGGCAAGGTCATCGCATGCTCGATGATATGTTCGATTATCTGGAAAATTTGCGCGAGCGACCGGTCTGGCAGCCGATTCCGCCAGAAGTGCGCGATGTTTTTTATCAGCCTATGCCAACGCAGGTAGGCGAATTATCCGCAGCCCATCAGATATTTATGCAGGATATCTTGCCCTATGCGATCGGCAATGCCCATCCGGGATTCATGGGGTGGGTGCACGGCGGGGGGACGCCCGTCGGTATGTTGGCGGAGATGCTCGCCGCCGGACTTAACGCCAATCTGGGCGGCAGAGAGCAAATTCCCGTCGAGGTGGAGCGTCAACTGGTGCGCTGGGTACGCGATGTGTTCTCATTTCCGGCTGAGGCCAGCGGCCTGTTTGTCACCGGCACCTCAATGGCCAATTTAATTAGTGTATTAGTCGCAAGAACCGCGATGCTGGGCCGCGCGGTGCGCGTGGAGGGTTTGTCGGCTGTGTGTCATCTGACCGCCTATACGTCGGCCAGTGCGCATGTGAGCATCGCGCAAGCGATGGATATGGCCGGCATTGGTACGCTGGCGCTGCGTAAAATTCCGCTGAACGATCATTTTCAGATGGATACAGAGGCGCTCGGGCGCGCGATTGCGGCCGATGTTGAGGCCGGTATGACGCCCTTTTTAATTGCGGCAACGGCCGGTACGGTGGATGTCGGGGCCATCGACCCGCTGGACGAAATTGCCGCCATTGCAAAGCGTTGCGGGCTTTGGTTTCACGTCGATGGCGCGTATGGCGCACTGGGGATGCTGGCGCGTGATATTGCCCCGCAGTTGAAGGGCATCGAATGTGCCGACTCGATAGCGTTCGATTTTCATAAGTGGGGGCAGGTGCCCTATGATGCAGGCTTTGTGCTGGTTAGGGATGGCACGCTGCATCACGATACTTTTGCCTCCCCTGCGGCTTATCTGCAACGCGAAGTGCGCGGCATGGCGGCAGGCTCCCCGTGGCCTTGCGATTACGGCCCTGATTTATCGCGCGGCTTTCGCGCCCTGAAAACCTGGTTTACCTTGCAGGTCTATGGTTCTGAGAAACTAGGACGGGTGATTTCAAAAACCTGTGCGCTGGCGCAGTATTTACGCTCCCGAGTGGAGGCCGAACCGCAACTGGAATTGCTCGCGCCAGTGGTCTTGAATATCGTGTGTTTCCGTTATCGCAGTACGGATTTTCATAATGCACAGATCGTCCTGGCGCTGCAAGAATCGGGCATCGCAGCCCCCTCATCGACCACCCTTAACGGGCATCTCGCCATTCGTGCAGCGATCGTCAATCATCGCACGCAGGTGTGTGACATCGATGCACTAATAACGGCGACCTTAAAATTTGCGGCAGGCTTGCCACTGGAAAGAGAATGACTATGTCGGATGTATTGATTAAGGATGAATCCCTCATCGGTCTGGCTCACCTGATGCGCAGGGCGACATCCGGCGCGGACTTAGGGCCGCTGGGGACGGCGTTAATCGCGCGCGCAGGGGCTGACCCTCGTACGGCTGATGCCTGTGCCCTGATGGATTTATCCACCGTATTGCAGTTGCGCGGCAACCGCGAGTTGGCGCTGGAGATGCAGTTTCAGGCCGTGTCGTTGCAGCAGGTATATTCAGTTCCCTCACGGGATCCGCGACCTGCCTGCATCAGGCTGCTGGCGGTGATGGGGCCGGGGGATTTGATGGCAAACTCGCCACTTGAACTGTTACTCGAAGACCTGGATGTCGAACTCAATCTTGTCTATGTAACGCCGGAGTTTGATTTACCCGTTGTCTTGCCGCCGCATGATGTGCTGTTTATTGCCATTGCCGAGTCGCGGCAAAACCTGATATTGCTGGAGAAAATTCGCAGGTCGGTTGAGCATTGGCCGTGTCCTGTCCTCAATCGCCCCGAACGCATTGCACGCCTGTCGCGCGACCAAAATAGCGCACTGCTAAGCGGTATTTCGGGCGTGGAAATGCCCGCTACGCTGATCCTCAGTCGGGACGTATTGCAGCGCATCAGTTGCGGTGAACTTTTGATGTCCGGCGTGCTGGGCGATGGCGATTTTCCCGTCATCGTGCGTCCTGTTGACTCTCACGCGGGCAAAGGGCTGGAAAAGCTCGATGATGCAGCAGCGTTGGGCGGCTATCTGGCCCAGATGGCGCAGGATGAATTTTATGTGTCCCGTTTCGTCGATTATCGCAGTGCAGACGGTCAGTATCGTAAATACCGGATTGTCCTGATCGAGGGCGCGCCTTATGTGTGCCACATGGGGATCTCGGATCACTGGATGATCCATTATCTTAATGCGGGTATGGCCGAGTGTGCCGAAAAACGCGCAGAAGAGGCGGCATTTATGGCTCGGTTTGATGACGCGTTTGCGCTGCGGCATAAAGAGGCATTTTGGGCGATCAATGAGCGTGCAGGGCTCGATTATCTAGGCATTGATTGCGCCGAGACGGCGGATGGCCGTTTGCTGATCTTTGAAATTGACAGTTGCATGATTGTGCATGCGATTGATCCGGTCGATGTGTTTCCCTATAAACAGCCTCAGATGCATAAAGTGTTTGCGGCATTTCGCCAGATGCTGCTGCACGCTTCGGGCAAACATTAACGTGAAATCAGCAAATAGTTACCCCGCAGCGCTGCCGGATGTCGCGCAATTGCTGGTGTCCGGGGGGGATGCGCGTATTGCGCTTGATCCTGAGACGGGGCTGAATAAATATGGCTGTCGCCCCTATCCAGATCCTGAGCTGTTAGCGTTTGGCTCTTCTACCGCCTCGACGATCTCGCAGGACGGATTTTTGGCCGCCTGCCGTGTGCGTGAGGAATTGCTCGAAGCGCTGAATAAAGGGGCGTTCGAGGCTTGCTGTTTATCTCAGATGCAGCGCATCCGTCAGGCGTTGCTGGTGGAGTTGCAGTTAACGGATCTAAATGTGCAATTGCAGTTCGCCGCGTCCGGTACCGATGCGCATTGTGTCGCGGCTGGGTATGCCCGTGGCGAGCAGCCGCTCAGGGTCGTGATGGTTGAGGCGGAGGAGACGGGCAGCGGTGTCAAAACCGCCTTGCTGGCCACAGGTTGCGCGATTGATCTGGTGGCCTTGCGGGAGCCAGATGGCGCGCCGCGTCAGTTGGACGCGATCGACGAAGAGGTGAATGCGCGGGTCGCTGCAGCGGTCGATCGGGGGGAGCGCGTGTTGCTGGTGATGGTGGATCAATCCAAAACGGGACTCGTCGCGCCTGGCATCTCTTGTCTGATGCGCTTAGCGCAAGCGTATGCCGCCCGTGTTGCGGTGCTGGTCGATGCCTGTCAGTTCAGGCTCTCGCCGTACGCCTTACGCGCCTATTTGCAGCAGGGGTTCATGGTGGCGATCACCGGTTCTAAGTTTTTCACTGGCCCCTCTTTTTCGGCAGCCTTGTTGCTGCCTGCTGCATTTCATACCAAGGAGGCATCCGTGCCGGAATTTTTTGGCGTGGGTTTGTTGCTGCGCTGGGAGGCCGCCTTAGTCGAATTGCGCCGTTTTCATGAGGTGCCGCACGCCGTGATCGTCGAATTTTTGACCGCCTTTAAAGCGGCCATCGGGGCAAGACTGGCGCAGGATGAACACTTTGAGCCTTTAGCCGTTACGCTGCCGGATCGCACGGGCCTGCAGCTCGTGCCGAACTGGGACCATCTGCCGACGATCTTTCCCTTTTTGCTTAAAGGTGAATCGGGTTGGCTTGATCGCGAACAAACGCGGCAGGTGTACCGCCAATTGCAGGTGCCGGATTTACATGCGGCGCGCTGCCAGTTCGGTCAGCCGGTTGCCTGCGGGACGCGCGATGGAACGCCTGTGAGTGCGTTGCGCCTTTGCATCAGTGCACGTCAGATTAGCGATGCGGCGGCACAACATTCAATTTCGGCGGTGATCAAGGATGCGTTGTCGGCATTGGATCGTGCAGCTGCGCTCAGTGTATCGCGGATGTAGTCGCTGTCTGAGCTGAGCTCAGATGCTTTCGTTATCCGGATTGCTGGCAAATATGGCAGATGCGCTCGGATATTCGGTCGACTTTTCTTACGATGTCAGGATCGAAGGCGCTGCCGCTCAGTTGGTTTAAGCGTGCGTACACGGTTTCGTAATTAATCGGCTCGATATGATGTGAGCCACACAGTAGACCTTCAATATAATCAGCCACGGCAACGATGCGCGCCTCAAGGGGGATCAGGTGACCTTTTAAACCATCCGGATAGCCGCTGCCATCAAATAACTCATGATGCGATCGTGCAACTCGTGCGGCCATGCCGAGCAGATGATCGTCCGAGAACAAGATCGTTTCGCCCATCACGCAGTGCGTTTTAAAGGTTTCAAGCTCATCGCGTTCTAAGATGGATTCAGCGTGGGTCGGCGTACCGGTAGGCAGGGTTGCGATACCAATATCATGCAAGGAGGCTGCAAGTTCCAGAGACATACAATATTCATCGCCCAGTCCGGCTTCCATGCCCAGCAAGCCGGCAATTTTGGCAACGCGTGCGCTATGTTGATAAGCGGCCGGATCGCGCAATTTAAGCAACAGACTTAAATGTTCAAAGACGGCGCAGGAAGCCTCTGTTAGCAGGCCATTTTTTTCCATGGTCAACAGACCGTTGCATTGCGCACGCATTTTGACCAGATCTTCGGCGATCAGCAAATTCTGCTGTTCGCTGCGTTTGAGCTTTTCACTTTTGCTCTGGGATATCTGACGGATCAAAAATAATTCAAATTTATTTAACATGATAATTATCCTTGTTAATATGCACTGCAATTTTCCGGATCAGGTCACATCCGAAAATTTATTTTTTGTGTGTCGGGTATCGATCATATCGAGTAAATTAATCGGTGAAAAAGGTTTGACGACATAGGCATCGGCGTGAGCCGCAAATCCGGCATCCCGGTTTTCTTTCTGACCCAATGCGCTCAATAAAATCACATAGGTATTTTGCAACAGCGGGTTTTCCTTGATCTGACGACACACCTCAAAGCCATTCAAGCCGCCGGGCATCATCACGTCGAGCACGATGATTTCCGGTTTTAACCTGAGTGCCATTTCGAGTGCTTGGACGCCATTTTCAGCCTGAAAAAGTTGATAGCGACCGTCATTTAACGTCACCATCAGTAGTCGGCGCAGGTTGGCTTCATCGTCGACGATCAGTATTTTTGGCTGTGGGGCGAGTGCTTGATCAAACATAATTTCTCCATTTTTTTGTCCGTCGGCTGTGCGTTTGCTAGCCGCGCTCATACCCGCCGGCTTCAGCTTCGATCAG
>SESH01027852.1_pt1 | contig 28081 bp, 21 predicted proteins | sample 3171561 | NCBI WGS metagenome assembly SESH01 (sample SAMN10866947, study PRJNA518727) | freshwater metagenome | biome: subpolar coniferous forest; feature: holomictic lake; material: water; isolation source: holomictic Lake 442 2011 16.5 m and 2014 13 m | place: Canada: near Kenora, Ontario
GGACCCCGAGCACAGCCCCGCCGGCCAGCCGTAGCCGTCCCTCCGCCCCGCCCCGATGCCGCTCCGCCACCCGTTCCAGCGCCTCGTCGGCCGCCTCCGCGCCCGCCCGGAGGCGCGCGCCACGCCGGCGCGCTCCGCCCCGCGCGAGCTGCTCGACCGCAGCCCGGGGATCGCCCTGCTCATCTTCTTCGCCACGGTCACCCTGATCGTCCTGATCAGCTCGGTCGGCCTGACCACGCTCAACCTCCCCGTCCTCCCCCACCAGGTCGCCACGGTGCGGGTGGTGGCCGGGGACGCCTTCACCTACGAGAGCGCCGAGCGCACCGCCGCGCTGCGCGAGCAGGTCGCCACCCGCGTGCCGCCGGTCTACCGGCTCGACCCCGAGCCGTTCCAGCGCTTCCAGGCCGCCGCCCACGACCTGCTCGTCCAGCTGGAGGCCCTCGAGCGCACGGCGCCGGCAAACGCGCTGCGGCCGAATGCGCCGGGGTCCGGCCTCGCCGCGCTGCTCGAGGCGTTCAACGCCCGCGGGCCCTACCACGCCAGCCTCGAGGACCTCGCCGCCGTGCTCGCCGCCGGCGACGCCCGGGTGCGCGCCGCGCTGTTTGAGAACGGGCTCTCCGCCCTGCGCGACCTGGCGGCCGAGGGCGTGCACGACGGCAGCCTCGGCGGCACCCCCGGGAGCGTCACCGTCTTCCAGATCGCGCGGCCGGCCGGCGGCATCACCCTCCGCCCCGTGCAGTCGCTGGAGGACGCCATGACCTTCCTGCGGGTCAACCTCACGGTCGAGGGACTCCCGCGGCCGACCTCGCTCGCCCTCTTCCGCTTCTTCCGGCTCGGCCTGACCCCGAACCTCGGGTTCGACCGCGAGGCCACCCGGCTCCGCGAGGCCGAGGCCCTCGGCCACGTCAAGCCCGTGACCGTCAGCGTCGGCCGCGGCCAGACCATCCTCGCGCCGGGCGAGCGCGTCACCCCCGAGCAATACGAGATGCTCATGGCCCACCGGCGCTACGTCCGCGAGCACCCCGACTCCGCCTACGCCGAGACCCTCACCCTCTTCGGCCGCATCCTCCTCGTGCTCGCGATGGTCCTGGCCAGCATCCTCTACCTCCGGCTCGAGGATCACGCGACCCTGCAGAGCAACAGCCGGCTCGGCCTGCTCGCGCTGGTCGTCCTCCTCAACCTCGCGCTCCTCCGGCTCGTCCACGCGCTCGGCGGCGCGGAGTTCTTCCTCCGCGACGGCGCCTGGGCCGCCACTCTCCCCTACCTCGCGCCCACCGCGCTGGCCCCCCTGATCGTCGCCCTCCTGATCGACACCGGCGCCGCCATCTTCACCGCGCTGCTCCTCTCGATCTTCACCGGCGTGATCTATGGCAACCGGCTCGACCTGATCGTGCTGACCTTCCTCGCCTCGCTCGTCGCCCTCGTCGGCTGCCGCGCGAACCCCACGCGCGGCCGGGTCGTCCGCGCCGCCGCCGCCGGCGGCCTCGCCCTCGCCCTCTTCGCCCTGCCCATCGGCTTTGCCGACCAGGTGCCGCTCGCCCCGCTGCTCCTCCAGATGGCCGCCGCCGTCGCCACCGGCCTGCTCACCGGCATGGCTGTCGTCGGCCTCCTGCCCGTGCTCGAGTCGCTCTTCCAGCGCACCACCGGCATCACCCTGCTCGAGCTGACCGACTACAATCACCCGCTGCTCCGCCGGATGCAGCTCGCGGCCCCCGGCACCTACCACCACTCCCTGGTGGTCGCCCAGCTCGCCGAGCAGGCCGCCGGCGCCATCGGCGCCAGCCCCCTCCTCGCCCGGGTCGGCGCGCTGTTTCACGACATCGGCAAGACCGACCACCCCGCCTACTTCACCGAGAACCAGCGCGAGCCGGCCAGCCCCCACGACGGCCTCACGCCGGCCGAGTCCGCCCGGATCATCCGGCAGCACGTGCGCGACGGGGTGAAGCTGGCCCACCGCCACCGGCTGCCCCGCGCCGTCATCGACATCATCCAGCAGCACCACGGCACCACCCTCGTGCGCTCCTTCTACGCCCGCGCCGTGGCCGCCTCCCGCGCGCCCTTCCCCGCCGCGGGCCCGGACCGCGCCCTCCCCCTCGACGGGCACGCCCACCCGGCGGTGCCCCCGGAGGACTACCGCTACGACGGGCCGCGGCCCCGGTTCAAGGAGAGCGCGATCATCGCCCTCGCCGACGGCCTCGAGGCCGCCACCCGCTCGGAGCGCACCCTCACCGCCGCGCAGCTCGCCCCGCTGATCGCCCGGATCGTCGGCGAGCGCCTCGCGGAGGGGCAGCTCGACGAGGCGCCGCTCACGCTCGCGGAGCTCGCCCTGGTGCGGCAGAGCTTCCAGCTCACGCTGCTCAACCTGCTCCACACCCGCGTGGCCGACCCCGCCGCCCACCCGGCCGCCCCCGCGGCGCCGGCCTGACCGCGCCGGCCGACCCCATGGCCACCCGCCGACCCGCCCCGCCGCCGCCGACCCCGCCCGACCGGGCGGTGGAGATCGCCAACCGCCACCCGCGCCTGCGCCTCGACCGCCGCGGGGTCGCGCGGATGATCCACACCCTCGACCGCCACTTCGTCATCCGCCCCGCCGACCACCCCCACCTCCTCCGCCCGCGCGCCCGCCCCGGCGGCTGCCCGCCCGGCGAGCTCTCCCTCGTCTTCCTGACCGACCCCGCGCTCGCCCGCCTCCACGCCGACTTCCTCGCCGACCCCACCCCGACCGACGTCATCACCTTCGCCGGCGACCCCGCGCTCGGCACCGCCGGCGAGATCTGCGTCTCCGCCGACACCGCCGCCGCCTTTGCCCGGCGCCAGCGCCGCGACTTCCCGGCCGAGCTCGCCCTCTACCTCGTCCACGGCTGGCTGCACCTCGCCGGCTACGACGACCTCGCCCCCGCCCGGAAGCGCGTCATGCGCCGCGCCGAGGCCCGCGCCCTGCGGCTGCTGGCGGCCGCCGGCCACCTCCCGCGGTTCGGCTGGCGCCGCTGAGCCGCCCGGAAAAAAATTTGCGTCCCGCCCGCTTTGCGCGAGCCTAGGCGCGCACCATGTCCGCCCGCACCTCCGCCCAACTCGCCACCCTCCGCACCGCCTTCTTCTCGGGCCTGCTCCTGCTCGCCCCGCTGATCGTCACGATCTGGGCCTTCACCAAGATCATCGACCTGGTCGGCGGGACGTTCCGGCCGCTGTTCTTCGCCTACATGCCGGACGTGCTCAGCACCCCCCGGCTGAACCTGCTGTGGGACGTGCTCGCCACGCTCATCGTCGTCGCGCTCGTCACCCTGCTCGGCTACCTGTCCCGCTACGTCTTCGGCAAGTACTTCCTCGAGGTCGGCGAGCGCGTGATCCAGGGCATCCCCGGCGTCAGCGCGGTCTACAACACCGTCAAGCAGATCGTCGACACCTTCGGCACGCAGAACCGCAACCTCTTCAGCAAGGTCGTGCTCGTGCAGTATCCGCGGCGGGAGGTCTGGACCCTCGGCTTCCTCACCAACAAGGCCCAGGCCGAGGCGCAGACCCGCACCGGCCGCGAGGTCTGGACCGTCTTCGTCCCCACCTCGCCCAACCCGACCAGCGGCTTCCTCCTCATGCTGCCCCGCGACGAAATCGTGGAACTCGAGATGTCCGTCGGCGAGGGCATGAAGATGGTGATCTCCGGCGGTGCCGTCGTGCCGGCCTGGCCGCGCCCGGCGTCCGCGGACGCGCCCCCGCCCCTCCCCGCCCAAGCCTGAACGTGTGCCCGGCCTCCCGCTCCAGACCGACGCCTTCGTGCTGCTGAAGCGCCCGCCGTCGGACGCGTTTCAGGGCTGCAACGTCTTCTCCGCCGAGCACGGCCCGCTGCTCGTCCTCCAGCGCCTCGCCAAACCCGGGTCCGCCGGCGGCCTCGCCCTCGACCTCTTTGACGAGGTCTCGCTCCGGCTGGAGAGCGCCAACCAGGGCCAGACCTGGTTTGTGCTCGAGGCCCGCCTCGTCACGCGGCACGCCGACCTCGGCCGGAGCTACGCCACGCTCCGCCACGCCTCCGCCCTCGTGGCCCTCGTCGCCCGCAACCCGGTGCACGAGGACAGCCGCGCCGCGGTCGCCGCCCTGCTGCGCCAGGCCCTCGCGTCCTTCGCCGCCGGCGCCCCGCCCGACCTGGTCTGGTTCAAGAGCCTCTACCTTTTCGCCCGCGACGAGGGCTACCCGGTGAAGCAGGAGTGGCTGCCGGCGCTGCCCGCCGACCTGCGCGCCGCGGCCGCGCGCCTGCTCTTCACCCCGCTGGCCGGGCTGGCCGCGGCCGGGGGCGGGGCGCCGCCCGACACCGCCGCAGGGCCCCTGACCCAGCGGCTGGAGCAGTACCTGCGCGGGCACACCGAGATCCTGATGGGCTGAGGGCTCCCATGGAATTCAACCTCGACCAGCGCACCGCCAGCCTGAGCGTCGGCGAGTTCGCCACCTTCACCACCGGGCCGCACGACGCCGGCGGCGGGTCGGCCGGCCTCTGGCGCGCCCAGCTCGGCCAGCACTGGCACCAGGAGCTCCGCGCCCGCACCACCGACGAGTCCCCCGGCGCCGAGTTCGAGGTCGCCATCACCGGCCGCCTGGTGCACGGCGGCTGGACCCTCACGCTCACCGGCCGCCTCGACCAGCGGCTGCGCGCCCCGGGCACCGAGACCCTCCGCGAAATCAAGACCGTCACCCGCCCGCTGCCCGCCGCGGAAGCGGTCCTGCGCGCCGACTATCCGGGCTATTTCATCCAGCTGGCCAGCTACGCCACCCTCGCCCGGATGGCGCCCGCGGACCCCGGCCTGGGGCTCCCGGACCGGCCCCGCCCCACCCTGCACGCGGAGCTGGTGTTCGTGGAGACCGGCAGCGGGCTGGCGCAGACGATCCCGCTCACCGCCGCCGATGACGGCCTCTTCCGCGCCCAGCTCGAGCGCGTGGCCGAGTTTCTCGGCCTCCGCCTCCGGGCCCGCGAGCGGCTGCGCGGCCTCCGCTTCCGCGCGCCCTTCGCCACGCCGCGCCCCGGCCAGGAATCCACCCGGGCCGAGCTGACGGCCACCTTCGAGCGCCAGCCGCTCGTGCTGTTCGAGGCGCCGACCGGCTTCGGCAAAACCGGCGTGCTGCTCGAGTTCGCCCTCGGCCAGCTCCGGGCCGGCCATTGCGACCGCGTCCTCTACCTCACGAGCAAATCCACCGGCCAGCTCCAGGTCGTCCGCACCCTGGGCACCATGACCGCGGCGGGCCCGGGCCCCGGCGGGCCGGCGGCGGACCCCGGGGCCCCCGCCGCGCCCCCCGTCGCGGTCTGGCATGTCCGCAACAAGGGCGAGCACTGCATCAACCCCGTCTTCCACTGCGTGCGCGAGTCGTGCGCCTACCTCGACCAGCTCGAGGCCCGCTGGCCCGCCAGCGGCCTCGCCCGCTTCTACCGGTTCGAGCACCAGGCGCGGGACCTGGAGACGCTCCGCGCCGCCGGCCGCGACGCCCGCATCTGCCCCTACGAGATCACCCGCGCCGCCCTCGCCTTCAACGACGTCTGGATCGGCGACTACAACTACGTCTTCGCCCCGCGCAGCCGCCCGCTGTTCTCCCAGCAGCCCGGCTTTGACCCGGCGCGCACCCTCCTGCTCCTCGACGAGGCGCACAACCTGCCCGCGCGCGCCGCCGACGCCCACTCGCACCTCGCCCGCGCCGACGACGCCCGGGCGCTGCTCGCCAGCCTCGACCACCTCGGCGCCCCGGCGCCGTTCGTGCGGGCCTGGGAGAGCTGGGTCCGGCTCCTCGCCGCCCTCCCGGCGGCCCCGGTGCTGGACCACGCGCTGGAGGCCGACGCCGCCGACACCCTGGGCCGGATCGTCGGCCTGCTCGCGGACCTGCCGCTCGACTACGCGGCGCTGGGGCCGGTCGGCAGCGAGCAGCTCTGGCAGGCCCAGCAGCTCCACGAGTGGCTGGCCGACGGCCAGCTGCAGAAGCTGCTCTGGTGCCCGCACCCCGGCGAGCTCGCCTTCACCTGCCTCGACGCGGCCGCCGCCATCGGCGCCACCCTGCGCGAGTACGGGGGCGTGGTCCTCGCCAGCGCCACGCTGTCCCCGGTGGAGAGCTTCGCCGAGGCCTGCGGGCTCGCCGCACCCGACTGGGAAGTGACGGCGTCCGACCGGCCGGCCCGCCCCGCCCCCGGCGCCGGGGAACCCGGGGGCCGGCCCCCGCCCGCCCGCATCGGCCACCTCCAGGCCCACACGCCCTGGCGGGACGGCGCCTATGACGTCGCGGTGGATGCCCGCGTGGACACCACCTTCCAGCACCGCACGCGGCATTTCGCCACGACCGCCGCGACCATCGCCGCCCTCCAGACGGCGGCCCGGGGGCCGGTCGCGGTTTTCTTCCCCAGCTACGCCTATGCCGAGGCGGTCGCCGAGGAACTGGAGCGCGCCGCGCCCCTCCGGGTGGCCCGTCAGCCGCGGCGGCACGACCTGGCGGCCCAGACCGCGTGGGTCGACCAGTCGCTGGCCTGCACCGACGCCCTCTTCCTCGTGCTCGGCTCGAGCTTCGCCGAGAGCATCGACAGCCTCGGCGGGCGCGTGACCCACGCCCTCGTCGTCGGCCCCGCCCTGCCCGAGGTCAACGCCGTGCAGCGGGCGCGCCTCGCGGAGTTCGCCCCGCTCGGCCGCGCGGCCGCCTTCCGCCGCGTCTACCAGATCCCCGGCATGACCAAGGTAAACCAGGCCCTCGGCCGGCTGGTGCGCGCCCCCGGCCAGCACGCCCGCGTCATTTTGCACTGCCGCCGCTTCCTCGAGCCGGACTACGCCAGCCTGCTGGCCCGGGACTACCAGTTCGGCGCCAACCTCCTGACCGACGCCGATCTCGCCGCCTGGCTCGCCGCCGGGGACCCGGCCCGCGCGGGCGGAGCGTCCGCGCCGGCGCCGGAAATTTGAAGTAGCCCCCGGGGTCCCCCGCCCCCAGCATTTCACGCACTTTCCCAACCGGCCGCGGTCTGATGGCCGTAGCCTACCGCCCGCCTTGAACTCCACGCTGCTCCGCCTCGCCGGTCTCTGGCTGCTGCTCGCCTGCCTCGCGGGCGCCGCGCCGGCGCCCGACGACTTCACCGCCAAGGAACTGGCCCAGGGCTATCGCGAGGCCGTCGTGCTCGCCAAGCCCCGCGCCAGCCATCGCGCCCTGGCCGAGGCCGCCGAACGCGGCGAGGGCCTGCGCGTGCGCCAGCGCTTCGACCGCCTCGGCGACCTGCGGGTGCTCGAGCTCAAGGCCGGGGACACCGTCGCGCAGGCCGTCACCCGCCTGCACGCCACGGGCCGCTACGAATACGTCGAGCCCGACCGCCTCCTCCACGCCAGCCTCACGCCCAACGATCCCGCCTTCGCCAGCACGCAGTGGGCGCTGAACAACACCGGCACGAACGGCCCCGGCGGCGGCACCGCCGGCGCCGACATTGCCGCGCCCGCCGCGTGGAACACCCTCAGCAGCGCCGCCGGCGTCGTGGTCGGCGTCCTCGACAGCGGCGCGCGGCTGACCCACGAGGACCTCGCCGGCAACCTGTGGACCAATGGCAGTGGCCAGCACGGCATGAGCGCCACCAGCGGCAACGGCACGACCACCAACACCGTCCCCAACGACTCCGACGTCGGCCACGGCACCCACGTCTCCGGCATCATCGGCGCGGTGGGCAACAACGCCCGCGGGGTCAGCGGCGTCGCCTGGGGCGTCCAGCTCATGGAGCTCCGGTTCCTCCACGGCACCGCCGGCACCGGCTCCACCTCCGACGCCGTGGCCTGCATCAACTACGCCATCACCAACGGGGCCAAGATCATCAACGCCAGCTACGGCAGCGACCACTTCTCCAGCTCGGAGTACGACGCCATCAACAGCGCGCGCACCGCCGGCATCATCTTCGTCGCCGCCGCCGGCAACGACACCCTCAACGTCGACACCGGCTCGGCCTACCCCGCCGGGATCGCGCTCGACAACGTGGTCACCGTCGCCGCCACCACCAACACCGACACCCTCGCCAGCTACTCCAACTACGGCGCCGGCTGCGTCGACCTCGCCGCCCCCGGCAGCTCGATCTACTCCACCGGCTACGGCTCCGACACCGAGTACGTGTCCAAGAGCGGCACCTCCATGGCCGCCCCCCACGTCGCCGGCGCGCTCGCCCTGCTCAAGGCCCAGTTCCCCGCCGACACCTACCGCCAGACCATCAACCGCCTGCTCCGCGCCGTCACGCCGGTGTCCGCCCTCAGCGGCAAGGTCCAGACCGGCGGCCGGCTCAACCTCGCCAACGCCCTCGCCTCCACCGACAACCGGCCCTTCAACGACGACTTCGCCAGCCGCGCCGTCTTCGTCAACTGCCCCAACGCCCACGTCCGCGCCCACAGCGTCGGCGCCACCCGCGAGCCCGGCGAGCCCCTCCATGCCGGCGGCACCGGCTCCGCCTCGCTCTGGTGGTCGTGGACCGCCCCCGCCTCCACCGTCGTGACGTTCAACACCGCCGGCAGCGGCTACGACACCCAGCTCGCCCTCTACACGGGCTCGTCGCTGGCCACCCTCGTCCCGGTCGCGGCCAACGACGACGACACCGCCCACGGCAAGACCACCAGCCTGCTCACGCTCAGCGTCACCGCCGGCACCACCTACCAGATCGCCGTCGACTGCAAGGCCGGCGCCCCCGGGCTCACCCTCCTCACCATCGGCGCCATCCCCGCCAACGACGAGTTCGCCCGCGCCCAGGTCGTCACCGGCTCCGCCTTCAGCCTGAGCGCCACCACGCTGAATGCCGCGCGCGAAACCGGCGAGCCCGACCCCACCGCGCCGACCAACTACGCCTCCGCCCACACCGTCTGGTACCAGTGGGTCGCCCCCGCCACCGCCCGCTACACCCTCTATGTCTACAGCCCGCTCGTCGACCTGCTCGCCGCGGTCTACACCGGCAGCTCCGTCTCCGGACTCACCAAGCTCGCCTGGAACGACGACGCGGCCGACGTGATCTCCTCCGGCACCTTCAGCGGCGCCGTCAACAGCAACAGCCGCGTCCCGTTCAACGCGACCGCCGGCACGACCTATTATTTCCAGATCGACACCACCAACGTGAGCCCGTCCGGCGGCGACTTCACCCTCACGCTCAGCGACCCCGTCTGGCAGTACGCGGCCTACGGCGGCATCCTCTCCTCGCCCACGGTCGGCAGCACCGGGACCATCTACTTTGGCGCCGGCACGACGCTCACGGATACCACCCTGGACAACGGCAACGAGCCCGAGACCCGGGTCTACGCGCTCAATCCGGACGGCACCAAGCTGTGGAGTTATGCCACGGGCGGCCCGGTGGAGCTGTCTACCCCCGCCCTCGGCAGCGACGGCACGCTCTACGTCGGCTCCGGCGACAAGAAGCTCTACGCCCTCAACGGGACCACCGGCGCGCTGAAGTGGACCTATGCCGCCGCCACCGCGGTCAGCGCGTCCCCGGCCGTCGCCACGGACGGCACGGTCTACTTCCGGGATGACACCACGCTGTACGCCCTGACGAACCAGGGCACCAGCGCCACGCTGAAGTGGAGCTTCACGCTCAGCGGCGCCACCTATGCCTCGCCCGCCGTCGCCGCCGACGGCACCATCTACGTCGGCGCCACGGGGGCATTCTACGCGGTGAACCCGAACGGCACCCAGAAGTGGAAGTTCACCACCAATGGCGACGTCTACACCTCCCCCGCCATCGCCCACGACGGCACGGTCTACTGCGCGACCCTGAACGGCTACTGCTATGCGCTCAACCCGAACGGCACCCAGCAGTGGGTCTGGAGCACCCCGGGCAGCGCCATCACCTCCTCGCCCGTCGTGGCGACCGACGGCACCGTTTATTTCGGCGGCTACGACCACAAGCTGCACGCCCTGACGAGCGCCGGCGTGGAGCGCTGGACCTACCTCCTGGGCGACGAGGTCCGCGCCGCCACCCCCGCGGTCGGGGCCGACGGCACGGTCTACCAGCCGGACTACGACGGAAAAATCTACGCCGTCAGCGCCAGCGGCGCGCTCGTCCGCACCTACCTCACCGCCGCCCTCATCCGCTCCTCCCCGCTGATCGCGAACGGCCGCCTGCTCTGCGGCAGCACCGACGGCCTGCTCTACGCGTACAGCCTCGACCCCGCCGTCAATCCCACCCCCGCCGGCTCGGCCTGGCCCGTGTTTCAGCACGGCCTGCGCCGCGACGCCCAGTACACCGCCATCGTCGCCCCCGCCATCACCACCCAGCCGTCGGCCCAGACCGTGAACGCGGGCGCGTCCGCCCACTTCACCGTGGCCGCGTCCGGCACCGCCCCGCTGACCTACCAGTGGTACAAGGACGGCTCCACCCTCAGCGGCGCCACGGCCGCCACCTACACGATCGCCACCGTCGCGGCCGCCGACGCCGGCAGCTACACGGTGACCGTCACCAATGCCGCCGGCACCGCCACCAGCGACCGCGCGACGCTGGCCATCAACTACGTCACGATCTCCACCTCCCCGCTCACGCTCACCGCCGCGGCCGGATCCAGCGTGACCCTCGCGGTCACGGCCGCCGGCACGGGCACGCTGTCCTACCAGTGGCTGCGGAATGGCAGCGCCGTCAGCGGCGCGACCGGCCCGACCCTCACGCTGCCCGACGCCCAGGCCGCCGGCGCGGGCGCCTACACCGTCCGCGTGACCAGCACCACCGGTCTCACCGCGCTTTCCGCCCCCGGGGTGCTCACCGTCGCCGCGGCCGGCGTCCACTCCGGCCGCCTCAGCAACCTGTCCGTCCGCACCGAGGCCGGCACGGGCAGCCGCACCCTCATCACCGGCCTCGTGGTCGGCGGCGACGGCACCAGCGGCGCCCTGCCCCTGCTCATCCGGGGCGTCGGCCCGACGCTGGCCGACTACGGCGTCGCCGGCACGATCGCCGACCCCAGCCTGGCCGTCATCCCCCAGGGCGCGGAGACCCCGCTCGCCACCAACGACAACTGGGGCGGCGACGCCCAGGTCCTCGCGGTCGGCAACATCGTCGGCGCCTTCCCCCTGCCCAGCGCGGCCAGCCGCGACGCCGCGCTGTACCTGACGCCCGCCCGCGGCGTCTACTCGGTGCAGGTCACCGGCGTGGGCGGCACCACCGGCATCGCCCTCGCCGAGATCTACGACGCCGCCAGCACCGGCTACACCCTCACCACGCCGCGCCTGATCAACGTCTCGGCCCGCGCCCAGGTCGGCACCGGCGACGGCGTGCTCATCGCCGGCTTTGTCATCGAGGGCTCGGCGGCGCGCACCGTGCTCATCCGCGCCGTCGGCCCCACGCTGACCGGCTACGGCGTCGGCGGCGCCCTCGCCGACCCGCAGCTCGAGCTAACCCAGTCCGTCGGCGGTGTCACCCAGGTGGTGGCCGGCAACGACGACTGGGGCGGCCAGACGCAGATTGCGGCCGTCGGCACCGCCGTCGGCGCCTTCGCCCTGGCCAGCAACGGCAGCAAGGACGCCGCCATCCTCGTGACCCTGCCGCCCGGGGTGTATTCCGCCAAGGCCTCCGGCGTCGGCGCCACCACCGGCGTCGCCCTCATCGAGGTCTACGAGGTGCCGTGATTTTCCCGCGGGACGGAGGGGCGGCTCAGGCCCGCACCGTCCGGACCGTCCTCACGGTGTTTCCGGGGCCGGGGCCTTCGGGTCCTCCAGCCGCTCGATCGGCAGCGTCCGCTGGAACGGCGTCGCCTGATCGTAGCCGACCAGGGCCAGCGAGACGACGTCCGCCCAGTTCGCCGGCCAAGTGACCCACTGGCCCCCGCGCACCACGCGCGGGGCGCGCACGTCCCACCGCGCCCAGGTCAGCTGGACCGCGTTCACCCATACGGTCGGCCCCATCCCCATGCTGGTCTGCCACCGCGCCTGGCCCTGCGCACGGTCCACCACCCAGTACCCGGCGGTGCCGTACGATTTAAATCCCCAGCCATAGCGAAACATCGGCACCAGCCACCGCAGGAGGTCGGAGGGCTGCGTCTCCACCGCCCTCACGATCAGGTCCGCCTCATGTCCCTTGGTGGGGTTCAGCTCGATCCGGGTGACCCGCACGCTGCGGGCGCCCTGGGATCGCCGCGCTCCCGGCTTCAGCGGCAGGTCGAGCAGCGGCACCGGTCGAGCCAGTTCGTGATCCGTGGTGAGTTCCCCCTCCGCCAGTTGCGCGGGCAGCTGGTCGCCGCGATAGCCTTTGACGTTCACATAGGCCGTGAACGCCTGTTCGCCCGGACGCCGGGCCGGCGGCGGCCCCTGCACCCATGACGTGCCGGTCCGGGCCCGCAGCTCGGCCAACCGCTGCGCCTGCCAGCGCACGGTCTCCGCGTCGGGCCGCTCCGGCGGAAGCTGCAGGACCTGGTGAACCGACCGGGCAAATTTCTCCTGGGGTGTTCCGCCCGAAACCCAGCCATGCGCCCCCAGCCGGGTCCCCTCCGGCCCGCGCCAGGACAACTGCGCGGTGTAAACCAGCGACACCCAGCCGTCCGGCACGTTGCGCACGGCGAATTGAATCCGGACATTGTTGGGCTGGTGCTCGGAGTTCCGGTCGAGCGTGGCCCAGGGCGAGGCCAGCGTCACGCCCCGCGCCGCGGCCGGGTTGGCCAGCCGCGCCGGCGTGACCACGTCCCACGGCCAGAGGCTGACCGAGACAAGCGCGAGCGCGAGCGCCCCGAGGCCCAGCGCACAGGAGCGCCAAGTCCGGAGCGTGAGAAACTGGTGCAGCACCACGCCGACGATGCCGGCGAGCAACAGGGCCAGCACCACCCAGAACCGCGAATCCCTCACCGGCAGCGGCGCCTGCGCCGGATCCGGCAGGTAGGCCAGCTGCAGCATGCCGGCCAGGGCCACGAAGAAGATGACGGCCAGCGTCAGGGTGAAATACCGGCCAAAATTGTGAGAGAGCACGGCCAGCGCCAGCGACGGCAGCACGACCAGCGCCTGCCAGGCCAGGGTCTCCAGCACCGCCACGCCCAGCTCGCGGAGTCCGAAACCGCACACCCACCACCACGGCAGGCTGAGCAGCACCGGGAGCACCCCGAACATCAGTAGCGCCCCCAGCAGTTTCGCGCCGAGCAGCCGCGCCCGGGAAATCGGCCGGGTCCGCCACGCGGCCGACGCCTCCCCCAGCGCGTCCTCGTGGATCAGCAGCGCCACCAGCACGTAGACCATGAGCGCGCCCAGCCCAGTGCAGAGGTTGATATAAAGCTCCAGCCGCGCGAACCAGACGTAGTCCGCGCCGCCGCCCGCCCGCAGCATCGCGCCGAGCGCGAGCTTGGCCAGCAGCAGCAGCCCCCACAGCCCCAGCGGCAGCCGCAGCCGCGCGCCGTCCTTCCGGACGATGTGCCAGAGGAGTTTCATGCGGCGGCTCCCGGCCGGTTTTCGGCCCGGCCCGAGCGGGCCAGCGTGACAAAGATTTCCCGCAGGGTCATCGGCTGCGCCGTGACCGTCGCCCCGGGGAACCGCTCCCGCCACGCGGCCGCCGTCGCCTCCCCGGCGTAGGCCGGCTCCACAAACCGCGTCAGCGCCCCCGCCTGCTCCCAGTCCAGCCACCCGGCCGCGGGCCCCGCCGCCGCCGGCGCCTGGGTCACCTCCACCCGGCGGAACCGCCCCAGCAGGGCCTCCGCCGGCTCGTCCAGCTGCAGCCGCCCGCGGTCCAGCAGCGCCACGCGGTCGCAGAGCCGCTCGACCTCCTCGATGTCGTGCGACGATACCAGCACCGTCCACTCCCCGGTCGCCGCGACCTCCAGCATCCCGCGGACAAACTCGTCCCGCACCAGCGGGTCCAGCCCGCTGAAGGGCTCGTCCAGCACCAGCAGCCGCGGCCGGTAGGCCAGCGACGACAGCAGCGCCGCCTTCATCCGCATGCCGCGCGAGAGCTGCTGCAGCGTCCGATCCGGGGGCAGGGCAAATTGCGCCCGCAGGGTTTGCTCCAGCGCCCGGTCCCAGGCCGGGTAGAACGGCCGGCAGTAGTCGAGGTACTGCCGCACGGTCATCCAGAGCGGCAGCGGCTGGTTCTCCGACACATAGCCGATCTGCGCGAACTCCCGCTCGCCCAGCCGCCGGACGTCGACGCCGAGCACGCGCGCCCCGCCCGCGGTCGGGGCCAGCAGGTTCAGGAGGAGCTGCAGCGTCGTGGTCTTGCCGGCCCCGTTGGGCCCGAGCAGCGCGCACAGGCTGCCCGCCGGCAGGTTGAAATCGAGCGCCTGCACCGCGGTGGTGCGCCCGAACCGCCGGGTCAGTTGCTGAGTTTCGATCAGGTTCATGGAAAGGGATCCGCCTATTTGCCGCCGAGCTTCCGCCAGTGCGCCGCCACCGCCGTCTGGACGTCGTCCAGCTCCAGGCCGAGCTTGCGCGCCTCGACCACCAGCCGCTCCACCTCCGCGCCCAGCAGCTCCGCGCGCTCCTTGCGCCCGCCCGCCTCGCGCACCGCCACCACGCTGCCCACCGCCGGCGTCGTCACCAGCACCCCCTCCGCCACCAGCGCCGCCACCACCTTGTGCGCCGTGTTCGGGTTCACCTTCAGCTCCTGGCTGAGCCCCCGCACCGACGGGAACTTGTCGCCGGGCCGCAGCTGGCCCGTCACCACCGCCTTCTTCACCGCAAACAGGATCTGCTCCGCCACCGGGAGACCCGCCTTGAGCTCGAGCGTGAAGGGCAGCACGCTGTTCTATTCGCACTAGTACGGTTAGGACGGCAAGCGAATTCACAAAAAAGCCTTCCCTCGTTCGGCGCGAACCGTCACAAACGGGGAACGTGGCCACGTCCCTGACCATTGGTTCCGCCGAGGTGCAAGCTGCGATCCAGCGGCTGGCCGGAGCCATTGGCACTCGCCACGGTCGCGACCGCCCGCTCCTCCTCCTCGGCATCGCCAATGGCGGCGTCGAGCTCGCCCGCCGCCTCGCCCGCCACCTGGCCGTCGGGCGCCCGCCGGGCGCCGCCGTCGTCGCCGGCACCGTCGACATCTCCTTCCACCGCGACGACATCGGCCGCCACCCCATTCCCAAGGAGTTCGCCCCCACCCACATCCCGGCCGACGTCGACGGCGCCACCGTCATCCTGGTCGACGACGTGCTGTTCTCCGGCCGGACGGTCAAGGCCGCCCTCGACGAGCTCTTCGACCACGGCCGCCCCGCCAAGGTCGAGCTGGCCGTCCTCGTCGACCGCGGCGGCCGCCTGCTCCCGCTCGCCGCCGACTACACCGGCCTCACGCTCGCCCCGGAGCGCGCGGAAAAGGTCGTTGTCCTCCTCGACCCCCAGGACCCGCGCCGGGACCGCATCGCGGTGTCGCCCGCGCCGCGCTGACCCTCCCCTCACCCCCGCCCTTTGCCCATGCCCTGGAACCGCCGCCACCTGCTCACCCTGGAAGACCTGTCGCTCGCCGAGATCACGCAGGTCCACACCACCGCCGCCGCCTTCAAGCGCACGCTCACGCGCAGCGTCAAGAAGGTCCCGGCCCTGCGCGGCAAGACCATCGTCAACCTCTTCCTCGAGCCCAGCACCCGCACGCGCATGGCCTTCACCATGGCCGCCAAGCGGCTCAGCGCCGACGTCATCTCCCTCGACAGCAGCAGCTCCAGCACCACCAAGGGCGAGACCCTGCGCGACACCGCGCAGAACATCCAGGCGCTGCAGGCGGACATGATCGTCCTGCGCCACTCCGCCGCCGGCTCGCCGCTCTACCTCTCGCGCATCCTCAACATCCCCGTGATCAACGCCGGCGACGGGGCCCACGAGCACCCCACCCAGGGCCTCCTCGACACCTTCACCATGCAGGAGCACCTCGGCCGCCTGCAGGGCCGCAAGGTCGTGATCCTCGGCGACATCCTCTTCAGCCGCGTCGCCCGCTCCAACATCCACGCGCTGACCAAGCTGGGCGCCGCCGTCACCCTCGTCGGCCCCGCCACCCTCGTGCCCCACTGGTTCACCGAGCTGGGCGTCAAGGTCTCCCACGACCTCCGCTCCGCCCTCGCGGACGCCGAGGTCGTGATGCTCCTGCGCATCCAGCACGAGCGCCAGGCGAGCGGCCACTTCCCGTCGCTCGGCGAGTACACCAGCATGTTCGGCCTGAACAAGACCCGCGCCTCCTGGCTGAACCCGAAGGCGATCATCATGCACCCCGGCCCGATCAACCGCGGCGTGGAGATCGACAGCGAGCTCGCCGACGGCGAGCGCAGCGTGATCCTCGAGCAGGTCACCAACGGCATCGCCGTCCGCATGGCCGTCCTCTACCTCTGCGCCGGCGGCCAGCCGGAGCTCGTCTATGCCGGGCCGGATCCGAGCTGACGGCCATAAGCCCGAAGGCAAAAATCCGAAATCCGAGGGCGGCCGCTGCGCCCACTTTCCTTCCTCCCCCTTTCCCCCGAAACCTGTCCCAAAACCGCCGACTCCCCCGAATTTCGGATTTTCGCCTTCGTGCTTCGTCCCATGCCCACCCTCTGGATCCGCCACGCCCGCGTCATTGACCCCGCCGCCCGGCGCAACGCCGTCGGCGACCTGTTCATCCGCGACGGGCAGTTCGTCAAGTCCCTCCCCGCCGCCGCCAAGGCCGCCGCCCGGCAAATCGACGCGCGCGGGCTCGTCGCCTGCCCCGGGCTGGTCGACCTCCACGTCCACTTCCGCGAGCCCGGCCAGACGCACAAGGAGACCATCGCCACCGGCTCCCGCGCCGCCGCCGCCGGTGGCTTCACCACCGTCGTCTGCATGCCCAACACCTCCCCGGTCGCGGACAACGCCGGCACCATCCAGTACATCCAGGACGCCACCCGCCGCGACGCCGTCGTCAAGGTCCTCCCCACCGGCTGCCTCACCGTCGGGCAGAAGGGCGCCACCCTCGCGCCGTACGGCTCGCTCAAGCGCGCCGGCGTGGTCGCCCTCACCGACGACGGCGACTGCGTGCAGAGCAACGAGCTCATGCGCCGCGCCTGCGAGTACGCGAAGATGTTCGACCTGCCGATCATGGACCACTGCCAGGACGCGTCGCTGACGCAGGGCGCGGTCATGAACGAGGGCGCCCAGTCCACCCGGCTCGGCCTGCGCGGCTGGCCGCACGCCGCCGAGGACATCATCGTCGCCCGCAACGTCATCCTCGCCGAGTACACCGGCGCGCGCCTCCACCTCCAGCACATCTCCTCCCAGTACGCCGTCGGCATCATCCGCCGCGCCAAGGCCCGCGGCGTGCGGATCACGGCCGAGGCCACGCCGCACCACCTCGCGTTCACCGACGACGCGCTCGGGACCTACGACACGAGCTTCAAGATGAACCCGCCGCTGCGCACCGCGGCCGACCGGCAGGCGCTGATCGCCGGGCTGCGCGACGGCACGCTGGACTGCCTGGCGACGGACCACGCGCCGCACACCGACTACGAGAAGGACAAGGAGTTCGACTACGCCCCCAACGGGATCCTCGGCCTCGAGACCGCGCTCGCCGTGGCCCTCGACGTCCTCGTGCGGCAGAGCCGGTTCCCGCTCGCCCAGCTGGTGGACCTCATGACCCGCCAGCCGGCGCGCATCCTCGGCCTGCCCGCCGGCACGCTCGCCGCGGGGGCCGCCGCCGACGTGTGCCTCTTTGATCCGGCGGAAAAGTGGCGCTACGACGCCAAGGCCGGGTTCAGCAAGTCGAGCAATTCCCCCTGGCACGGCCAGACCCTCACCGGCCGCGTGCAGCTGACGCTGGTCGACGGCCGCGTGGTCTACGACCGCGGGCAGATCGTGCCCCGCGACTAGGCAGGGGATCGTCCCGGACGGTCATGCCCCACGACGCGTCCCCACCCGCGGGCCGGCCGATCCCGGCCCGGCTCACGTTCGCCCTGTTCGCCGTCGTCCTGGCGCTGCACCTGCTCGGCGCGACCACGGGCTGGCGTTACGGCATGCTGCCGGGCAACTCCTTCCGCCAGGCCCAGACCGCCCTCACCACGCTGTTCATCCAGCAGTCCGGCGAGGCGGCGCTGGCCTATCCCACGCCCGTGCTCGGCAAGCCGTGGTCCATCCCAATGGAGTTTCCCCTCTACCAGTGGATCGTCGCGGGGCTGAACCACCTCTCGGGCGGGCCGCTGGTCGAGAGTGCGCGCACCGTCTCGCTCCTCGCCTTTTACCTGGCGCTGCCGGCCCTGTGGCTGCTGCTCCGGGAACTCGGCGTCGATCCCGGCCGGCGCTGGCTCGTGCTGGCGTTCGTGCCGGCCTGCCCGGTCTACATTTTCTACTCGCGGGCTTTCCTGATCGAGTCCCTGGCGCTCCTGTTTGCCGTCTGGTTCCTTACCGCCTGCCACCTCGGCCTGCGCCGCCCGCACCGCGGCTGGCTCGCCGCCGCAGCGATCGCCGGCACGGGCGCCGGCCTGGTAAAGGTCACGACCTTCCTGCTGTTCCTCGTCCCGCTGGGCGTCGCGCTGGCCGGCCAGCTCGCGTCCGCCACCCGCGGGCCGGCGGCGGACCGGCCGGCCGCCTGGCTCCGCCTGCGCCTGGCCGCGCTCACCCTCGCGCTGCCCGCCGCCGCCACCACCGTGTGGATCCTATTCACCGACGCCGTCAAGGCCCGCAACCCCGCGGCCGACATGCTGCGCTCCGGGCCGCAGCGGGCCTACAATTTCGGCCAGCTCGCGGACCGGTTTTCGGGCGACTACTGGACGCGCTGGCTGCACCTGGGCGCCCAGGCCGTGATCCATCCCGCCGTGCTGGCCGCGGTGGCGGCCCTCGCCCTCCTCGGGCCGCGCCGCTGGCGCGGGCCGATCGCGGCCGGCCTGGGGCTGTTTCTCCTCGCCCCGGCGGTCTTCCCGTTTCTCTACGCGTGGCACGACTACTACTATTTCGCCAACGCCGGCTTCCTCGGCGTGGCGACCGGCTTCGCGGCCGTCGCCCTGCTCGACAGCCGCCTGCCCCGCGCGCTCGGCGCCCTGCTCATCGCCGGCGCGCTCCTGCTGCAGGCCCAGCTCTACCGGACCCACTACCTCCCCGACCAGCAGCTGGCCGGCAACGGCGACTCCGGCCTCACCCAGCTGCTCTTCGACCTCACGGGCCGCTCGGACGTGCTCGTCGTGGCGGGGCAGGACTGGAACTCCATGCTGCCGTGGTCGGCCCAGCGCCGCGCGCTGATGATCCGGCGCGGCCACGAGCACAACCTTCCCTACCTCGAGCGCGCCTTCGGCGACCTGCAGGGCGAGCTGGTGGCGGCCCTGGTGCTGACCGGCGACACCCGGGACAACGCGCGCCTGCTGGCCCTGGCGGTCGCCCGGCTCAACCTGCATCCCGAGCCCTTCCTGGCGTTCCGGGACTCGACCGTCTACGTGAACCGGGCGCTGCGCGACGAGTGGTCGGGCCGCGCCCCGTCGTTCGCCTACGACCAAGTGCGCGTGCTGCGGCGCAACGAGTCCGCCCCGCCGGTGCTGGCCGGGACGGTCGGCGCGCTCCACGGCCGGGCGGTGTTCGACGGCCTGCGGCCCCGCCCGGTGCGCTACGACGTGCCGTTCGGCCTGAGCACGTTCTGGCCCACCCCGCGCTTCGTGCTCAACACCCACGCGCCCACCCACCTGTGGTTCGAGCCGGCGGCCGGCCCGCACCGCGCCCGGGTGGAGTTCGGCATCCTCGACGCCGCCTGGCAGGGACCGGGCCGGACTGACGGCGTGGAGTTCGTGCTGACCCAGCTCGGCCCCGGCAGCCGGACGCGCCGGCTCTGGAGCCGGCTCCTGAACCCCGCCGCCGTGCCGGCGGATCGCGGCCCGCAGGTCGCCAAATTCGCCTTCGACCTCCCCGCCGGTGCCACCCTGCAGTTCAGCACGCTGCCGGGCCCGGGCGGCAGCAACGCCTTCGACTGGGCGTACCTCGCCGGCCTGGTGATCCAGTAGCCGCCGACCCGCGCGGTTGGCGTTGCGCGCCCGCGGCTTTTCCTCCGGACTCGGGGGCCATGTCGCCTGCCGCCCTCAGCCTCCTCGAGGCCGCCCAGTTCGCCGGGATCCTCGGCGGCCTGCTGCTGCTGTGGCGGCTGGGCCTCAGCGCGGAGGCCCGCCGCACCCCTGCCGGCTTGTCCGCGTGGGCGGTCTCCGGGAGCGACTTCCTGCTCTTTGTCTGGCTCGTGATCTGCGGCGGGCTGGTGGCGCCGTGGGCCGCCACCCTCTGGCTCCGGCACACGGACAGCACCCCCGACTTTCGCCTGATCCTCGGCACGGCGGTGTTCCAGCTCGGGATGCTGGCCGGCGTCGGGCTGTTTCACGTCGCCTTCGGCCGGCGCACGCCCCCCGCCGACCCGGTCTCCGGCGCTGCCCGCCCCCATCCGCTACTCGCCGGCGCCGCCGCGTTTCTCATCTCCCTGCCGGTGGTCCTGGTCGCCAGCCTCTTCTGGCAGGGGCTGCTCAGGCTCTGCCACCTGCCCGCGCCCCCGCAGGAGGCGATCGAGATCCTCCGCCGCGTCCAGGGCACCCTCCCGGGGGCGCTCCTCCTGCTCAGCGCCGTGGGGCTGGCCCCGGTGACGGAGGAGCTGATTTTTCGGGCGGGCCTCTTCCGCTACCTCCGCACCCGGCTGCCCCGGTGGGCCGCGCTGCTGCTCCCGGCGGTCATCTTCGGCGCCATGCATGCCAACCTCGCCAGCTTCGCGCCGCTCGTCGCCCTCGGCCTGGTGTTTGCCCTCGCCTACGAGCGCACCGGCCGGATCAGCACCCCCATCGTGGCGCACGCGCTCTTCAACCTGACCGCCACCCTGCTGGTGCTGGCAGGCGTGGACCTATGAGCCCGCGCCGCCCGCCCCACCAGTCGTAGCCCGCGCCCTCCCCGCCTGCCCGTGCATCCCTTCACCCAGCTTTTTTCCGCCTCGGTCTCGGCCCTGGGCGAGGAGCAGCTGATCACCGCTATCCGGCGGTGGCTCGGCCCCGTCTCGCCGCGGGCGCCGTTCGGCGTGGGCGACGACTGCGCCGTGCTGCCCGCCCGGCGCGGCCGCCAGCTGATCACGGTGGACCCCGTCATCTACGGCCGGCACTTCGACGACACCGTGCCGCCGCGCGCCGTCGGGGCCAAGCTGCTCAAGCGCAACCTCAGCGACCTCGCCGCGATGGGCGGGCGCCCCACCGCGGCGGTGCTGGCGCTGACCCTCGACGCCCGCGTGAGCCGGGCCTGGCTGGAGCAATTCTACCGCGGCCTCGCCGCGTGCGCGCGCCAGCATGGCGTGCCCATCGTCGGCGGCGACGTGGCCCAGGCCGACGGCCTGGTCGCGGCCAGCCTCACGCTGCTCGGCACCGCGGCCGGCCCGCGGATCCTCACCCGCACCGGCGCCCGCCGGGGCGACGCCCTCTACGTCACCGGCCAGCTCGGCGGCAGCCGGCCCAGCGGGCACCACTACCGCTTCACGCCGCGGCTCGACGAGGGCGCCTGGCTCGCCCGCCAGCCGGCGGTGCGGGCGATGATGGATGTGAGCGACGGCCTCGCGAAGGACCTGCGGGCCCTCACCCCGCGCGGCGCCGTCGCCGCCCTCGACCCGGCGACCCTCCCCCGCCGCCGGGGCTGCTCGCTCGCCGCCGCGCTCAGCGACGGCGAGGACTACGAGCTGGTCTTCGCGCTCGCCGCCGCCGCCGACCACGCGCGCTTCGCGGCGGCCTGGCAGCGGGCCTTCCCCCGGACGCGCCTCACCCGGATCGGCCGGTGGGTGGCCGCCCACCGGCTCCCCGCGGACGCGCTGGACCTGTCCCAGTTCGCCGGCTACGAGCACCTGCGGGCCAACGCCGACCGCCCATGACGATCCTCGCCCAGCTCCGGGCCGGCGTGGCCACCGCCTCGGCCGCCGAGACCCAGGCCCTCGCCGGCCGGCTGGCGGCGGTGCTGCCGCCCGACACCACGCTGGCGCTGCACGGCAACCTCGGCGCCGGCAAGACGACCTTCGTGCAGGGCCTCGCCCGCGGCTTCGGCCTGACCGGCCCCGTCACCAGCCCCACCTTCAACCTCTACACCGTCCACGGCCCCGGCCGCGACCGCGCGGGGCGCACCCTCGTGCATCTCGACGCCTACCGGCTCGAGACCCCGGGGCAGGTCGAGGACCTGCTGCTGGAGGATTTCCTCGTGTCGCCCTGGTGCCTCGCCGTGGAGTGGCCGGAAAATATCGCCGCCTGGCTCCCGTCCGGCACGCTGCACCTCGACCTCGACATCACCCCGGACGAGCGGCACACCCTGCGGCTGCGATGATCCAGGTGCCTCCCTCCCCGCCAGCCGGCGGGATCCGCCGCCGGTGATCGTAGGCATTCTTCACCCCACCCCATGCTGACCCGACCGCGCCGCGCCCTGTTCCTGCTGGCCGTGCTGCTCCTCACGGCGGGATGTGAGTCGCTGGCCCGGGGACTCGCCCGCGGCGCGGCGGAAGAACCCTACCGCAAGGCGCTGCTCGAGGGCCGGATGACTCCCGCGGACTTCCAGCGCAAGCAGCAGGAGATCCGCGCGGCCGCCGAGCCGTCCAAGTAGGAACGGCCAGGCGCGCCCGGCCGCCGTCAGCGACGGGACCGGGCGGGAAAAAACGCCGCGGCTCAGGGCGCCGGGTCCGGCGTGACCGCCGGGGGCGTCGTCGGGACCGGGGCCGCCGGCTCCGCGTCAGCCGCCGGGGCGGGCGCGGGCTCCGCGGGCTTGGGCTCAAACGGCGCGGTCGAGACCGGCACGTCCGGGAAGTTCTCCGGGTCGTGCTCCTCGCCCTCAACTTCCTTCTTGCGCGACTCAGCCACCGGCGGGGCGGCAAAGAGGCGGCCGTCGATGAACTCGGTCACATAACCCTCGGTCACGAGCCAGCGCAGGTCGCCCTGCATCCGGGAAAGCTTGGCGCGCTCCTCGATCGTCAGCACCGGCTCGGCGGCGGCCGGCGCGTCGCTGGCCGGCTCGGCGGCCGGGGCGGCTTTCGCCGGCGCGGTCACCTTGAGGCCGAGGAATTTCGTGGTGAGTTCGCTCGCCTTGACCATCGGATGCGCCTCGATGAAGGCGATCAGCGCGCCGATGCTGTCGGCGAACGACTGGCCGGGCACGCGGAACTTGCGCTTGACCGCGCAGACGTACGAGACGCCCTTCGAGCCCTTCTTGAAGATGGTGAAGCGCTCGCGGCGCAGGCGGCCGCGGAGGGCGTTGGCGGTATCGAGGGGGAACCGGCGCTGGCGCTCGAGGGCGCCCTCGGTGGCGGCGCGGATCTCGCCCGGGGGGAGCTGCTCGGCGATCTTGCCGTGGAAACGCGCCGACTCGGACGGACGCACCAGCCGGTCGCGGGCCTGCGTGAGCAGGTAGGTGCGCGCCTCCTCAAAGGTGTCGAAGCTCAGCGCGGGGGGCGCGGCATCCACCGGCGCGGGGGTGTCCACCGCCGCGGGGGCGACGGATTCCACCGCGGGATCGGCCGGCGCGGGCTCGGGCGCAGGCGCGGGGGCGGTCTCGCCGGCGGGCTCGGCGGCGGCGACGGGCTCGGCGGACGGGGCCGCCTCGGTCGCCGGCGCGGGCTTGGCCGCCTTGACCGGGGGCTTCCAGGTGTAGCGGGTGGTCTTCTTCATCTTCTCGAGCCACTGCGCCACGACCTCGGGGTCGCGGATGGTCTCGATGCGATTGCGGTAGGCCTCCAGCGACATCCCGCGGATTTTCGCCGCGTGGTGCTGCTGCACGATCTGGTTGTACCGGTGGTAATTCGGCGGTCCCAGCAGCTCACCCGTCACGGTGCACTTGTTGATGACCAGGAAGTTTCCCTTCGGCGGATCGATCTCGACCTCGGAGCGGTCGAAGAACTTGTCGAGGTGCGTGCCGAGCACGTGGGCCACCGCGGCCTCGTCGCTCTCGAACGGCAGGCCGTCGGGCACGGAGAGGTACAGCGGCGCCGGCTTGGCGTCGGCCGCGCCGGTGGGCTTGCGCGTGAGCACGACGACGAAGCGGTCGAGCTTGTCGATCACGGTGCGCGCGATCTCGAAGAGCTCGATCGTGCGGCAGGAGGAGCGGATCGTCTTCGCCAGGGCGTTGAAGCTCGTGTCCTCGGGATAGAAGGTGGCGCTGAAATACGGGCTGTCATACGGCCCGCGCTCCATCGGCTCGCCGCGCTCGGCGGAGCGCGGACCCCGTTCGCCGCCGCCCGGGCCATCGCGGCGCGGGCCTCCAGCATAACCGGCTCCCGGTCGGCGGGCGGCCGGGTAGTCCCGGCGTTCGCCGGAGCCGCCGTCGCCCGCGGGCCGGCCTTCCGGGCCGCCGCCGGCGGAGCCGGCAGGCTTGCGGAAAGCCCGGCGGTCACGCGGATTATCGCGCCGCTCGCCGCCCTCGCGGGGCGGACGGTCCCCGCGCGAGTCCGACCGATCGGACGCGGAGGCTTTGTCCTGGGCCCATTGGGTGCCGAAGCTGAATCCCTGGAGCTGGCTCAGATCGAGTTTATTGAAATCCTTGGTGGGATTTTCCTTGGCGGGCGTGTCGTCCATGTAGTCGGAGGCAAGCGGGCGCAGGGCCCGCGGTGGTTTGCTAAGGCGCGCAGGCGCCGGTGGTAGTCGGTGCGGAGTGTTCACGCGCCCGGGAGTGAGGCAAGCGATTTCCCGGTGCGGAATTTTACCATCGGCGGGAACTTTTTCCGCGGCGTCCGCCGCGGGGGCGGAGGCGGACGCTGGCCGCTTGGCCAAAGAAATTGGTGCCCGGGACAGGACTCGAACCTGCACGCCTTACGGCACACGCCCCTCAAACGTGTGTGTCTACCAATTCCACCACCCGGGCACTGAAAATCAGGGGAAGGCGGACTAAGAGGAATCCGCCGAACCTTGTAAAGCCCTGAAATCAGCGCGGGGCCAAACCGCGGGCCGGCTAGGCCCGCTGCCGGTCGACCAGCGCGCGGGCGAGCGCGGCGGCAAACCCGGGCCCGCGGTAGATCAGCCCCGTGTAGACCTGCACGAGGGTGGCCCCGGCATCGAGCTTCTCGGCCGCGGATTCGGCGTCCATGATCCCGCCCGCCCCGATGATCGGCAGCCGGCCCTGCGTCGCCCGGGCGAGGTAGTTGATGACCTCGGTGGAGCGCCGGCGCAGCGGCGCGCCGCTCAGGCCGCCGGCCTCGCTGACCGCGGCAAACGGGCCCGGCCGGGCCAGCGTGGTGTTGGTGGCGATGAGGCCGTCGAGCCCGAACTCCGCGATCGTCGCCAGCACGGCGTCGATCTGCGGGAAGGTGAGGTCCGGCGCGATCTTCAGGAGCAGCGGCTTCGGCGCCTGGCCGGGCACGGCGGCGCGCGCGCGGTTCGCGGCGGTGACGGCCCCGAGCAGCTCGCGCAGGCGGTCCCCGTCCTGCAGCTGCCGCAGCCCGGGCGTGTTCGGGCTGCTGACATTCAGCACCAGATAGTCGGCCAGGCCGGCGAGCAGCCGGAAGCTCGCCAGGTAGTCCTCCACCGCCTGGTCGAGCGGCGCGGCCTTCGACTTGCCCAGGTTGATGCCGAGGGGGATCCGGCGCTGGCCGGGACCCGGCTGGCGGGCGAGCCGCGCGGCGACGGCCTCGGCGCCCTCGTTGTTGAAGCCCATGCGGTTGATCACCGCCTCCTCCCGGGGATAGCGAAACGCGCGCGGCCGGTCGTTGCCCGGCTGGCGCCGGGCCGTCACGGTGCCGATCTCGACGTGGCCAAAGCCCAGCGCGGCGACGGCCGGCCAGGCGCGGGCGTCCTTGTCGTAGCCGGCCGCCAGCCCGACGGCGTTGGGGAACCGCAGCCCCAGCACCTCGACCGGGCGCGCCGCGGCGGTCCCCCGGCGGTGCCAGGCCTCCGCCAGCCGGCAGAGCGGCGGCAGCCGCGCCAGCAGGGCCAGGGCGTCCACGCTGAGTTCATGCGCCTGCTCCGGATCGAGCCGGAACAGCGCGGGGCGGACCAGTTTCTCATAAAAGCTCCCCATGCCCGGCCAGAGTGAAATCGCGCCCGAAAAAAGCAAGGCCCGGCCGGCTAAACGCCCGGCCGCAAGGCATTTTGGGCCGTCCGCCGCCGCGAATTTCGGCTTCGGCGGCACCGGGGGTTTTTGTGCTTGTTTTTTAATCCCCCCCTCGCACGCTGCGCCAAAAATCTCCTTCGACCCTCTTCTTATGGCCAAAGCTACTTCTACTCTCGATTGGTGCGTCGTTCGGCTCGGCGAAGACCACAATTGGTGGGTTAACGAAACCAGCGACCCCGTGCGCTGGGATGTCGACGGCCTCAGCATCATCGACCCGCGCCAGCGCGACCACCTGATCGAGCTGGTCGACCCGCTGCGCGACTACGGCTTTGACCAGGACCTGATGGAGCGCGCCTTCATCTCCTTCCGCATCGAGAAGGACCTCGGCGGCGGCAAGGTGCGCCTCAAGCGCACCAAGGACTCGCTCTTCGAGTCCGAGGACAAGCTCTTCCTGCTCCCCGACATCCTCGACGAGGAAAACGGGCCCTACGCCGACCTGCTCGACCTGCTCACCCGCTGCCGCGTGAAGATGCTCAACGACCTGTTCGAGTTCGAGTCTAAGCTCACCGTCGACGAGGTCGAGGACGAGCTCCGCGAGGACCAGAACAGCCATTTCATCGAGGGCAAGGCGGTCCACTCCTTCGAGGAGATCACCGCCATCCTCGACTTCATGCCCGCCGGCTACGAGTCCGACGACGAGAAGCCCGCCAAGAGCACCGAGGAAGGCGACGACCTGCCGGAGCTCGACGAGGCCGAGGAGGAAAAGCTCAAGAACGACGAGTCCCTGAAGTGGGATGACGACGAGAAGGACGACGACGAGGACTCGGACGACGACGAGAAGCCGGCGAAGAACGAGGACGAGGACGAGAAGCCCCGGGCCCGTTCCCGCGGCAAACGGTAACGTTGCCTTTTCCGGCGGCTGGGCCCACCACTCCCTGCACATGGTCGCCCCCCGCCCCCGCCTCCCGCTGTGCCTCGCCCTCGGGTGGCTGGTCCTGCTGGCGGGTTGCGCCACCCCCGGGGGCGACGCGAACCCGCAGATCCCCGCCACCGTCTTTTCCGCTCAGCTGCGCCCGGGCGACAGCCTCACCGTCACCCTCCAGGGCGTGCCCGACCCCAGCGTCAATGCCGTGCAGGTCGACGACCGCGGCACCATCACCCTGCCGTACCTGGGCGTCGTGACAACGACCGGGACCACCCCGGGCGACCTGGCCCAGCGGATCCGCGAGGCGTACGTCGCGAAAAAAATCTACCGCACCGTCGACGTCTCGGTCAGCGTCACCGAGCGCTACATCTACGTCGGCGGCGAGGTCGCCCACCCCGGCCGGGTCATGTGGACCCCCGACCTGACCGTGAGCAAGGCCGTCCAGTCCGCCGGCGGATTCACGCTCTACGCCAAGGAGACACAGGTGAACCTCACGCGCGCGCAGCAGGCGTACGACGTCAACCTCGTCCTGGCGCGGAAGAATCCCGCCCAGGACATTCCCCTGCTGCCGGGCGATTCCGTCCAGGTGCCCCGCTCCCGCTTCTGACCCCCACCCAACGAGATCCCGCATGAACCAACTGTTCAAAACCAAATCCATCGAGCAACTGCAGGTCGAGGCCGCCTCGGAATCCGGGCTGCGCCGCAGCCTCTCGTCGCTGAACCTGATCAGCCTCGGGATCGGCGCCATCATCGGCGCGGGCATCTTCGTGCTGACCGGCCAGGCGGCCGCGCAATACGCCGGCCCGGCCATTGCGATCTCCTTCGTCATTTCCGGCCTGGGCTGCCTCTTTGCCGGCCTGTGCTACGCCGAGTTTGCCGCGATGATCCCCATCTCCGGCAGCGCCTACACCTACGCCTACGCCACCCTGGGCGAATTCCTCGCCTGGATCATCGGCTGGGACCTCATCCTCGAGTACCTCTTCTGCGCCCCCACCGTCGCCGTCGGCTGGTCGGGGCACTTCGTCGCCTTCCTCCGGGAGTTCGGCCTCACCATCCCCGGGCATCTCACCCAGGCGCCCTTTGACCTCGTCAACGGCCACCTCGTGGCCACCGGCGCCGTCGTCAACCTCCCGGCCGTCGTGATCATCCTGCTGATCAGCGCGCTGCTCTACATCGGCATCAAGGAGTCGGCGACCTTCAACAATCTGATGGTCATCACCAAGGTCTCCGTCCTGCTCGCGGTCATCGGCTTCGGGGTGTGGTACCTGCTGCAGCGGCCCGCCCTCGCCACCCACAACTGGA
>SESH01059494.1_pt1 | contig 27938 bp, 23 predicted proteins | sample 3171561 | NCBI WGS metagenome assembly SESH01 (sample SAMN10866947, study PRJNA518727) | freshwater metagenome | biome: subpolar coniferous forest; feature: holomictic lake; material: water; isolation source: holomictic Lake 442 2011 16.5 m and 2014 13 m | place: Canada: near Kenora, Ontario
TGAGTGCCGCAATCCCGCTCAACGATGATCGCGTCCTGGGCCACGTCCACCAGACGCCTCGTCAGGTAACCAGAGTTGGCGGTCTTTAGTGCCGTGTCGGCCAAACCTTTGCGGGCACCGTGGGTGGAGTTGAAGTACTCCAGCACGGTTAAGCCTTCCTTGAAGTTGGAAATAATCGGCGTTTCGATGATCTCGCCTGACGGTTTTGCCATTAGTCCGCGCATCCCGGCTAGTTGCTTGATTTGGGCAGCCGAACCGCGGGCACCAGAATGCGCCATCATATAGACCGCGTTGACGAAGCGTCCCAAGCTGGTGGTGTCGGATATACCCTTCATCATTTCCTGTGCAACTTTTTCCGTGCAGTCAGACCAGACGTCAACAACCTTGTTGTACTTCTCGCCTTGAGTTATCAGGCCGTCTTGGTACTGTTGCTCGTATTCCTTGACGCGCTCCTGGGACTCGCGAACCAAAGTTACCTTGGCCGCCGGTATGATCAGATCGTCCTTGCCGAAGGAAATACCAGCCCGACAAGCTTGCGCGAAGCCAAGCTTCATCAGCTTATCCGCGAAAATCACGGTCTCTTTCTGCCCGCAATGGCGGTAGACGGTGTCGATGACGTTGGTAATGTCTTTCTTGGTTAAAACTCGGTTGATCATGCTGAATGTTACGGCGGGGTGACGCGGGAGTATTTCTGAAAGAATCATGCGGCCGGGGGTGGTGTCAAGCCGTACGATTATCGGTTTATTATTGGCATCTACCGTGTGGTATCGCGCCTTAATTTTGGCGTGCAAGCTTACAGCGTTGGCGTCGAGGGCCTGCTGAATCTCGCCCACTGAGGTGAAGGCCATGCCCTCGCCCGGTTCGCCAGTGTTCTCCATAGTGATGTAGTAAAGGCCAAGTACAATGTCCTGTGATGGCACGATGATCGGCTTGCCGTTGGCCGGTGACAAGATGTTGTTAGTGGACATCATCAGCACGCGCGCCTCGAGCTGGGCTTCCAGCGATAGGGGCACATGCACCGCCATTTGGTCACCATCGAAGTCGGCATTGAAAGCCGTGCAAACCAAGGGGTGCAGCTGGATAGCCTTGCCCTCGATCAGTACAGGCTCAAACGCTTGAATGCCGAGGCGGTGCAGTGTCGGCGCCCGGTTGAGCATTACGGGATGCTCGCGAATTACTTCTTCAAGGATATCCCACACTTCGGGACGCTCCTTTTCAACCATGCGTTTGGCTGCCTTGATGGTCGAGGCCATGCCGTATAGTTCAAGCTTCGCGTAGATGAAAGGTTTGAACAGCTCGAGCGCCATTTTCTTGGGCAGGCCGCATTGGTGCAGCTTGAGTTCGGGACCGACCACGATCACCGAGCGTCCCGAGTAGTCGACACGCTTGCCAAGCAGGTTTTGACGGAACCGGCCCTGCTTGCCCTTGAGCATATCGGAAAGAGACTTCAGCGGTCGCTTATTGGCGCCGGTGATTACTCTGCCGCGACGCCCGTTATCAAACAGCGCGTCAACTGCTTCTTGTAGCATGCGCTTTTCATTGCGCACGATGATGTCGGGTGCCTTGAGTTCGATCAGCCTTTTCAGGCGATTATTGCGGTTGATAACCCGGCGGTAGAGGTCGTTAAGATCAGATGTGGCGAAACGGCCGCCGTCAAGCGGCACCAGTGGTCGCAGTTCGGGCGGGATTACCGGTATTACTTCAAGAATCATCCATTCGGGGCGCGACTGGCTCTCCATGAAGGCTTCGAGCAATTTCAGACGCTTGACCAATTTTTTGCGCTTGGCATCTGAGGCGGTGTCGCGCAGTTCCTCTCGGCAGTTGAGCTTCTCCTGTTCGAGGTCGAGTGCGGACAGCATGATACGCAGCGCTTCGGCGCCGATTGCCGCCGTGAAACTGTCCTCGCCGTACTCGTCCTGGGCGATGACGAATTCTTCCTCATTGAGCAACTGGTGCAGTTTGAGCGGGGTCAGTCCCGGCTCGATCAACACGTAGCTCTCAAAGTAGAGAATCCGTTCAAGATCTTTCAGCGTCATGTCGAGCAGTAAGCCGATCCGGCTCGGTAGTGATTTAAGAAACCAGATGTGAGCAACCGGAGAAGCCAGCTCGATATGGCCCATCCGTTCACGTCGAACCTTGGACAAAGTTACTTCAACACCGCACTTCTCGCAGATGATGCCTCGATATTTCATGCGTTTGTATTTGCCGCACAAGCATTCATAATCCTTGATAGGACCAAAAATGCGCGCACAAAACAAACCATCACGCTCTGGCTTGAATGTTCGGTAGTTGATTGTCTCCGGTTTTTTGATTTCTCCGAACGACCAAGAACGAATACGCTCAGGGCTAGCAATTGAAATCCGTATCTGATCGAAGCTTTGGCTGCCGGCAACCGGGCCGAAGACGTTCATCAACTCGTTGTTCATCAGTGCTCTCCTGCTTCGATCAGTTCACTACTGCCTAGTCTTACTCCCTCCCCCGCAGGCGGGGAAGGGGGCTTTGGATCAAGGCGTCCGCTGGTTTAACTCGACATTTAGTCCGAGCGAGCGCAGTTCCTTAACCAATACGTTGAAGGATTCTGGGATGCCGGCCTCGAAATTATCATCGCCGCGGACGATGGCCTCGTAGACCTTGGTACGGCCCGAAACGTCGTCCGACTTGACAGTCAGCATTTCTTGCAAGGTGTAAGCCGCGCCATAGGCTTCGAGAGCCCACACTTCCATTTCACCGAACCGTTGGCCACCGAACTGGGCCTTGCCGCCAAGCGGTTGCTGGGTGACTAGGCTGTAGGGACCGATTGAGCGCGCATGTATCTTGTCGTCGACAAGATGGTGAAGTTTAAGCATGTAGATGTAACCGACCGTAACTTTGCGGTCAAAGACCTCGCCGGTGCGGCCATCAATCAAGTTGACCTGACCGGAACGGTCGAGCCCGGCTTGTTCGAGCATGACGCAAATATCCTCCTCGCGGGCGCCGTCGAATACTGGCGTCGCAAAAGGAATGCCGACTCGCAGGTTGTGGGCAAGTTCAAGCAGCTCTTCGCCATTCAGGTCTGAGATATCTTCTTGGTATTGTTGATCGCCGTATATAATTTTGAGTCGCTCGCGAATGCTGTTGGAGAGTTTCTCGATCATGACTGCGTCCTTGCTGTAGACGTGGCGCAGTTTGTCGAGCATCTCGCCGATTTGGCGGCCAAGTCCTGCCGAAGCCCAGCCCAAGTGGGTTTCCAGAATCTGACCAACATTCATTCGTGACGGCACACCAAGCGGGTTGAGCACCAGATCTACCGGTCGTCCATCCTCCAAATAGGGCATGTCCTCTATCGGGATGATCTTGGAAACGACTCCCTTGTTGCCATGGCGACCGGCCATTTTGTCGCCTGGTTGCAACTTGCGCTTAACTGCTACGAAGACTTTAACCATTTTCATCACGCCGGGCGGCAACTCGTCGCCGCGCTGGAGCTTTTCTACCTTGTTGTCGAAACGGGCCTTGAGCGCGTCGATCGACTCGTCGAAGGCCCGACCCATGGACTCAATGTCTTCCATCACCGGTTCGTTTGAGACGCTGATCTGCCGCCATTGGCCGCAGGTGTATGGCTTCAGGTCCAATTCGGTAAGCGGGCGGTTGGTGATGGCAAAGCCGCGCGGACCGCTAATTACAACCTGACCAATCAATATTTCCCCGAGCCGGCCGAAGAAGCTGCGTTCCAGAATCCCCTTCTCGTCATCGCGGTCCTTTGCAAGTTTCTCTATTTGGGCGCGCTCAATCTGCATGGCGCGCTCATCCTTATCGACACCGCGCCGCGAAAAGACTCGCACATCGACAACGGTGCCGGCAACTCCAGGTGGAAGCCGCAGCGAGGTATCGCGGACATCGCTGGCCTTTTCACCAAAAATAGCCCGTAGCAGCTTCTCTTCGGGGGTCATCGGGCTTTCGCCCTTGGGGGTAACCTTGCCGACCAGAATGTCGCCCGGCTTGACCTCGGCGCCTATATAGACGATCCCTGCCTCGTCAAGGTTCTTTAGCGCCTCCTCGCCGACATTGGGGATATCGCGGGTGATTTCCTCCTGGCCGAGCTTGGTGTCACGGGCCATGACTTCGAATTCCTCGATGTGGATCGAGGTGAACACATCGTCGCGGACAATGCGCTCGCTTATTAGTATTGAGTCTTCAAAATTATAGCCATTCCAGGGCATAAACGCAACCAATGCGTTCCGGCCCAACGCCAGCTCGCCGAATTGGGTGGAGGGACCATCGGCGATTATGTCGCCGGCCCGGACCTGATCGCCCACCTTTACCAGCGGTCGCTGTGTAATGCAGGTATTTTGGTTGGAACGTTTGAACTTCAACAGGTTGTAGATATCAACGCCGGGTGCCGCCGCGTTGGTGTCCTCGGTGGCGCGAATTACAATGCGGGTGGCGTCCACTTGGTCGATCATGCCCGAGCGACGGGCGACGATGGTAACGCCGGAGTCGCGGGCCACAGTGGCCTCCATGCCGGTGCCAACCAGCGGCGCGTCCGCTTGCAGGAGTGGAACCGCCTGCCGTTGCATGTTCGAGCCCATCAACGCGCGGTTGGCATCGTCGTTTTCCAGGAACGGAATCAGCGCGGCCGCTACCGAGACAAGTTGTTTCGGCGAAACGTCGATCAACTGGATGTTCTCTGGCCGAACCATCAGATATTCGCTGCCATGGCGGCAGCTTACCAGATCGGCGTTGAGGCGGTTATTGCTGTCGAGGGATGAATTAGCCTGGGCGACCGTGTATTTTCCCTCATCCATTGCCGACAGGTACACGACCTCATCGGTTACGCGGCAGTCCTTAACTCGACGATATGGGCTTTCGATGAAGCCGTACTGATTGACGCGGGCATAGGTCGCGAGGCTGTTGATCAGGCCGATGTTCGGACCCTCGGGGGTTTCGATCGGGCAGATGCGGCCGTAATGGGTCGGATGCACGTCTCGCACCTCGAATCCGGCCCGCTCGCGGGTCAGTCCTCCTGGGCCAAGCGCCGATAGTCGCCGTTTGTGGGTGATTTCCGATAGCGGATTTGTTTGATCCATGAACTGGGAGAGCTGTGACGAGCCGAAGAACTCACGCACAGCCGCCGCCGCAGGTTTAGCATTGATCAAGTCGTGCGGCATCACAGTGTCAATTTCGATCGACGACATACGCTCGCGGATGGCCCGTTCCATGCGCAGTAGTCCGACTCGGTACTGGTTCTCCATAAGTTCACCGACCGAGCGGACGCGACGATTGCCGAGATGATCAATATCGTCGATCTCGCCACGCCCATCCTTGAGGTTTACCAGAACTTTGAGGATTTCTAGTACATCAGCTTTGCGAAGGACGCGAACTTGATCTTCGGTTTCGAGTCCGAGTCGAGCGTTCATCTTGACGCGCCCAACCGCCGACAGGTCATAGCGTTCCGAATCAAAGAAAAGTCCTTGAAACAGAGCTTCAGCCGACTCCAAGGTCGGCGGTTCGCCCGGTCGCATAACCCGGTAGATATCGATCAGCGCGTCTTCGCGGCTGGCGTTGCGGTCGGCGGTCATGGTGTTGCGGATGTAGGCACCGACATTGATATGATCAATGGCCAGTACCGGGATTTCGGAGATTCCGACCTTCTCCAACTTTTCAATTGCCGCCAGCGTTAGTTCGTCACCGGCCTCGTAGTAAACTTCGCCGGTCTTCTCGTTAATCAAATCGGCGGCCAAATACTGGCCTGTCAACTCCTCGGTCGATACCAACTGGTCGACCATGCCTTGTTCGCGCAGCTTCTTGGTGAGGCGCGGTGTGACCTTGGTGCCAACAGGGGCTACGACTTGACCGGTGTCGGCGTCGATCAGGTCGGCGGCCAACTTGAAGTTTTTCAGGCGCTCGGCATCGAACGGCGTCTTCCAGCCGTTCCTGACCCTTGTGTATAGGATGCTTGAATAGAAGGTGGAAAGGATTTCCTCCTTCGACATGCCCTGAGCCTCGTATGGCGCCAGCGGCTCGCGGCGCGACGCGCGCAGCTTCTCGGTTTCGGTGCTGTCAAGGGCAAATAGTAGGGTGGTCGCCGGCAGTTTGCGCCTACGGTCGATGCGGACATACACAAGGTCCTTGGCGTCATACTCAAAGTCAAGCCATGAACCGCGGTAAGGAATTACTCTCGCTGCAAACAAATACTTGCCTGATGAGTGGGTTTTGCCCTTGTCATGATCGAAAAATACGCCCGGCGAACGGTGCATCTGCGACACGATCACGCGCTCGGTTCCGTTAATGACAAAAGTACCGTTGGTTGTCATTAAGGGCATGTCGCCCATATAGACATCCTGTTCCTTAATGTCACGTATAGAGCGCAGGCCGGTATCTTCTTCAATGTCAAAGACGCTGAGCCGCAGCGTCACCTTGAGCGGTGCTGCGTAAGTCATGCCGCGTTGCTGGCACTCTTCAACATCGTACTTGGGTATTTCGAGTTCGTAACGAACGAAATCGAGTACCGAACGGTCGGCGAAGTCCTTGATCGGAAATACCGACTTGAACACTTCCTGAAGTCCGACGACGGTGCGCTTTTCAGGCCGCACATCCATCTGGAGGAAATGGTCATAGGAACTCCGCTGCACCTCGATGAGGTTCGGCATCTGGGTGACCTCCGGGATGCGCCCGAAGTTTTTCCGAACACGCTTCCGTCCTGTAAAGGATTTAGACATGGATGTCCCCGAATGTTTCTCACATCGAACCCAGGCGACAGCCAACCATAGTTGGTTGCCGCCCGTTCAATAAAGCACAACAACCGGACGCCGACGAGCCTATTGATGCCCGTCGCCGCCCGGAGTTGCGGTATGTTTCTCGGCGTTTGCCAAGTTCGGCTTACTTAACTTCGACGGTGGCGCCAGCATCTTCAAGCTGCTTTTTGATCTTGGCGGCATCTTCTTTCGACACGCCTTCCTTGACCAGTTTGGGCGCGGCCTCGACCAGATCTTTTGCTTCCTTCAGCCCAAGACCGGTAATGGCGCGAACTTCCTTGATCACGTTGATCTTTTTTTCACCGAAGGCGGCGAGGATAACATTGAACTCAGTTTGTTCTTCAACGACAACGGCGGCCGCTGCGGCCGGGGCTGCGGCTGCTGCGGCCGGGGCAGCTGCGGAAACGCCCCACTTCTCCTCAAGCATCTTTGACAGCTCAGCCGCTTCGATAACGGTAAGGGCGGACAACTCTTCAACAAGCTTTTCTAACTTTGACATATGTTAACTCCAAGACTTGAACTTCGGGATGGTTGTTTGGTATCGACTTCAGGCCGCTTCGTCCTTGGCCTCGTCCTTGTCGCCGTCCTTGGTGGCATAGGCCGCCAACACGCGGGCAATCTGGCCGCCCGGCGCCTGCAGCACTCCGACGATCCGCGTCGCCGGGGTATTGATCATGCCGATCAGGCCGGCCCTCAGTTCGTCCAGCGACGGCAGCTTGGCAAGAGCCAGCACGCCTTCCGGATTTAGTTCCTGGGTGCCCAGGCTGCCGCCGAGAACCTTGAGCTTCTCGTTGACCTTGGCATAATCGGTAGCAACCTTTGCGGCTGCCACCGGATCGCGCGAATAAGCGATCGCGGTCGGACCCTTGAAGAGTCCTACCAGGTTCTCGAACTTGGTGCCTTTAAGGGCAATGCGCGCGAGTCGATTCTTTGTGACGTTGAAGCCGGCGCCGGCCGCACGCATCTTGCGGCGCAGGTCTGTCACTTCCGCGACTGTAAGTCCGTTATGGCGGGTAACCACAACTAGACTCGCGTCCTGCACACGCTTGCCCAGCACGGCAATCGCCTTTTCCTTCTGTGTCCGATCCAAAGGATCGCCTCCGTACCTATCAGTTGCACCGATGAAGTCCAGCCGTAAGGCTCGACTCCGGTTCAACCTGTCCCAGAAGTTCCTGCCGTCTTCTAACCGGCCACAAGGCCGGATAATTCCGGTTGCAACTCCCGTCTCGGCGGGCTGTGGCCATTAAGCCGGAGCGAATTCCGACACCCGCATTCATGGACAGGGGGTGGGCAGGGGTATCCCGCTTGCGCCGGACCGTCTGCCCGTTTGCAGCCAAGTCCCTGCGGACCCGGCGGCAAAACCTTGTCGTCCGCCCCTCTAGGTCTGGGCGGCGATGGTGGAAAGATCGAGTTTTACACCGGGTCCCATGGTTGAACTCAGCGAAATTTTCTCGATGTAGGTTCCCTTGGCTCCGCTTGGCCTCGCCCGATTGATGGCACCTATGAAAGCACGCACGTTTTCAATCAGGGCGGGCTCTGAGAAGCTGGCCTTGCCGATGCCAGCATGGACGACACCGGCCTTTTCAGCGCGGAACTCGACGTTGCCGCCCTTTGCCGCCTTAATGGCATCCACGACGTTGGGGGTAACGGTTCCAAGCTTCGGATTGGGCATCAGGCCGCGTGGGCCGAGAATCTTACCGAGCTTGCCCACCACCGCCATCATGTCGGGGGAGGCAATGCATCGGTCGAAATCGATCTGCCCGGCTTGAATCTTCTCGGCCAAGTCCTCGGCACCGACGATGTCGGCCCCAGCCGCCCTTGCGTCGTCAGCCTTGGCCCCCTTGGCGAACACGGCCACTCGCACGGTTTTGCCGGTGCCGTTGGGCATCAGCACCATGCCGCGGACCATCTGGTCGGCGTGGCGTGGGTCGATGCCAAGGTTCATCGCGATCTCGATGGTCTCATCGAACTTTGAGGTCGCCTTGGACTTAACCTGTTTTACCGCTGCATCAAGCGAGACGAACGCATCACGATCAATGCCTTCGTAAGCCTTGCGCAGGCGCTTTCCGATCTTGGCCATGATCCTACTCCACAACCTGCAAGCCCATGGACCGGGCGGACCCAACGATCATCTTGGCGGCGGCGTCGATGTCGTGTGCATTGAGGTCGACCATTTTCTTTTGGGCGATCTCGCGAATCTGCGTCATCGTCAGCGAGCCGGCCGACGCTCCCTTGCCGGTGGTCTGGGAACCCTTGGTTATGCCGGCCGCCTTCTTGATGAAGTAGCTGGCTGGCGGCGTCTTGGTCACGAAGGTGAAGGTGCGATCACTGAAAGCAGTAATCACCACCGGCACCGGCATGCCGGTTTCCAGGTCCTGGGTACGGGCGTTGAACGCCTTACAGAACTCCATGATATTCAGGCCGCGCTGACCCAACGCCGGGCCAATTGGCGGCGAAGGGTTGGCCTTGCCGGCAGGCACCTGAAGCTTGATATAGCCGGTTACCTTTTTTGCCATTTTAACACCTCTCCTGTGCGGCGCCTGCTCGGCGTCGCGAGTGTGCGGCGCCAGCTCGGCGTCGCGGGTGTGCGTGGTTCGGCCCCCCCTGGACTTTCGGGGTTGGCCTCCCGCGCCCTGCTGCGCGTAATGCTACGCCTCATACCCTCTCAACTTGTACGAACTCGAGTTCGACCGGAGTGGAACGACCGAAGATCGATACCGCAACCTTAAGCCGTGATTTTTCCTCGTCGACCTCTTCAACCGTACCGATGAACGAAGTGAAGGGGCCATCGCTGACCCGGACTTGCTCGCCGATCTCGAAGACGACTGCGGGCTTAGGCCGCTCAATTCCTTCTTGGACCTGATGGATGATTCGCTCGGCTTCACGCTGACTGATCGGCTGCGGACGTCCACCCCCGCCCAGGAACCCGGTTACCTTGGGGGTGTTCTTGACCAAATGCCAAGTGTCATCGGTTAGGTCCATCCGAATGAGGACATAGCCAGGAAAAAACTTGCGTTCGGTGTTAACCTTAGCCCCACGACGGACCTCAATTATTTCTTCGGTAGGCACCAGAATGTCTTCGAACTTTTCGACCAGCCCCTTTTGTGCAGCCTTTTCGCGGATCGCCAAGGCGACCTTTTTTTCAAATCCTGAGTAAACGTGGACGACGTACCAGCGCGCTGTCACAGCGTCAGCCCCCCAAACCGAAGATCAGGCGCACGCCAAACGCAATTGCCTGATCGACCACCAGGAAAAAAATGGCGGTCAAAACGACCATGACGAAGACCATCGCAGTGGTCACCCAGGTCTCTTTGCGCGACGGCCACGAGACCTTAGTTATCTCGCGGCGAACTTCACGGGCGAACTCAACGGGACTCTGCTTCATGGGCCTGCTGTGATGTCAACTGTTTCATCGTCATACCAACAATAACATATCAAGGTCATAACTTAAACGATCTGGCAAAACGGGAACTGGCAGGAGTGGGGGGACTCGAACCCACAGCCCCCGGTTTTGGAGACCGGTGCTCTACCAATTGAGCTACACTCCTATGACTAGTTCCGTATTTGGCCTTTTCTGTTTACCCGGCACCGCCTCTTCGCTTACCAATCGAAATTCCAGATCGAAGTTGCAGATACAAACACAGGCCAGCCGATCTAGGCCGATCTAGTTTGCATTACCGAGCGCACCGAAAAATCGTCGATCTTTGTAACGGGAGCCAATCGGATTGGCAAGGGCAAGTTTGCGAATTTATGACCTTTTCAGCTTTTTATCGGTCTCCGCCCGGTGTTCGGCGGGTGTAGGCCGGGGGCCAGGTCGGGAGCATGGGCGAGCACCGCCCGGTTGGTCGGCCGGGATCAGCTGGAGTTTGCCCTGACCGATCAGGTCGGCGCGGCCAAGGTTTCGCAGCGCCTCGCGCAGTACGGGCCAGTTTTCGGGATCGTGCCAGCGCAGGAATGCCTTATGCACTCGACGTTGCCTGATGCCGCTGCTGACCAGGACTTGGTCTTGGTCGTTGCGGCTGATCGGGCGTAGCGGGTTGTGGCCGGTGTGGTACATGGTGGTGGCGAGCGCCAATGGTGTGGGTAGGAAGGTTTGGACCTGATCGAGTCTTAAATGTTGGCGTTTAAGCCACAGGGCCAGGTTCAGCATGTCAAGGTCGGTGGTGCCGGGATGGCCGGCGATGAAGTAGGGGATTAGGTATTGTTCCTTGCCGGCCTCGCGGGAGTAGGCGTCGAACAGCTCCTTGAAGCGGTCGTAACTGGCGATTCCCGGCTTCATCATCAGCGCGAGCGGTCCAGGCTCGGTGTGTTCGGGGGCGATTTTGAGATAGCCGCCGACATGGTGGGCGGCCAGTTCGCGGATATAGGCCGGGCTGTTCACCGCGAGGTCATAGCGTACACCCGAGCCGATTAGTACCTTGCGCACGCCAGGGACGGCGCGGGCCATGCGATAGAGGCGAATCAGCGGTTCGTGATCGGTCGCCAGCCTCTTGCATACGGTCGGGAAGACGCATGACCAGCGCCGGCACACCGCCTGTGCCGACGGTTGATCGCAGCCGAGTCGCCACATGTTGGCAGTGGCGCCGCCCAGATCGGAAATGATGCCGGTGAAGCTGGCTCCGCCGTCTCGGATTCGTTCTATCTCACGCAGGATCGAGGCTTCCGAGCGGCTTTGAATGATTCGGCCTTCATGCTCGGTGATCGAGCAGAATGAACAGCCGCCAAAGCAGCCGCGCAAAATGGTCACCGAGTTCTTAATCATTTCCCACGCCGGGATTGGTGCTCCCCCATAGGATGGGTGCGGAGCCCGGGCAAAGGGCAAGTCGTAGACACCGTCCAGCTCGGCACTGGTCAGCGGCAGCGGCGGCGGGTTGACCCAAACATCGCGGTTGCCATGGCGCTGGATCAGGGCGCGGGCGTTGTTGGGATTGCTCTCCAGGTGAAGATGACGGGAGGCGTGGGCATAAAGCGCGGGGTCGTCCAGGACCTGTTGGAAGCTTGGCAGTCGCAACGCCAGGGCTGAACTCCCGGCTGGTTCAGCGGATTCAAGTGCAATGAGGTCGGCTGTGGTTGTATCGTCTTGTTGGCCTGCGCGCATTACTGCGGTTCCGCGAATGCTGGTCATCAGTCGCGGTAATTCGCCTTTGGCGGCGCGGTGGGCGATATCGACTATGGCGCGTTCGGCGTTGCCATAGACTAACAAGTCGGCCTTGCTGTCGACCAAGATAGAGCGCCTCACCGTGTCGGACCAGTAGTCGTAGTGGGCGACTCGGCGCAGGCTGGCTTCAATGCCGCCGATCACGATGGCACTGTCGCGGTAGGCTTCTCGGCAACGTTGGGCATAGACGATGACGGCGCGGTCGGGCCGTCGGCCGCCCTCATCGTTGGGGGTATAGCTGTCGTTGCGGCGAAGTTTGCGGTCTGCCGTGTAGCGGTTGACCATCGAGTCCATGTTCCCGGCGGTTACACCGAAGAACAGGCTCGGCCGCCCCAGGGCGGTGAAGGCCTCGGGGCCGGACCAGTCGGGTTGGGCGATGATGCCGACTCGGAACCCCTGCGCCTCAAGCAACCGCCCGACGATAGCCATGCCGAAGCTGGGGTGGTCGACATAGGCATCCCCGGTCACTAGCACTATGTCGCATTCGTCCCAGCCCAGAACTTCCATTTCTGCCCGCGACATCGGCAGAAAAGGTGCCGTTCCGAAGCGTTGCGCCCAGTGCTTGCGGTAGGAAAAGAGCGGTTTGGCGTCGGTTGGCATCATTCGGTTTCCAGCACCGAAAGGAAGCGGTTAGTGATTGGGTAGCGGCGGTCCTTGCCAAAGCTGCAGCGAGTGATCTTGACGCCTGGCGGAGCCTGACGGCGTTTGTACTCGCCACGGTCGAGCATACGCCAAACTTGATTGACCGTCTCTGCATCGTGGCCCCTGGAGACAATCTCGGCTGCCCCCATCTCGTTTTCGATCAGGCATTCCAAAATATCATCAAGTTTGGAATATGGTGGCAGGGTATCCTGGTCGGTCTGGTTGGGCTTAAGTTCCGCCGTCGGGGCCTTGGTCAGCACGCGATCAGGCACCACCTGGCCGCTTGGTCCCAAGCTGTTGTTCGGCAGGTGGTGGTTGCGCCAGTTAGCCAGTTCGAACACTTTGGTCTTGTAGACATCCTTTAATACCGAGTAGCCGCCGCACATATCGCCGTAAAGTGTGGCATATCCTACCGACATTTCTGACTTGTTGCCGGTGGACAGCACCATGGCGCCGAACTTGTTGGAAAGCGCCATCAGGATCATGCCGCGCAGGCGTGACTGGATGTTTTCCTCGGTGCAGTCGGTATCCAGGCCGGCGAAGGCCGGGGCCATGATCGAGTTGAACGTGTTCATCGCAGGTTCAATTGAAAATGTGTCAAACTTGCAGCCTAACAGGTTGGCCGTTTCCCTTGCGTCCTCGCAGCTCGTGTCTGAGGTGTGGGGGGACGGCATCAGCACCGCATGGACCCGGTCGGGGCCGAGCGCGTCCACCGCTACCGCTGCGGTTAGTGCGCTGTCTATACCGCCAGACATCCCGAGCAGCACGCCGGGGAAACGGTTCTTGTTGACATAGTCGCGCAAACCAAGCATGAGCGCTTGATAGATCGCCTCATGCTCATTCAATGGCTGGGCAACCTCGCCCGCAGCGCAGGCCCAACGGCCAGCTTTGCCGCGCCGCCATTCGGTTACCAGCAAGTGCTCGCGAAATGAAGGTGCCCGGGCGACCATCGTGCTGTCGCCATTGAGCGCGAATGAATCTCCGTCGAACACCAGCTCATCCTGACCGCCAACTTGATTGACGTAGAGCAGGGGCAGTTTGGTTTCGCCGACCCGGCTGGCGGCCAAGTCGATGCGCTGCCTGCCCTTGCCGGTTTCAAACGGGCTGCCGTTGATCGCCACCAACAATTCCGCTCCCCGTTCTGCCAGAAGCGCCGCCACCTCCTTGTTCCACATATCTTCACAGATTAGCACACCTAGTCGGACATCGCGGAAGGTCAGCGGTTCGGGCAGCGGACCGGCGGCAAAAATTCTTTTTTCGTCGAAGACTCCATAGTTGGGAAGATCATGCTTTAGCTGGACGGCGGTGATTTGCCCGCCATCGATCAAGACCGCCGCGTTGTAAAGCTTGCCGGCGTGGCGGTAGGGCGTGCCCAGCAAAAGGCCAGGGCCGCCATTGCTGGTCGCGGCGACGAGTTCGGCTACAGCATTGTCAATCATGTCCAGGAAGAACGGCTTTAGTACGAGGTCTTCCGGTGGATAGCCGGACAGCACGAGTTCGGGGAGGATGACCAAGTCTGCTCCGCGTTGTGCTGCTTGGGCGCGAGCTTCCAGTACCCGTTCGAGGTTGCTACTGATGGCTCCGACGGTCGGGTTAATCTGGACAAGCGCCAAAGTCAAATGTTCGGTCATGGCTGATGCAGTCTTGGTTTGTTGACTTGGGTTGTAGTCTTGGGCGACGTTAAGCCTAGCGCAAGGCGGAGATTGGCGCAGATGATACGGCCGTGGGTTGTTGGAATGGGTTGCCTTGAACCAGTACGATCGCTACCGTTGGCGCGGCGGCGGCGGCGAACAGCATGATAGCCAGCACCTCGGCTCGCGCCTGGTCGACATGGACCATGACGATTGAGACCATCATGACGAAGCCCAAAAAGGCCATACCCAGCCACTTGAGCGGGTTGATATGGGTCTGGCTCACGGCGATGCGAATGGCGCGGTTTCCCCGGACCTGGATTGCCTGTTGCAGCAACAGTGTCTGGACGGTGGCACCCAGTGATCTCGCCACCTCGGCACTGGTCAATAGGTCGAGCAAAACATCGAGTTGGTTGGCTGCGGCCGGGACGCTCTGACGTTGGGCTAGCGCCGGCCATTCCTCGTTCACGGTTAGCCCGGCATAGGTCTTGATTACCTCCCGGATACTCCCCCGGCTCGGCTCTTGCAGTCGCTCGATCAACGCCAGGATGCTGCGCAGGCTGCCAGCTTCCTGGAACACCGCATCAAGGGCGCGGTCGTGGGCGTGCCAAGTGTCGTTGGCCAGAAATACTAGGTTGAGCGCGAATACCACGCCGATAACGCTGAGAAAGTTGGGCGCGACCCCGCGAAATGAGTGAATGAACGGGGCAAAAGGCGAATGCTGTGACAGCCATAGTAGAAACCATGCCGCCGAAAAGGTTCCTAATATCGCTAGCGCCGCAAACAGATAATGGTCATAAGGGCCAAAATCGAACACCATGTCAGGCCTCAGCCGAGTTTCAGCTCATTATAGAAATCATTGCCCTTGTCGTCGACCACAATGAATGCTGGGAAGTCCACCACTTCGATGCGCCAGATCGCTTCCATTCCAAGCTCGGGATATTCAATACATTCCACTTTTTTGATGCAGTCTTGAGCCAGCCTAGCAGCAGGGCCGCCGATCGATCCGAGATAGAAGCCGCCGTGTTTGTTGCAGGCATCGCGCACTGCTGCGCTGCGGTTGCCCTTGGCTAGCATTACCAGCGAGCCGCCCGCCGCCTGAAACTGGTCGACGAAGCTGTCCATGCGGCCAGCGGTGGTCGGGCCGAATGAGCCGGAGGCAAAGCCATCCGGAGTCTTGGCGGGGCCAGCGTAGTAGATCGGGTGGTTTTTGAAGTAATCTGGCAAGCTCAGGCCGGCATCGAGTCGCTCACGTAGTTTGGCGTGGGCGAGATCACGGGCAACGATTACAGACCCAGTCAGCGACAACCTAGTCTTGATCGGGTGGCGGCTTAATTCGGCACAAATTTCGGCCATCGGCTGGTTCAGATCGATTTCGACCACCGCGCCCGCCAGCTTGGCCGGGTTGATCTCGGGCATGAAGCGGGCCGGATTGGTCTCTAGCTCTTCAAGAAAGACTCCGTTGCGACTGATCTTGCCCAACGCCTGACGGTCGGCCGAACAAGACACGCCGATACCGATCGGCAGGCTGGCACCGTGGCGGGGCAGACGGATGACCCGAACGTCATGGCAGAAATACTTGCCGCCAAACTGGGCACCGATGCCCATTTGTTGGGTCATTTTGTGTACCACCGTTTCCATTTCCAGGTCGCGGAAGGCGTGGCCACTGTCCGAGCCGTGGGTCGGCAGGGTGTCGAGGTAGCGCGCGGACGCGAGCTTGACCGTTTTTAAGTTCAGCTCTGCGCTGGTGCCGCCAATTACAATGGCGAGATGGTAGGGAGGGCAGGCAGCGGTTCCGAGATAGCGGATTTTCGCTTCCAAAAAGGCCAGCAGCCGGGTCCTGGTCAGCAGCGACGGCGTTTCTTGGTACAAGAAGGTCTTGTTGGCCGAGCCGCCGCCCTTGGCCATGAAAAGGAATTTATAGTTATCATCACCTTCGGCATAGATATCGATCTGAGCTGGCAGATTGGTCTTGGTGTTTTTCTCCTCGAACATGGAGAGCGGCGCCAACTGGCTGTAACGCAGGTTGCGCTTGAGATAGGCGGCGCTGGCCCCCGCCGCCAATGCCTGCTCGTCGCCGCCCCCGGTCCAGACCCGGCGACCCTTTTTGGCCATGATGATGATGGTGCCGGTGTCCTGGCACATCGGCAGCACGCCGGCTGCCGCGATGTTAGCATTCTTCAGCAGGTCATAGGCGACGAAGCGGTCGTTGGGGGACGCCTCGGCGTCGTCAAGAATGGTCCGCAATTGCTGAAGGTGACCCGGCCGCATCAGATGGTTGATATCAACGAAGGCCTGCTCTGCCAGCAGCTTGAGCGCCTCGGTTTCAACCTTGAGCACGTCTTGGCCGGCAAATCGCTCGATCGTTACATGCTGGTCGGTCAGCTTCCGGAAGGGAATGGTGTCCGGACCCAACGGGAAGAGTGAGCTGGCAGCTTGATCCATCGTCATCATCCACTGTTTGCATCGCAAAAAAAAACACCGCGAGCTAAAAAATGCCGCAGGCTATTGTCGCATAGTTGCGGCCTAGTTGCTACGGCCCAGCTTTCAGCATTGGCCCGAGTTTACGCCCGCCGAACAGGTGGATGTGAAGGTGCGGAACCTCCTGATGGGCGTTGGTGCCGTTGTTGGCAAGGAAGCGATAGCCACTGGCGTCGATACCGAGCTGGCGCGCGATAGCCCCTACGGCGCGCATCAGGGCGGCGATTTCGGTGTCGTTACCCCGCGCGGTGAAATCATCCAGCGAGATATAGGCTCCCTTGGGGATCACCAAGACATGGACGGGTGCTTGAGGGTGGATGTCGTGGAAGGCCAGGACGTTGTCGTCCTCGTAAACCTTATTGCAGGGTATTTCGCCGCGCAGGATGCGGGCAAAGATGTTGTTGGAATCGTAGGTTTCACTCACATAACCCTCCCTCGTGCAAAATTATCAATCATCCGGCGTTGCCGTCCTTAGGGGCCTTCTCTAAGCTGATCAGAACAATGCTGGGGGGTTGCCCTTTTTATCCACAACAGCGCGAACATAACCTTCCCATCGGCCAACAACATCACTCCACTCCTGTGATTTCAGGTAGTCATCGATTGCATCCAAATCGAACTCCGGCATGAATTGACCGACAACGCCCTTTTCCAAAACCCCCTCTTGGAGTACGCCCTTTTCGCGAAAAATCAAAGTCGGCAACCCAATTTGATAGGCCATCGCCGGTTCAATTTGGCAATATGGGCTAGTGATCCAGTATTCACTAGCTGGTTCCGCCTCGGTCTTGGATATGTCCGCTTCGTACCTCACGCAACTTTGTTGAACGAAAGTGCGCCTAAATGCGATTGTGATCAATCCGTTGGACTCTAACATCAAGCGGCGAATGGCTTTTAAAGGTGCATTCATATCGTAATCAGTGACACCAAGAGTCCGTGGGAAAAACCCCCTTGAATCCAGGTATTCTATAACTTTCTCGACAAATAACAGCTGCTTGTTCGTGTGCGGTCTCGGATAACTCAAGAAAATGGATATCTTCATTGTGAGCCTCTCCTTTACCATTCATCCTTGTTGTTTGCGCGCCTTTTTCTCGTCGTTGCCGCTCATACCTTCGCGGGCGGCAAGGCGGGAGTAAACCTCGGTAGGTTCAAGTTTGGCATCGGCCCACATGACCATCAGATGATAAAGAAGGTCGGCAGATTCCTCGGCAAGTTTATCGCGGTCGCCGCGAACGGCCTCAATCACCGTTTCGACCGCTTCCTCGCCAAGCTTCTGGGCGATCTTGGCGGTGCCGCGACTGAACAGCTTGGCGGTATATGAACTGGAAGGATCAGCGCCCCGGCGCGACAACACTGTTTTGTATAGCCGGTCGAGAACTTCCGCCGTTACCTTGCCGTCGTTAGCCATGCCCTTCTTCCTTAACCGTGGTGATTCGGACTGGTATGCCAGCTGCGGCCATGGCTGCCTTGGTCTCGGCGATCGAGAATATGCCAAAGTGGAAAATCGAGGCGGCGAGCACAGCGCTGGCATGGCCGTCGCGGATGCCCCTGATCATGTGCTCCAGGGTTCCCACTCCGCCCGAGGCGATTACTGGAACCTTGATCGCGTCTGCGACGGCCCTGGTTAGTTCTAGGTCGAAACCGCGCTTGGTCCCGTCGCGGTCCATTGAGGTCAGCAGCACCTCTCCAGCGCCCAGTTCGGTCAGCTGGCACGCCCAATCGACGGCGTTAAGTCCGGTTTCGCGACGGCCGCCATGGGTGAACACGCCCCAGCGGCCTGGGGCAATTTGTTTGGCGTCGATGGCAACTACGATGCATTGGCTGCCGAATTTTTGCGCGGCCTCGCGTACTAGCTCCGGGCGGCTGACCGCAGCGGTGTTGATCGAGACTTTGTCGGCCCCGGCAAGAAGTAACTTGCGGATGTCCTCGACGGTGCGGACGCCGCCACCCACGGTCAGCGGCATGAAAACCTGTTCCGCCGTGCGGCGAACGACTTCAAAGAGAGTGTCGCGATCCTCGTGACTGGCGGCGATGTCGAGAAAGGTCAGTTCATCGGCACCCTCGCGGTCATAGACTCTTGCCTGCTCGACCGGGTCGCCAGCATCCACAAGGTTAAAAAACTTCACACCCTTGACTACCCGACCGTCCTTGACATCAAGGCAAGGGATGACGCGGCTTTTCAGCATCAGGCTGGACCTGACAGCAAGGTGATTGCTTCGACGATGTCGATGCGGCCGTCATAGAGGGCGCGGCCGACAATCACACCTTCGATGCCGGTGTGCTCCTCGGCCTTGAGCGCCTGCAGGTCGGCGATCGACGAGACTCCACCAGATGCGATCACCGGCGTGGTCAGGGCAAAGGCGAGGTCGGCGGTGGCTTCGACGTTGACCCCACCCATAGCACCGTCACGATTGATATCTGTATAGATAATGGCGGCGACGCCGCAATCCTCGTAGCGTAGGGCGAGATCCAGGGCGCGAACAGTCGAGGATTCGGTCCAGCCCGAGACCGCGACGAAGCCTTCACGGGCATCAATGCCGACGGCTATTCGTCCAGGAAAGGTTTTGCAGGCCTGCTTGACCAGATCGGTCTGGTGTAGGGCGATGGTACCAAGTATTACCCGATGGACGCCGCGCTCCAGCCACTCCTCAATGGTGCGCATGTTGCGGATGCCACCACCGAGCTGCACCGGAATGGAGATGGACGACAGCACCTTTTCAACCGCATCGGCGTTTACGGGGCGGCCGGCGAAGGCCCCATTGAGGTCGACCAGATGCAGCCACTTGGAGCCCTGTTTTTCGAATGCCCGGGCCTGATCACCGGGATCGGTGTTGAATACGGTGGCCTGATCCATCACGCCGCGAACCAGCCTGACGCAGGCGCCATCCTTGAGGTCAATGGCAGGATAAAGAATCATGGTTTCGGCATCCTAATGTGAGGTGTCGGTCAGCCCCTATCGGTCAGCTCTTATTTGGTCAGCTCTTTGTAATAGAATAGACCAGCGACGGTTTCCCCGCGCACGCTGGCATAATATGGATGACTTCCCCAGCAGTGGAAGCCTAAAGATTCAAATAGCCGCAATGCCGGTACATGATTGGCTCGAAGGTCGAGGTTGAGCACCAGGAAGCCGGCCCAACGGGCTTCCGCCTCCGCCGCTTCGACCAGCCGACGAGCAAGGCCGTTGCCGCGTGCCCAGGAGGCGACAAAAATTGTCGTCACCGTGGCCGCGTGGCTCTGGGCTTCGTTGTGGCGCGAAGGTCGGGCCAGTTGGACCGATCCGGCTATGACGCCGTCGAGTCGACCCACGAATAGGCTGCGGTCGGGAATCAAAAGGACGCCGCGCCAATATCGTTCGAGGGTGTCTCGGCTTGGCGGCTCAACCCAGCCGAAACCGCCACCCTCGCGGATAGCCTGATCGGTTGCATCGCAGAGATGGTGCAGGTCGGCGAGCTTCAACTTGTCGACTCGTTCGACGGTGGGAGTGCGTGGGGGCTTTGCGACCATAGTTCAGGGCCGCCAGCGTAGGAAATTGGCGATCAGGTGCAGGCCGGCAGCTTGGCTCTTCTCAGGGTGGAATTGGGTTCCGATCAAATTGCCATGGCCAACCACAGCTGCCACGGCACCGCTGTAGTCCACGACTGACAGGCGGTGGCATGGGTCCGAGCACCTAAAATGGTAGGAGTGGACAAAATATCCATGCATGGCATCGGGCAGGTCCCTAAGTACCGGGTGCTGGCGGCGGACCAGCATCAGGTCATTCCACCCCATATGCGGAACTTTCAGTTGTCGGTCGTTGGGGGCCAGCGCCACCACCTCGCCCGGAACCCAGCCCAGCCCATCGGCCATTCCGTGTTCAAAACCCCGGTCGGCCATTAGCTGCATGCCGACGCAGATGCCAAGAAAGGGCTGGCCACGGCCACGCACCGCTTCTTCCATTGCGGAGCGCATACCGGGGACGGCATCAAGCCCGCGTTTGCAGTCGGCAAAGGCGCCAACTCCGGGAAGCACGATATGGTCGGCCAAGCGTACTTGATCGGCGTCGGCGGTGACGATGATTTCGCGTGGCAGCCCGTGGTCACGCGCCGCCCGCTCAAAAGCCTTGGCTGCCGAACGCAAATTGCCCGAGCCGTAATCGATGATGGCGACGGTTGACAGGGCGTTAGTCTCCAGTGCCAAAAGATCAAGAACCGCCGAGCGTTCCCTTGGTCGAAGGTACGACATCGGCTTGCCGTCGGTCGATGGCGACCGCGTCCCGCAGCGCCCGAGCCAGCGCCTTGTAGCAGCTTTCGACGATGTGGTGATTGTTTTCACCATAAATCGTCTCAATGTGCAACGTGGCACCTGCCGCCTGGGCGAAGGCCTGGAACCACTCCCGAAACAATTCGGTATCCATGCTACCGACCTTGTCCCGATTGAACGCCACCTTCCAAACCAGATAGGGCCGGTTCGACAGGTCCAGGGCGCACCGGGTCAGGGTTTCGTCCATGGGAATATAGGCGTGGCCATAGCGGACGATGCCGCGCCGATCACCGAGCGCCCTCGTCACCGCTTGGCCGATGGCGATGCCGGTGTCCTCGGTAGTGTGGTGGCCGTCCACATAGAGGTCGCCTTCTGAGTGAACCAAAAGATCAATCAGCCCATGGCGGGCGATCTGCTCCAGCATGTGATCGAGAAAACCGATCCCGGTTTTGATGTCGGCTTGGCCCTGGCCGTCAAGGTCGACCTCAACCCGGATGCGTGATTCCTTGGTCGCGCGCTCAACGGTGGCGCGGCGCACGGGCCGGAGCAGGGTTGGTTGGGTAGCGCAGGTGTCTATCATTCTAGAGTTCTACCAGGGTCTGGGCCGGGGCGCCAGCCTGTGGTGTTCCATGTGTGCAGTCAAGACGATGCGCTAAATTTATGAGTTTGGTCTAATTCTCACCCCGGCATCACGTTGCGTTCCTGTTCGTAAAGGTAGGTCGCCCAACGGAAGAGCAGGGCTGTGGCTAGCAGGGTGGTGGCGGCCGAAAGGAGTGCTTGAAGCGGGTCTATTTCAGTTCCAGCGATTAGGCGGCCGAACATAACCATTTGGCCAAATACCGGTACGCTGGCGATCCACAGTTGCGGTGCAAACGGGGTTATGGCCGAGGCCACTCCGGGCAGTGCGGGCAGGAGTGGTAGCAAGCCGAGATAGATTTGAGCCTCTTTCATGCTGCGGGCGATTGCGGCTACCGTCATTTGAACGGTCACCGCCAGCGCCATCACTGGCAACGCCATCACGAACATCAGCAGGAAGGTGGCCGAACTTGGCGGCGCTTCCAGTCCGGGGACGCTCGAGGCGAGTAGGCCGAGCACCAGCCGAAAGGCTGCGAGGTTTACCGCTACTGTGACCAGGGTAAACAAAAATGCGGCCGCAGCCTTGCCCAATAAAAGTTCCCAGCGTCGCACCGGCGCGGTCAGCAGGGGTTCCAGGGTGCCGCGCTCGCGCTCGCCTACTGTTGTGTCAAGAGCCAGATAGACCGCGCCCAGAAAAGTCATGAACACTACCAGTGGCGGTATCAAGTTGTAAAACAATAGCGCCATGTTGAGCCGCCGTCCGGTATGGACGCGCTCCACCGTCACAGGTTGGAGCACAGCCACGTCTATGCCGCGCGTTGTGAGTAGGCGCTGACTGACCTGCCGGCCATAACCGTAAATTACTTCGGAGAGCCAGCTCACGGTTCCGGCGCTGACGGTATTGTTGGCGTCAAATAGCAGGCGCACGGTGAAATGGTCGCTGTTTGCCGCTTCTGGCGGAATTTCAAGGATCACCGGGTTGCGGCTGACTTTGACCTGCGCCGAAGCGGTGGCTTCTACGCCCTCCGTCAAAGTCACTTTGTAGCGAGCGAGGTAGTCGACCAACTGGGGGGCATAGGCGACACCTTGGGCCGCTACAGTCACCACCCGGCTGCCCGGCCCCATCCGAATTGAGTCGGCTGAAATTTGGAGCAGCATGGCGATCACCATAGGTCCCAGCAGCGGGTAAATTAGGGCCAGAGACAAGCTGCGGCGGTCGCGCAGGTGGTCGCGCATCTCTTTGTCCAGTACCACCAGACAGCGCCGCCACCATGGCCATATGGCTCCTTTGGGGGTCAGGATGGTCATGTCGCCTCTTGATCACGCGCCCGGTTTCCGGCGGCCAAGACTTCCATGAATACTTCCTCAAGTTCGTCGTAGCCGGTGCGGGCTCGCAAATCGGCGGGTGACCCGGTGGCAACCACCCGGCCGCGATCAATGATCACCAGATGGTCGCATAACTGCCCGACCTCGGACATCAGGTGGCTGGAAATCAGGATGCAGTGACCGGCGTCGCGCATCGCCCGCAGCAGGTGGCGGACAGCCCTTGTGCTGACCACGTCAAGGCCGTTGGTTGGCTCGTCAAGGATTAGGTTGGCCGGCTCGTGGACCAGCGCCCGGCCCAGCGCTACCTTCAGCTCCTGGCCGCGGGAAAAGCCGCGAGCGCGGCGGTCAGCAAATGTGTCCATCTCCAGCATGGTCACCAGCGCCGCGATGCGCCCTTCCAGCGCTGGCCCGGTCAGGCCGTGAAGATTGCCAAAATAGCGGATGTGTTCGCGCGCGGTCAGGCGTTGGTAGAGCCCGCGCACATCGGGCAGCGCCCCAATCCGCCGCTGTGCCTCCAGGCGCTCGGCGATGATGTCGTAGCCGTCCACTCGGACATGGCCCCGGTCGGGTTTCATCAGTCCGAACACAATCCGGAAGGTGGTGGATTTGCCGGCACCGTTGGGTCCAATCAGGCCGGTGATTTGGCCGTCGTTGGCGGTCAGCGCTAGTCCGTCCACCGCATGAACCTTGCCGAACGTCTTATAAAGGCTAGTAATCTCGATCATGGTAACAGATTATAGCGGCTAGGCCGCAGCGTGGCCACAGGGGAAAAGCGCGACGGTGCCGTTTTGTTGGAACCTTTTTTCTGGCTGCGATATATAACATTTATCTGTCGTCATGGACACATGGTCATGGAGATTTTGTCGGGGGGGTGGCCCTGGGCATTTTTACGGAGCGAGCGAAATGAACTGGACCATTGGAAGACGGTTGGCGGCTGGATCGGCGATCCCGGCCTGCGTTATCATTGCGATGATGGTGGGTGTCTGGGTATCATCAGGAAAACTTGGAGTGATCCAGGATGATGGCGTAAAGCACAGCCATTCCGCTTTATTGGCGGAAACCGCCTCTAATATGGGGGCGAAGCTTTACGAAGTAATTGCTGACGCCGAACTTAACCGGAACTTTTCCGTGTCGGATTCCGAATGGAGAAAGGTTAAAGGCAGCGTCGAAACCCTGTTCGCAACTGTAGACGCACTTGCCGAGGGACCAGACCAGAAGCGGGCCAGCCGGGCCGGTTATGATGCCTTCCACAAAATGATAGCCGTTTACGAAGGAACGCTTCTGCCTTTGTTGCGCGCATCAAACGCGGTTACGCAGGAAATTAAGGATATCGATCAGAGCCTGGACGAACTCGTTAAGCTCGTGGACGTGAGCTATGAAGCGGTCCGGGACGGTATGAAAACGGAGGCCGAAAAGGTCAACCGCCTGTTCGATGAAACCAGGCATTCCATGGTCATAACGGGCTTGTTCGTCGGGATCTTGGCCCTGTTGGGGACCATTGCCGCCACTATCTTGATCAACCGCAGTATTACCCTTCCCATTTGGTCACTTGATGCGGCGATGCGTCGGTTGGCCGACGGCGACAACAGCGTCGATGTCCCAAATTTGGGACGGGGTGATGAAATCGGGACCATGGCTGCCACTGTGCAAGTTTTTAAGGGTAATGCTGAGGAAATGGTGCGTTTGCGCGACGACCAGGAACGGCAACGCCAGGAAGCTGAGCATGAAAAGCGGGAGGCGATGCGGCGCTTGGCCGACGGCTTCGACTCGACGATTAAGTCCATGGTTACGGCCGTGGCTGCTGCCGCGCGGCAGATGGAGGCCAACGCCAAGGCCTTGTCTGAGACGGCGGACAATACCAAAAGTCAAAGCCACGTCGTGGCCGATGCTGCACACTCGGCGTCATCCAATGTCCAGACTGTCGCTTCGGCCACCGAGGAACTGGCGGCATCGGTCAACGAGATCAGTCGTCAAGTCACGGAATCGAACCGGATTGCCACCGCTGCGGCCGGCGATGCCGCGCGCACTAACAACACGGTTTCCAGTCTGGCCGAGGCGGCTCAGAAGATCGGAGAGGTGGTCGGGCTGATCAACAACATCGCCAGCCAGACCAATCTGCTTGCCCTAAATGCCACCATTGAGGCGGCGCGGGCTGGTGAGGCGGGCAAGGGCTTTGCCGTGGTGGCCAGCGAGGTTAAAAATCTCGCCAACCAGACCGCCAAGGCTACCGACGACATTCAAGCTCAGGTCGGCCAGATGCAGTCAGTTACCGGGGAGGCGGTGAATGCGATCAACGGCATTACCGCCACCATCACCCGGATAAACGAGATTGCGACCACTATCGCAGCCGCCGTCGAGGAGCAGGGTGCTGCCACCAACGAAATCGCTCGCAACGTCCAACAGGCGGCTCAGGGGACCCAGCAAGTTTCAGGCACCATCGCCGATGTTACCCAGGCCGCCAGCCGGACCGGTGATATGGCGGCTGATACACTGAAGGCTGCGGTCGATGTCTCGCGTCAGACCGACACGATGCTGGGAGAAATCGACAAGTTCATTCGCCAGATAAGGGGCTCCTGACGGGAAGTTGTCATGGTGCTGAGCACTGTCCTTTTACTGATTCTACCATTGCTGCTTGCAGTGCCTTTGGTGGTCCCGCTGGCTGGGCGGCGATGGGCTGGGCCTGCCTTGTACGGGCTGTCCTTTCTTGTCTGTGTTTCGCTGTTGGTGCTGGCAGTAGCCGCGCTGATTGCGGCGGGGCAGGGTGGTGTGCAGGGGGGGGCACATCTCATAACGCTGCCTATCGGGATTCCTTGGATCGGCGCCAACTTCCGGCTTGATGGGCTGTCGGCGTTTTTCCTGATCGTGGTTAATCTCGGTGGGGCTGGTGCCTCGCTGTTCGCCATCGACTATGGACGGCATGAACAGGCGCCGCACCGGGTGCTACCCTTCTATCCCTTGTTTCTTGCCGCGATGAATTTGGTCGTGCTTGCCAACGACGCCTTCGTCTTCGTTTTTTCCTGGGAACTGATGTCGGTGGCCTCATGGTTCCTGGTGGTGGCTCATCACCGCGACCCCGACAATCGCCGGGCCGGACTGGTCTATCTGGTGATGGCGGTGCTTAGTACGCAATTGCTGATTATCGCCTACGCACTGCTATCAGATTTCGGTGCTCACCTCGATTTCGAGACCTTGCGGTTGTTAAAGCCCTCCCCGCTGGTTGCGCGAATGGTGGTGGTGGCGGCGGTGCTTGGTGCCGGGGCCAAAGCTGGGCTGGTTCCGCTTCATGTCTGGCTGCCGCTGGCTCACCCCGCCGCACCCAGCCACGTTTCGGCCTTGATGAGCGGGGTGATGACTAAAGTCGCGATTTATGGGCTGGTCCGCATCTTGTTTGAGCTGAATGGGCCGCCGGAATGGCAGTGGGGCGCCGGTATTCTGGCGCTGGGTGGCGTCACTGCGGTGATGGGGGTGCTTTACGCATTGATGCAGCATGATCTAAAGTGCTTGCTTGCTTACCACACGGTCGAAAATATCGGTATTATCGCCATTGGTATCGGTCTGGCGCTAGCATTTATGGCCAACGGCCTTGGCTTGGGGGCTGCCCTTGCCTTGACGGCGGCTTTGTTTCATGTGCTCAATCATTCGCTGTTCAAAAGCTTGTTGTTTTTAGGCGCTGGAGCGGTGCAGACCGCAACTGGCGAGCGCGATTTGGAAAAGCTTGGTGGCCTGATCAGGGGTATGCCGCTGACCGCATTTTGTTTTCTGATAGGCTCGGCGGCGATTTCGGCGCTGCCGCCGCTTAACGGATTTGTTTCCGAGTGGCTGGTCTTGCAGGCAATCCTGATCAGTCCTGAAATGCCGCAGTGGAGCCTGAAATTCCTGGTGCCATTGGTCGGAGCTGGGCTGGCGCTGTCAGCCGCATTGGCTGCGGCCTGTTTTGTCAAGGCCTTCGGCATCGCCTTTCTCGGCCGTCCTCGCTCTAAGGCTGCGGAACTGGCGGTGGAAGGTGGGCGCTTTGCGCTGGTAGCGATGTTTGCGCTAGTTGGGGCTTGCGTCCTGGCTGGTGTGCTGCCGGGCTTTGTAGTTGATGCGCTGGCCCCGGTGGTTGACGGGCTGGTAGGTGCCCGCCTGCCTGATCAGGCGAGCCAGCCCTGGCTGACTTTGGTCGCCACCACGCCCGAGCGTAGCTCGTATAACGGCCTGATCCTGATTTTGTTCATCGGCTTGTCGTCGAGCTTTACAGCCTTCGGCATCCACCGCCTGGCATCGCGACGAACCAGGGCGGCTCCGGCCTGGGGCTGTGGCTATCCCTATTCCAGCCCTGTTACTCAATATTCGGCGGGAAGTCTGGTTCAGCCGATCCGGCGGGTGTTCGCTTCAGTGGTGTTCGGCGCTACTGAAATCGTTGACATGCCGCGTCCGGGAGAACTTCGCCCGGCCCGCATCGAGCTTTCGCTTAATGATCCGGTTTGGACCATGATTTATTGGCCGGTGGTGGCTGTGGTTCATGGCGCTGCCGGCTTCGTCAACCGTCTGCGTGACCTTTCGATCAGGCAATATCTCAGCTTGGTTTATGCGGTGCTGATCCTGCTGCTGGTGGTGCTGGCCTTATGGCAATGATCGAAAATCTGATTTTGCAGGGCTTTCAGGTCCTGCTGGTGCTGGTGGTTGCGCCAGCGCTGGTCGGCATTGTTCGTCTGGTCAAGGCGCGGATGCTGGGACGGAGGGGGCCGGGCTTGTTTCAGCCCTATCGCGACTTAAACCGTCTGCTGCACAAGGAAGTGGTAATCGCGCACAATGCCTCGTGGTTATTTCACGTCGTTCCTTACATCGTCTTTTCCAGTATCTGGGTCGCTGCGGCCTTGGTCCCGACCTACGCGGTTGGGTTGATATTTTCGTGGTCGGCCGATATCATTGTCATTATCGGCTTGCTTGGTACCGCAAGGTTTTTTCTAGCGTTGGCCGGGCTTGATATCGGCACCGCGTTTGGTGGCATCGGTACCAGTCGCGAGATGATGATCGCCTCGCTGGCTGAACCGGCGATGCTGATGATCGTCTTTACCTTGTCGCTGCTGGCCCAAAGCACTCAGCTTTCATCCATTGCCCACCATATAATGACCGTTGACGTTGGGCTGCGGGTGTCGAGTGGGCTGGCATTTCTTG
>SESH01009365.1_pt1 | contig 27916 bp, 28 predicted proteins | sample 3171561 | NCBI WGS metagenome assembly SESH01 (sample SAMN10866947, study PRJNA518727) | freshwater metagenome | biome: subpolar coniferous forest; feature: holomictic lake; material: water; isolation source: holomictic Lake 442 2011 16.5 m and 2014 13 m | place: Canada: near Kenora, Ontario
CCTTGTGGGAGAGTAGAACGTCGCCGGACTTCTTTTATAAAAAGGGGCGCTTTAACGAGCGCCCCTTTTTTATTTCTCTAAACTAATACGCATAGATAATTTTGTACAAAGGAGATCACAATGGAAGAGCGTAGAAACTCACGTCCAGCATCTGATCGTCCGAGCAACCCTCGCGCATCAAAGCCATCTGGGCCAAATAATGCACGCCGACGTGAGGATTTACCGGCACGTGGTGGATCTTCACAAAGAGCTGGAGCGCCACGTCAAACACGCGATGGCAGCGATGTACGCGGAACAAGACCGGCACCCATGGAGCGCGATCAATCAAGGTTACGTCCACGAATTTTTGAGCCAGATATTCCAGAAGAGATTACTGGTGAAGAGTTAGATAAATCTTTACGTGCAGAACTTTTATCGTTATCTGCTGAGAATGCAAAGGTAGTTGCACGACATCTGGAGTGTTTAGCTTTATATGCAGATAGTGATCCGCTCCTTGCACACAAACATGGAGTCGCAGCTGCTCATCATGCAGGTCGCTTAGCTGTTGTCCGCGAATCAGCAGGCTACGCCGCATACCGAGCTGGTTTTTATGAAATAGCATTAAAGGAACTTCGTGCGGCACACCGTATTTCAGGAGATGTCACTATGTGGCCCGTGATGGCCGACTGCGAACGTGGACTTAAAAACCCTTTAAAAGCCTTAGCTTTAGCGGGTTCACTCGAGGTAAAACGTTTAGCAAAACCAGAAGAGATTGAAATGCGAATCGTGGCAGCCGGTGCCCGCAGAGATTTAGGCGAACTTGAAGCCGCTGTTGTCACTCTCACGTGCAAAGAGCTGTCCAACGAAAGTGAGGAGTGGGCCGTTCGACTTCGTTATGCATATGCCGATGCACTTTTTACTGCTGGGCGAGTAAGTGAGGCGCGCGAATGGTTTATCAAATGTGCCGACGTTGATCCTGAAGAAAGTACTGATGCACAGGAGCGCGCCGAGCTCTAGGAATCGCAGCTTATGCACAACTCCACAACGGACGGTGCAGTAGACGTCAGTGCACGCGAGCACTCTGATACCTCCCAACTAGGAGGCCTCAATGGTAAAAAAAACTATCCAAGCACGTGATGAGGATATTGATGTATCACTCAATGATGTAATGCTCCGCGGCAGAGTCTCATGCCCTGCCATCGAAAAAGAACTGCCAAGCGGTGACAAAGTTGTTGAGTTCAGAGTAATTATCACTAGAGCTGGTCGAGAAGGCGTAGATACGCTGGATATAGCGGCGTGGAGTTACAAATCTAGGCGCTTAGCCCTCACGCTGAAATCTCAGGAATGGATTGAGATTTCCGGATCGGTTCATCGACGCTTTTGGCAAACTCCAGCCGGAGTAGCAAGCCGTTGGCAGGTTGAAGCAGCTGAGATAGTGCGAATCTAGATAGACTGCCTCTATGGCTAACGATATTTTTGCGACACTTCGCACGTATCTCTCGAAAGTGACAGATGGCGACAAAAGTGCAACTGAGGTCGCCTCTACGGTTAATCAATGGTTACGTGAAGGTGGAGAAGCGTTGAAAGTGAAGATTGAAGATGAAGTCGAGCGCTCAGTCTCAAAAATGGGTTTTGTCAAACGTGGTGAGTTCGAAGCGCTGAAAGAAGAAGTCGCGCGTCTGAAAAACACAAGCCCACAGGTTACCGCAACTAAAAAGAGGGCAAAGAAATCTCCATCTGCAAAGCCTGCCACCAAGAAAAAGGCTGCGAAGAAGTCTTCCGCCAAGAAAGCAGGTAAGTAAGTGGAGAATGAACCACAGAGAGTAAGCGATGAAAATTTAGTTGAAGCTGTGCGAAGTGAGCTTCACGAGATCGATGCCATGGATGTCAATGACCATGCTCAGAGATTTGAGGAGCTGCACCAGAAGTTATCGTCGGCTTTGTCCTCGATTGATGGCCTGTAGGAAGTAGAAGCTGTAATGAAGATTCGACTTGATGCCGAACTTGTTCGACGCGAGCTCGCACGCTCGCGTGAGAACGCTTCGGATTTAATTGAGGCGAGATCGGTTCTAGTCAATGGAATCCCTGCGACTAAACCCGCCACCATGGTCGATGCAGAAACCTCAATTAAGTTAGCCGGCAAGCGTGATGATTTTGTCTCCCGAGGCGGACATAAGTTAGCTGCAGCGTTAGATTGTTTTGCTGGTGTCATTGTTGATGGTCGACGATGCCTAGATGCTGGTGCATCGACGGGTGGCTTCACCGATGTTCTTTTGCGCCGACATGCCGCACACGTTGTAGCAGTTGATGTTGGGTATGGACAACTTGCGTGGTCGCTTCGACAAGATCCACGTGTCAGTGTTTTAGATCGGACAAATATTCGCCACTTAACCGGTGAATTAGTCGGTGAGCCTATTGATTTAGTGGTGGCAGATTTAAGTTTTATCTCACTCACGCTGGTTCTTCCTGCATTGGCTGCAGTGTCAAAGCCCGGTGCTGATTTTGTTGTCATGGTGAAGCCTCAGTTTGAAGTAGGTCGTGAACGTTTAGGTGCAGGTGGTGTTGTTCGCGATCCAGCTCTGCGTAAAGCAGCTGTAATCGAAGTCGCCGATTCAGCCTATGACGTCGGCCTTGGAACTTTGGGAATCGCGGCCAGTCCTTTGCCAGGTCCGGCTGGCAATGTTGAGTATTTTCTATGGCTTCGCAGAGGCGCAGATCAGATTGAGCACTCCGCTTTAGATAATGCGATTGCGGCAGGTCCTCAGTGAGAAATCTACTTCTCGTGTGTAATCCCAACCGTGCAGAGGCCCTGGATGCCGCACAGAAAATCGCCGATGATTTCAGAGATGTTGGTTTTAATGTTCTCACTATCTCTGATGTGAAGTTGGATGGAGTAACTAATTGCACGTTTGAGCAACTACCGGAGTTAGAAGTTGGAGTAGTGCTTGGGGGAGATGGCACAATGTTGCGCGCCGCCGAAGTTACTCGAACGCAACAAATTCCATTGCTGGGGGTGAATCTCGGCCATGTAGGTTTCTTGGCTGAGGTAGAGAAAGTAGATCGTGCAACGATAGTTTCTTCAATTTCCGATAGGTCATATGTCATCGATCCCAGAATGACTTTACAGTATGTTGTAGTTCGTGATGAAAATGAAGTCGCTGCTGGATGGGCGCTCAATGAAGTAATAGTTGAGCGCGAACATGCAACTATGGTGGAGCTCTTTCTTGAAATCGATGGCCGGCCTATTTCCAGATGGGGTTGTGATGGTCTCATCTGTTCAACACCAACAGGCTCAACGGCCTATGCGTTTTCAGCGGGTGGCCCAATCGTCTGGCCTGAAGTTGACGCTCTTGTCGTTCTACCGAACTCGGCCCACGCACTTTTCTCACGCCCGCTAGTAATTTCACCTAAGTCTGAAATCGTCGTCCGCATTGAATCTCGTCAAGCTTTATTGTCAGCTGATTCTTTGCGCAATTTTAATCTGCACAAAGGCGATCGCGTCCACATAACCAAAGATCCAAGCTACGTACAACTTGCACACTTGGGCGACTCTTTATTTAGTGATCGGCTTGTAGCAAAATTTAAACTCCCTGTTGAGGGCTGGCGCGGTGAGTGATCGCTCTTTTCTAGAGGAAATTACTATTCGCTCTATAGGAGTAATCGATAACGCTTCACTAGAGATTTCTCCTGGCCTCACGGTTTTAACGGGTGAGACTGGTGCTGGTAAAACAATGATCCTGAGTGCACTTAACTTAATTTTAGGTGGGAAAAGCGACAGCGCATTAGTGCGAATTGGAAGTGAACGTCTGGTCGCTAGCGGACGCTTTCGGGTTGCCAATAATCTGGCCTCCAATTTCGAGGACTCTGGCGCGATTATTGAAGATGGGCAAGTGATAATTACCCGATCCGTAACCAGCGACGGAAAAAGCAAGGCCAGTGCCAATGGAATCGCCGTACCCGTCAGCGTGCTCACTGCGCTCAGTGAACATCTTGTCGAAGTTCATGCACAGGCAGCCAATATAAATATAGGTAAGTCTTCCAGACAACGTGAACTCCTCGATCGCTTCGGTGGTCAAGAGATTGAGGTTGCGCTAACGCACTACAAATCCTCACTTGAAACGTATCAAGAACTCAAATCGCGAATTGCGGCATTTAAAAAGAGTATTGATGCAAAAGATTCAGCCCTTGCTAGTTTGCGCGAGTTCGCAGCTGCGATGAAAAAACTGAATCTCGTTGCCGGAGAATATGCAGAGATTGCAATTGAGATAGCGCGTTTGTCTAGCGTCGAGGAGTTGCGGATAGCCAGCCAACAGGCGCATGAGGCGCTAGTAGATGAGCAGACGGGAGCGCTAACTACGCTGGGCTTTGCCCGAAGAGCGATAGAGCATGCGCGCAGTAAGGACCCCTCATTGGAGGTGATTTTTAGCGTTCTGAGCGAAAGTTTCTACTTATTAGAAGATGCCAACACAACGCTGTCTTCGTATGTGGAATCACTTGAAGCCGATCCCGTTCGTTTAGATTTCTTGCAAGCACGAAAATCGGAGATCAATATTCTGATCAAGAAATTTGGGGGTTCACAATCTCACGAAGATGAGGTCAATGAACTCTTGCGACAATATGCAGTCTCGACTGAGAGCATTGCAGATCTTGAAGGTGGAGATGAGAAGTTAGCCGTACTTGAAAAGGAGTTAGTGAACGTTAAGAAAGTTTTATTAATGTCGGCGCGCGCACTGACAGATTCTCGAGTTAATGCGGCAACATCATTAGGTGCAAAAGTCACCACGGAAATTCAACAACTATCGATGCCACATACCGCAATGAATATTCACATTAACTCACCCGATTACACCGCGGTTAAAGAATCAGATTTTACTGCCACAGGATGTGATGAAATTGTCATGCAACTCAGTGCGCACAAAGGGGCTCCGCTTGTCTCGTTAGCAAAAGGCGCTAGCGGCGGAGAAATGTCACGTGTCATGTTGGCCTTAGAAGTTGTTATCGCGGCTACGCATCCAGTGGGTACATATGTTTTTGACGAAGTAGATGCCGGAGTAGGCGGTAAAGCCGCAATCGAAGTCGGACGACGCTTGCACGCGCTGTCTAGACATGCTCAAGTAATAGTTGTCACTCATCTACCGCAAGTCGCAGCCTGGGCAGATTCGCATTTCGTCGTCAATAAAAATAGCGATGGATCTGTGAGCCAAAGTGATGTGCGTGCAGTTGATGGTGATGAACGCTTGACCGAGATTGCCCGCATGCTGGCTGGGCTTGAAGGCTCACAAAGCGCCAAAGAACACGCCGCCGAGCTGCTTTCTTTGAAGCGGTAACTGCTCACCCTGAACCAATGATAGGTTTGTCTTCCATGGGCCAACCTCATGTAACTAAGCATTTATTTGTATCCGGCGGAGTCGCCTCATCACTTGGCAAAGGACTCACCGCCTCATCACTTGGCAGGTTGTTAGTAGCCAGAGGTTTGCGCGTAACGATGCAAAAATTAGATCCATACCTCAATGTGGATCCTGGCACTATGAATCCTTTTCAACACGGTGAAGTTTTCGTCACTGACGATGGGGCTGAAACCGATTTAGATATTGGTCACTATGAGCGTTTCCTTGATACAAATCTACATGGTTCGGCCAACGTCACCACCGGTCAGGTCTACTCCCGAGTGATTGCAAAAGAGCGTCGCGGTGAATATCTAGGTGAGACTGTTCAAGTTATTCCACATATTACAAATGAGATTAAAGAGCGCATTCGCGCTATGGCCGCGCCCGATATTGACGTGGTGATAACAGAGATCGGCGGCACTGTTGGAGATATCGAGTCACAACCTTTTCTAGAAGCTGCCAGACAAATTCGTCAAGAAGTCGGACGAGATAATGTTTTCTATCTTCATGTTTCATTGGTTCCGTACATTGGTCCATCGGGAGAACTCAAAACTAAGCCGACGCAACACTCCGTTGTAGCCTTACGCAGTATTGGTATCGCACCTGATGCAATTGTTTTGCGATCTGATCGCGCGATACCACTATCGGTAAAGAAAAAAATCTCACTCATGTGCGACGTAGATTTAGCGGCAGTTGTCGCGGCGGTGGATGCCCCATCAATCTATGACATTCCTAAAGTTTTACATGCAGAGGGCTTAGATGCCTATGTTGTGAAGCGACTTGGTCTTGAAAGTCACGAGGTTGTGTGGGGAGAGTGGGATGCCCTGCTCGAAAAAGTGCATCATCCAAAGCACCATATCCGAGTTGGATTAGTTGGAAAATACATAGATCTACCCGATGCCTATCTATCGGTCTCTGAAGCGTTGCGTGCTGGTGGATTCGCTAATGAAGCAAAGATTGATATCGTCTGGATTCCAAGTGACGAGTGCGCAACTCCTGATGGGGCCGCCAAGAATCTCAAAGATGTTGACGCCATATGCGTTCCAGGTGGTTTTGGAATTCGAGGTATTGAAGGCAAAGTTGGAGCTCTTCGTTATGCCCGTGAAAATAAGATTCCAACATTGGGATTGTGCCTTGGCTTGCAATGCATGGTGATCGAAGCGGCACGAAACTTAGCTGGAATCAGCGATGCCATTTCAGCAGAGTTTTCCGATTCGGGAACTCCTGTCATCGCAACAATGGATGATCAGCGCGAGATCGTTGCCGGCAAGCAAGATATGGGTGGCACCATGCGACTTGGTCTGTATCAGGCCGACTTACTTGCAGGCTCGGTTGTCGCGACAACATATGCCTCTCTTAAGATATCTGAGCGTCATCGACACAGATATGAAGTCAATAACCTGTACCGGGATCAGATTGCATCTGCGGGCTTAGTATTCTCTGGTTTTTACAAAACTCAGGATTTGGTGGAGTTTGTGGAACTACCTAAAGGAGTGCATCCTTACTACGTAGGTACGCAAGCTCATCCAGAGCTTCGATCTCGCCCAACTCGACCTCATCCATTGTTTGTTGGATTAATCGCAGCGGCGGTAGCAGCGAAAGGCTAATGCATATGATTGTTGGAGTTCCGAAAGAGATTAAGAGCCAAGAATCCCGTGTTGCTTTAACCCCTGAAGGAGCAAGTGAACTTGTTGGTGCTGGTCACAGCGTAATAGTAGAGAGCGGAGCAGGTCTTGGTTCGGCTATCTCTGATCTAGATTTTATCCAAGCCGGAGCATCTATTGTTTCATCGGCCGATGACGTATGGGCACAAGCTGAACTCATTTTGAAGGTAAAAGAGCCGATTGAGATCGAGTATTTAAAGATGCGCCGTGGTCAGATTCTCTTTACGTATCTACATTTAGCTGCATCTAAACTATGCACGGATGCTCTGATTGCATCGGGAAACACTGCAATCGCTTATGAAACTGTCGAAGTCAATGGAGCTCTTCCGCTTCTTGCGCCAATGAGTGAAGTAGCCGGCCGACTCGCAACACAGGTTGGGGCAACTGCACTAGAAAAACCACACGGTGGGAGAGGTGTGCTTTTAGGGGGAGTGCCAGGAGTGGCTCCGGCCCGTGTTGTTGTTATCGGTGGTGGAGTTGCTGGGCTTAATGCAGCTGTCATTGCTATGGGTATGGGCGCAGATGTAGTTGTCATCGATCGCTCAATTAATCGCCTGCAATACATCGACACTATCTATAACGGTCGAATTAAAACTCTGATCGGCACGGCACATGCGGTTTCGCGAGAGGTGCGATTAGCTGATTTAGTAATTGGCGCGGTACTTGTACATGGAGCTAAAGCCCCCAAGCTTGTCTCAAATGCTTTAGTGAAAACTATGAAGTCCGGCTCAGTTTTAGTTGATATAGCAATTGATCAAGGTGGATGTTTTGAAGATTCACGGCCAACAACCCACGCCGAGCCTACCTACAAAATTCACGACTCTATTTTCTACTGTGTGGCAAATATGCCGGGAGCAGTACCGGTTGCATCGACGTATGCCTTAACGAATGCCACGCTGCCATATGCGCTTTCGATTGCAAATAACGGTTGGCGCGAGGCGTGTGTCAGAGACAAGGATTTAGCAAAAGGGCTCAACGTCCATGAAGGCAAAGTCTATTATCAGGCAGTAGCACAAGCACATGGATATGCCAGCGCTACGCTGTGAGGTAACAACACAGGCATTTTTAAATTACTGTGTCATCGAACGTGGGCTAGCTGACAATTCGATTGCGGCATATCGGCGTGATCTTCATAAGTTTGCACAATTTCTTTCTGATGACGATTTGTATCACGTGACGGGCGAAACAATTACTGAATTTGAAGTCTCATTGCGGATTTCTGGAATGAGTGATGGAAGTATAAATCGGATAATTTCGACACTGCGCTCGTTTTTTAAATATGTAACTCAGGAATTTACGGTGCCAAATCCAACCCTTGATACACTCAGTAAAAAGGCTAATAGAAAGCTACCAAAAGCCCTGTCTATCTCTGAGATTTTAAGCTTGATTGAAGCATCACATCGTGAGAGCGATGTGATTACACTTCGCGATCGTGCGATGGTTGAAATCCTCTATAGCAGCGGTGCGCGAGTCAGTGAACTTGTTGGAATCAACATAAATGATATTTCCATCATGGAGAGTGCTGATGGAGCTGTGACCACGTTAAAATTGCGCGGCAAAGGATCAAAAGAACGAATCGTTCCATTAGGTAGTTTTGCTACCGCGGCCATTGATGACTATAAAGTCCGGTTGAGACCGATGCTTGCTGCAAAAAATTCTAAAACCAATTCGGCGTTATTTCTCAATTCACGCGGTGGGCGAATCACTCGTCAATCGGCATGGACGATTGTTCTAAAAGCAGCTGATGCAGTTGGCCTTGAAGGCAAAGTTTCCCCACATGTTTTTAGACACTCTTATGCAACTCATTTGCTTGATGGAGGTGCAGATATTCGTGTGGTGCAAGAGCTGCTTGGACACGCATCCGTGACGACTACTCAGATCTACACATTGATTACGATAGATAAAGTGCGTGAAAGTTACTCAATGTCCCATCCACGAGCTTAAATATCGAAGTATTAAAGCCCACGCAATCTGCGCGCAAGAATACTTTGATCACCCTTAGCCTCTAAATCGGCGATAATCACGGCGATGGATTCGCGGACTATACGCCCACGATCAGCAGCAAGTCCGAGATCTCCACGAAGAAGTAGACGGGCTTGATCCAAATCAAACAGCTCATCGGCTGAGAGATAGACAGTAATCTTTTCATCATGTCGCTCACGACCAGATGGTGAACGATCAATTGTTGTTACTCTGCGGCGTGCAATCGAACGCACACCTTTTTTCACTGACGGTGATTTAGGTGTTGCTATTGCCGGTGGAACTAGGGGAGCAATGCTCTCTTGTGATGCTGGAACAGCACTGAGTGCTGGGGCATTTGAACGAAAAAGCTCATCAGCTCCTGGAAGATTTGCTCTACGGGTCATCGTGCGCCTCCTCTGGCGATTAGTTCACGTGCAAGCCTGCGATATGAAGCAGCTCCACCTGATGACGTTGCATAAGTAGTAATCGGTTCCCCAACAACAGTTGTCTCTGGGAAGCGAATCGTCTTAGCTATAATTGTTTCAAATACATCATCTGGGAACTGTTCTAAAATTCTCTCGAGGACTTGTCGGTTATGCGAAGTTTTTTTGTCGTACATCGTGGCAAGAATTCCGATGAGGTGTAAATCTGGATTCAAGAATGTTTTTACTTTATCAAGATTTCCTTTAAGTTCGATAAAGCCATGAAGGGCAAAGTACTCACATTGCAACGGCACGATAACTTCGTCTGCGGCGACGAGCGCGTTAATCGTTAGCTGACCCATTGTTGGTTGACAGTCGATTAATATCACGTCGTAATAGTCGCGAAGTGATGCGAGGGCACGCTTTAAATATTGCTGGCCACCAATTTCTGCGCCTAATGTCGTTTCAGCAGTACCCAAATCGCGGTTCGCTGGTAAAAAATCTAGACCTGGAACGAGTGATTTTAAAATAATCGTGTCGACGTTTGCAGTTGGCGTCATTAGTGCGTAATACACCGTCTGCTCAAGTGGCAAAGAGTGCGCATTGACGCCAAGACCTAACGAGAGCCCGCCTTGAGGATCAAAATCGACAAGAAGGACGCGTCGACCGAGTTCAGCCAAACTTGCACCGAGATTAATCGTCGTAGTCGTCTTACCCACGCCACCTTTTTGGTTAAAAACAGCTACGACTTTGGCTTGTCCGTGCTCTGTAATGGCAGCTGGCACATCGAACTTTTTAGCAGCCTTGCCTAAGAGAGTGGAAGTCGTAGAGACTTCTTCGCGAATTGTCGATTTAGCGCTCAAACGTCAAACCTCTTTCTAGATATGGCTCGGAGCCTACGCGTTGCACATGGGCTTGAGCAAGTAGTGAAGTAAGGTGCGCGTATGGATGTATCTATGGAGGCGGCCACCGATGTACATACCGCTGGCCGGGGCGGATTCTCCGTCCATCTAGATAACTTCGATGGCCCCTTTGATCTTTTGTTGGGCCTTATTTCTCGCCACAAAATGGAGATTACCGAGATCTCTTTGAGTCTTGTCACAGATGAGTTCATCTCTTTTATCCGCGCCCTGGAGCTATCCGGTGAGGGCTGGCGATTGGATCAAGCTACGGAGTTTTTGGTCGTAGCGGCTACGCTGTTAGATTTAAAGGCCGCCAGGCTTCTCCCAAGTGGCGAGGTTGAGGATGAAGAGGACTTAGCTCTACTAGAGGCTAGGGATATTCTCTTTGCCCGTCTCTTGCAGTACCGGGCATTTAAGGAGATCGCCGCTACATTTAGCGAGCGCATCGCCCAAGCAGATCGAAGTTTTGCTCGCGTCGTCGCACTTGATCCTGCGCTGAGCGCACTCTTACCAGAAGTGTTGATTGGAGTTGGAGCGGCGAGATTCGCTGCAATCGCTGAGCGTGTTCTTACCCCTAAAACCCTTCCGCTAGTGGGCATAGAGCACCTTCACCTGCCTCTTGTCAGCGTTGCTGAGGAGTCTAGGCACGTGGTCGAGGCTCTGCGTAAGTCCAAGTCATTGAGCTTTCGCAATCTCGTCTCAGACGCGGAAAACACGCTCGTCGTGGTAGCCCGTTTTCTCGCTCTTCTAGATTTATACCGTCAAGGCGTCCTAAGGTTCAACCAGGTAATAGCCCTTGGCGAGCTACAGATCTCCTGGACTGGCTCAGAGTCGGGCGAGGTTGAAGTTACGGATGAGTTTGATATCCCTGTCGTTCTGGAAGAATCGGATGAAAGTGGCGAAAATGTCTAATGGTGAGGTTGAGCGTTCCATCGAGGCGATTCTTATGGTCGTTGATGAGCCAGTGACTGAGGTAGTCCTTGCTCAGGTTCTGGAGAAGAGCGTCGATGAGATCGAGATGGCCCTGGCAACGCTCTGCACTAGTTATGACGAGCGCGGATTCGCTTTGAAGAAGATCAACGGGGGATGGCGCTTCTACAGCAACGCCGAGTACGTCTCCGTCGTCGAAAAATTTGTTCTAGATGGCCAACAATCACGCCTGACTCAAGCAGCACTCGAGACGCTTTCGGTGGTTGCATACCGTCAGCCTGTCTCCAGAGCTCGAGTATCAGCGATTCGCGGCGTGAATGTGGAAGCGGTCATGAAGACCCTTATCACACGTGGATTAGTCGAAGAGTCTGGCGTGGAGCATGAGACTGGCGCTATTTTGTACAGCACAACGTCATACTTCCTTGAACGCCTTGGCTTGAACTCCCTGGAGGATCTCCCAGCTCTAGCCCCATATCTGCCAAACCTTGATGGCTTAGATGAGATATTGGATTCGCTAAGCGAGTAGGTCACACGCTAGAATCTCGCCTTGACTGTCGGGAGGATAGCCATGGGCGATATACGCCTTAATAAGATCATCGCAGATGCCGGTATTACAAGCCGTCGCGGTGCTGATGAGTTAATTGAATCCGGCCGTGTCACGGTCGATGGAGTCGCAATCCGTGAAATGGGATCGAAATTTGACCCAGCTCTAGTTAAAGTAGCAGTTGATGGTGAGACAATTACACGTTCAATGACTAAGTCTTATCTTGCACTTCATAAACCAAAAGGTGTTCTGTCTACGATGTTTGACCCGGATGGGCGCCCATCGTTAAGCGACTTTATTGACCTACGCAAAGAGCGTTTGTTCCATGTAGGGCGGCTCGATAAGGACTCTGAAGGGCTTATTCTTCTCACAAATGACGGGGATTTAACCTTCAGGGCGACTCATCCTTCCTTTGGGTTGGAAAAGACCTACATCATTAACTTCGACGGAAAACTGCCTACCGGAGTTGAAAAAACACTACTCAAAGGAATAGAACTTGAAGATGGCATGGGCCGAGTTTTGAATTTTAAAGAGCTCTCGCCGACATGGATAGAGGTCACAATCCACGAAGGCAGATATCACATTATTAGACGACTCATGGAGGCGGTAGAGGTAGACGTCCTTCGATTGATCAGAACTAAGTTTGGACCTATCTCGTTGGGAGATACTCCCGAAGGTCGTTGGAGAGATTTGAATTCTGGTGAATTGCTAAATCTACGTAACGTCTTAAAGTTATAACAATTTAACGATATGTCTATATTTGCTACAGTATAGATTTACCTCTTTATCGACAATAAATTGCTAATAGTTCTTTATCGACAAAATCTGTGCTGGTATGACCTCCTAAGAAACGATAAATCGATATTAAGGTTCGTAGTTTAGGAGGCAGATTCCAGAGATGACAATTACAAAAAGTAGTAAAATAGGTTTATCGTTTTATTAACTAAAATGTTAAAAGAGATTTAAATGCACGCCTAAGAGTTCAGAGAAAGGTAGGCTTAGCCCATGACAATGCGTGCTATTCGAGGCGCCGTGCAGGTAACGGCTAATACGCCTGAGGCTATCGGGGCTGGGGTCAAAGAGCTGGTCCAGGCGATGATGCGCTCTAACTCATTGACTCCCAGTGATGTCATCTCTGTAATTTTTACCTCCACACCCGACTTAACCGCCGCCTTTCCGGCCGCGGCCTGTCGCGAAATTGGTTTTGAGTCGGTTCCGCTTCTAGGCGCGGTAGAAGTCGATGTTCCAGGGGCTCTAGATAAAACTGTCCGAGTGATGATGCACTGCACAACGAGCGTGACTCAAGAGAAGATTTCTCACATCTACCTTCATGGCGCCCAGTCTCTGCGCCGCGATATCGCGCAGTGAGCCTTGAGCGCGTTCGAATAGTCGGCGCTGGATTAATCGGTACCTCTATCGCCTTAGGGCTTAGGGCTAAAGGAGTCGCTGTAGATCTACTTGATAGCGATGAGCACACACAGAGCCTTGCCCGAGATCTTGCCCAGTCAGCCTCAGTAACCTCACCGCAGCTCGTCGTTTTTGCACTTCCTACCCACTCGCTCCCGTTAGTCATTGATCGCGAATATGTGTTAAACCCAAACTCGACATTTATGGATGTTGGTAGCGTTAAAGTTGAACCTCTAGTTCACATTAAGAATTCTCAGCTTCCTTTGTCGCAGTTTGTGCCGACGCATCCCATGGCTGGGCGTGAAATTGGGGGAGCACAATCTGCGCGTGGTGACCTTTTTCTTACCCGCAGTTGGATTCTCACTCCCACCGCCGAGTGTGATCCGGCGAGACTTGAACGTGTCTGTGAACTTATAACCCTCTTAGGAGCTACGGCAATAACACTAGATGCCTCAGAGCATGATCGAGCAGTTGCCGTGACTTCACATCTTCCACAGATAACCTCTTCCCTAACTGCGATGTCGCTGGAGTCGGCGCAAGAATCATGGCTGGAGCTGGCAGGTCAGGGGCTGCGCGACACAACGAGAATCGCGGCATCGGATCCACAGTTGTGGGCGCAGATTATCTATTCAAATAGAGAAGAGATCTCTCGCGTACTCGATGGCGTGCGCGTCAATGTTGAGCGCATGATGAAGGCTCTTGATGATCCTCTCGCTATTGAAGAGCTCATAGCAGCGGGTGGTAAGGGACGTTCACGAATTCCCGGCAAACACGGAGGCAGTGCACGCGCATACACATTTGTCCCCATTGTGATCGATGATAAACCAGGTCAGTTAGCTGCAATATTTAATGAGTGCGCAGCAATTGGAGTCAACGTCGAGGATTTATCTATTGAACATTCTCCTGGCCAGCTCAATGCATTGATCACATTGGCACTATCAGAATCTGATGCAGTGCACTTATCCCAGCACCTTTCATCGATCGGATGGAACGTTCATCCGGTTCGTAAATAGAAGTAGGCTCATGACATGGGCATAGTCGTAGCAATAGATGGCCCAAGCGGGGCGGGAAAATCAAGCACATCACGTGCAGTGGCTGTTCGCGCAGGTTGGAATTATTTAGATACGGGCGCTCTCTATCGCGCAATCACATGGATTGCATTAGAAAATAAATTAGAGACAGCAGAGGAAATTCTCAAACTATTAAAGAGTCAACCAATTCGTTTTGTCTCGGATCCTCATGATCCTCAGGTTTTTGCGGGTGATACTCAGATTACGCATGCCATAAGGGGTAACTCAGTAACTGAAAGTGTTAGTCGTATCAGTGCAATGCCAGCGATACGAGCGGAGCTACTTTCTGTGCAACGCACAATTATTGATCGTGCCGAAAAAGGAATCGTTGTTGAGGGACGCGACATTGGCACAGTTGTTGTGCCAGATGCTGCACTGAAGATTTTCTTGACTGCCGATTTAGAGGCGCGTGCCATTCGACGCGAAAACGAGCTAGAAGACAAATCGATTGACGTCAAAAGTTCACTTGAAAACCGTGACTCGACTGATTCAAATCGTACGGTGTCACCTTTGGCAATGGCCCATGATGCCGTAGAAATTGATTCTACATATTTAGATTTAGATGAAACGATCGAGCGAATTTGGGAGTTACTGCGCGAGCGTTCACTTTTAGGTTTACCGATTGTTGCAATTCTTGGGCGACCAAACGTAGGAAAATCAACGTTAATTAATCGTTTTATTGGCCGTCGAGAAGCTATTGTCGAAGACACACCTGGTGTAACGCGCGATCGGATTCAGTATGAGTGCGAATGGGGCGGTCGCCGTTTTATAGTTATGGATACCGGCGGCTGGGAAGCCAAACCCGATGGACTTTCAATTCAAGTAAGTGCAGGGGCAGAGATTGCTATGCAAGAGGCAGATGTACTTGCATTCGTCGTCGATGCTCAAGTTGGTGCTTTAGATGAAGATGACATTCTTGTGCAGCGACTTCGTAAAGCTAAGAAGCCACTTATTTTAGTTGGTAATAAGGTCGATGGAGAACGCGAGGAGTCTGAAGCCCATGCACTGTGGAGCCTGGGTCTTGGCGAACCATATTTTGTTTCAGCGTTGCACGGACGAGGTAGTGGAGATTTACTCGATCACATTGTCAGTGAACTTCCTGAAGTTGGCGGGGCGCAGACCCAAGATGGTTATCGCAAAGTTGCACTCATCGGTCGCCCCAATGTTGGCAAGTCCTCACTGCTTAACGCCTTAGCGGGAGAGAACCGATCGATTGTTGACGATGTTGCAGGCACTACGCGAGATCCTGTCGATGAGTTGATTGAATTTGGAGGATCGATCTGGAGATTTATCGACACCGCGGGATTGAAAAAACGTGCCAATCAAGCATCAGGAACTGATTATTACGCAAGCCTTCGCACGCAAAGCGCACTTGAGCGTTGTGAAGTTGCAGTTGTAGTTTTGGATGCATCGGAGCCAATCACTGAACAGGATTTGCGCGTGATCACCATGGTGGAAGAAGCTGGAAAAGCTATGGTCATCGTTATGAATAAGTGGGACTTAGTCGATGAAGATCGCAGAGATCAATTAGACCGCGAGATCGATCGCCACTTGGATCAAGTGGAGTGGGCACAACGCGTCAACGTGGCCGCTAAAACAGGCTGGCACCGAGATCGATTAGCCCCGGCGCTTCGCACGTCCCTTGCAAGTTGGGAGAAACGAGTACCGACGGCAAAGTTGAACTCCTTCCTTGGCGCCCTTATTGGCGCTACGCCACCTCCAGTGCGTGGCGGCAAACAGCCAAAAATCTATTACGCAACCCAGGCAGGGATCGCCCCTCCAAAGTTCGTGGTCTTCTCAAGTGGCTGGATCGAGGCCTCCTATCGACGCTTCATCGAACGGAGATTGCGCGAAGAGTTCTCCTTCCCGGGCACTCCGGTTCAAGTGGCGATCCGAGTAAAAGAGCGGGATTAGGTATGGATAGATCTCTGCTGACGATTCCCAATGCTTTAACTTTTTTACGTTTTCTAGGAATTCCTCTATTTATCTACCTCACCTTGAAGCTTCATGCCGATGGTTGGGCGATCGCCGTACTAGCGATCGGGGGAGCCACCGATTACTTTGATGGAAAGTTAGCTCGACTATGGAATCAAACGTCGCGCTTTGGCGAGCTCGCAGATCCTGCGATTGATCGGCTCTATATAACTGCAACGCTCATAGTTTTCCTTATTCGTGACATCGTTCCGATCTGGATCATTTTTATCTTGCTAGGACGCGATTTTATTTTGGGATTTCTCACGGTTGGATTAAAGCGCGCAGGACGAGCTCCTTTGCAGGTGAACTTTTTAGGAAAGGCAGCGACCTTTAATTTGTTGTATGCCTTTCCTTTTTTGCTTCTAGCTAAGAGTGAGAGTTTCTTAGGTACCTGTGCCTTTGTAGTGGGATGGGGTTTTGCTATCTGGGGCATTGCCCTCTACATTTCTACAGGTATAGGTTATGCACGCGAAGCAACTTCGCAGATAAGAGGCGCACGTGTCATCAATTCCTGAAGGCTTGCAGTACACCAAAGAGCATGAGTGGATCTCCATTTCAGGAAATCTTTACACAATGGGCATCACCGACTTTGCGCAAGGTGCATTGGGTGACATTGTCTATGTCCAACTTCCTGCCGTAGGCCAGAAAGTAACTGCCGGCAGCGTATGTGGTGAGGTTGAGTCAACAAAATCAGTCTCTGAGATTTTTGCACCAGTAACGGGTGTAGTTACCGCAATAAATGATTCCTTATCAAATACTCCAGAAGCTATCAACTCGGATCCTTACGGCGCAGGATGGCTTGCCATTATTGATGTATCAGAGGCGCCGGCCGATCTGCTCGATCACAACCAATACGCCGCACTTACCGCTTGACCAAACTCTTCCGCACCTTTAATGTCAGCCTTAGGTTGACGGTAAAGGAGGGGTTATGGAGTCAAAAAACGAACTCACGAGCACTCTTCATCTGTCGAAACAAGGATCAGCTCATTCCCCAGCTGGTCTTCTCGATGAATACCTAGCTTCTCTTGCACCAAGTGACCTTGCAGTTATCTCGCAGGTAATCGCATCTGGCGGGGTTTCAGCGATGGTTCTGATCAGCACCGGAATACAGAAAGGCGCCCGATTCTTACTTACCGATAAGGCAACTATCGGTCGTTCGGCGAGTAGCTCAATATTTCTAGATGACATAACTGTTTCTCGTGCTCATGCACAGATCGAAAAAGGCGCAGAGGGATTTTATCTCACTGATGCTGGCTCTCTGAACGGAACGTATGTCAATAATGTCCAGGCCACGCAAGTTTTGCTCAAGCACGGTGATGAGATTCAAATTGGAAAGTTTCATCTGCTTTTTGTTATAGGAATAAAAAAATAAATTTATGACTAAATTAGGGGAGTAATCATGGCCGTTCCAGCTCGCGCATACTTAAGCATTGGTGAAGTTCTCAATCGCCTTCGTGGAGATTTTGCAGATATCACTATTTCAAAGATTCGCTTCTTAGAATCTGAGGGCCTCATCGATCCACAACGAACCCCTTCGGGCTACCGTAAATTTACGAGCACTGATTTAGAGCGACTGAGATATGTTCTGTTGGCACAACGCGATCAGTATCTTCCACTGAAAGTGATCAAAGATAATCTTGATGCAATGGACCGTGGTCTTGCACCGTCCCAGACCGCTGGAGTGTCAACCCCACGTCCACCAATAGCATTAGCAACTATTGATGGTGAGATGGCACCAAGTAGTTTCGGTGAAGTAAGCGAGATGCGTTTATCTCGTGAAGAGTTACTTAAGCACAGCGGTTTGCTCGAGGCTCAGCTAGTAGAACTCGAAGGTTATGGATTGATTGCAGCAAGAGGTCGCCACTTTGATGGCGATGCTTTAGCAATTGCCAAGGCGGTCACCGAGATGGCCAGCTTTGGAATTGAAGCTCGCCATCTGCGTTCATTTAAATCGGCTGCCGATCGCGAGATAGGTTTGATCGAACAGGTAATTACGCCACTGGTTCGGCAAAAATCTTCAGAGTCAAAGGCGCGCGCCGAAGAGGTTCAAAAGGAGATCGCTTCACTCTCAATTCGCCTTCACGCAGCTTTAGTACGCGGCGGTCTTCATCGTCTACGCTCGTAAAGACGATGAATATCTCGATGGAGGTTGTTGGTGTAAGGGTGGAGATGCCATCAAACCAACCGATTATTTTGCTCAAGGAGTCAGAGGGTCAGCGTTTTCTACCTATCTGGGTCGGAGCATCTGAGGCAACGGCGATTGCATTTGTTCAACAAGGAGTTCACGCTCCACGACCTATGACCCATGACTTGATGGCAGACGTGATCGAGGGTTTAGATGCCGTTGTGACCTCGGTTTACATCACCAAGATCGAAGAGGGAGTTTTCTTTGCCGAGTTGAATCTGCGCACGAGCGCTGGGGTAGCGGTGACTATCTCGGCCAGGCCATCGGATGCAATAGCACTGGCACTGCGTACCCACAGCAATATTCTGGCGACGTCTAAGGTCTTGGAAGATGCAGGTATAGCCATTCCAGCAGAAGGTGGGGAAGATAACCAAGAGGTTGAGCGCTTCCGTCAGTTCCTGGATGAGATAAATCCCGAGGATTTTGCCAGCTAGGTGTAAAACCCTCAATCTCTAGTAGAGGTTTCGACCGTGTCGGTCATTGAAACCATGGCTACTCTGCCTTAGATTTATCAGCACTCCCCAAGAGAAACGAGCTCGACGTGACTTCCCAAGAGACTGAGATCGGCTACCGCGGCGCAACTGCATGCTCGGCGGCAGGGATTACGTATCGCCAGTTAGATTATTGGGCCCGTACATTGTTAGTTGAACCAAGCGTGCGCACGGCAAGTGGCTCAGGAACCCAAAGACTCTATGGCTTCAGAGACATTCTCGTGTTAAAAATTGTTAAGCGGTTATTGGATGCTGGTGTTTCACTTCAAAACATTCGCACGGCCGTTGATCATTTGCGCGGAAGGGGAGTCACAGAGCTTGAGAGTATGACTCTCATGAGTGATGGTGCCTCGATTTATGAATGTGCAAGCCCCGATGACATCATCGACTTGTTAGCTGGCGGTCAAGGCGTTTTCGGAATTGCAGTGGGCAAGGTGTGGCATGAGGTAGAGGGTTCACTCTCGCTCTTGCAAGGGGAGATAAGTGGACATGCAGTAGGTGTCGAATCTAACGATGAACTTTCTCTACGCCGTAAGAGCAAAGGCGCTTAAAAGGCATACTCTTTACACATACAGGCCAATGTGGAGCCGTACGGGTAGGGGATGTTTTTCATGGTTGATTACGACGCGTTTTCACGTCGACATATAGGACCAACCTCAGCAGATGAAGTATCTATGTTACAGGCTCTCGGATACTCAGATCTTGAATCATTTATTCGTGATGTAGTTCCATCAAATATCGCAGTTCATGGTGTTGTCGAAAGCGCTCTTGATAGTGCGAGGACTGAAGTCGAAGTAATCGCAGAGCTACGCTTAATTGCCGCAGAGAATAAAGTTTTTCGTTCACTAATAGGAACTGGATATTATGGAACCATAGTTCCTCCAGTTATCAAGCGAAATGTTTTTGAAAATCCAGCTTGGTACACGGCATATACACCTTATCAACCTGAAATATCTCAAGGTCGACTTGAGGCTCTCTTTGCTTTTCAGACCATGATCTGTGAATTAACTGCCCTTAATATCTCTAATGCATCGATGCTCGATGAGAGTACCGCCGCGGCAGAGGCTATGACACTTGCCAGACGCGCGTCAAAGCTCAGTGATGACGCTGTTTTTTTGATCGAAGAACATGTGCATCCACAGACTAAGGCCGTTCTTCTTACACGTGCAAAGCCGCTTGGTATCACAGTAGTTGAGATTGATTCTGGGCACGTGGTTCGAGATGGTTATGAGGGCGAATTCTTTGGTGCCTTGCTCCAATATCCAGATACAACGGGAACCGTGATTGATTATTCACACTTCGCTGATTATGCACACTCTCGCAATGCCTTTGTCATTGCGGCTACCGATCTACTTGCATTAACACTGTTGAAAGCTCCAGGGGAGTGGGGTGCCGATATCGCTGTTGGAACATCACAGCGCTTCGGAGTACCTATGGGATTCGGTGGCCCTCATGCTGGCTTCTTAGCGGTACGTAACGGACTAGAACGTTCGATGCCTGGACGTCTTGTGGGACAAAGCATTGATGCAACCGGAAGGCCTGCATTTCGATTAGCACTACAAACTCGCGAACAACATATCCGTCGCGACAAGGCAACGTCAAATATCTGTACAGCGCAAGTTCTCCTGGCAAACATGAGTGCTTTCTATGCGATGTGGCATGGTCCGCTTGGGTTACGACACATTGCAGAAAAAGTACATGGCTTTGCATCTCGGTTGCATGCGGCAACAAAGGCTAGCGCTGATGTTATTTTTGATACCGTTCACATCACTGTCGATGATGCACGTGTAATTCACGCGAAAGCGACTGCTCTGGGCATTAATTTTGCACGGGTGAGCGATACCGAGGTGAGAGTCTCCTTTGATGAAGAGACCACTGAAGAAACTTTCGCTGATGTGCTTTCAATTTTTGGTGTAAAGGATGCTGTAGGGCAGAAGATCCCTTCACAATTCCTGCGTACGAGCAAGTACTTAACCCATCCTGTATTTAATACTAATCACAGCGAAACAGGGATGATGCGTTATCTACGCAATTTAGCTGATAAGGATTTGGCATTAGATCGAACAATGATTCCTTTAGGTTCATGCACTATGAAACTCAATGCAGTAACCGAGATGGAAGCTGTCACGTGGCCGGAGTTTTCTTCACTGCACCCATTTGCGCCAGCTGATCAGAGCGCTGGATCGCGTAAGTTGATTCAACAGTTATCGGAGTGGTTAGTCGCGATCACTGGGTATGACGCAGTATCTCTTCAGCCTAATGCGGGGAGTCAAGGGGAGTTCGCTGGCTTACTTGCGATTAGAAATTATCATGATTCACGCGCAGACCAGGCGCGAAATATATGTCTTATTCCATCAAGTGCTCATGGAACAAATGCCGCCTCAGCGGTCATGGCTGGAATGAAGGTTGTTGTAGTTGAGTGTGATGACAATGGAAATGTGTCGGTAGATGACATTAAAGACAAGATTGTTGAACATGGCTCCAAACTCGCCGCCTTAATGATCACCTATCCATCAACACATGGAGTATTTGAAACCGCTGTCTCCGACATCTGCGCCTTGGTGCATGATGCTGGTGGCCAGGTCTACGTCGATGGCGCCAATTTGAATGCGTTGGTGGGCCTTGCTCAACCTGGAAAGTTTGGCGCTGATGTTTCTCACTTAAATCTGCATAAAACCTTTGCGATTCCACACGGCGGAGGAGGCCCTGGAGTAGGTCCGGTTATTTCACGTGCACACCTTGCGCCCTTTCTGCCTAATCATCCGATGGATACATTAGCTGGACCAGCGACTGGACCTGGTCCAATCTCAGCGGCCCCATTTGGTTCGGCTAGCATCTTGCCCATTTCGTGGGCTTACATTCGCTTGCTGGGCGGACATGGGGTAACTCATGCGACTCAAGTGGCGATCGTGTCGGCAAATTACATTGCTTTGCGACTTTCAGATGCATATCCAGTTCTCTACACCGGCCTCAATGGCCGAGTAGCCCATGAGTGCATCCTCGATATTCGAGGAATAACGAAGGATTCGGGAGTTAGCGTTGATGATATTGCAAAGAGATTGATGGACTACGGCTTCCATGCTCCAACCATGTCTTTTCCTGTCGCCGGTACCTTGATGATTGAACCGACTGAGTCAGAGGATATAACCGAGATTCACCGCTTTATCGATGCGATGCTATCCATTCGCGCAGAGATACAAGAGATTATTGATGCAAAGGTGAGCGTGGAAGCCTCTGCTTTGCGCCATGCGCCCCATACAGCGCTCTCGGTTGCCTCAACCCAGTGGGAGAGGGAGTACACCCGCGAGAAGGGCGGGCATCCAGTTCTCCTTGATGGTCTAGTTCCTGGGGAGTCGATCGGTTCACGTATGAAGTATTGGCCGCCGGTCTCACGTATCGATGGAGTTCATGGCGATCGCAATTTGGTCTGTGCCTGTACGCCATTGGATGAGTATCGGTAGGAGAGGTGTAAAAGTCAGAGACTTTCATTTCTCTTCTTTACTTTACATAATGTAACTTATCGGCGTTAGGTATGTGTGAGACGCCGAGCCTTGGCTACCAGCATCAACCAGAATCCTGTGGCCAGCAACGCCCATTGCCCAGCCTTATCCCGTGGTGTTTTATCCCGAATAAGAGATACGTCGGCAAAAATATGAGCCGGAAGATGCATTCGAGTTTTCTTACTCACGTTGCCTCGGTAATCGATTATTGCCGATATTCCAGTTGTTGAAACCGAGAGAATATTTCTGCCATGCTCGATAGCTCGAACTCTGGATATCTCTAACTGTTGAGCACTCTCAGGTGAGCTTCCAAAAGTCGCACTATTTGTCTGAACCACGATGAGATTTGAGTTGGTGGCAGCCTTACTAAGGATCTCATCATCGATAAGTTCGAAACAGATTACCGGAGCGATCTCGGCTTGATCGATTGTGAAAATTTTCGAGGATTGTCCGGGAGAGAAGTCCTCAATGTCATGTGCCAAAGGTGAGACTTTTGAGGCTATCGAGCGCAGTGGGACGTATTCTCCAAATGGTGTTAAGTGTTGCTTGATATAGACAATTTGTGACTCCTTTGTCCACGCAATAGATACATTGCGTAACTCTCCTTGAGAACGTATGACTGCGCCAACTATAAGTGGTTTTTCGAACGCATTCAGGGTATCTCCCACTGATTGATTGGTGAATGGATCTATATCAACCGCATTTTCTGGCCAAAGGATAAAGTCGACTTCGCTATTCGTTGATAGAGCTTTCTTAGTTTCTTGCACGTGATTGTTAAAAACCGCAGAAGCTCTCGAATTAAAATCTAGACCAAGTTGCGGAACATCGCCTTGTACCATTAAAACTTTTGTCGAACCAATTGGATTCATTGATATAGAAGCGAACAAGATGAATAAAGGTAATAAAGGTAAAAACGTAAACTTGCGATTAATAAAAGTAAAGAGAACTAATGCTGAACAGAGAACAGTAGCGCTGAGGGCGCTTACTCCCCCATATGCAGCAATATTACGATAAGGGGCATCAGCCTGTGAAAATGCGAGCCTTAGCCATCCAAAACCACCAAACGGAAAATAGGATCGTATCTCTTCTAAGATAAAAAATATGAGGGGATAAAATGAAACTCCGTGGCGCTTGGATAGACCAAGAGGGACGAACATGAGACTTTGGCCAATGAAAAGGATTATCCAGGGCATTGCGCCTACATAGATGCTAGTCCAATGCAGTGTTACCGCATTAAATGCCAGAGCGAAAACAAAGGAGTTTAGAAATGGTTTTGTGCCTCGATTTAGACTGTACATGTGAAACGAAAGCGCTATAGGGGCTATCCACCAAACGGACAAGGGTGCAAAAGCTGCGCTGAGTAGAACCCCACTGGTGAAACTAATAAATAGATTTACCATCCAAGTGCACTGATCAAACGATCAACGCTGGCACCTAATCCGTAACGCTCCTTACATTGATAGATAGCCGATAAATCAGCAGGTGCAGTTGGCATTGATAGATCAACTTTTGGCAAGGGTACATTTCTAGCCACTTGGACAACAGTGGGTGCAATCTTTAAATAGTCAGCCCCATCAATAATTTTCTTGGCCAACGTTGGCGACAGAGATTCATGCGCAGCATGTGCACCGGCCAACGCCGCCTCAACAGAAGCGAAATTATTGGCAATCAGAGCTGCACCCTTTTCACCTATCCCCCGAACACCGGGCAAACCATCGGAGGGGTCTCCACGAAACATTGCAAAAAGTGCGTAACGCTCTCCAGGAATCTGATATTTATCTGCAACGTATTTCAAATCAACAAGATCGTGTGCAGAAACTCCCTTTGCTAAATAAACTACTTTGATATCGCGCTTATCATCGACCATTTGAAAAAGATCACGATCGCCCGTGACTATTCGAATTGGACCCTTCTCTACCTCTGCATAGGTAGCCATAACATCGTCGGCCTCAAAATCATCTACGCCGACGACGGGAATCTTAAATAAATCCAGTAGATCTAGGAGAATCGGAATTTGAGGTGTCAGCGTATCTGGCTCTTCTTCCTCGTCACCATCTTCTTCCAATCGGTTAGCTTTATATTCGGGGAAAAGTTCTACGCGCCACATTGGGCGCCAATCGCCATCCAGACATGCCACTAGGCGATTTGGTTTATAGATGCTTACCAAGCGAGCAGTCATATCCAGGTAACCACGAATCGCATTCACTGGGGTTCCATCTGGTGCCAACAACGTATCTGGCATTCCATAGTATGCGCGGTACCACAGAGATGCGCTATCTAAAAGCATTAAGGTCATACATCCCCCATTAAATAGGCGACTACACCGCGATCAATTCGTTTGACTGCATCTTTGCATATGGGCCGCAACTTTTCGCTGGCACCACCAATTTGATTAAGAAGATCAACTAATTGTTTTGTAGAGCGAACAAAATCTCCAACCGACATGTCACTACCTTTGAGAACACTTTGTAGAGAGCCTCCATTTGCCCACTTATATGCGATCCAGCAGAAGCCTGGATCGGGTTCACGCTGAGTTTTAACGCCGTACTCACTCTCGATGGCCTCTAATTGGGCCCAGACTGAAATGACCTCAGTCAAAGCGGCAGAGACCCGGGGACTCGGCATTTTAGGTGCAAGGTTTTCGGCCGATCTAGATTCAAAAATCATGCATGAAACTATCGATAAAAGCTCTGGTGCGTTTAGCTCATCGAAAAGTCCCACACGAATAGATTCTGTGAGTAACAGATCGGATTCGGCGTAAATCTTCGTCAGAATCTTTCCTTGGGCAGTTGGCTTCTCACCCTCGATGTAGTTGAGATGGGTCAAGACTTGGCAAATTTGGTCGAAAGTTTTTGCAATAACATTGGTGCGCGAATCTACGCGCGCGCGTAGTCCTTCATTTTCTCGGTTTAATCGTCCAGCGCGTTCGGCAAAGCGCGCATGTTCTTCACGTTCATTACAACTATGACAACTGTGATTACGTAGTGATTTTCGCAAGTCGCTTAAATCACCTTCTAACCGTGAACGCTGACGATTATCGAAGGTTTTCTTGTGATCACGCCGGCTCAGTAAAACTTCAACTTCCTTAATTTCGCGGCGAATACTTGCGTAATCTATGAAATCTCCAAGATGGCAGGCAGCCTGGAGAATCAACTCCTCTATTGCCGTTTCATTTTTGTGGATTTGCCGAGCTAAACCAACAACTGCCCGGTCAGCTTGAAACTGTGCGAAGGAGGATTCGAGTGATCCACGCGCTCTTTCGCGACCAAAACGTGATATCAAATTAATCGACATGTTATAGGACGGTGCAAAGGAGGAGCGCAATGGGTAGGTTCTAGTTGACGCTAAGCCTGCCGCAGCAGCTGAATCCACTGTCGGAGACCATTGAATGACTGCATTTCCTTCGATATCGATTCCTCGGCGACCAGCTCTACCGGTTAATTGGGTGTACTCCCCCGGTGTTATTGGTACATGAGCTTCACCGTTATATTTAACTAGTTTTTCTAAGACTACCGTTCGTGCTGGCATATTGATTCCAAGTGCCAAAGTTTCGGTAGCAAAGACTGCTTTTACCAATCCTCGTTGAAAAAGATCTTCTACGGCACCTTTGAAACTAGGCAATAAACCAGCATGGTGTGCAGCAATTCCACGTTCTAGTGCAGTTAGCCACTGTGTGAATCCGAGGACTTCTAAATCTTCTACTGCGATATTTGCTGTGTATTTAAGCGCCGTTGCTTTAATTTCCACGCGCTCTTCGGGAGACGTGAGTCTGATGCCAGCCTGAAGACATTGATTGACAGCGGCGTCGCACCCTACTCTAGAGAAAATAAAGGTGATTGCCGGCAGCATACTTTCACGCTGAAGTCTCTCAATAATATCGGCACGCGAAAGTCGTTCACTTGCTTCATTACTCCTACCTCGGCGGTGCTTACTAATGGAGGAACGACGAATTGCTTCCCGCTCACGCGCCAGAATCTCAGGATTAATCTGTCCTGGCGCTTCGAATAAATCCATCATGCGATTGCCTATAAGCACATGTTGGTAAAGAGGAATTGGACGGATCTCGCTGACGATTACTTGTGTATTGCCTCTGACTTCTCCTAACCATTCACCAAACTCTTCGGCATTAGATACCGTCGCCGAGAGTGAGATTACCTGGACGCTCTCCATGAGATGAATGAGAACTTCCTCCCACACGGCTCCACGAAATTTATCGGCTAAGTAATGGACTTCATCCATCACAACATAGCCAAGATTTTTAAGTGTGCCTGAGCCCGCGTACAACATATTTCGCAGGACTTCAGTAGTCATGACCAAGATGTCGGCTTCACTGTTAATGCTTGTATCACCCGTTAGCAATCCAACTTTATCCTCACCGAATTTTGCGACAAACTCGAAGTACTTTTGATTCGAAAGAGCCTTAATAGGGGTTGTGTAAAAGCATTTCTTTCCAAGGCTCAGTGCATAATACGCAGCGAATTCACCAACGACCGTTTTGCCTGCGCCTGTGGGAGCAGCAACGAGAACGCCACTCCCGTCTTCAACTGCGTGGCAGGCGGCGATTTGAAAGGGATCAAATTCAAAGTTAAAAGTCAGGAGAAACTCACGGGTTACTGGATGGGCATTTCTTAGCTTTGCTGCGGCAAATTTTTCAGCCGGCGTGCTTACGGTATCCACGTGTGCAGAGCTCCACTCACGCACTTAGCACTCAATGGAGTTTCCCCTAGGCGCTCACCATCTGCGTAAGCAACGGCTGTTGCTCGTATGGTGACGTTTTTGCTTCGAATAATCTCTACCGCCGGATGGCTGGTATGAGTCCCCTTAAAAACCTTTGGAAAAACTTTAAGGAACTCGATCTTTGAGACGGGATGCAAGACCATCACATCAAAAAGACCATCGTGGATAGTAGCTTGTGGGCACACAAGCATGCCTCCACCATATGAGCGGCCATTTGCCACGGCGATTAACATCGCCTCTGTCGAAAGTGATCGATCATCAAGTTGTATTTCATAGTGACGGGGTTTAAAGCGCGGTAATTCAATAGCTATCGCGGCGTTGTATTTCTGTGGGCCTTTGGGCCAACGCATGGTATTCGCTTTTTCGTTGACTATTGAATCAAATCCAGTTGAAAGAATTGCACCGAACCAGCGATTGTGCGATAGTCCTAAATCTATTGATCGAGGTGGCATAGAAATAATGTATTTGAGATAACCATCTAGATCATTGAGCGGCCAACCTAAGGTTCGAACAAAATCATTTCCGGTACCAGCTGGAATCATCGCTAAGGGAATCTGCGCTGGTACTAAAATCTGGAGAGCAAGATGTAAAAGTCCATCTCCACCGACACATATCACGCCATTACATTGCGGATAACGCTCAATAAACTGGTGGAGATTTGACGACATATCTTTTGCGCTGTCACCGGTTACAAACGAGAACTCAATCTGATGAGAGTGTAAAAACTCGGCCACTTGCGAACCAACTATGGCACCTTTTCCC
>SESH01039338.1_pt1 | contig 27837 bp, 31 predicted proteins | sample 3171561 | NCBI WGS metagenome assembly SESH01 (sample SAMN10866947, study PRJNA518727) | freshwater metagenome | biome: subpolar coniferous forest; feature: holomictic lake; material: water; isolation source: holomictic Lake 442 2011 16.5 m and 2014 13 m | place: Canada: near Kenora, Ontario
GTGATGGAGGCGATGAAATGACGACCCTCTCAGAACTTGAGGCCCGCGTAGCCGTGCTGGAGGCCAACGCCGCCTCTGGAGCGATTATCCTCCCGCCCCGCGCATGGACGCAGGCGGAGGCCGACGAGGTCCGGCTGCAGTTCCCGGGCGGCGCCGACGAGACCTATGTCTCTGCGGTCTCCTTCCGCGACGTGGACAACTCCCTCGACTGGTTCGCCTCGATCCTGACGGTGTACGGGCAGACCGAGCGCAACCTGAGCCTGCTCCCCCACAACGTCCTGATGTCGATCCCGCTCTACGCGAACGTGGACCCGTGGCCGCTGGCCGCTCCGGAGCCGTTCCCCGGCTACATCGGCCCGACCACCGACCCGCAGGAGATCCTCGACCGCTCGCTGATCGGGCAGTCGTGGGCTGGCGATCCTCCGGTCACGGCTGACGGGCTGGCCCAGCGGCAGGCGATCTACGACAACGTCGTCGGGAACGTCGCGGGGGCCAACGGGGCCGACTGGTACGGGGCGACGCACGACGCGCTCTCGGTGCTGGTCAAGGGGAGCGGGTTCCAGCCGTACGCCCACGACTTCCAGCAGGGGACTCCGTACCCGTATCCGGGCGTCTACAGCCTCGACGGCGTCTGCGCCCTCCTGACGGGGAGCGGTGGGCAGCCTGGGTGAACACGACAACTGACGACAAGCTGTACCGCCTGCTCACGGCGACGTGTACTAAGGCGGGACCGCCTGTCGTGTACGGCGTTAGCACGCCGAGTACACCGGAAGGGGTTGATGCTCATGGGCTGCAAGACGAAGCCGAAGGGAAAGCCGAAGAAGTAGCCAGGGAGCGGAAATGAAGGGAGGCCCGGTGGCCACACACAGAAGGGGCGTACTCGCACCCATTGTTGTACTCATCACCGTCGCCTCCCTCTTTTCCGCGTGCGCTACGACGGCAGATCGCGCCGCCTACACGACGATCAGGGGCGCGGTGGTCAGCGCACAGGCGGGCGTCAAGGGCTTCAACATCGCCTACCAGTCGGGCAGGGCAACTGACTCCGACCGGGACAAGGTGAAGGTTGCATACGAGCGGTTCCAGAAAGTGGCTGACCTTGCCATCGACATGGCGTCGAGCCTGCCTCCGGGGCAGGAGCAGAACGTGATGGTCCTCGTCAACGTGGCGGTACAGGATCTATTCGACATCCTCAAGTCGTGGAACATCCTGCCGTCCCCGCAGAAGGTTTGAGATGGAAGCAGCCGTCATCGTCTCGCTCATCCAGCAGGTGGGTCTTCCTCTGGCGTTGAAACTCATCGATCTCGCCATGAAGGGCGGGAAGGTGACCCCGGAGGAGTGGGCTGCGCTCAAGCAGGAGAACGCGGCGACGTTCGACTCGCTCTGCCCAAAGCGGTCGGGGGTGTAGGCGTGCCGGATCCCACCACCGTCACGCAGCCGGTAGTCTGGTGGAAGTCTCAGAAGGCCATTGGGCTCTACCAGTCGGTCGTCCTGATGACCCTGCTCTGGACGATGGCTGGTCTCCAGTCGGGCGTGTGGGACTGGAAGTCAGGGCTCCTCATCCCGATCCTGTCGAGCGTTGTCGTGGTCGTGCGGGACATGTGGTCCCCGACGGTGGTGGGACCGCTCGCCATGCAGAACAAGCGGAACGTAGGCGGGTGATCGTCATGCCGTCGGAGGCGTTCCTGCACAAGGTGAACGACTGGGTTCCGCTGCTGACGGTACTCGGGGCGATCACCAGCGCACTCGCCACGACCATCGTCTGGGTGACCCGGCGGCAGACATCGAAGATCGAGCGGATCTTTCGGCAGATGACAGAAGACCACAACAGGAACGGGGCGGCACACGTCGTTGTCGCGGGGGCTCTCCGGGCCGAACGAGGGCAGTTGTTCCAGCAGATAGGCGAGCAGATCAACGACCAGAACGTGATGCTGGCGCGGATTGACGAGCGGCAGACGACATACGGGGGACTGCTCGGAGCCCTGATCGACGCGCACAACGACTCGGCCGATGGGGACGAGGGGGAAGGGGACGGCTGTGTCCGCACGCGGCGAGTCCGTGTCGTGGATCCCACCTACTCCGGCCCGTGGCGGCGCAAGACAGACCGTGAGGGGAATGCGGGATGAGCAGAGACCTCTCCAGGGCGCACCCATTCGTGGCGGACGCGGTCAGGAGACTCATCGCGGAGTGTAACGAGGCATGGGGAGAACGGCAGGTCCTCATCGTGACGAGGGTGGACGCCACGGCAGAGGAGCAGCATTCGCTCTGGGAGCAGGGGAGAACCAAGCCGGGGGCGGTAGTCACCCAATGCGACGGGTACGAGAAGGTCTCCAGGCATCAGGCAATAGACCCGATGACAGGGCTTCCTGCCTCTGATGCAGTTGACCTGTGTGTGATGGTTGACCCTGATGGGCCGGGACCGATCAAAGCGGTATGTGACTGGTCGAACAAACGCCTGTTCCGCGAGATGGGAGTCAGGGCAGAGAAGCTCGGCCTCAAGTGGGGAGGCCGATGGCGCAAGGCAGACGGACCCCATGTGGAACGGTCCCAAGGGTAAAATAGGCAGCGCGTAGGAGGCTGAAATGGCTGGAGTCCCGATTTATAGTCTTGCGGCGGTTACGGCACAGGGGGCAGGGACCGCCATTGACATCCTCCCGATGCAGATCCCCGGATATCCCCCCGTGATCATCCTCACCATGAGCGGGTCCGGGACCACGGTAAAGGTCGAGGGATCTCACGACAACGCGAACTGGGTGGATTTCTCTGGTGGCGGGTTCACGTCGGACGAGGCGAGGGATCTGGTCCCGGGCGTGAGGTTCTGGCGAGCCAACTGCACGGCGATGGGGCTTGGCGGTGCGGTCACGGCTGTCGTAGGAGCGGCTCCGGGCTTCGGAGGCTCGTACCCCGGACCCAGCGCAGCGACCGTTGCCGTGAACGCCACGACGGGGCTCTGAGATGACGCTCCCGACGCTCAACCCTACGAAGGGCAGGCTGACGAAGGCGATCTACTTCGGTGATGCGCTCGCGTCCGCCATCGGGACTGGAGCGCTTTTCAACCACGCAGGGCTGGCTAACCTCGACTTTGCGTCGGCAGGGCACACGGGGTTTGCGGCAGCGATCCACACCCACGCAGGGACGGCGATCACGTCTGCGGTAGCGAACGCTACGGCAGCGGTCACGGCGACCACGGCGACCAGCGCCACGACGGCTGGGCACGCCACCACGGCTGACTCCGCGACGACTGCCGGTCACGCCACTACGGCTGGCTCGGCCACCTCCGCTACGAGTGCGCCGACTGCTGGAGACGGGCTCACGACGGCGACAGGGACGGCTCCGCTGACGCTGGCGCTGGCTGCGAAGGCTCTCACGGGGAGCGTAGCGGCATTCAGCGACGTGGCGGCCGGGGTAGTCCCTGCGTCCGGCGGCGGGACCACCAAGTTCATGAGAGCGGACGGGACATGGGCTGTGCCTGTCGGGCTAGTCACGGCAACCGGCACGGCTCCGCTGACCCTGACCGTGGCAGGGGACGCACTCAGCGGGAGCATCGCCGTATTCGGCGGAACCACACCAGGGACGGTCCCGACCTCTCTCGGCGGGACGGCTGACTTCCTGCGGGCAGATGGGACATGGACGACTCCTGCTGGGGTCATCGCGGGGCTGACGGCAGACCGGGTCACGCTCGCCGCGACCGCGTCAACGCTGAAGGACGCGGCAGGGCTGACGTATGTGGGCGGAGTCCTTGGAGTCAACCAAGCGGCAGGAGCCGCAGGGGTGGAGATCCGACCGGGTCCGACCGGGGAAGCGAGTACCTACGTCGGGTTTGAGGCTGGGCTGGCCGACGTCGGCGGAGGCGCGGGGCTCAACTCCACGCTCGGTTACAAGGCGCTGACCGGGGCTACGACCGGGACGCAGAACACGGCGGTCGGTGCGTATGCCGGGTACGCCGATGCCACCGGGACGCCTCACGCGGACGTGAACCCGTCCGGCTGTACGTTCGTCGGAGCAGGGACTGGCGCAACGGCAGGGATCACGGGCTCCATCGCCATCGGGGCAGGAGCGACGTGTTCTACGAGCAATACGTTCAACATCCCGTCCGGCGTGACGCTGGTGGACTTCAGGGGCGCCACCTTCTACTCGAAGAAGATAGCGGTCTCCTCGACGGACGCCACGGCGTTCAGCGTAACTACGACCGGGAGTGCAGCCACGACGTATGGGAGCCTCGTGACGCACACGGGGACAGCAGGGACGAACGCTTACGGGTACTACACCAATGTCAGCGGTCTCAACACGACGAACACGGCTGGATACTTCACCGCCTCCGGCGCTACGAACAATACGGGTATCCACATCGCCGGCCCTGCCGCAGCCGGCAATAACTACGCGATCTACTCCCCGGCGACCGCGAAGTCTTACCTCGCCGGGACTCTCAGCGTGGGGTCCACGCTGGTCGCCGGGAACCTCAACGGCTACTCGACCACGGCGGGAGGCTACGCCGGGTATTTCGACCATATCGCCGCTGGGTCGGGCGGGTCTGCTCTGGTTGTGCGGGCGCACGGGAGCGGGACGAACAACATCGCGTTCTATGCCCTGACCAACGGCGCGGGGACGAACAACGTAGGAGTCCGGGTAGCGTCGAGCGGGGCATCAGGCGACAACATCGGGATCGAGGTCACGGCTCCCAACGCAGGGACGAACGCCCACGCGATCAACGTGACCGGGACGGGCCGCGTCTACATCGCAGGGACGGTCGGGATCGGGGTGGACACCTACACCGCCCCGATCCAGGTGGCCGGGATCGCGGAACACGCCGACAACGCCGCTGCCGTTACCGCCGGTCTGACGGCCGGTGCCTTCTACCGCACGGGCGACGTACTCAAGGTCGTCCACTAACACCTCATAGGAGACGTGATGGACCTCACCCTGGAGATCGTTGAGAAGAAGCTCGCGGAAGCCTTCGCCACCCGTAATGATCTGGTGCTCCAGGTCAACATGCTCAACGGCGCGATCAACGTGCTTGAGAGCATCAGGGCGCAGATCCTCGCGCCCAAGCCGGAAGCCGTCCCTGAGCCGGAGCCGTCTCGGATCATCCCGGCGTGACGGAGATGGACGAAGGCCAGCCCAAGAGAAAGCCGGGGAGGCCGCGCAAGGCGAGGCAGGAGCCTCCGTCCCTGCCGATCTCCGTTACGCTGACGATGCGTGGCGGCAAGGCAATGGAGTTCGGATGTGTAGGGAAGCGTATCGAGGGAGCCTTCTGGGTGTTCCTTATCCCGAACGGCTATCGCATCGTCTCGCGCTACATAGCCATGAGCGAGATCGCTTCTATAGACATCGAGGAGGCGGCTCCTCAGTTCCAGCCGATGCAGGCGCCGCAGCAGGTACATGCCCCGATGCAGCAGCAGAGCGAGGCGTACTCAGCGATCAGGGGCGTAAGGCTCCAGAGTCAGGCGACTCCGCTGGGTCCGGTCGCCCAGGTTGAAACCGAGAATGGCATCGCTACTGTCGGCGCTGGGTTCATGACCTAGATGAAACTTACCGACGATGGCAAGGTCGGGCTCGAGGATCTGTTTTTCTTTGGGAAGCATTTCTTCAACCTCGATCTGGAGGAGCAGCCGCACCGCAAGATGTGCGACACGCTCATGGCGGCAGAGTTCGACAAGACGAAGCCGTACTCCATGCTCATCGTCCCCCGGGGCACTTTCAAGACTTCGCTGATGATTGCGGCGTCGGTGTGGAGATACCTGCGCCGCAGTCATCTGCAAGACAACCCATACCACCGGACCATCGTAGCGTCGGCTACTCTCTCGCTCGGTCAGGCGGTCATCCAAGGCATCGAGGGGGTAGTCCGCTACGGGGGGTGGAACGGGCGTCTGGACGATGCCTACGGCCCCTTGTGGAAGAACAGGGACCACGGCTCTGCGGGCTCCAAGGTTCTCGACGGGATCAACTTCGCTCCTCGTCTCACCGGGGGCTCATCTCCTGTCAAGGAGCCGTCTGTGTTCATCGGGTCTCTGCGGAGGATCTCGACAGGCTTCCACGCAGACGACGCGATCATGGACGACATCAACAACGACGAGAACGTCAAGACGGACCACCAGCGGAAAAAGACGCACGACTACTACCGGCTGGTGTTCCCGATCATCGAGCACGGGATCTTCATGGCGGCAACGCCGTGGCATGACGACGACGTTCGGGGAATGATCATCAGGGAAGAGGCGGCGCGGGAGCGGGAGAGCGACTCCTACAAGTCCCCGTGGAACATCCTCCAGCAGTCGATCTTCCTTGAGGACGGTTCCTCGTTCTTCCCGAAGCGGTATCCCCTTGAAAAGATCGAGACGCTTCGCCGCGACATGGGAACGCGGCAGTTCTCTGCGAACTACCTCTGCGATCCTGTCGGCACCAACGGGTTCGTCCAGGAGGACCAGATCAAGTTCAAGCCCAAGGACGGGTTCCCGTCGCTCAAGCACATCCGCATCTGCGTGGACCCCAACCAGCACAACGACGCCAAGGAACTCGGCTGCTATGCGGCTATCGTGGTGGCTGGGTACGACGCCTTCGGGAAGATGTACGTCCTCGACGCGAGAGGTTCCCGCGAGTGGAACACCAACCAGTTCATCTCGGCTCTCGTCGACGTACAGGAGGAGTACCCGTTCCCGATCTACATGGAGGACTCCCACATGACCCACTTCCAGGCGGCGGTGGCGATGGAGGAGACCTCAAGGTCGGACGCGGCGGGGCACCTCGTCCGTATGCGGATCAACTACGTTCCGGTGGACTACAAGTCATCCAAGTACGAGCGGTGGCAGAGGATCCAGCCCCGGTTCAACAACTCCTCGATTTTCTTCTCGGACGACATCGCTCCGTCGATCAAGGTGGAGTTGAAGGACGAGTTGGTGAGGGGCGAAGTAGCGCGGTTCAAGGACTTCCTCGACGCTCTGTCGATGTGCGAGATCGGGTACAGGCCGAGAGTGGGCAGGGACGGCAAGCAGCAGGAAGTGCTGACAGAGGCTCCGTCCTACAAGAAGCGGGCACCACACGAATACACGTTCGGGGACGCACTCGGTGACAAGTGGAAGGACATAATGTAATGGCGAAAAAGAAGTCCGCTGAACCCACCGAAGCAGCCGAGAAGAAGGCCCAGCCGTGGACGCAGCGTCTCCACAAGATGAAGAAAGTCCAGGACAAGTTCTCCAAGACGTGGAGTCGTAACGAGCAGTTGATCTTCGGCGGACCCGGCAAGATGGGCGCTCTCGGAGCCATGACTCCGCAGGAAGGGCAGAACGAACTCGCTTACGGATGGGGTCTCGTCAAGGCTCTGGAGACCTCCATCTACATCCAGAACCCGACTCCGATCATCGAGGCGCTGCACCCGGAGAACAAGCAGCGAGCGAAGGCTCTGACCTCCATCGTCAGGTACGACATGGACTGCGCGAACCTGAAGGCTCTCGGCAACCTCATGATCTCGGACTGCTTCCTCTCGGGGTACGGGGCAATCATCGAAGTCCTCGACAACGAGAAGGGGCCGGTCAGGTACATGGACGAGACGACTGGCGAGGAGGTCTCTGAGGAGAGGCTGACAGACCAGCACTACACCTGGCGTCGGATCATCCCGAAGGACATCCTGTTCGATCCGGCGGGCAAGCTCCTCGATCTGTCGGACCATCGGTACATCGCTGTGGCGTTCTACCCGACGGTGCAGAGTCTGAAGGAGGACAGCCGGTTCCACCTTCCAGAGGACATTGACGAGTACCCGGAGTCGTCTGAGGGGACGCGGCAGGACTCTACGAAGGGTCCGGGCGTGTCCGCGAACTCGATCAACCCGCACTACACGGGGGAGAAGAACCCGGAGTACCGGACGATCTGCGTGTGGGAGATTCACGACAAGGTGGCAGGGAAGATCCTGTACATGCCTGACGCGGGGACGGAGATCATCGGGGAGATCGACTGGCCAACCAAGTTCCAGATCGGGGCTCGTAGGCTGTTCCCGGTGACGCTGATGGCTTTCCATCCGCAGCCGAAGGAGTTCTACCCGAAGGCGGAGATCGACCTGATCGCTCCGCAGCTTCTGGAACTGAACGCTCTCGAAAGGATGATGCGACAGGACTCGATGACCAAGTGGCGCAAGTACGTCACATGGGCAGGGGTTCTGGGCAAGACCCAGATCGCTCAGATCTGCGACTCGTCCATCGAGAACGGTGTCATCGAGATCGACTACACGCGGGTGGAGGAGATCGTCGGGAACCCTCAGATCGCGCAGCAGATGGTGATGGAGCCGGGGAAGATCATCGCGCCCGTCGAGGATGTTTCGATGAAGCGGGATCTCCCCGTACGCAAGCAGATGATCGAGGCGGACATTTCGCACATCCTCGGGTACGGCCCTGCGGACAGGGGTGGGCTGCCGTCCACGCGGTCTGCCCGTGAAGCCATGATGATCAACGAGTCGAAGAATCAGCGGCTGACGAAGCGGCTGGACTGCATCAACGACTTCTACCGTGACCTGATCGCCAAGCACATCATGCTCATGCAGGCAACTCTGGACATCAAGCGGTACGCGAGGATCACCGACCGTGGGGTGGCTCTGAACGACTTCGTGGCGTACAGCAAGGGCGACATCGAAGGCCAGTTCAACTACGACGTGATCCCGGGCTCGAGCGGACCCAAGACGACGGAGTCTCGCAAGGCTGCGGAACTCCAGTTGTTCCAGACGCTGGCCCCGCTGCTGATGCAGTCGGGGCTGTCGATCAAGCCTGCGTTCGACCGGCTTGCCTACTATTACGACTGGGAAGATACGGACGAACTGTGGAAGAACGTGAAGGGCGAGACGAAGGCTATGGCGGCACTCCTCTTCGCCTTCTCGCAGGGGCAGGCCAAGCCGGAGCAACTTCTGGAGCAGGCCACGAAGGTGGTCATGGCTGGGCTCTCTCAGGGTGAACTCGGGGAGGTCCAGAAGGCCGTACAGGGGCAGGGGATACCCGGTCCCGGCGGTCAGCCAGCCCCGACGCCACAGGGGCTCAGGGGCGATCCTAATGCCCTCGGCACGGCAGCGGGGCGGATGTGAGCCTCGTCCTGTGCGCCTGTGGATGCGGAGAGCGGGTCCAGATGTTGAAAACGGGAAGGACTTGGAAGGGCGTGGAATGAGCCAGATCATGATGGACTTCGTATGCACGGGGTGCGGCTCTATCGGAGAAGAACTCGTTGAGCCGGGGACCAAAGTGCTGACCTGTTCCTGCGGACAGCCTGCGGTCCAGATCTGGATGAAGGCACCGGGGGTAGGGAACAAGATGAAGGGGAAGTTCCCCTACTTCGACAAGCAACTCGGGATGAGCATTGACTCTCCCAAGCAGCGGGAGCAGATCGCCAAGGCCAAGGGGCTGACGATCCTGTCCAACGAGGAGTTCAAGCGGTCGGAGAACAACCACCATTCCGAACCGGAGAACTACATCGACAGAGAGAAGTGGCGGGAGTCCGCCCAGAAGGCATGGCAAGACATTAAATCTCAGGCTGTGCCACTTGCACCGGCGACTTCGATGGACAAGGTTGACGCAACTCCAATCGGGACCAATACTTAGGAGGAGATAACATGGCGAACGAAGAACTCAACGCAACCGGGGGAGCGACGGGGGAGCCCAGCGGGGCAGCCGTTTCGCAGCCGGGAGAGGGCGATGAGGCACTTCTAGCGTCTCTGGAAGCGACTGCTCCGGCAACCCCGGCGGTCGATCCAGCAGAAGAGGCATTCCAGAAGCGGCTTGCGGAGATTGACCCAAGCAAACTGCCGGATTCGCTCCGCCAGAAGCTGGAAATGCCGTTCCTTCAGAACTACACGCGGAAGTATCAGGAACTCTCCCAGCAGCAGCAGCAGATCCTCCAGGCCGTGACGGGGAAACTCGCCTCGGCCGGGGTTGATTCGACACCTGACCAGAAGGCTCAACTCCTTGAGCGGATCAAGATGGGCGACTTCGACGTGCTGGATCAGTACGTCGAGCGTGCTATCGCCGCCAAGGTCGGCCCGATGGAGACACAGTCTGCTCTCCGTAACGCTATGGAGCAGGCCGAAAGGCTTCATCCATACGTCAAGGAGCGGCAGGCGGAACTCTCTCAGGTGATCGCCAACGATCCCGGTCTCAGGGAACTCGCTACGGTGAACAACTTCGCCTATGCACCGAAGGTTCTACAGGCTCTGGCTATCCAGATGGAGAATCAGGAGCTGAAGGCGAAGGTGGCGGGTTTCGACCAGTCCCTGCTACAGGGGCAGCGGCAGGCTGTTGACGCATACAAGAGGAAGGTTTCTGGACTTCCGGCATCCACAAGCATGGCGGGTTCCACCCCGACTGCTACGCCGGAAGCCGAATACAAGTCGCTCAAGGAAGCGGCTAAGGCTGCATGGTCGCAGTTGGGAGGGGCTCCGCCGGAACATTGGTAAGGAGTCCTGAATGCCTACGACCTCGGAAACCATCCAGTACGACACCTTTCTGACGCTCACGATCAAGAACTACTCCAAGGAGCTTCAGAAGAACTTCCTCAAGTACCGTCCCGGCGTCATGGTCCTGATGGACGACTACGGGAAGAAGGACACCCGTGGCGGTCGGGTGTGGCAGGGCATCGCTGAGTACGGCACCAACAGCAACGTGAAGTTCTTCAGCGGGGCTGACACGTTCGCCCAGGAGCCCTCTCAGACCGCCCAGCCGATCCAGTACAACTGGCGCTACCTCGGCGGCACGGTCTCGATGACCAGGACCGAGATGCTGGAGAACAGCGGGCCGGTTGCTCTTGCCGACATCGCTGAGACCCGCGTCAACCAGACGCTCCGCACGATGAACATGATCCTCGGCAACGAGATCTACTCGGACGGGACGAACTACGGCGGGCAGACGATCATCGGCCTCCAGACCGGCATCGCCACGAACGCCACGACCTCGCTCGGCGGGCTGGACCCGGCGTCCTTCCCCTTCTGGCGCAACTCCTACCGCACCTCCTGCGGCTCGTTCATCGCCAACGGCGTCAACGGCACGGCCAATGACTACGTCCTGTCGATGTTCAACTCCTGCACCGACGGTTCGTTCGACCGCCCGACGGCGATCATCTCGGATCAGGCGACGTGGGAGTACTACAACCACACCAACATCCAGGAAGTCCGCTACATCCGCGAAGGCGGCAAGGGCAACACGGCTGACCTCTCGTTCCAGGCTCTGGAGTATCAGGGCATGAAGTGGTACTGGGACCGTCAGTGCCCCTCCGGCACGATGTACTTCCTCAACAGCAACTACGTCCACTTCATGACTGATCCGCGCTTTACCTTCGAATGGACCGAACCGCTCAGTTACCCCAATCAGTTGGCCTACACCCGCATCGTCGGTCTCAGGCTGGCCCTCGTCTACAAGTCGAGGATGTTCCTCGGCGTAGCCAACGGCTGGAGCGCGTAACTAATTGGTCCTTGGTAAACCGGATCAGAGGAAATAGGAGACACCAACATGCCGTTCCGCATGGCACACATCAACTACCTCGCCACGTCCCCGCTTGAGCAGGGAGCCATCTGGCCGTGGTACTCCACGACCAACCTCAACCGCGCTACTCTCCCGCCGGAGACTCCTCTCGGCGCGTACTGGGAGCTTCAGGGCAACTTCCAGGTCGGCGGCGGGAACGCCTTCATGCTCGTCAAGAACGTCGGTGGCGCTATCGCCCTTGGCGACGTGGTCACTTGGACCGCTCCGGCTGCCTCCACGATCACGGCTGCTGGCTCGACGGTCAACACGCTCGTCTGGGCCGCTGGCGGTCTGACGGTCGGGGCTGAGGTCGGCAACCTCCTCTACCTCGCCAACACGGCTGGCAGCAACGGCTTCCTCATCCGGCGCATCATCGCCAACACGGCTACCACGCTCACCATCGCTCCGGCGGCTGGCGATCCGATGGTTGCTGCGACGGCTGCGGGCGTGCGGGTGAACACGGCTGACGCTCTCGACGCGGTCCCGACCAACGGCGACGTGGGCATCATCATCCGCCCCTTCAACGTCAAGAAGTGCACCTCGGTGCTCGTCCCCGTGGGCGTGGCTCTCGGGACGGTGACGGACGGCTACTACACCGTCATTCAGGTCGCTGGCATCGGGCTCGCCAAGGGCACCAACAACGGCGCCGCCCTCGCCGTCGGTATCCCTGCCATCGTGGACGCTGGCACGGCTGGCGTGCTCACGGGCACGGCTGCCGCTTCCATCAACACGAACGCCGGGAACTTCACGTCGCTCGCGGCTTACAACGCTGCGGGGCCGACCCTCCAGCCCTTCAACATGAACTGCTTCGCGCAGCTCTAGGTAGTCATTCGGGGGAGGGGGTCGCCCACACGGCCTCCTCCCCCTCTTTTTAGGAGAAACGATGTCCTCTTCCTACTCGGCGCCTGACGGGTTCATCCAGTCGGTCACGTTCGCCGTGGACCCCAAGCATCCCAAGACCTCCCCGCCTGCGTGGTCGGACCCGATCCGGTCCTTCGAAGGCACGGGGAAGGACATGGGAGACCTCTACAACTGGGTGACGATGCCTTCCGAGAAGAAGAAGGAGTTCGTCAAGAAGTTCAAGGAACTGCCGTCCGACCAGAACGAGGACTGCGAGATGCTGACGTGGAAGCGTTGGCGCACCCTGAACTTCATCATTCAGGAAGAGTCGAGGTCTGCTGCTCCGAACGTGGAAGTGGCGACCGCAGCGTTCAAGTACCTGTTCGGTCTCGACAAGAAGGGATAGGCGATGCGCCGCACCCTGCAAGCGATGATGGCGTCTGTCCAGCGAGCCTGTCAGGGAGCGAACGTGCCGCTGGGCGACATTCACAAGGCAATCGACACGTCCTACAAGGACGTTGAGTCGGGGTACGACTGGCCGTGGACGTACACCGAGACGAACATCATCATCGACCAGACCTACACTACGGGAACCATCTCCATCACCGACCACACGAACGTCGTGACGGGGATCGGGACGGCATGGGACATCACATGGACCGGGCGGCGTATCAGGGTAGGGTCATCGAACGTGGACTACGTCGTGACCTCCATCGTGAACCCGACCTCCATCCTGCTTTCGCAGGCGGTCAACATCGGGTCCAACGTCGTGTCTCAGCCGTACTACCTGTACCAGGACACGTTCTACATGCCTACGGACTTCGCTCCGGGGCAGGACATCTTCATCGGGCAGCCTGAGATGAGGGTCAGGGTCAAGCACATCCCGCGTGTGACGCTGGAGCAGCAGAGCCTTGTCCTCAAGCAGCTCCAGACGAACCTGACTTCCTACTACGCCGACGGGCCATATGACGAGACGAACGGGCTGTACTCGATCCGGTTCATGCCTACGATCTCTGGACCGGGGCAGTACCGGCTGACGTACCGCAAGATCCCGACCGACCTGACGGCTCTGATCCAGACGACGCACATCCCGCCGGGATACGACGAAGTGCTGGAACTGCTGGCTGAAGCGAGGGTCAAGACGACGTACAACATTCCGGGAGCGGAGCAGGCGCAGGCGAAAGCGGCGTCGAAACTGCGGATGCTGCGCAAGCAGATCGCTACGGCCAACGTGGACACGCAGTCCATCCTGTCGGGAACCATCGGAGACTCGGCCTTCTCGCAGGGCGGTCTCAGCGTTTTCCCTTGGAGCTAGCAGATGGGACTCAAGACTGTGACCCAGATGATCACGGAACTCCAGACGCGGGTTCCGATTGGCCTGGCGCAGACGTTCTGCGAGAACAGGCTGAACGACGCCTACAACTGGACGTGCCAGCGGGCAGCGATGAACTGGCTGCTGTCGTCTGCGGCGGTGGTGGTGACCTCGGCGGGGACGTTCCCTCTGCCAGGTACGGCGGACATCGGGAAACCCATGTACCTCTCTGGAACGTCTACGGTGGGTGGGCTGATGGAGATTCCCTACAAGCCGTATGACGTGGCGCTGAAGAACCAGCATTACGGCATGACGATCACGCGGGGGATGTATTCAGTATGGACGTTCAACGGGACGACAGGGTATGTGTTCCCGGTGGAAGCGTGGCCGACTGTTACGCACACGTTGACGCTGGTATTCCATGCAACTCCTGGTGTGGCAGTCGTTGGGGCAACTCCGTTCCCGTCACCCGCTGCGTTCGACTCGATGTTCGTAGACCTTGCGGAGTCGGAGACGAAGAGGATCTACAACATCGCAGGGTGGGACATCATCCAGAAGCGCGGGCAGGACTCGGTGCTGGCGCTGGTGGATCAGTACCGGAGCACGAAGAACGCGATAGCAGGGATGGCGGATCAGGCCAAGCAGACCCAGGAAACCCAGCTTCAGAAGGGCGAGTAGATGTTCGACCGGGCGAAGGTGGTCAGGATCACCCCTGACAGTCCGGGCAAGGGCGGGTACAAGTCCGCGTACCACACGCATCCGGCAGGGGCACACCTCGACACGCGGACGGCTGACGGGGTGTTCCCGTGGTTCGGTCGGTGGCGCAAGGAATACAGAGGGGCGGCGTATCTCGGGATCACGTCGGACATCACGACGGCGTGTACCCAGAGTATGGCTCTCCATGCGTTCTCCAAGTTCTCGACTACGGACCCGACGATCCCTGCCACGACGCACCTGCTGCATCAGGTGAAGCAAGTGGCTGGGTACAACATCTACGCGCTCGGCGGGCCGGTCCCTGCGACGGTCTACCCGATCAGGGCTACGGCAGTCCCGGCGTCATTCATGAACATCAACAACAGGTGTTTCATGGTGGATGGTGGAGGCGAAGGGCAGATCTGGACCGGGACCGAGACCTACGCCATCGGGGTCCAGCAGCCGGTCAACGCACCGGGGTATGTCCTCGACAAGTCGGTCGTAACCTCTGTGACTCCGGTGACTATCGCGGCTGGCGGCGCGTACCTCAATATCCCAAGTACAAGCACACCCGCGTTATCGTATGTGAAGGCGGGGACAGAACTGGTCATTAACGGGCTGGGCGGGTACAGGGCTACTTCAGACGGTGAACTCAAGGCGACGTGGCCGAATCCCGGTGGTCTGACGGGTGGTGGAGGTGCGACCACCTACACGATCAACGGGCTGTGGCCGGCGGACGACAGGCATGTCGGGCTGCTTATCCGGTGTGGGGCAGCGACGGCGAGCATCGTCGCGTACACGCTGGACATGACAGCAGAGACCACGACGGCTACGGTATCTGCGACGCTATCCGTCGGTGCGCTGGCGGGGGTGGTCTATACCGTAGAAGGGCAGCAGGTAGCGATGACCCCGTCATGGGCAGGGCTCTATACGACGGTGGCTAATGTCGCGTACCTGTCCGGGGAACTCAACTGGACAGGGCAGGGGCCGAAGTATGCCTATGCCTACTATGACTCCGAGACGGGGCACGTCTCCAACATCTCTCCGATACAGGCGGTGACTGAGCAGGACGAGAAGGGTGTCAGGATGACGCTCTCGGCGTTCTCGTTCCTGGCAGCCGGGAATCGGTTCGACAAGATCATCTTCTTCCGCACGCTGCTCAATGGCGGGAGCGTGATGTTCCTCGTCGGGGATCCGAACGATGTCGCTGGCGCGGGGAAGTCATGGATTAAGAGTGACGGGACGACGGTAGATCCGTATTCAACCCCGCCGGGGCTCGATGAGCAATGGACCGACAAGTACCCGGACTCGACGCTGACCCTGACTCTCAGAGGCCCGCAGTTCACGAACTACAAGCCCTTGGCTGCTGACGGCAAGACGGCCGGGAAGCCTGTCCACGGCGCCTACTGGGACGGCAGGGTGTGGCTCTCGCTGGTGGATCAGCCGGGAACGGTCCTCTACTCTGGCGATGCGGTACAGATCCCGTTCGGGGTTGCGGCAGAGTCGTATCCCCAGACCAACCGGCTTCAGATCCCGGCGCAGGACGGTCGCATCTGCGGGATGAAACTCATCGGTAACCTGCTGGTCATCACGACGGAACGGTTCGCCTACTACATCGCAGGGAACACCGAGACGAACTACCGTCTGCTGCGGTTCGCCACTTCGATGAACGGAGTGGGGACGTACCAGATGGCGGAGCTGCCGGGGGAGTCTGAGGCAGAGCAGTCCGGTGTGGTCTACATCGGGCGGGACAAGAAGGTGTACGTCTACACGCCGGGAGGCGGGAACACCTACATCTCCGGCGGGATACAGGATGCGCTCTCGGCGGCTATCGTAGGGAGGACCGAGTACCTGACGTGTCGGGTCCATGTGGCCTCGATGGAGGGGCGCAAGATCATCGTCGTCAGGGTTCCGGGGAAACTCTTCCACTACGACACGGTGCAGAAGGCGTGGTTCGGGTCCAACGTAGAGTTCTTCTATGCGCCGGAAGCCCCCGAAACATTCTGTTCCATCTATGCGACTCCGTACCCTGTCATCGAGGCGGTGGGAAAGACCAGTTCCTGCGTCGGGTGGCTGAACCCTGGGATGCTATCCACGGCGGTGGGCAAGGTCACTACCTTCCCGATGGACTTCGACGGGAACAAGCACCTCAAACAGATTAACTTTGTCAGGCTCTACGTCAGCAGGTACACCCTCTTCTCCCCGTGGACGGTGAACGTAACGGTCAACGACGGCTCTATAGCCCTCCTGACGCCTCTCCCCTACACCGACGCTGCCCTTGACCTCTACAAGCCCTCTGACGGGGCCACGGTGCCCTCTGACGGGGCTGGGGCGACTCAGGTGGTGGCTTTCCCGTCAGGGCAGCCAAGGACCACCACGGGGCCTCTGGCGCAGATCTCCGGCCCTCTCCAGGGATACAGGTTCCAGCTAGAGGTCAACTTCCCCGGCGACTCGGCGGCAGCCGACCTGTACGCGATAGATGTCTGCTACTCGGAGATCGGAACACCTGGGCTGGTGAGTCTCTAATATGCCTAACCCCGATCCTCGGATACCGGCTGATCCGGCTGATCGGATCACTACCGACTCTCGCCCTCCTGACCCTCCGAAGAACTTCTCGGTCAAGAGGGTGCCTGACGGACAGCACTTCTTTATCAAGATCGAGGACTGGGATCTGGCCTCGACGCGGGCAAGGAACAAGTCCTACCGCGTCTACTTCGCTCCCATCAACCTAATCCCGTCGCCTATCCTCATCAACGGGCTGATCTCGGGGGCCAACGGAGAACTCTGGTCTCAGCGGGCATTCGCTGGAGCGAGCCTCGTCTGCTCATCGGATGCCCCGTCCAAAGGAACGGAACTCGGGCTGTACGACACGCAGTTCTACGGCAAGCAGGGCTGGTTCTTCTGCGTCGGAGTGAATCTCACCGGGCAGGAGTCACTCCCCACGCCTCCGGTGGCCTCCCCATCCAACCCCGCCCAGTACGGAGGGGACGGGATAGACCAGGGCGACTCCAGCAGCAACGAGATACCTCCCGATGTGGCGAACCCTCGGATCATCCTGACGAAGGTCATGGTGACGAACGCCGGTCCTGCCCTCCAGATGGACGTGTTCGCTGACCTACCTAGCCCGCTCGGTTCCTGTGTCGGATACCAGCTTTACATCGAGAACTACCGCAACTCGGGGCAGTTCTTCGAATGGTCAACGGTCAACCGTGGCGACTCCATCGGAGGGACCATCGGCGGGACGTTCGTGATACAGCCCGACGTACCAGACGGCTATGCAATCGGGAATGTCTCCATCAGCACGGGGGCTCCTGCTGCCGTGACGTGCGTCAACGGGGCGATGTTCGATTTCGGGTGGAGCAACGAACGACGGATCGCGGTCTATGCGAGTGATCGCAGGCTCTACGACTGCGCCATAGCAGCAGGTTCGGTGAACCAGTTGGGGTTGACGGTAACCCCGGCGCAGACGTGGTCGACAACCCCTCTCGCTGACTACATGGTGTACCCGGACACGCTGGACGCCAACACGGTCAGGCCACACATGGTCAGGGTCTACTTCGTATCCATCTCGGCTACGGGGAAGCGGCGGCTCGACTGGCAGAACTCGCCGTTCTTCGAACTGCCCTTCGGGATGACTGCGGGGTGGGCAGACCCACTGTACCCGATCAACCTGACCGCTACGACGACCGGGGCTACGGTCACGCTGACGTGGCAAAGCACGATCCTTGGCCGGATGGACAGCACGATCTCTCACTTCAACGTATACCGCTCTAATGCCGGGAAATACTCAACGACCGGAGTAGTCAACCGCAACCCCATCCGTCCTAACTCGCCGTACGCCGCCGTCAAATCAGATGCGACCCTGAAGGTGGGCGGGCAATACTCATTCGTCGACCGTGCGTTCGACATTGACCCTTCATCTGCGACATACGACTTCGACCCCACGAACCCTGGGCGGTATCGCTACTGGGTGACATCAGTCAACTTCGACGGGCGGGAGAACAACTTCGCTTTCGCTGGTAAGGGGACGGTGACCGGCGGGACAACCCTGACGAGGATCTTTGGGGACTACATCGGGGTCAACGCAGAAGGCGACACTATCCTGCTGAATCCGGTCGGATCAGCGATCTCCCGGACGGTTACGGCGTATGTCTCTCTCGGAGTCGTCACGCTCTCCGCTGCCGTGGCGAACGGAGACTACGAGTACAGGGTCGGCGCGGTCGCAGATGTGATCCTGCTCGGGAACACGCAGTTCGATGACTCTGGGCCGTATACGGACTCGTTGCTGAACCGGCTGTTCAACACGCAGTTCGACCTCTGGTATGACGACTCTGTTGCGCTGCCGGGGCGGACTCCGCTGTCGGAACAGGTGAACGGGACTCCTGGGTACGGCCCTATGAACGCTACGACAGACACCCAGTTCACCTACAAGTATTACTTTTCGGACGGATCCTTGGACGACGCGGGGCTGGGAGGCGGTACGTCGGACTTCATCCACGCCGGTACTCGCTACCCTGCGTTGACGCAAGGGAAGCAATTGACGACGGCTCTCCCCGCAGGGCTTAACCTAGGGCCGAACAGGACGGATGACCCGTGGTCTGTCTGGGAGTACGAGGCGTCAACCGCTGATTTACCGTTCTGGGAGGACCAGAATCTACCGGAATGGACCGGGGCAGTCGGGCTGTACCTTGCGGCGGGAGCGACCACATCCGACTTCTGCACGGTCGCTCAGTTAGTCAGGTTCGACCGCTTCGAGAACGGGCTCCAGTTTTCGCTGGCATTCGACTACGCGACGGACTCGACAACTGCGCTGGAGTCCGGGGTGATAAAGCTGCAAGTCGTCAGGTACGACCGCACGCCTCGGTACAACTCCAACGGGCCGATCTCATACGACAGGGGAATCGAGCGCGACATCTCCCAAGCGGACTTCTCCTGCACCATCATCGATCCTATGCAGGACGGGCTCCCTGACTGGGGACGCGAGATGCGGATGACCGGGCGGCTCAGGACCGGCCCGTACTTCGAATCGGTTTTTGGGGTAGGACCATTCGCCGGGGCTACCAACGGCAGCAACCTCGTCACCACAACAGAGGCTCGGCTCAACTGGATCGGGTGCGAGGCTACGCTGGACGATGGGGCCGGGACTGTCGTAACTGGGCGTATCGCCACGGTCATCTCTGGGACGTCGTTCCGGCTGACCGACCTGACAGACCATACCGATGGCACGGTGAAGAACTGGACGGGGGCCACAGGAAACGTACTGCTGACGGTCACCGTCGAGTTCACCGACTACGAGATCAAGATAGGGCTTGAAGGGCCAGCGAAGTCCAGCGGTGTAGCCAAGACGGTCTACATCCGCAAGATCATGATGAACGGCGGGAGGCTCGGCACGGCATGGACCCAGACGATGCTCCCTGACATCGCAGTAGGTGGGCGTAAGCAGGGCAAGTACGCCTCGATAGCACGGGATCGCGGGGGCTCTGGATGTACCCCGGCCGGGACGCTGGTGGACATGGCTGACGGTGAAGGCAAGCCCATCGAGACGGTCAGGGAAGGCGACATCGTCCTCGGCATCGGTCCTCATGGGATCACCCCGTGCCGGGTGGAGCAGAGGCAGGAGCATCGCTGTGGTCTCTTCGTGTCGTTCACGACAGACCACGGGCAGGTACTGCGGTGTACGGACACTCACCGTGTCGGCGTCTGGCGCAAGACGCGGCGTGTCTGGAAGGACGCCAAGGATCTGAAGATCGGGGACATCGTCTACGTCAACGTGATCGGGACAGTCTGCCGGGAAAAGATCGTGTCGATCTCCAGCCACAAGGAGGATCCGATCTCCGTCTACACGCTGACCGTGGACAAGACGCACAACTACTTCGTGGGCGGGATCCTCTGCCACAACAAGCCGAAGGAGAACTTTGGTTGAGCCGACTCAAGAATGTGAACGTCTCGGGACCAGGCCGGAGCGGCCAGATCTCTGTGTCAGGGGCCGTAGAGCATGAAGGAGTAGTCCTGCCGTTCGAATGGCGGGTGCATGAGGACGAGGACGCTGCCCAGCACATCGAACACGTCCAGTCTATGAAGTCACAGGCGGAGCGGTTCGTCTCCAAGTGCGGTGAGTGCCGCAAGCATTGGGATGCCGTGTACCCGACCGCGTCCGGGAGCATCGTGTTCACCTCGGTCGGGCTAGCGTACGAGGGACCGGAGCATTGGCATATGAGAGCCTTCTGGGAGGAGCGCCGGGATGGATCCATCCGATGCCGGAGGCGTGAGGTCACGGTCGGTGATCCTGCTGCGGCGGATCCCGATGCGCTGGTCGCGGCTATCGTCGCGGAGTACCCGGCTGCTGCCGAAGGCGCTAAGAAGGCAGCCAAGGGTAAGGGAGAAGTAGCCGAGAAGTCAGGGCACGACAGGCACAGGGAGGCGCTCCTTGCCCTCCTTACTTAAACTGAAGAGGCGGTTCCAGGGGCAGGAACTTCTCAACGAGTCCCACAAGGGCTCGGATCTTCGGAGCATGGCTGCATTCCAGGCGCGGCTGCTCGGTAGCCAGTTCTCCGAGTGCAAGTTCGGCCTTGCGGATCTCAGGAATACGGTCATCAACGGATGCCTCTTCTCCGAGTGTTCCATGCAGATGGTGAACTTCTCGGTGGCGACTGTCAGGGGATGCCGGTTCGTGAAGTGTGATCTGGAGCAGGCGTTCTTTACGGGGGCCATTCTCGAGGATTGCTCATTCGATGAGTGCCGGATGGCGTACTCGACGTTCGCAGGAGCGACGCTCAGGGAGAACGTACGGTTCCACGGTTGCAACTTGCATGGCGCAGACCTCGACTTCATCGAGGCAGCACATCCCAACTTTCTGGGATCGAACCTGTGGGGAGTGAAGCAGCCGCTCGGTTGCGCCTTCTGGAACGGGAAGTTCGACTCGGACCATGTGAAATACTTCGCGGCCATGCTTGCGAGGATGTCCGACGACAGGTTCACCAAGTCCCGGTTAATAGACATAGCGGGCGACAAGTTCATGGTGGTTGAGAGACTGATGGGAGGGCAGGATGAGTAGTGAGTCCCCACGGGAAGCGGCGGCTGCGGCAGCGTCCCGCAACCAGACCGACCTATCTGCCCAACTGGCGAGTCTCGCCTACCCGCAGATGCAGTCGATCCTCGGAGCGATCACCTCGCAGTTGGGGAACGGAGGGATGCCGACTGGCATAGCGGACGTGTTCGCCAAGGCGAGGAACGAAGCGAACCAGTCCTACGACACTTCGATCAAGTCCAACGAAGGGCTGATCAGGCAGCAGGCTCTCCAGTCGGGGGGCGTCTACTCGACGGGACAGGTCAACGATACGCAGGGGAGGATGGCTCTCCAGATGAATCAGGCTCGGGATACTGCGATGCAGAACCTGAAGTTCCAGGAGTCGCAGGCTGGGATGACCCAGTACAACCAGTTGATGAACATGCTGGGCGGCGGAGCGAATGCTGCGATGAACATGGGCAACCAGTTCACCGGCCTCCAGATGGGTTCCCTCAGCGGGATGAACAACACGTCGCAACTCGGCGGGGCTATGGGCGGCGCGGCTACCGGGGCTGCCCTCGGGACGCAGATCTCGCCGGGATGGGGTACGCTGATCGGTGGTGTCGCTGGTGGCATTGGCGGCTACCTTGGCTCGGGAGGGTGATGAGATGAGCAGTCCACAGAGCGGATCAGCGGCCAATGCAGCGCGGATGAACGAGAGCATGGCGAAGGCGGGATACGACATCGGTATCCCTGCGACGCAGCAGAGGAACGCCTTGCTCACCAAGGGACTTGCCGAAGGCGGGATGCCCGACTACATGAAGGCTGCCTTCGACGTGCAGCGAACCGGCCTCCAGGAGGGCGGCGCTAACGTCGCCCAGCAGCAGAGAGCCCAGATGCTGACAGCTGCGGAACCGGCTATCGCAGGAGGGAACCAGCAACAGGCTCTGTCGGCGGGGGCTCTCGGGTCCAAGCTCGCAGATGCTCTCTACGGGAGTCGTGTGCAGCAGGGTCTTGGCGGGATAGACCAGATGAACAAGTTGATGACGATGGGGCTGGGTGGTTCGGCAGCGACCGGAAGTCAGGCTATCGGTGCAGCGGGGAATGACCTGAGAGCCATCGGGATGATGCAGAACTACAACCCGACGTATGCGGCAGTCCTCGGCGGGGCTAACCTCGTCGGGGCAGGGTACGGTGCCTATAAACAGGCGGGCGCAGCAGGCGGCGGCGGTGGGGCAGGAATGCCGACAAGTGACGACTGGTACTCCTACATGTCCGGGCAGGGGGCTGGCGGGATGCCTACCAGCACAGACTGGTCTACGCTGCTGAGGGGGAAGTAATGAGCGACTTCGACACCATCAAGCAGATGGGAACGTTCGACGCCCCGTATACCGGAGTGTTCGACCCTGCCCAGATCGGGACGATGACGGGCGCTCAGGCACCGGACCTGTCAGGGATGGCTGCGCTTCAGGGTGGGATGCAGGATCAGCAGATCGCTCCTCCTCAGCCGACGACGTACATCGACCCGAAGGACGGGCGTCCCAAGGTGACGCTGACTGGGATTGACCAGTCGGATATGCAGACGGTTTCTCAGGCTCTAGAGTTCTACAAGAAGTCGCTGGGATCATTTGACAACCGGATCGGTGAGTTGCAGCAGCGAGAGAGTCAGGTCAAGGGAAACCCCATCATGAATGTCCTGACGCAGTTGGCTGGTCAGATGGCGCAGGCGAAGGACATGCCGGGGTGGGTGCAGGGTGCGGGGAGGGCTAGCCTTGCTCTCAACCCTACGGCAGATGCTCTGGCGCATGAGCGTCTAGGGCTCCAGAAGGAGCAGGCGGGGATCGCTGGGATGCTAGCTGCGGCGCAGGACAGGCAGCAGCAGATGAAGCTGCACGCAGAGGACACCAAGGCTACCCGCGAAACGACTGCGGAGGCGAGGGCGCTCCGGCTGGCGCAGTTCGGGCACACGCTGGAGAAGGACAAGTTGGCTGACCTTGACCGCTTCGAAAAGAAGTGGGAGGACCGCGCCAAGAACGGGTTCACCATCAGCCCTGAGCAGTACGCCAAGGAAGCCAAGGAACATGGGCTTACTGACCAGCAGATCAAGGACGGGGTAGAGACGATCAATGAACTGAACGCAGTCGGGGCAGAAGTCAGGCGAAAGGCTCAAGAGGACAAGCTCGACGCCAAGAGAACGAGCCAACTGCTTCAGGAAGCCATCGCCGGAAGGCTCATGGAGAAGAAGGAGGCGCTCCTTGGCGAGCGCCAGACCAAGATGGCGAACCTCCGCGCCGACCTTAGCGAACGGGTCAGGAAGGAACTCGCTGACTACAACGAGGGACTCAGGGCATCTCGCTTCGCCAAGGTTCTCCCCCCTGCGAAACTCACCGAACTTGAGGACATCCGCAAGACGGAACTCTACTTCAGGGAACTGGAGACACTAGCCACGAACCCGGCGTTCTCCAAGTACATGGGTCCGCTCAACCCGGCCCGTATCTCTGAGTGGGGTGGGCTGAAGTACTTCCGCCCTGAAGAGCAGCAGGAGCTCATCTCGCTCATGGCGCATGAGTACCCCCGAATGGTCGAACTCGCCAAGGCCGGGGTCAGGGGCTACTCTCCCGGCGAGCAGAAGATCATCAAGAGCCTCGGAGGCGACACGTCGTACTCCCCAGAGCAGTTGCTCACCATCATCAGGATCGCACGGCGGACAGGTGAGGAGCGCAGGCAGGCGGTCGTGGAGGCGCACCCGCAGTCGCGGCTTGACCTCATCCCAGAACTCCTCGGCGGGAAGGAGTCCCCGGCGTATAAGAAGTACATCAAGTTGCACGGGGCGGGACCGATCCCTGCGTCTGCCACGCCTCCCAACGACCCAGAGTTCAAGCAGATGCTCGACACCGGGCGTCCTGTGCGTGACTCTTCTGGCAACGTCTGGAAACTGATCGACGGGAAGCCGGTGAGGCAGTAGCCATGCCTAAGTACGAGTTCGCTGACGAGCCTGTTCCCGCAGCCAAGGGGAAGTACCAGTTCGTGGACGAGACTGGGGCAACTCCGGCTATGGCGGTCCCGCCTCTCGATCCGTTGACCGGCAGGACTCAGATGCCGGGGGCGACCATGTCCGATGCCGAGAGCCGCAAGGCGGGGCTGATGGCTGGACTGGCGGCAGTGTCCGTAGCGGCTGTCCCGCTTGGAGCAGCCATCGGGGGGAGCGCCCTTGCCATCGAAGGGCTGCCCGCCTTGGCTGCGTTCGCTCGGATGGGACCGGCGGCGACGGCGCTCATGCAGGGGCTGGCCCGTGTCCCTGGTGCAGCAGCCGGGGCAACGGCGGGATCACTTGCCTCCATTGTGCTTGGGATGCTGGCTAGGGACAAGGACGCACCGAAAACTATGGGAGAGGTCGCTGGCAGAGTTGGCAAGGATGTGGCGATCACGGTCCCGATGGAGTTCGCCGGTCCTTTTGGAACGGCTGCGGTGCTAGGACTCAGGAAGGGCGCGATCTCCATGCTTGAGAAGTCGTCTGCCGGTAAGGCTCTCGCTGCACTTGGCGAGAAGGCGACGGCACAGGAGGCGGAACTCGGTGCGCTTCGCGTGAAACTGGCGTCCGACACAGCAAAGGCAGCCGAAGTGGAGTTTCACAACGCCGTAGCGGAGAAGGCGGTGGCCGGTATCGGACCTCTCAAGGCAAGGCCGGTTGGTCCGGTGGAGGCTCGGAGGGTTGCGGCTGCTACCAACACGGCGTTTGAGGAGGCGAACCGCGCAGCCTACGATGCCGTGAAGTCGGTCGGTGGAGAGGTCAACGTGACCGGCCCGGTGTCGGAGTTTGTCCGCACAATCAAGGGCACAGAGCGTGGCGGTAGCCTGATCTCGAAACTGAACCAGCCGACGGAAGGTGTCATGGGGCTGGTCAAGTCAGGGGAAGTAGGGCTGGAGGAAACCCTCCGTCTCGCCAAGGGCGACATCGCCAGTTTCGTGGTCAAGCGCCCAGCCGAACTGGCTAGGCAGCCGTTGTCGGCGGTGGTGGATGCACGCAGCACTCTTAGCCAGATGGCTCACGACTCGGCGCGGTTCACTCCCGACGAGCGGGATGCCCTGACCGCTCTCAAGAACGGGCTGGATCAGGTCATCAGCAGCCGTATGGCACAGGCTGGCCCGGAGGCTGCGGGGCTATGGCGAACCACCCTCAACGGGACTGCCGCCAGGGCGCGGATCATGGAAACGACCATGTACGACGTTCTGAAGAAGGAGGGGCCGGAGTCTCTCGGCAACTTCCTCCTCCCGAACGATCCGGCGTCGGCAGCGCAGTTGCGGCTCATGCTGGTCAAGACAGGGAAAACCGACCTCATCCCGCAGATCAACAGGTCATTCCTCGACGGCATGACGAAGAACGCCAAGGGCGAGGTGGATCTTGGCGGGCTGGCGGCTCGTCTGGATGACTACGGCCCTACGGTCTCAGCGTGGTTCAAGGGGCAACCTGAGAGGACGACTCTGGATAACCTCCGCAGGATCTCGCAGAGGGTTAACTCTCTGGAGAGCAGCACGGGCGTAAAGTCCAAGTTCGCCCTTGACGAGACCAAGGATGCCATCGCAAAGGGCGAAGCGAAACTGGCTCAGATCATGGCTGGGAAGGAAGCCGAAGGGGCTGACGTGGTTGCCGGGGTTGCGTCCCATGCTCTCCTCGGGAAACTCGGAGGGATGGTCAGCGGGGCAGGGCGAGAGACGACGGCTTGGGCGCTGAACGTCGCCAAGAGTCCGAAGAACACGGCGGACTTTCTGGAGGCGGTCAGGCTGTTTGAGGCTGGCGATACCAGGACCGCGACCAAACTCCTCTACGGAGCGATGGGGCTATATCACGTCGAAAAGGGGTCTCGGTTCATCAAGTCGCATTAGTCCCGATCCCGCTCCAAGGCTGAAAGGAACGCCTTGTAGAGCGGGTCTCGTCTAAACCACGGGTGAATGACTCCGATGACGGACGATGATGCGTCATCCGATCTCATAGAGTCATCCTGAAATAAAACCCCCCCGTGTGACCGGGGGGGAGTTGCGTACCGGCGTCGTCTGCGATACGCTGGCGAGTGATGAAACCTGCCGGGGCCAGTCTAGCACAGCTAGTATCCCCGGCAAGCCGCCTTTCATCTGCATGGCTTCGTAATGCGGGTACGGGTGGTCGCGCATCGGTGGGTACTGTCAGGAACCCTTTAGATTTAAGAGCAGTCCGAGCAACGAGTGTCAACGCTAGAGTGCCCCTCGCTAGCACGACCACACCCCCCTCTCGACTCGGCCGTACTGACGGCGCGACCGCGCTAACCGTAACCTCTTAGATCCCGACATCCAGGCTGACCCGGCCCGTCGGGGCGCCCATACCCCCCTGTCAGGGGTAAAGGGGGGGATACTATCCCTTTGCATTCAAGAGCCTTACGGCGTCATCCACAGACTCGACGGTGACAGCCGGTCTACCCCTCCAGACCTCTCGGAAGGAGACCTGGGCAGGGGTGAGTTTCCGCGCTGACTTCACCTTCTCACCGTCCTTCACCTCTACGAGGTAGGTCTCCCCTCTGAATCCGACAAGGAGGTCAGGACACCCGCGTCCCATCCGAGAGGCGTCGAACACAGAGGCTCCCATCTGGCGCAGGGCAGCCACGATCTGACCATGATTCGCGTCTACCCTCGCCCTGAGCCTCACTCCTTCGTCTCCACGACGACTCTGGCGAAGGACTTCAGGGACGACTCGATCTCCCTGATGATCCCTGCGATGACACTCGGAATGTCAGGGTTCGGCTCTCCGGCCTCGCCCTGCACCAGCCGGTAGAGCTTCCTGAACTCAGGGGTAAAGGCAGCCCTCTGGACGGTCTGGTGAATGATTCGCTCGGTGTTCTCGTTCACGTTCTACTCAAGTCCTTTCGTCTCGTCTCCGGGGCCGAACATATTGTCGAAGTCAGAGGTCGGAGCGACTCTGCCACGGTTGCGCTTGCGGAGTTCCTTCATCGCTTCGGAGTAGACGTAGAAGCAGTCGGGAAGGTGTTCAAGATCCCTGGAGGCTTCAAGGGACCACTTGCCGGATGAGTCCCGCATGATCTTCCAACTCACTTCAGCACTCCCCGCACCCGCTCCTCGTCCGCGATGGTCAGCACGCCCAGCGACAGGACGTGAGCGAGTGCGGCACGGAACCGGCCCACCTCTGCCTCTGCCTTTGCGATGGCTCGGTGGCACTGCCCGCAGCACATCCCGGGATGGCCCTCGGCGTACTCCAGTACCGCGTCGAGCCGGGCCTTCATGATGTCGCGCTCCGTTACCACCCGCGCCATCTCGGGTACAAGGCAGTCCTCGTCGTGCGAGCCGGTGCGACCGCAGCAGCGGCAGCCGGAGGGGGGCCGGGTCATGGCGTCACCTCCAGCGCCTGCGCCACGACGCAGCCGTCCTCATGCTCGGTGATCCCGTCGCACCAGCGGCAGCGAGAGCCGGGAGCCCAGCCAGCGGCGACGGCGCGGATCAGATCCCCGTAGAGGGCGAGGCGGGCG
>SESH01022005.1_pt1 | contig 27570 bp, 24 predicted proteins | sample 3171561 | NCBI WGS metagenome assembly SESH01 (sample SAMN10866947, study PRJNA518727) | freshwater metagenome | biome: subpolar coniferous forest; feature: holomictic lake; material: water; isolation source: holomictic Lake 442 2011 16.5 m and 2014 13 m | place: Canada: near Kenora, Ontario
TAGGGCGAGGAGGATGTCAACTATGAATCTGCAAATGGACTGCTAAGATAGTGATTTACAAAAAATTTTCGTCCCCAAAACAGCCATACTCTTATGGTTTCAAGGGGTTTTCGGAGTACTTCGGCAATCTGTCGCTCGGAAAGTTCCGAAATGTCACTCAAGAGAACTGAGAACTTGATATCTGCAGCCCATTGTTTCAGGGAATCCGTTATCCTACTATTTTCCTGACAATTTTTTTCAGTGAACCAGAGCTCTTCTTCTTGACCAAATTGCTCAACATAGCAATCCCTGAACATTCGCAACAGAGTATTCTCCTCAAAGTCAGGAGAAGCATAGAGGTAAGTTTTCTTGACAAGCTCTTGAGATAAACCCTCATTACCGGTCATCCAACAGGCCAGACTATAAAGGTCATCAAGAAGATCATCTGCTGTTTTTTTTACGTTATTCATGTGTCACCCCTTATATTGGATTATTTTTATCCTATTTTAAGGTATAAAATAAATGAGGATTATCCAGATTTTTTCAATGAAATTGTTATAAAAAGATGTTTTTTAAGAAATCGAATAGCAGATTCTGGATCTTCGTATTATTACGATAAAATTATAAGATAATTGCTTCATGAGAAAAGATATTGGCACTCTTCTTAATCCGGCTTTAAGAAATATTGCAACCTACAGTGTCGAGGGGGGACAGCAGGCTGAGATAAAACTAAACCAGAATGAGAGTCCCTTTGATGTGCCGATGTGGCTGAAGGAGGAGATCGTTGGTGAGTTTATCAAGGAGCCCTGGAACCGCTATCCTGATATTTTGCCTTACAGGGGAATGCAGGCTTTTGCGAAATTTCTTGGGATTTCGTCTGATTCGGTGATGATGAGCAACGGCTCCAATGAGATGCTCTATACGATTTTTCTCGCATCTCTGGGCCCGGGCAGAAAAGTGCTGATTCCTGATCCCTCCTTTTCTCTCTATGAAAAAATAGCGCTGTTGTTGCAATCACAGATTGTTGCTGTACCGATGCTTCCCAGCCTTGATTTTGATACGGAGGCAATTATTCGCACGGCGCGTGATGAGGCTGTTGATTTTATTGTTATCTCAACACCGAATAATCCCACCTCAAAATCTCTCACGTTTGAGGACGTTCGCCTGATTGCTGAATCTTCTGATGCTCTTCTCCTGGTTGACGAAGCTTATATTGAGTTTTCAAGGCAGCGCTCGATTCTTGAGCTTATTGATGAACTCCCAAATCTGATTGTTCTTCGCACGATGTCGAAAGCGCTTGCGCTAGCGGGGATCCGGATTGGTTTTGCCATAGCCAATCCTATGCTCATGCGTGAGCTTGCAAAGCCGAAAATACCATTTGCCTCCAGCAGACTTGCGGAGATAACGATCACAAAAGTTTTGGCCAACTACTCTCTTGTCGAAGATGCAGTATCGTATATACTTCATGAACGGGAAAAGCTTTATACAGCCCTTGGCTCCAATAAAAGCTTGACGCTTTTTGAGAGTGACACCAATTTTTTGATTATCAGAGTCGAGAATGCTGATTCGATGTTTCAGAGTCTTCGCAGTGCTGGTATTTTGGTCAGAAATGTCTCCGGGTATCATCTCATGGAGAATTGTCTGAGATTCAATGTCGGTTTGGCTGAAGAAAACAGGCGACTCATTGAACAGCTCACTACGCTGTAATATGAAGGAGTTCAGAGCGTTGCATGGATCCGAAATGAATCGGCTGACCGCAGAGCAGTATCTCTCTGCCCCCAAGCACCCTGTTATTTTGCTGTTGCATAATATTCGCAGTATGTGGAATGTTGGTTCCATGTTTCGAACAGCAGATGCCGCAGGGATTGAGAAGATGATTCTGTGTGGCTATACGGCAACTCCTCCAAGAAAAGAGATTACTAAAACAGCACTGGGTGCCCAGGATACGGTGCCATGGGAATATTACGCCGATCCTGTTGATGCGATAGCTATCCTCAAAAAGTGTGGTGTAAAAATATATGCGATGGAGATTACCACTGGAAGTGTACCATACACAGCGGTAAAGCCAGCAGATTTCCCTCTCTGCCTTGTTGTGGGTAATGAAGTTGACGGGATTGAGGCGAGGGTGCTTGATTGCTGTGACGATGTTCTTGAAATACCTCAGTATGGCATCAAACACTCGCTTAATGTCGCTGTTGCTGCTGGTGTAGCCTTGTTTGAAATGGTGCGTATCAGTCGTGGAAATGGGTAATTTTTTGGTTTTTCATTTAGTTTTGCTTACTTGAAGTTTAAAAGTCAAACGGTGTTCTTCAATGCTGCATTATAAGACATACGAATTAGGTGATTCAGATGCTCCCTGGGTTGTTTTTGTACACGGAGCTGGTGGGAGCTCTTCAATATGGTTTTTGCAAATCAAGGAGTTTATCAAGCACTTCAATGTGCTCCTTGTTGATCTCCGGGGGCATGGCAAGTCAAAAGGGCTCCCCGCTCCCAAAGGGGTTTCCCATTATGATTTTGAAGACATTACTCGAGATATTCTTGAAGTACTTGACTCTCTCAAGATTAAGAATGCACATTTTATAGGTATTTCCCTCGGCACTATTCTGATTCGTAACCTCAGCGAACTTGCTCCTGAAAGGGTGACTTCCATGATTATGGGTGGAGCAATTATAAGGCTTAATATCAGGGCAAAGGTTCTTGTGGCTTTGGGTAACATCTTCAAAAGTGTTGTACCTTACATGTGGTTGTACAGTTTTTTTGCCTGGATTATCATGCCCAGTGAACGTCACAAAAAGTCGAGACTGCTTTTTGTCAATGAGGCCAAAAAGGTTGCGCAGAAAGAGTTTATGCGCTGGTTTACCCTCACGTACGAAATTACTCCTTTATTGAAGTATTTCGAGGAGAAGGATACTGCGATCCCCACGCTTTACCTGATGGGTGATGAAGATCATATGTTTCTCCCTGCTGTTCGGTACATTGTTACAAAACATACCAATTCGTGGTTGGAGGTGATTGAAAATTCAGGGCATGTCTGTAATGTGGATCAACCGAGGGAGTTTAATGCCCGGGCAATAGTGTTTCTGAAAAAAATCTCCGCAATTCACTTGCAAAACAACACGGCTCTTCAGTTTGCATCCTCCTGAATGATCGGTTTGTTGTAATTGTTCATGGCGTGATTGATACCGTTTAAGGTGAAATCGAGAGCGGCATCACAGCAGACAGGGAGTACCTTGTCGATCACTTTTTTCTCATCCTCACTGAATTTTCCGAGCACAAACGATGAAAAGGAGTGCAGCGTCTGTTCATCGGGCCTGATACCTATCCTCAGTCTTGGGAACTCATCACTTCCGAGACATTCGATGATATGTTTCAATCCGTTTTGTCCACCGGCAGACCCTTTTGAGCGCAAGCGTATGGTGCCAAGAGGCAAGTTAAGGTCATCACACAACACAAGAATCTCGCTACGCACAATTTTATGAAAATTCATGGCGGCAACCACAGCATGACCTGAGAGGTTCATGTAGGTCATGGGTTTGATAATGATGACCGCCTCTCTTCGATGCAATATTTTTGCTGCGAGATATTTTCCCTTTCCCCTGGTGAATCCTGCGTTATATGATCGCGCAATGTGTTCAACAGCAGAGAATCCCGCATTGTGCCGAGTGCCGATATGGAGCGATTCCGGATTTCCAAGACCGACAATAAGTTTCATAGGCTGTTATGGCTTTTGTGTGATAGCTGATAATGGGATGAATATACTGTCTGGCATGGCAAAATCAGAAACATTCGCTCATATTGTTCTCTCTAATAAACAAACATCTTCGCCAGAAATAGTGGGATAGAGTATAAAAAGCTATTGAGTATTCATAAAAAAAATTGCAAATTATCTCATAGGTTGGTTGACAGGATTGTTTCTTGTCACAGGTTCTGTTGGCAAGTATTCTTTCTTGATTCTGGTAAAAATCAGTAAAAAAAAAGAACAATGAAAAAACCGTTTAACGTATCATGGTGGCCCAGAACTGCATCAGTTCTGGGTGGCCTTGGGGTTTTGTTGCAGGCGCCAAATGCGCTGGCAAGCGAGGCTGATTTGGTATTGCCGAATTTACATTCTGTAACTTTTGTTGGAGGCATACCCGGCGACACCCTCTTGATGTGGGGTCTTGTTATCTGCCTTTTCGGTATGGTTTTTGGTATTGTGCAGTACATGGGTATACGAAAACTTCCGGTTCACAACGCCATGCTTGAGATCAGCGAACTGATCTATGCGACCTGCAAGACTTACCTGATAACGCAGGGTAAATTCATTCTTGTTCTCTGGGTGCTTATTGGTTCCATTATTCTTGCCTATTTTGGAGGGCTTCGACACCTCGATAACATCAAGGTTGCCTCTATTCTTGCCGCCAGTCTTTTTGGTATTCTGGGCAGTTATTCTGTTGCCTGGTTCGGCATGAGGATCAACACCTTTGCCAACTCACGAACCGCATTTGCCAGCCTTGGCGGCAAGCCTTTTCCAACCTATGCCATACCGCTGAGGGCTGGAATGAGTATTGGTATGCTCCTTATCAGTGTTGAGCTCTTTGTCATGCTCTGCATTCTTCTCTTTGTTCCTGCCGACTTTGCAGGCCCATGCTTTATCGGGTTTGCCATAGGTGAGTCGCTTGGCGCTTCGGTGCTTCGTATTGCAGGCGGTATTTTTACCAAAATTGCTGATATCGGTTCCGATCTTATGAAGATTGTCTTCAAGATCAAGGAAGATGATGCCCGTAATCCTGGAGTTATTGCGGATTGTGCTGGTGACAATGCCGGCGACTCTGTCGGGCCTACGGCTGATGGTTTTGAAACCTATGGTGTTACCGGCGTTGCCCTCATCTCCTTTATCCTGATTGCAATCAAGGACCCTACGGTGCAGATCAAGCTGCTTGTCTGGCTCTTTGTCCTGCAACTTTTGATGATTTGTGCAAGCTCGATTTCCTACTGGCTGAACGCGGCTTGGTCGAAAATGCGGTATGCCCATGCTGACGAGATGAACTTTGAACAGCCACTGCTCACCCTGGTGTGGCTTACCTCAATTCTTACCATCGTGCTTACCTACATTGTATCCTGGTACATGATTGGCACTCTGGGCGATGGTACCATGTGGTGGAAACTTGCTTCAATCAATGCCCTGGGAACACTTGCCGGCGCTCTTATTCCTGAATTGGTGAACCACTTTACCTCAACAAAGTGTGCTCACGTTCGGAACGTCGTACAGTGCTCCAAAGAGGGTGGTGCAGCCCTGAACATTCTTGCCGGTCTGGTTGCCGGAAACTTCAGCGCCTACTGGTTAGGGCTTGCCATTGTCTCGTTGATGGCTGGCGCTTACGGTATCAGCACTCTTGGGCTGAGCATGTTGGGTATGACACCTGAGATGCTTGCCATGCAGGGTATTGCGACGATCGGGGTTGACAAGGTGGTCATGCTTGCCCCTTCGGTCTTTGCCTTTGGTCTTGTTGCCTTCGGCTTTCTGAGTATGGGCCCGGTGACCATCGCTGTTGACTCTTACGGTCCGGTTACCGATAACGCCCAGTCTGTTTACGAGCTCTCGCTCATTGAGACGCTTCCAAACATCAAAAACGAGATTCAGAAGGAATTCGGCTTTCAGCCAGATTTTGACCATGCCAAAGATTTCCTTGAAGCCAATGATGGCGCTGGCAACACCTTCAAGGCAACCTCAAAACCGGTGCTCATTGGTACGGCTGTTGTAGGTTCTACGACGATGATCTTCTCGATTATCATGATTCTGACCAACGGACTTGCCGACGCAGGAGCAATTGCAAAATTATCCATTCTTTCACCTCCGTTCCTCCTCGGGTTGATGATGGGTGGTGCCATTATCTACTGGTTTACCGGCGCATCGATGAACGCAGTGACCACTGGCGCTTACTATGCGGTTGAGTTTATCAAAAACAATATCAAGCTTGATAGTGGGGCCGAAAGAGCCTCGGCCGAGGACAGCAAAAAGGTTGTTGAGATCTGTACCAAGTTTGCCCAGAAGGGTATGGTTAATCTTTTCCTCACCATTTTCTTCACAACCCTTGCCTTTGCCTGTCTGGATTCATTCTTCTTTATCGGCTACCTCATCTCCATTGCGCTGTTTGGACTTTACCAGGCCATCTTCATGGCCAATACTGGTGGTGCCTGGGACAATGCAAAGAAGATTGTTGAAACCGAACTCCACGCCAAGGGGACTCTGCTTCATGATGCCTCCATTGTTGGCGATACCGTTGGTGATCCGTTCAAGGATACCTCTTCGGTGGCGCTGAACCCGATTATCAAGTTTACCACACTCTTTGGTCTCCTTGCCATTGAACTTGCCATTGAACTCGACCCGCAGTTGGCGCTTACGCTGGCTGCTGTTTTCTTTGCACTTTCGCTGGTCTTTATACACCGCTCCTTCTTCTCTATGAGGATCAAGGTGGACGAACACTGAGGCTGCTCGTTGATCAATGTGTGTCGTTTACGAGGGAGTCGCGTCAATGCGGCTCCCTTTTTTTATGTATCAACCAACGATCAACTACGCCTGGCATAGTTGATACGCGCAATATTTTAGCATGAAAAAAGAGAAGCGCACCAGGATATTGGCCTTGCTGTTGCCACCAAAATATCTTGTCGGGTTATTTATTCTTCTGATGGCTATATTTCTCGGAACAGTTCTTGTTGAGTATCAATACCGAAAATCAGAGATTGAACATATTATGCGTGAGGAGGCTGTACTGCTTCTTCATGCTCTCACGGAGGGTGCCGAAAATGCAATTTCGGGATACAATGAGAATAGCTCATTGCTGGTTGGCAGTCTCATCGATCAACTTCGTCTGCTTGACCGAATAGATAAAAAGAGAGCCCTCACTTCAGCCGATCTTGATGAAATTGCCGGATCCGGCGGCTTATATAGAATCAACATTTTTGATCGAAACGCCAGAAGGGTTGCCTTTAACACTCCAGTTGATCATGAGCCAATGGAACCCCAAGGGAACCCGCAAGAGCAGTTACAACCAATATTTTCGGGAGCTGCAGACTCCCTTGTTATCGGTATCAGGGAGAGCAGAGCCAAACGAGGGCCCCGGTTGATTGCGGCTGTAGCACGAAGCCGTGGTGGGGCGATTGTGGGAAATATTGATGCTTCAAGGCTGATTGCTCTTCGCCGTCAAATGGGAGCTGGACGGCTTATTCAGCGAATCGGCGCAGATACGACCGGTATCGACTATATCATCTGGCAGGATAGCACAGCAATTCTCGCGGCCACTCCCAATGTTTCCAGCGTCTCCCCCATTCAGTCCGATTCGGTTCTCTCCAAGGCGTTTCTTGAACATAAGCCGACGACCCGGTGGAGTATTTTTAATGGCAGAGAGGTATTTGAGGTGGTCAAGCCATTTATATACCATGGTACCAATGTTGGTCTGCTCCGCATTGGTCTGAAACCAGACCATTTTACCGAGGCACAGGCAAGGCTGCGTAATCGTTTTATCATGCTTGTTCTTCTGGCTGGTTTTGGTAGTCTCGTCATGTTCAATCTGGTTATGACCCGACGAAACGAGAGAGTCATGAAGCAGGCTTATACGCGGGTGCAGACCTTTTCATCAACCATTTTGGAGAGTATGGCCGATGCTGTTGTGGTCGTCAATCGAGCTGGTTGTGTTACGTTGCTGAACGGAGCGGCCGAGAGGCTGTTCGGGCTCAAGTTCCAGGACGTTCAGGATAAGCCTGTTGCTGCGGTGTTTCCTGATCTTGCAGAGTTTCTGAGAGTGGTGAGAATTGAAAAAAATGTATCAATCAACCAGGAGTTTGAGTCGATTGTCGGGGGAAAAAAATTGTTGCTCTCTGGTCATTTCAGTCTTATGACCGATACGGAGAGTGATGGTGAAGGTGCCCTGGTTGTTGTGCATGATTTGAGTGAACAGCGTTCCATGCAGAGAGTTATCAACCGTCAGGAAAAGCTTGCAGCCATGGGTGAACTTGCTTCAGGGGTGGCCCATGAAATCAGAAATCCACTCAATGCCATCGGAGTTGTGGCGCAGCGGCTTGATATGGAGTTTTCGCCTGTGGCTGATGAAGAGGAGTACCGACAGCTTGTACGCGCGGTTGTTTCCGAAGTTTACCGTGTGAATGCAATTATACAACGGTTTCTGCTATTTGCTCGTCCAACTCCGCTGATGATGGTTAACACTGATCTGGACGATTTTCTCTCCGGGTACCGTCCAATTCTGGAGGGAGAAGCTGATGCCAAAGGTATTGGTTTTATGGTAGAGGTCGAGAGTGGCGCAACAGTGCTTCTTGATCGGGAAAAGATGCAGCAGGTATTGCTCAATATCGTCAAGAATGGGGTGGAAGCAACGGATCCTGGGGGGCGTATCGCCATAAAGCTTTTTCAGCGTAACGACAGGGCAATCATTGAGATCAACGATACCGGTTGTGGTATTGCAGAGAGTGAGATGGCGCAGATTTTTAATCTCTATTTTACCACCAAAGAGAGTGGAACAGGGATGGGGTTGAGTATTGCCAACCAGATTGTTCAGTCGCATGGGGGAATTATTGAGGTTGAGAGTATATCGCCGCATGGCACGCTCTTCAGGATTGTGCTGCCGCTGGCATGAAGGGGTATTGACAAGTGTTTATCACCTTGTCATTTCGACGAACGAAGTGAGGAGAAATCTTATCGCAAAATAATAATTAAATCAACCTGAAACAGATGGATCACACGATTCTTGTTGTTGAAGATGAAAAGGTGCAACTGGACAGCCTTGCCGGTTTTTTGACGAAACTCGGTTATCGGGTCTTGAAGTCTTCCTCGCCCGTTCAGGCGCTCGACATGGCGAGGGAGTCGGCGGTTGATCTTGTGCTCACCGACTTCAAAATGCCAGGCATGACGGGTGTTCAGCTTCTTGAGGCGCTCAAGCATATGAATCCAGGTATTGATGTTATTATCATGACGGCCTATGGCAGTGTTGAATCGGCAATGGAGGCGATGAAACTTGGCGTGATTGATTATATCACCAAACCAATTGATCTGCACCAGCTCAAGGTGATGATTCGCAATACCCTTGAACGGAAAGTACTTGTCAGCGAAAACAGATTGTTGCGCCAGCAACTTTCGGAACGGTTCAGCTTTGAGGGTATTGTCTCACAATCTTCAGCGATGAGCCAGGTATTGAATATTGCGGGACGGGTGGCATTCAGTACGGCAACCGTCATGATTACCGGAGAGACCGGGACGGGTAAGGAGTTAATCGCGAAAGCTCTCCATTTTGCGAGCCCCCGAGGTGAGAAACCATTTATTGCGGTCAATTGTGCAGCGCTTTCCGAAAATTTGCTTGAAAGTGAACTGTTTGGCCATGAAAAGGGTGCCTTCACTGGTGCGGATCGTCAGCGCAAGGGGAGATTTGAGGCGGCTGAAGGGGGAACTCTCTTTATTGATGAGGTTGGTGAAATACCTCTTGCTCTTCAGGTAAAGCTGCTGAGGGTTTTGCAGGAAAAATCTTATGAGCGAGTCGGGAGCTCTCTTGCAATTCCGACAAATGTTCGCATTGTGGCCGCAACGAACCGCAACCTGGAAGCTATGGTGAGCGAAGGCAAATTTCGTGAAGATTTTTACTATCGACTGAATGTTGTGGCAATCCGAATCCCCCCCCTGCGCGAACGTCGGGAGGATATTCCTCCCCTCGTTGATGTTTTTATCAAGCGTCTGGCGGCTGAAAATGGCAAGCATGTAGCCGGAGTTTCCAGAGAGGCGATGGACACACTCATGAAATACTTCTGGCCGGGGAATGTTCGGGAGCTTGAAAACGTTATGCAACAATCCGTTGTTCTCTGTCGGCAGGAGATTATTACCAGCGAGGATCTTCCGCCACGGGTTCATGAGCTTCGTTCTGAAAAGGGAGTTCACTTGGAGGAGGGAATATTCACAGAAAAAGTTGAGGCTTATGAACAATCTTTGATTGTCGATGCCTTAAAAGAGGCTGGAGGTGTACAGACCAGAGCGGCGGAGCTGCTCGGAATCGGAGAACGGCATTTGCGATACAAGCTCAAGAAATATGGAATGAAATAGTTGGGGGTAGAGGTGTCGTTGCCGTTGAATGGCGCGACCATAAGGTCGAATCGGCGACGAACAGGTCGATGCCGATGAGTCACTATCCTGGAGTGATTCGAGATTATTGTTTTTAACTAACATTAAAATAATGAGTTGTTTTTTATTTCTTTTTCTGGCACGAAATTTGATTCAATGATCATTGAGGCAGGAACGCATAACTGAAAAATCCACCTCTTTTTGAAACAATTAACAATTACTCAAACAGGAAAAGATCATGAAAAAGATTATTACTATGGTTGCGGTTGCTGGTGTCGTCTTTGGCCTTTCACAGGCAACCCCGGTTGTTGCATATTCCGGGCAAAACCAGTCAGGGCATATATTTTCTGGTATGATGGGCAATTATATTGATGTTGATGGTGATGGTATCAATGATAATGCGCTGGATGCCGATGGTGATGGAATTCCAAATGGTCAAGATCCCGATTTTGTTCGGCCGCAGGATGGCTCAGGAGTTGGTGCGGTTAGGGGGACGGGCACTGGCACAGCAAACTGTGATGCAACAGGGCCAAAGGGAAGCGCCAAAAGAGGGCGCTGAGCGCAGAAACTGTTGTGTTGTTTTTTCAATTATTGGAAGGAGAGCAGCGTCTCTCCTTCCAATAAGGAGGTTTAACGGAGGAGAAATATAATGAGTATGTTCAGAATCTTGATTTTCGCTTTTCTCTCCGTGCTTGCCATCGGATTTTCAGAGGTGACCTATGCGGCTGATCAGCCAGCTTCTGGCAGTGATGATATGCTGCGAAATACCAGTGAGCCGAAAAAGCTGAGATTTGTTGATGAAGATGGTGATGGTCTTAATGATCTTGTTATCGACCGTAATGGTGATGGTATTCCTGATGGCAGGATGCATGAAGGTTCTGGTCAAGGAAATGGCAATGATCGGGGGAGCAGGTATCGGCAAGGAGTTGGGAGTGGTGTTGTTCATGAAGCCGTAAAGATGGCTCCCGGAGTAAATTCTGGCAGTGGATTTCGTCATAACAGTGGTCAGAGATAAGAGAGGCTCATGAAACAGATGTCTGCTTTAAAAACTCTTTTCACGCTGGCAGTTATAGCCTTGTTGCCCTCGGGTGCCTCGGCTCAATGGAAATCAGAGGCCTCTCTCTCGACTGGCATTGAGAGTAATGTTTTGCGTAGTTATGTACCCTCTCAGGACATAATAACAGAGGGGACTCTTTATGTAGCGCATCAGTGGGATTTCCCTGCAGTAACCGGATTACTCTCTTACCAGGTAAATGGGGTGAGTTTTGCCGACCTTGCTGACCACAACTACTCCATCCATACGGCAGTAATGAGTGGCGAACATAAGTTTGGTGATGGTGGATGGTTGAAAGGTGGTTTACAGGCAAAAAAAAGGGAGAATCAGGAAGCATATAATATTTTTGATTATAGTGAGTTTGAAGGTTTTCTTGATGTCAGGCTACCCTTCGAAGACAATTTGACGGCTTTAGCTGGCTATACAATCAGGAAGCGGCTCTACCGCATTGTTACTGAACTTGACAACTGGGAGCACCTCTTGTATGGTGGAGTGAATATCCCTTTTTCAGAGAGAACAACGGTTTCGATGTTATCGGAAGTGGGTTATAAAAACTATCTCGTGCCTGTTTTCAGTGCCATGGGTAGTGGCAATAGCGGAGATAATGCTGCAAAGGTTGGGCAATGGAGCAATACGCTGAGGCTATCAAGAGCTCTTTATGATAACCTTGGGATGATGGTTTACGGGAGAGGCCGGCTGAATTTTGGTGACCAGGAGCTGTATGTCTCCGGATTATCAGCCAGCTACCGTTCTGAAAATGATCTTTATGATGATCGTTATGGTTATGAAAGCCGTGAGTTTGGTGGTATGATCTCTTGTCGGCTTCCACATGCCCTGCTGTTTCGTGTTGGTTGTGATTATGCCGACAAGAGGTATCAGCAGATGGCGCTGGATCTTGATGGTAATGTTATTGCTGGTGAAGGTGCCCGACATGATACGATCAGCCGATTATGGGGCAGGGCGGAAAAGCGATTCTCTTTCTCGGGGAACAAGAGGAAGTTGAATCTGTACGGCGAGTATAAATGGCTTAAAAACAGTTCAAATGACCCCTCTTACCGCTATAGCGGCTCAGGAACGACTATCGGTTTTGATGTGATCTTTTGAACCATTACCTCTTGAGCCACAAAGAGTATGCTGCATCTAAAGCTGTTTTTTCGCCTCCGCAATCTGGTGTGCTACCGAGTCGAATGAGCAACTGCCGTGAGTCTTTTTGGAGTTGACACTGGCATCAGCTTTGAGGCAGTCGTAAATATCCGTATCAATCACCTCCGAAAACTCCCTGAATTTTTCAACAGGGATGTGTGGCAAGTTAGTCTCCGAAGCGATACTCCATGTGACAATTTTTCCGGTAATACGGTGCGCATCACGAAAAGGAATCTGCTTGCGGACAAGATATTCGGCTATCTCTGTGGCGAGGCTGAGATCCTCTGCCGTCAGTTTTGCCAGCCGCTCCTCCTTCAGCTTGGTATGCTCCAGCAGTTTGGCAAAGATGGTGACACTGCTGATGGTTGTCTCTGCGCTGTCAAACAGAGGCTGTTTGTCCTCCTGCATGTCGCGGTTATAGGAGAGCGGGAGCCCCTTCATGATGGTGAGCATGGCCATCAGGTTGCCGTACACCCTGCCGGTTTTTCCCCTCACCAGCTCGGCAATATCGGCATTTTTCTTTTGCGGCATAAGTGAAGAGCCCGTGGCAAAGGCATCGCTTATCTCAAGATAGCCAAACTCGTAGGAGCTCCAGAGAATCAGATCCTCGGCAAAGCGCGAGAGATGCATCATAATTACCGAACAGGCTGAGATGAACTCAATGATGATATCACGATCGCTCACGGCATCAATGCTGTTGGCAAACATATCGTCAAATCCAAGAAGCACCGCCGATCGCTCGGGGTTCAGCGGGAGTGTGCTGCCAGCAAAAGCCGCAGCACCCAGAGGGGAAATATTTACCCGTTTCATGAGGTCATGCAGACGCTGACGGTCGCGGTTGAACATATTGAAATAAGCCATGTAGTAATGGCCAGCAGAGATGGGCTGCGCCCGCTGCAGGTGGGTGTAGCCAAAGATGATGGTTTTCTGGTAGTTTTCTGCTTTTTCTACGAGTACGTTCAACATCACTCCAAGGGCATCCTGGAGTTCCGTAATCTGGCGGCGCAAATAGAGACGGGTGTCGGTTGCAACCTGGTCGTTACGGCTTCTGCCAGAGTGCAGTTTGCCGGCAGTTGTCCCAATTTTTTCCTTCAGCCGGTTTTCAATAACGGTATGGATATCCTCATCCTCCCAGTGGGGGAGCAAAGCGCCGCTCGACAGCTCCTCCTCAATCTCCCTGAGCCCGGCAATAATCTCCCCAGCCTCCTCACCACTGACTATACCCTCTTCAGCAAGCATGGTCACATGGGCGACAGAACCCTGGATGTCTTCATGATAGAGCTTTTTGTCGACATGAACCGACGACGAAAAGAGAAGTGCATCGCGGTCAAAAGGCAGTGAAAATCGGCTCTGCCAGAGTAACTCCTTTTTATTGCAGCTCATAAGAATATCAGTTATGGTGAGAGAGAATCTGCCCCCAAAATAGTAATTTTTGGTTTATTGCCTTGAGGTGATGCGCACGCTATAACAAGAAGAGCTGTGAATGTTTCAATCTTGGGGTGCCCTATGAATATGGTTCAGGCATAGTCGCACCTGCCGGGCTCAGCTTTGTTACCCCGACATCAATAAACTCAACAAGGGGATCATTGATGTATTTTTCTGGCTGATTACTCTGCAACCAGTGATCAGGGAAAATGAAAATAAATGCAACTTGCCTTGACGTGCCAATTGATGAAGCGTCCGAGTTGATTACTGACGGTGGCAATGACGCAGGTGTTGACGGACTCAATGCAGGCGAGGTGGGGTCAACCGTTTTTTTGGTTCAAGAAAACTTTGTAGGAGTGCGACTATGCAACAATTATTGCTGTCGCCGAAAAAATACCAAATAATGTTCTCGAAGAAACAGGCCAGTTTCGAGGGCTTTTCTGTCCATGATTCAAATCGGGCAGGGTTAATTTTTTTCCAAAAAAAGGGCGAACACCTTGCAATAATCAGCTATTTAAGCAGATTAAGGATTTAACCATCGACCAAAAAGGAGATTTTTTTGATGTCATTTATTCACAGAGAGTCTCATAGATCAGATCGAATTGGCTGGCTTCGCGCTGCGGTGCTTGGTGCGAATGATGGAACTATCTCTATAGCAAGTCTTGTCATAGGCGTAGCTGCTGCCGGTGCTCCTCATGGCAGCATTTTGTTGACAGGTGTGGCTGGTCTTGTCGCTGGAGCCATGTCTATGGCGGCGGGGGAGTATGTATCAGTTCAGTCGCAGGCTGACACCGAGGAGGCGGATATAGTGAGAGAAAAGCGTGAATTAGAAGAGGATCCGGAACATGAGCTGGAGGAGTTGACCGCCATTTATGTCAGTCGGGGGCTTGATCAACCACTGGCACGGCAGGTAGCGGTAAGCCTTATGTCGAAAGATGCCCTCGGAGCACATGCCCGTGACGAACTTGGTATTACGGAGACGTTGCGGGCACGGCCAATACAGGCCGCGTTTTCCTCTGCAATCTCTTTTGTGGCGGGTGCGGTTATTCCTGTCGTGGCGGCGTTGCTGGCACCCTCAGCCCTGGTGGCCGAAATCACCTCTGCAACAGCACTTGTGACGTTAGTTGCTCTTGGTGGCACCGCCGCGTATGCCGGCGGAGCCTCTCTGCTCAAAGGCGCAATGCGCGTTGCCTTCTGGGGTACACTTGCTATGGGGCTGACCGCCGGCGTGGGCAAGCTTTTTGGAGCCGTTCTATAAGTCATTTACCAGGACAGAGAGGACTCCACCTGCACAACGAATGATGAACACCTTGATATTACACCCTGCGCATGGATGGCAGGGTGCTTTTGACTCATGCGATCGGCCTCTTTACTTTTTCGGAGTGATAGCTGAGGTGACTGCAGTTGCAACGCCCTGTATGAGCTGGATGGCCGTGTTTGCCAAGTTGCTGACAATTGTGGTACAGAGATTGATGCAGGACTGGACGATCGAAGTGGCTGAATTGACACCGTCACCCAAAGTATCAGCCAGATTCTGGATCGGATTTGCGACCGCAATCAAGAGGTCGGTGAATACGCCGTTGTTTTCGTTTGCCATAGCCGGATGTGTGTTTATGTGATAAAGGAAGTTATGCTTGCAATAATCAGTGGTGATTTTTCCGCTGCGAAGCCTGTTGAAATGTGGTTAATCTTTCAATCATGCAGTCACAACATCAAATATAATAATTGATCGAAGCAATGCAGCCTCTATTTTCAAACAATGTACACATTACGGGACATTGACTTTTCGGAGAGGATATCACTATATTTTTTTCGCTCATGGGATCCAAAGGTGAGACAACCGAAATTCTTGGTGTTATCTGATGCTCATTTTTGAAAACGGCGACAATATCCCCTATTTTCCGCTGTTCCATTTTGCTTTTGCGCAGCTCTCTTTCATGCAAAAGAGGGGAGGAGGTATCTGTATTGAATCTGTAACTATCATCTTCAGTGAAAAAAAGTGTTTTTGTTGTTGGGGCCACCGGATATATCGGTAAATTTGTTGTCCGTGAACTTGTTGCCAGAAGATATGATGTGGTGAGCTTTGTTCGTGAACGCTCAGGTATTGGCTCCACAACAAACACTGACGAGGTACGTGCCCAGTTGATGGGTTCCGAGGTGCGGTTTGGCGATGTGAGCAGCATGGATTCGCTGATGAAGCACGGTATCAGAGGAGAGCGTTTTGATGTGGTAATCTCCTGCCTCACCTCTCGCAATGGGGGAATCAAGGATTCGTGGAATATCGACTATCAGGCAACCCGCAATGCGCTCGACGCGGGTATGGCCGCTGGAGTGACGCATTTTGTTCTGCTCTCCGCTATCTGTGTCCAGAAGCCGCTGCTGGAGTTCCAGAGGGCAAAGTTGAAATTCGAGAAAGAGTTAAGGGAATCGGGGTTGAGATGGTCAATTGTGCGCCCGACAGCCTTTTTCAAGTCTATTGCCGGGCAGGTTGAAGCAGTGAAAAACGGTAAACCTTATGTGATGTTTGGAGATGGCAGGCTTACGGCCTGTAAACCCATCAGTGAGGCTGATCTGGCACGCTATATGGTCAATTGCATTGAGGAACCCGCAATGCAGGATAAAATCCTTCCCATCGGCGGGCCGGGTAAACCGATTACCCCTATTGAACAGGGAGAGATGATCTTTGAACTGCTTGGGCGTAAACCGAAGTTCAAAAAAATGCCTATCCAGATGTTTGATCTCATTATTCCTGTTGTGAGTCTGTTTGCAAAGCTTTTTCCAAAGCTGGAAGACAAGGCTGAGTTTGCCCGAATCGGCAAGTACTACTGTTCAGAGTCAATGCTGGTGCTTAACCCTCAAACGGGAAAGTATGATGCCGATATGACACCCTCCTTCGGAAATGATACCTTGCGCGACTTTTACAAACGGGTACTGAAAGAGGGACTTGCCGGGCAGGAGCTTGGGGAACACTCAATGTTTTGAGGCATCCAGTATTCATGGCTCGACAGGCTTGGCGCTCATTTTTTTTCTGCGGACGTTGTTCCTGACTGTTCTGCCTTGCCAAAGAAAACGCCAAGGGCAAGAGTTACAATCCCCTGCATGGGGCCAAGCCAAAGGTTTGATTGCTTCAGAAAATCGAGAGGCGCTATGTTTGGGCTGAAATAAGGCTGGAGAGAGATGCTTGCCATCAGCACCAGAAAATAGGTGATTGAAAGCCAGAAGCTGAGTTGGAACAGGAACGTGTCAATAAGTTTTTTGTCGGAGGTTGTACTGAAGTCTTTCACGACAACACCAACCATCAGCGAGAGGGTTGGTATGACGTTTGGCAAGAACCATGCCCATGCGTCGCTCACGCGATCAAGATAAGGGCCCTCTTCCTGCATTGATTGTGCTATCAAAATAAGGGAAAGCATGCCCGCTCCAGCCAGCCAGACAACAAGCAATCTTTTTTTACACTCTTGCACCGCAAGTTGCTGTTTCATGAATCAATCAGTTTTAGGTTGAAGATTGTTCCAGATACCTGAGCGCATGAGATGGGTTCTCCCGGTCAGGGAACCGGGAATCACCGGTTTTGATGACTGGGGAGTCTTTTTAAATTCGTAGATGAGTGCCGTGCAGCGGTAATCATCGGTGTATGATTTTCTGCCAACGTCAGCAGGCAGGATGTTGAACCCTCCAGTGAACCAGCCCTCCACCTCAGCTTTGCCTGGCTCTGTCGCTCCCTGGCTGAATCCATTTGGAGTGATAACGAAAACAATGACCCGATAGTAGCCGGGATTTCCTTTAAAAAGAGCGCTCATATATGCAGAGAAATCAGAAAATGGGTTTATCGGTGCAGTTTTCAAAGACCATCTGTTCTCCTCTGGTTTTGGTGTGCCATTTTTGTTCATCTGTTCAATGCGAGTCGCAATGGCAAAGCCACCAGGAACGGCATAATATGATGATTCAGAGTAGCCACAGTTGTCGAGAGCTGAACGGAGAAGAGCATCAACATCACGAAAAAGAGCGATACCAACTCCCGGTCGGCGCAAGAATGCGTCAGGAATCACTTCACGAGCCGAAGCTTTTGGAGGGGGCCATTTGAAGTCAGGCATGCTCTTCTGTGTATCATCCAGGCCGGTGGCAGGAAAGCTTGCTCTGGCACTTTTGGGGGGAACGCTGCCTCGACCATTGCCACTGCCACTTCCATAACCGAGACCGCCACCACCACCACCGATGCCTTTGTTAAATCCAGCGGATGAACCAACTGACGGCGGTGGAGGAGGAGCTGCTGCTACTGGCGCAGGGGCTGGTGGAAGTTCAGGCTTGGGGGATAACAGAGAACCGGTTTCAATATGATCCTTTGGCGCAGGGGGTTGGCTTGGCGCTACCGAAGCACAACCAGCAAAAGAGAGGAGTGAAAGCCAGACAAACGAAGAGAAAAAGCGGTTCATGACTTATGACTGGTTAAAACATTAACAGGCCGTAGCTTAAGTCGGTATTAAATGGGTACTAAATCGGCTTTGAAACAGGTTTGCTCAGAGCTGACTGAGCGCCTCTTTGATATTGGCAATATACCGGTCAATCTTCTGGGTAAAGGCAAACACAATCATTGGAGAAAGCAGAAACTGCAGAAATCCCGGCAGATCAACAAGAAGCTTGCCCGCTGTTTTCAGCGTGACCGAAGAGCCCTTTTCCCTGCTGGTGATGCTCCATGCACCATCCACCAGTGCGTTGCCTTCTCCCTCGATGGGGGTCCAGACGACGCTGTTGAGCGCAGGATCAGAGTGGTAACGGCAGGCATATATTGTCTGCTGAAGAGTCTGGTCACCGACCGCAATTCTCTCCATCGTCCATCTAAAGGCATTACCTCCAAGATCCTCAAGACGTTCAACATCAGGAAAGCAGGATGCTGATTTCGGGACATCGGAGAGCAATCCAAAGACCTTTGCAGATGGAACTGCAGTTTCGAATGCACGCTCAACATTTATTGAAACGGTAAATGACATAATTTCCTCCTTTGATAGGGTATTTTCCGGGATTTCTGATCAACTGAATATACTTTTTTAATTATTCCGCCACCAAAAGTAGCTTCTCCGATTATTCCACTGGCTTCCCGCTATCACTTGCAGTTCAAGTCGACAACAGAGAGGGTTAATCGTATTGCAGAAGCTTTCCGTTGCTCCCGGCGGTGAGCTTCTTTTACAGCTTTTTTCTCTTCAACCGCAATGAATTACTGACCACGGAAACACTGCTGCCAGCCATGGCAAGACCTGAAAAGAGCGGGTTCAGGAAAATTCCCCAGAGTGGAAAGAGGGCTCCGGCAGCCAGCGGAATGCCGATGATGTTGTAGATAAAGGCCCAGAAGAGGTTCTGGCGGATGACCCGCATGGTGGCGCGCGCGAGGGTGACAGCCTGTGCCACCTTGTTGATGTCGCCCTTGAGCAGGGTGATACCGGCAGATTCGATGGCGACATCGGTTCCTGTAGCCATGGCAATGCCAACATCAGCCTGGGCAAGCGCCGGGGCATCGTTGACCCCATCTCCAGCCATCACAACTTTTCGCCCCTGTGCCTGCAACTCCCTGATTTTATTTGCCTTCTCCTGTGGCAGCACATTGGCAATTACCTCGTCAATGCCAACCTGACGGGCCATAAAGTTTGCCGCAGGAAGGTTGTCGCCGGTCAGCATGATCACCTTGAGCCCTTGGCGGTGGAGCGCAGCAACGGCCTCCCGAGCCTGAGCCTTGATCGTATCGCTCAGGGCAAGTAACCCTGTTGCCCTGCCATCCTCTTCAATCACGACAACGGTTTTACCCTCCCCCTGAAGTTGTTGCAGCTCTGGCAGCGACAGTTCACTCTGAACCGGCTTGCGAACAGTAACAGAGATGTTGGCAATACTGGCTGAAACCCCGATCCCTTCCAGAGCCCTGAAGTCGGTGATATCGCCAGGGGTGAGCTGCTGCTTTTGTGCAGCCTCAACAATTGCTTTTGCCAGCGGATGCTCCGAACGGCTCTCTATGGTGGCGGCGAGCTGCAGCAGGGAGGTGATGCTTCTCTCGTAGTCGAGCGAAATAATGTCGGTCACCTCTGGATTTCCGGTGGTGATGGTGCCGGTCTTGTCGAACACGACGGTGTCAATCGAGCTGAGTTTTTCGAGGCTTTCGGCATTTCGGATGAGGATGCCATAGTCAGCCCCCTTGCCGATGCCCACAATAATGGCCGTGGGTGTGGCAAGCCCCAGCGCACAGGGGCAGGCGATGACCAGAATGCCCACCATACCCATGATGCCGTAGGAGAGACTGACGGAAAAGCCGAGATAGGCAGTTCCCACTGTCAGCCAGAGAAGAACGGTGAGTGCGGCAAGCGCCAGCACAACCGGCACAAAGATGGCTGCCACCTTGTCAGCAAGCTGCTGTATCGGGGCTTTCGACCCCTGCGCCTCCTCCACCATCCTGATGATACGGGCCAGCACGGTGTCGGAGCCGACACTGGTAGCCGTGAAGATGAATGACCCCTGCTTGTTGATGGTGCCACCAACCACTTTGTCACCCCCGGTTTTGTCAACCGGTATTGACTCTCCGGTCACCATCGATTCGTCAATGGCGGAGTAGCCGGAGATGATGATGCCGTCTACGGGCAGTTTTTCGCCGGGCTTGACCAGAAGCGTGTCGCCCTTTCTTACCTCATCAACAGGAATCACAAGCTCTTTTCCCCCTCTCTGCACCAAAGCCGATTTTGCCTGAAGTCCGATCAGCTTTTCGATAGCCTCACCGGTCTTCACCCTGGAGCGGGCCTCCAGATATTTGCCAAGCAGAACAAAGCCAATAACCACGATGGTTACGTCGAAGTAGGTCGAGTCGGGCGCATGGAGAAACTCTTTTACCGGCGGAATCAGGGTGATAAGCGCACTGTAGAGGTAAGCGGTCACCGTTCCAATTCCGATCAGGGTATCCATACTTGCCGCCCCGCTCCTGATAAACATCACTATGCCGTGCAGAAATGGCCTGCCGGTACGAAAGACCATCCAGGTGGAGAGCAGCATGAAGAGGATATTCAAATGCTCCATGGAAACAGGCAGATGCGGGATGGCGTGCAACACCACGGAGGCGATATCCCACATCATAAGGAGAAAGACAAGCAGCGCCACAGGGAGCGCAAACTGTACTTTTCGGAGCTGAGTATGCAGCTCCCTCTCTTTTTCCTCCCTCTTCTTTGTGGAGTTGGAAACCGCCATTGAAAAGGTCACCGGAGGCTCATCAACCTCCAGGGAGTAACCATATTTATTGATAACCTCATTCAGCGCTTCAGGAGTCAGGTCATTACCCTCAAACTCAACCGTTGCTCTCTCCGTCGCCAGATTGACATTGACCTCCCTGATGCCCTCAACTTTGGAGAGCTTTTTCTGGATGATGGCCGCGCAGCTCGCACAGTGCATCCCCTTGACGCTGTAGGTCTTACTGCTCATTGAAAAAGATTATCTGACGTTGATGACACCACGAGGCACTCCCATGGCGCAGGTTATCTTATAGGCACCGGGTTTTTGTGGGGTAAACTCCATGACAACCTTTTTGCCTTTTATAAGCGGCTGGGGCTTGTCAACTAAACCAGGAACCATGATGTCGCTCATACAGCCCGTAGCGGTGTCGGTGGGGTTAACTTCAAGGCGCACCTTTTCACCAGCTTTGACCGTAAAAGAGCTCGGCGCAATATCTTTTGACCTGGTATAGTCAAGTGAAAAGCTCTTCGTACCCTCAGCAGAAAACAGCGCAGCCGGGGCTGCAAGGGTCAGAAATCCAGCCGCAAGTATGGTTACTCTCTTTATATCCATTATTATTTCGTTTAAAATTTGTTGCAGTATGCCAGCAAACGATTCAGCAGTGCCATCAGAACCATCAACAGAGAAGAGAACGCTCTTTTTGTTGTGATCGTTTCAGAACAACAACGGTGATGCTGTATCAACATCTTTGCGTCTCTACCCGGGAACGCCGAGCTCCAGCTCGGCATATTATACTCTATTCATCAGTGTTTCATGCCGGAGTGGCGGAGTCGCCCTTTTTTAAGATCCCGTTTTTTCATCATCACAAAGATGACCGGTGTCATAATAAGCACATGAATTGCCGACGAAATCATTCCACCGATCATCGGGGCAGCGATGGGTTTCATCACATCCGCCCCGGTGCCGCTCGACCACATAATAGGAATCAGCCCCAGCAGCGCAACCGCCACAGTCATCAGCTTTGGGCGCAGACGAAGCACGGCTCCCTCAAAGGCGGCATCGTAAATATCCTGCTCACTGCAGGGGCCGTGGAGCAATTTTTTATCGAGCGCTTCGTGCAGGTAGATGACCATCACCACGCCGGTCTCAACAGCGATACCGTAAAGCGCTATAAAGCCGACCCAGACGGCAACCGAGAGGTTGTACTGGAGAGCTGAAACCAGATAGACCCCTCCAACCAGGGCGAATGGCACCGAGAGCATCACCATCGATGCCTCCAGCACCGACTTGAAGGTGAAGTAGAGCAGAATGAAGATAATCACCATGCCAAGCGGTATCAGCACCTGGAGACGCTCTTTGGCACGAATCTGGTTCTCCCATTGACCTGACCAGGCAACATAATAACCAGTTGGCAATTTGAGTTTTTGTTCCAGTACCTGTTTTGCCTCCGTGACAAAACCTCCCATGTCGCGACCTCGAACGTTGAGGTAGACCAGCGATCGTAAAAGCCCCCCTTCGCTGTTGATCTCCGGCGCTCCGGTGGTGATTTTGATGGTTGTGACCAGAGAGAGGGGCACCTGTGACCCCTCCATACCGCCGACCAGAATACGGCCGATTGCCGGGATGTTGTCGCGATAATCGCGAAGGTAGCGGAGGCGGATGGGAAAGCGGTTGCGCCCTTCAACAGCGGTGGAGAGCATCTCGCCACCCAGGGCGGTCTCAATCACATCCTGAATGTCGTTAACGCTCACTCCGTAACGGGCCGCAGCCTGTCGATCGATGGTGATGTCGAGGTAGTTGCCGCCGGTAACCCGCTCCGCCACCACATCGGCAGCTCCATTGATCGGCTTGAGAATGCTCTCCGCCTGAAGCGCCAGCTCTTTGAGCACATTGAGGTCATTGCCAAAAATCTTGACACCAAGGTCGGTACGCACGCCGGTGGAGAGCATGTTGATGCGGTTGATGATGGGCTGCGTCCAGCCGTTGCGGACACCGGTCTGCTGGAGTTTGGAGTCAAGCTCGGCAACTATATCAGCTTTCTTGATTCCCGCTCGCCACTGCTCTTTGGGTTTCAGAATGATGATACTTTCAAACATGGAGAGCGGTGCCGGATCAGTGGAGCTCTCTGCCCGTCCAACCTTGCCCAGCACATGCTCAACCTCCGGCACGCTTTTGATGATCTTGTCCTGTATCTGGATGATGCGTTTCGCCTCCGTTATTGAAACATTGGGTAGCGTCACCGGCATGTAGAGCAGCGACCCTTCGTCGAGGGGCGGCATGAACTCTGAGCCAAGATTCATGAACATCGGCACAGCAATGCCAAGCGCCACGAGGTTAAGGGCGATGGTGGTTTTTTTCCAGAGCAGCACCCAGCGGATCACCGGTGCATAGAGCTTGATAAAAAAGGTTGAAACGGGATTGGCGCTCTCCGGCCGCATCTTGCCCCGCATCAGGTAGTACATCAGCACCGGCACCAGCGTGATGGCAATGATGGCTGACCCCATCATGGAGAAGGTTTTAGTGAAGGCCAGCGGGTGAAAGAGCTTCCCCTCCTGACCCTCCAGCATGAAGACCGGCACAAAGGAGAGGACGATGATGGCCAGAGAGAAGAAGATCGCCCGCCCAACCTGCTTTGCTGAACTGATGACAATCTCCAGCCTTTTGGCATCGCGCTCTTCTGGAGGAATCTCTGAAAGATGGCGATAGCAGTTCTCCACCATAATCACTCCGGCATCCACCAGCACGCCAATGGCAATAGCAATACCGCCAAGCGACATGATGTTGGAGGTGACACCCATCAGCTTCATGGAAATAAAGGCAATCAGGACGGCGACGGGCAGAGTCAGCACAATTACCAAAGCGCTTCGGAAGTGGAGCAGAAAGAGAAGAATCACCAGAGAGACAACAATTGACTCCTCAAGCAGGTTTTTCTTCAGCGTATCGATTGCCCGCATGATGAGGTCAGAGCGATCGTAGGAGACCTTTATCGTCACGCCTGGCGGCAGCCCCTTCTCCAGCTCCGTGATTTTGAGTTTGACCCGGTCGATCACCTCCTTGGCATTTTCACCATATCGCATCACCACAATACCACCAACCGTTTCACCCTCACCGTTGATTTCAAGCAGGCCGCGGCGAATAGCGCCTCCAATCTGGACCGTGCCAAGGTTTCTGACATAAACCGGAGTGCCTCGCATATCGGCTCCAACCACGATGTTATCCAAATCTGCTTTGGACTTGACGTAGCCACTGCCACGGATCAGGTATTCTGCGTCAGCCTGTTCAATCAGCTTGCCCCCCACATCCTTGTTGGAAGCCCTGATTGCCTCCATCACCTTGCCAACCTTGATATTGTAGGCAAAGAGCTTGTTTGGATCAAGATCAATCTGATATTCCCTTACAAAACCACCAATAGAGGCCACCTCTGCGACACCGGGAACTGTGTTGAGCTGGTAGCGTACAAACCAGTCCTGCAGGGTTCTAAGCTGCTCCAGGTCATACCCTTTGCCCTCAATGGTGTACCAGAAAACATGGCCTACACCCGTGCCATCCGGACCAAGGGTAGGAACCACCCCCTGTGGAAGCAGGGAGGCGGCATAGTTCAACCGCTCAAGCACGCGGGTTCTCGCCCAGTAGATGTCTGCCTTGTCCTCAAAAATAACATAGATCATGGAGAAGCCGAAAGCGCTTGACGCACGCACGGCACGAACCTGGGGCAGCCCCTGCAGATTGACGGCAAGGGGATAGGTCACCTGATCTTCTACCACCTGGGGCGAGCGACCCGGATAGTCGGTAAAGACAATCACCTGGTTGTCAGAAAGGTCGGGGATGGCATCCACCGGAGTCTTGTAGATTGACCAGATCCCCCAGGTGATGACCAGACCGAAAACCATCAGAATGATGATCCGGTTACGGGTAGAGTATTCAATAATCTTTTCTATCATGGCAGCAGCGCTTGTCGAAAATCCTTTGGTATCTGATTTTTTTATCAGTTTGTTTTCATGCCCGGCATAGTGTCGTGTTCACTGCCACCACCTTTCAACTGTGATTCAGAATCAATGAGATAGGCTCCCGAGACTGCCACCTTGTCACCCGACTTGAGTCCCGACAAGATCTGGACACTCTCGGTGCCCCTCTCTCCAACCTGGACTTCGCGACTCTCAAACATCCCGGGGGAGCTCTCTACCCAGACCACCTGACGCTTTCCAGTGTCTATGAGAGCGGTCACAGGAACGACGATTGTCGATTCAAGAGGTACCCGGATGATGGCATTGACAAACATATCCGGCTTCAGCTTCAGGCCGGGATTAGCCAACTCCACACGAGCCTTGACGGTTCTTGTTTTTGGATCAAGAAAAGGGTAGATGAAGGCTAATCGACCGGTAAAAGTTCGGCCAGGAAAAGATTGGGAGCGGATTGTAACTTGCTGACCAGGGCGCATCGTTGAAAACTCATTTTCGTAAACCTCTACCTCAACCCAGACGGTTGAAAGATCAGCAAGCGTGAAGAGTACCTCACCCATGTTGACATACTGCCCCTGCTGCACCATTTTTTCAATGACGACACCGGAAGAGTGAGCGTAGACGGGAAGGCGGATATTGGGTTTGCCAGATTTTTCGAGCTCGGCAATCTGGCTCTCTTTGACTCCGGAAAGTAACAGACGCTGTTTTGCCGATTCAACCAGCCCCTCTCCATTCTGTGAGATCGCGGCAAGCGATGAGTTTTTGAGTTGGTTGCGGCTTTTGATGGCCAGCAGATACTCCTGTTGTGTTGCAACAAGATCGGGGGAGTAGATCTCCGCGACAGGGCTTTCTTTGCTCACCGAAGCTCCCGCACTGTTGACATAGAGCTTGTCGATACGACCACCAACCCAGGCTGTTACCTTCGATTGTCGTGACTGGTCGAACTGCACAATACCAACGGCATTGATCTCCCTGTTCAGTGTGCCAATTGTTGCAGGCAGAGTAGCAACATTGGCCATGACACGCTGGGTTGGTGAGAGGGAGATGTGACCCGACATCCCAGCCTGCTCCTCAACTGGCAGAGCGCTGCCTGTCGCTGGACTATCAATTTTCTTGATCAGCTCCATTCCACAGATCGGGCAGAGGCCAGGCTTCTCCCTGATAATGAAAGGGTGCATGGAGCAGGTGTAGAGTTGCTTGTGCTGTATCGCCTTTTCGGAGGTTGCCTTTCCCGGCTGTTGCTTTTGCCAGAGAAACCAGCTTCCGCCCGCCGCAAAAGCAAGCATAACAAGCAGTAGGGAGATTGTCATTTTTTTGTTCAGAGCCATGATGATACCTTGATATCGTAAATGTTAGTGCTGTTGCATAAGGAGAGGCACTGCTGCTGGATCGGTTCCAATTGCCGCTTCGAGTTGCGCAAGCGTCATCATATACTCAGCCTGTGATTCGTAGAGTTCGCGCTCATAGTTGAAAAGGGTCATCCTGCTGTCGAGCAGCGTCAAAAAATCAACCTTGTTGACCCGATAGCTGATCAGTGCCGATTCGAGAGATTGTTCTGCCTGGGGAATAGTGCCCTCTTTGTAAAGATCAACCAGTTTACGACGGCGTTCCAGTTGGGTCAGCCCTTCGGTTATGGTGTAGGAGATGCTGTTTTTCAGGGCATTCAGCTCATCAATCGCCATTGATTTGTCAAAAGATGATTCCGCCTCCATCTCCTGGCGTTTTTTTTGCTGAACAGGGAGGTTAAAGGTGACACCAAGGCTCACCATATTATCGCCAGGATCGGTTACCATACCAGTTGAGACCGGTTGACGAAACATATACTCAAGAGAGAGGTTGAAATCGGGATAGCGCTCTTTTTGCACCAGGCGGTACGATGCCTCACCCTTGCTGATCAGACTTGCCATACTTTTTACCTGTGGACGCTGCTCAATGGCTATTGCATTGAGTTGTTCAGAAGTGCGCGCGACAACCGGCAGTGCAAAATCAGGGAGCGGCCCGACAGGCGTATTCCCTGGACGACAGAGCAGATAATTGATATTTGCTTCAAGACTTTTGTGCTGCTGTTGCAGGGTGATCTGCATATCGACCATTTTGGATTTCTCAAGGCCAGCCTTAAAGATATCTTGCTGTACTCCCTGACCAATCGAGTATTTCAATTCGGCAATCGTCAAAAGATCAGTGAGAAGTTTCAGGTTTTTGTCGACAATGAGCAACTCCTTGTCAATAGCCCAAAGCTTATAGTAACTCTCTTTTACCATACGTTTTAACTCAAGCTTGCGCTCTTCCAGAGCCCACTGCCAGGAGTCAGCATCATGCCGGGCAACATCCTGGCGAAGAGCACGCTTTCCAAAAAAAGGGAGTTGTTGGGATATGCCGACCACCCTGGCGGACTGGGGATCCTGGTTGAAAACTCCGGGTTGCCGAGCAAGCATGTTCTGGAGCTTGAACATGATCATCGGATCCTCCAGCGCTGTGGCCTGCCTTGCCTTGCTTGCAAACATCTGCCAGCGGGAGTGAGAGGCCTTCACTTCGGGATTGTTGGCAACTGCCGCAGCAACGAGGCTCTCAAGATTTTCCGGCTGCACTTGTACCTCTGCCGACATTGCCTGAAAAGGCAACAACAGGAAGAGCATTACCACAACAGGCAGATAAACATTTTTCATAGGGAACATCTCACCATCAGTTTATGACAGTAGTGTCCGGTTAAAATA
>SESH01041885.1_pt1 | contig 27483 bp, 25 predicted proteins | sample 3171561 | NCBI WGS metagenome assembly SESH01 (sample SAMN10866947, study PRJNA518727) | freshwater metagenome | biome: subpolar coniferous forest; feature: holomictic lake; material: water; isolation source: holomictic Lake 442 2011 16.5 m and 2014 13 m | place: Canada: near Kenora, Ontario
AGTGAAGCAATGAAAAAATATCTGAAGGGGGTCGTCTTAAAACCGCCAAATTTGATAAGTTATGAGAGTTAAGCGTCGAACATAACTTGATTTTCCTTGTCAAGTTAATGCTGATTTTTATTGGCAGGGATTTGTTCAACTACGGTTTTTAGGATCAAGAAATCCAGTGCCTGAGAAGAAAGAAAAAACAGTATGTTTGTTCGAAAATCGATGGGGTCATCAGGTGTCCTGTGAATTTTTTGTATTGACATATATGTAGTAACATTAATTGATGAAAATAAGATTTGAATGGGATAAGGCAAAAGCTGATAGTAATTTTAGGAAGCATGGTGTTAGCTTCGAAATTGCGACTCGTATTTTTGCAGACTTGTTCGCAGTGGTTAATCAAGATCGCATCGAGAAAGGTGAACACCGCTGGCAAACCTTAGGTCTTGTCGATGGCTATCTATTATTGCTGGAAGCCCATACCGTTCGTGACGACGTGGACGGCACTGAAGTTATTCGTATCATTTCGGCACGTCGCGCCGAACCGAAAGAGAGGAAGCACTATGAGCAAGAACGTTCGTTATGAAATTGACCTTAATAACCTACCACCCCTGACTGATGAGCAGAGATCAGGTCTTAAGGCTCTGTCGGAAATGCCTGACAGTAAAATAGATTATAGTGACATTCCATCACTAGATGATGCATTTTGGAAGAATGCTGTACACAACCCATTCTTCAAGCCAACAAAGACATCAACTACTGTGCGTGTAGATTCTGATGTTTTAGCTTGGCTAAAGAGCCAAGGTAATGGTTACCAAACCCGTCTTAATGCGATCTTGCGAGAAGCCATGTTACGTTCACAAATAGGGCATTAAATAAATAAATAAACAATCTATTCTAAATAACGGGGTCAGAGTAACAATAAAAGCGGGCAAGTCCTGTTTATTATTGGCCGGAAAATCAGATTGGATTTATGGGCGGATTAGGGAATCGATAGCGTCAGATTCGATTGAAGCCTGTAAACAAATCCGTCGAGATTATAAAACCCCGACGGGTTTGTTTGCCATCAGGCAAGCTTTCTTTTTGCCGCGGTAAAAAACTTATCCACCCACCGATACACTAATTACATCACTCCATTGACCTACTTGCTCATCATGCAAGAGATAAATGGCTTTATAGCGCCAGTTATCGGTGGTATTGGGCTCGGTGTTAATGGCCAGTGTGTTAGGTCGCTATTAGCCGGCATTACAGCGTGCTCGGCTGGTTGCCCGGTGTATCGAAAAACCTTTTTCAATCCTGGGCTCACTGTTTAGCGTGCTGGCCCTACCGTTGTGAGCATTGGGCTGACTGGTACGAACCCTTGTCGCACTAAGCCGAATTCCGGTGCTACCTACTTGACTGCCGGGCTAGTTGTGTAGCGTCTTGTAGCAGATGTTTGAAGACCTGGTCCCGGTTTATATTCTGTTTTAGCCTAGGCTGGAGGGCTCCAATCAAGTAGCTGAGTGCTCTGGTCAGTTAGCTCATGGCTTAGACAGGTCACTCAGTGCGAGGTGTCAACTCGCTCTGCAGTCAAGACAGTGTGCCGAGTGTTCGGTTAAGGTGCTCAAGGGCTCTGGTCAGTTAGGCCGGCACGACAAACTATTAGGCTAAATCAAAAAACGATAATTAAGTATGCTACTTTTGTTGCTGAATGCTCTTGAAGCATTCAATAAGGCTCGGCACTTTTGTTGAGTGGCTTTCCTGATAATTAATACATAAAAATATAGACGTCCTTAATATAAAATTCAAGGTTGATGGCATTTTTAATGGTATAAAATAAATACTCAAATCATTAAGCAGGTTATTTACCATGCGTTTTTTCTGTGTCATATTTCTTTTGATTATCTCGATTATAGAAATTGGCCCTGTGCCAATTAGTCCCCTTTTTTTTATTTGGATCGTGTTGTTTAGGCCTGAATGGTTTTATGAGTTGGTACAGAAAATATATGGCAAAAACTAACTGTTTGATTGGTTTTAAGGGTACTTGCATCTATTTATTGGGCGATTTAGCTTTATTGAGCATTGTTTTGCTGCTTTATGAGCTGTTTTGGTGCAATTTTACGCATCATAATAGGTATAATGAAGCGATTGTTGGGTTGATTGGTTTTCTATAGTGGTTGGCCTGTTTATTGCTAATTTAAATCAACAGCTTTGTAAATATAAATTAAAAAACCATGTATAAACGCATACTGGATCATCTTAATACGGCCATCTTATTATTTGATCCTGAACTCATTCTTACCTTTATCAATACGAGCGGAGAAATTCTGTTGGCGGATAGTGCGCATCATTTGGTAGGGCAAACTGCCGAAGAATTATTCAGAACATCAGATCCTGCCTTGTTGATTAATTTGAAGCAGTCGTTGGTAATGGCAGAGCCTTTGGTGGATCGCGCGCTTACATTAAATCGAACAAACCAAAGTGTTACGACTAATTTTAGTGCCACACCCTTAATGGTTAATGAGCAGGTCAGTGAAATATTGGTAGAGTTTCAGCAAGTGGATAATCATTTGCGTATTTCTAAAGAGGAGCAGTTAGTCACGCAACAAAACACCGCTCGGTTGCTGGTTAGAGGTTTGGCGCATGAAATTAAAAATCCGCTGGGTGGCTTGCGGGGCGCTGCGCAATTGTTGGATTTGGAGTTACATGATCCGGAGCTAAAAGAATATACGCAAATCATCATAGATGAATCTGACCGTCTGCAGGGCTTGTTGGATAAAATGTTGGGGCCTAATAAATTGCCAAACAAAAAGTCACTTAATATTCATGAGGTGCTAGAGCGGGTCAGGCAATTGGTTCAAGCTGAATCTAGCGGTAGCCTACTTATTAAAAGTGATTATGATCCCAGTATTCCGGATATCTATGCGGATAAGGATCAGCTTATACAAGCTATCTTAAATATTGCCAGAAATGCAGTGCAAGCGTTGAATGGAAAAGGCAATATTATCTTTAAAACCAGGATTCACCGACAGATGAACATAGGCCGTAAACGCTATAAATTAGCGGTAAAGTGCGACATTATCGATAACGGTCCCGGCGTAGATCCGGCCATGATGAGCCAAATATTTTACCCCATGATTACCGGGCGAGCAGAAGGCACCGGCTTGGGGTTGTCTATTGCACAAGCACTGATTAATCAGCATAGTGGCTTGATTGAATGTAATAGCGAGCCAGGGAAAACTGTATTTTCAATCTCTTTACCCATGGAGACTGGCAATGAATAAGCTTGATACTGTTTGGATCATTGATGATGATAAATCGATACGCTGGGTTGTTGAAAAAGCCTTGCAAAAAGCCGATATTATCACCCGTAGTTTTTCTGTCGGAAAAGATTTATTAAAGGCATTAGATGATGACTTGCCTGATGCCTTGATAACGGATATTCGTATGCCGGGTATGGATGGTCTGGAGCTTTTAGAAAGGCTTCAGCTTAGCCATCCCAATTTACCGGTTATTGTGATGACCGCTCATTCCGACCTGGAAAGTGCGGTTTCGGCATTTCATGGCGGGGCTTTTGAATATTTGCCAAAACCTTTTGATATTAAAGAGGTGGTTAATCTCGCACAACGTGCCTGTATTCATGGGCGACAACAGCAAGGTGATGCAGCGCTTGCGGCGACAGGTAATGCTGAACCTACGCCGGAAATTATTGGCGAAGCACCTGCAATGCAAGAGGTTTTTCGGGCCATCGGTCGCTTGGCTCGGTCACATATAACGGTGCTTATTAATGGTGAGTCAGGTACAGGTAAAGAGTTAGTCGCTAAAGCCTTGCATCGACATAGCCCAAGGGCCGGAAGTCCGTTTATTGCTTTAAATATGGCGGCTATTCCCAAGGACCTGATGGAATCAGAATTATTTGGCCATGAAAAAGGTGCCTTTACGGGTGCCCAAGCGAGGCGGGCAGGGCGTTTTGAACAAGCCAATGGTGGCACATTATTTCTGGATGAAATCGGTGATATGCCGGCTGAGTTGCAAACCCGTCTATTAAGAGTATTAGCCGATGGCGAATTTTATCCGGTGGGTGGGCATCTTGCCATTAAAGTTGATGTGCGTATTATTGCTGCGACGCATCAGAATCTTGAAACCTTGGTTGAGCAAGGCCGCTTTCGGGAAGATTTGTTTCACCGCTTAAATGTCATTCGTGTCCATATTCCTGCTTTACGTGAGCGTAAACAAGATATTCCTTTATTACTGCGTCATTTTTTACATCAAGCAGCGACTGAATTAGGTGTTGAAAATAAAGTCTTAAAATCCGAAGCCGAGAGTTATTTAAGTACGTTGGAATGGCCCGGAAATGTAAGGCAATTAGAGAATAGTTGCCGCTGGTTAACGGTGATGGCCTCAAGTCGAGAAGTTCATTTACACGACTTGCCCCCTGAGTTGCTAAATACGGCAACAGAAAGAGAAGTGATTGGCACTGATTGGGAAGCGCTGCTGAGAAAATGGGTAGATCAGCAATTATTAACAAAAGAAGCCGAGGTTGCCAAGAAAACCATACCAACCGTTGAAGCTATTTTGATTAAAGCGGCTTTAAACTTTACGCACGGTAGACGCCATGAAGCTGCAATTTTATTGGGCTACGGTCGAAATACGCTGACACGTAAAATTCAAGAATTGGGTATTGAGGAATAGAGGTATACTTTTTCGTGTTCTTGTTAATACTCCTCTAAAAAAAGAATAGCCTTATATTAAAGAGGCTCATGGCTATCTTTAAATCGTTTCAAAAACTGTATTTAAAATGATTTCCTTTGTTATGGATAAATACAGACTTTAATTCGTTTTTTACTCCTTCTTTATTCTGTGTAGTCAATTTATAGATACTTAAGATAGCATCTAATCTATTTGTCCTGCTTAATCATTTCTCCAGACTTGTTTTAACGCCCTTAAATCACTTCAAATCAAGGGGGGGGCTTTCAACTTGCACCATCATGACTCATGGGAAAGCTAGTTGCATTGATATGGTGCGTAATGCCTTGAGGGTAATAATGTATTTTGATATGACTTCATTGCGCTTAAGTAAATTTGGTCCAATAGTTTAGGCTTTTATCACGCCAACCAACCCTTGACAGAAGATAGCTAAAGGATTGCACATTGAGTATTTCTCGATGGCGAATCAAATGATTGGATTGTTATTTTAGACTTGGCACAGTCCATGCTTTAAGTAACTTTGAGTCATTACTTTAAAAAGAGAGAGGATCAAATGAAATTGATAACAGCTATTGTTAAACCTTTTAAGCTGGATGATGTCCGCGAGGCGCTTTCAGAAATGGGTGTATCTGGTGTAACCGTAACCGAAGTTAAAGGTTTTGGTCGTCAAAAGGGGCATACCGAGCTTTACCGTGGCGCTGAATATGTTGTAGATTTTTTACCTAAAGCCAAAGTTGAAGTGGCAGTTGCAGATCAATTACTTGATCAGGCGGTTGAAGCGATTACTAAGGCGGCAAACACAGGAAAAATTGGTGACGGTAAAATATTTGTAACAAATTTAGAGCAGGTTGTTCGGATTCGTACCGGTGAAACCGGCGACGAAGCACTTTAATATAAGGGGGAAAAAGATGAAACATTTATTAAATAGCTTTATTTGGGTCGCTTTGTTAGGTTTTGCGGGATTAGCATTGGCTGAACCAGTTGTGGAAGCAGTAACACCCACTATCAATAAAGGCGATACTGCTTGGATGATTGTGGCGACTGTTTTAGTTATTCTTATGGTTATTCCCGGTTTGGCATTATTTTACGGTGGAATGGTACGTGCTAAAAATATGCTTTCTGTTTTGATGCAAGTATTTGTCATTTTTTCCATGATGGCTATTTTATGGGCTCTTTATGGCTATAGTTTGGCCTTTACTGAAGGGAGTCCTTTTATTGGCGGATTTAGTAAGCTATTTTTATTCGGCATAACGCCGGATTCAATGGCAGCTACTTTTTCTAAAGGTGTTTACGTACCTGAATATATTTATGTGGCTTTTCAGTTAACCTTTGCCGGTATCACGCCTGCTTTGATTATTGGAGCCTTTGCGGAACGTGTAAAATTTTCAGCCATCTTAATATTTATGCTGATTTGGTTTACGTTTGCCTATTTGCCAATGGCGCACATGGTTTGGTATTGGGCAGGACCTGATGCTTATACTAATGCCGATACTGGCGCTGCGGCGGGTGCAACAGCAGGCTTTTTGTTTCAAAAAGGCGCGTTGGATTTTGCAGGTGGTACGGTCGTACATATCAATGCCGGTATCGCTGGTTTGATAGGCTGTTTGATTGTTGGTAAACGAATTGGTTATAAAAAAGAATCACTTGCTCCACACAGTGTCACTATGACAATGATTGGTGCTTCTTTATTATGGGTCGGTTGGTTCGGTTTTAATGTGGGATCTAATTTGGAAGCGAATGGTCTTGCCGCATTGGTGTTTGTTAACACTTTATTAGCCAGTGCAGCCGCTACACTTGCTTGGAGTGGAGCTGAATGGATTATTCGTGGTAAGCCCAGTATGTTGGGTGGTGCTTCTGGAGCGATTGCCGGCTTGGTTGCCATCACTCCAGCTTGTGGTTGGGCGGGTCCAATGGGCTCTATCGTATTAGGCTTTGTTGCCGGTGTTGCGTGTTTTGTTGCCGTTACAAGCATGAAGAGTCTGCTGGGTTATGATGATTCATTAGATGCTTTCGGTGTACATGGTATCGGTGGAATTATTGGCGCTTTGGGAACAGCCGTTGTTGCAAGTCCTGCTTTAGGCGGTACAGGTGTTTGGGATTATGTTGCTAACGGTGTAGCTGAATATAGCATGTCAACCCAACTGATCAGTCAAGCTTGGGGTGTTGGTGTTTGTATAGTCTGGTCTGGAGTCGTCTCTTTTGTAGCTTTCAAGTTAATTGATATTGTAATTGGTTTACGTGTTAGTGAAGAAGCAGAGCGTGCAGGGCTTGATATTTCTGAACACGGTGAAACTGCTTATCATATTTGATTTACTTCTTGGTCGATCACCCCGAACTGCATGATGAGTATTGGGTGATAATTGATCCGAATTGCTTGTAATGATTCGCAAAAAAACGGGAGCTTTATGCTCCCGTTTTTTTATCCGAAAAACGTTCTTCGGTTTATGGGGCGAGTTTAGTTTTCAGCATTTTATTGACTTCAGCCGGATTAGCTTTGCCTTGCATCTCTTTCATGACCTGCCCAACAAAGAAAGCGAACACTTTATCTTTTCCGCTACGATATTGATTAACTTGGTCTTGATTGTTGGCAATTATTTTATCAATAATGGCTTCAATGGCGCCCGTGTCTGTTATTTGTTTTAAGCCTTTCTCGGCAATAATTTCATCCGCTGATGACGTGGATTGCCATAGGGCTTCGAAGACTTGTTTGGCAATTTTACCGGAAATAGTATTGTCGCTAATACGGGCTAATAATTCGGCCAAGCGTTCGTCACTAACCGGTGAGTCAGTGATTTCCAGACCCGCTTTATTAAGTGCAGCAGAAAGATCTCCGGTTATCCAGTTGGCGCAGAGTTTGGCTTCACAACCGGATGCTTTAAGTACGGCTTCAAAATAATCGGCTAATTGACGCGAAGCAGTAAGCAGCGTCGCGTTTTCTTCGTCCAAGCTATAAGCCTTTTTAAAACGATCTTTTTTAGCCTGAGGTAATTCGGGAAGTGCAGCCTTTATTTGAGATTTAAAGTCTTCATCAATGATAACGGGCAATAAATCAGGGTCTGGAAAATAGCGGTAATCATTCGCTTCTTCTTTGCTACGCATGGGGCGCGTCTCATCTTTAACCGAATCATATAAACGTGTTTCTTGGACGACTCTGCCACCATTTTCTATCAGTTCAATTTGTCGTTCAACTTCGTGATTGATTGCTTTCTCAACGAATTTAAAAGAGTTAATGTTTTTAATTTCAGCGCGAGTGCCGAATTCTGTTTGACCTTTGGGGCGCACAGAAACATTGGCATCACAACGGAAAGAACCTTCTTGCATATTGCCGTCACAAATCCCTAAATAACGAACCAGTTCATGCAGTTTACGCATGTAAGCAACGGCTTCTTTGGCTGAGCGCATATCGGGTTCCGAGACAATTTCCAGTAAGGGCGTTCCGGCTCGGTTTAAGTCTATCCCGGTTAAGCCGATAAAGTTTTCATGTAATGATTTGCCGGCATCTTCTTCAAGATGAGCGCGAGTAACGCCGATGCGCTTGGTGATGCCATCAACTTCAATATCCAAATGGCCAATGCCAACAATAGGCAACTCCATCTGGCTAATTTGATAGCCTTTAGGCAAGTCTGGATAAAAATAGTTTTTTCTGGCAAATACTGAATAGGGTGCAATATGTGCTTCAATTGCCATACCAAAGATAACGGCCATGCGAACCGCTTCTTGGTTTAGTACCGGTAAAACACCGGGCAAACCTAAATCAACCGCGCAAGCTTGGGTATTAGGTTCCGCGCCATAAGCAGTCGATGCGCCGGAAAAAATTTTTGATTGGGTGGCTAGTTGTGTATGAATTTCCAGGCCTATTACAGTTTCCCATTCCATCGTTATCTCCTTATTCAAACCCTTTGGGCGTATGTTGATGCCAATTTGTTACTTTTTGATATTGGTGAGCAACGTTCAATAAGCGGTCTTCAGCAAAATAATTGCCGATAATTTGCAACCCTACGGGCATGTCTCTAATGAATCCGGCAGGAATTGATATTGCAGGTAAACCTGCCAGGTTGATGGCTATGGTGTAAATGTCGGATAAATACATTTCTATGGGGTCATCCATTTTTTCACCAATTTCAAAAGCGGTAGTCGGTGTTACAGGCCCCATAATGACATCAACATCCGCTAAAGCCTTTTTGAAATCTTCACTGATTAAACGCCGAATTTTTTGGGCTTTAAGGTAATAAGCATCGTAATAGCCGGTAGATAGTGCATAAGTCCCCATAAGAATGCGGCGCTTAACTTCTTTACCAAAGGCTTCGCCGCGAGAACGGGTATATAAGTCGGCTAAATCAACCGGGTTTACACAGCGATAGCCATAACGAACACCATCGAAGCGAGATAAATTGGCAGAGCATTCCGCAGGTGCAATGACATAATAAGCGGGGATGGCCAGCTTAAGATTAGGCATGGAGATTTCTTTGACTTCAGCGCCTAATTTCTTGTATTCATTAATTGCAATTTCAAGGGTTGCGGCCATATCATTGTTTAACCCGTCACCAAAAAATTCTTTTGGCAAGCCGATTTTTAAACCGGCAAGGGAATTGTTCAGTCCGGCGCTGTAATCGGGTACAGGCAGATCAACACTGGTTGAATCTTTTTCATCAAACCCCGCCATTGTTTGCAACATAATGGCAGCGTCTTCTGCATTTTGGGTCATCGGCCCGCCTTGATCAAGGCTTGAAGCATAAGCAATCATGCCATAACGAGATACGCGGCCATAAGTGGGTTTTAAGCCGGTAATGCCACACAGAGCAGCCGGTTGGCGAATAGAGCCACCGGTATCTGTGCCGGTTGCACAAGCCGTCAATCTTGCAGCAACAGCCGCTGCTGAGCCACCGGATGAGCCGCCAGGGACGGTATTGATATTCCAAGGATTTTTAACAGCCCCGTAATAACTGGTTTCATTGGAAGAACCCATAGCAAACTCGTCCATATTGAGTTTGCCGAGCATGACAGCCCCGGCTTGGTTGAATTTTTCGACAACTGTGGCGTTGTAGGGCGCTGTAAAATTGTCGAGCATTTTAGAGCCACAGGTGGTTTTAATATCTAATGTGCAAAAGATATCTTTTTGCGCAATGGGTATGCCGGTTAATAATTCAGCGTTGCCGCTAGCAAGTCGTTGGTCAGCGGCTTTGGCGCTCTGTAATGCCTGTTCTTCGGTGACAGTGATATAGGCATTGAGATGATGGTGTTGCTTGATTCGAGTTAAAAATATGTGTGTTAATTCTAAGCTCGAAAATTTACCTGAACGTAAGCCTTGGGCTAATTCTGTAAGTGTTTTAGTGTGCATTATTGTGTATTTCCTCTACTCAATCACTTTCGGCACTAAATAAAGCCCCGCTTCAATTTGCGGTGCAATCGACTGAAATTTTTCGCGATTATTGTGCTCTGTTACGACATCAGTTCTTAAGCGTTGCGCCTGATCCATGGGATGGGCCATAGGTTCTACATTATTAGTGTCTAACTCACTCATTTGGGTCATTAAAGCCAGTATGCCCGATAAGTCTTTTGTATAGGAATCAATGTCTTGACTGTCAATTCCCAGTCGCGCCAAATGCGCAATTTTGTTCACATCATCTGCCGTTAACGACATTTTGGTCTCCCTAATTAAAAATTAGTTTTATGCTTTTAGCATTCACGAAAAGCCACATTGGTTAGGCACTGCAGGCTGAACATCTTTCAGAATGAGTCTATCCTACATGATATAAACCGCGCGATGCTTACCCTGTAAGAATTTGGTCTATCTCCATTTACCTAAGGCGTGTATATTACTACAGATACCAAACTTATATCTTGCCCAAATACCTGCTTAATTGATAAAGTAGCTCAATTTTATATTGTTTTAAGGAAGCCAATAAAAATGTTCAAAAGAATTCGCGGTCTTTTTTCGAATGACCTGTCAATAGATTTGGGTACCGCCAATACATTGATATATATTCCGGGACAGGGGATTGTGCTCAATGAACCATCTGTTGTCGCCATCAAAGAAGATAGAATTCGTGGCTCAAAAACCATTGCGGCTGTTGGGGCAGATGCTAAACTAATGCTGGGGCGGACACCGGGCAATATTACTGCAATACGTCCGCTTAAAGATGGCGTAATTGCGGATTTTGCAATCACCGAGCGAATGTTGCGTTTTTTTATTGAGAAAGTTCATAAAAAAAACAGATGGTTACGACCCAGTCCACGTATTTTAATTTGCGTACCTTGTGGTTCAACGCAAGTAGAGCGACGTGCCATTCGTGAATCTGCGGCAATGGCTGGGGCGCGTGAGGTTTACCTTATTGAAGAGCCTATTTCTGCTGCCATTGGCGCAGGATTGCCTGTTGATGAGCCCAGTGGATCTATGGTTCTAGATATAGGTGCGGGCACTTCTGAAGTGGCAGTTATATCGATAAATGGTATTGTTTATTCTAACTCTGTTCGTATCGGTGGCGATCGTTTTGATGAAGCTATCATTAATTATGTTCGCAGAAATTATGGCACCTTAATCGGTGAAGTAACTGCTGAACAAATAAAAATAGAAATCGGTTCTGCTTATCCAGGCAATGAAGTTAGAGAAATTGAAGTTAAAGGTCGTAACTTGTCAGAAGGAGTTCCCAGAAGCTTTTCATTGAACAGCAATGAAATTTTGGAAGCCTTACAAGAACCTTTGTCAGGCATTGTTAGCGCCGTAAAACTGGCATTGGAACAAACTCCCCCGGAATTGGGTTCAGATGTCGCAAATCGTGGTATTTATTTAACCGGAGGCGGTGCTCTATTGAAAGATCTTGATCGTTTGCTTTCTGAAGAAATAGGTTTGCCGGTACACATTGCTGAAGATCCATTAACCTGTGTTGCCAGGGGCGGCGGAATGGTGCTGGAAATGCTTGATAAAAAAGGATTATCAACTTTTTCATTAGAGTAAGGCCTCTTTTAAATCGTTTATCAGCTGTGATTTAGATAGGCATTATCGGAGTCACAGTATCTTTTAACTGATATGAGGCACCTGTTATAAAACTTTTATTTGCCACCGGCCCGTCAATTAATACACGATTACTGGTCGCAGTCATTGCTTCGGTTGCTCTTTTAGTAGCTGAACATAGAAGTCAAAAAATGGATGGACTTCGAACCACTTTATCTTTTTTTGTTGATCCTTTAAAGTATTTGGTCGATTTGCCCACTGTTTTATTGGGACAGATTTCCGACTCTGCCACTACCTATCGAAAATTAAAATCAGAAAATGAAAGTCTGCGTGAAGAGCAGCTCGTCCACCAAACCAAGTTACTAAAATTTGCCGCACTCGAAAAAGAAAATATTCGTCTGCGGGCTCTATTAGAAAACTCGTTTAAATTAGGTGAGCAGGTTTTGGTTGCCGAGTTATTGTCTGTCAATATGGCTCCTTATGAACATATCGTTGTCGTTAATAAAGGCACCCGTTTTGGTGTTCACTCCCAACAACCGGTATTAGATGCAAATGGCGTTGTTGGTCAAGTTTTTCGAGCCTTGCCGTTTACGTCCGAAATTATGTTGATTACTGATCCAAATCACGCAATTCCTGTTCAAGTTAACCGAAATGGTTTGTTAACTATTGCGGTGGGCAGTGGACAACTAAACCGTTTGGTACTTCCTTTCTTACCCAGTAATGCCGATATTCGCCCCGGTGATTTACTGATAACTTCGGGCTTGGGGGGGACTTTTCCTCAAGGTTATCCTGTGGCCGTGGTTGATGAGTTTACTTCGCAACCGAATAAGGCTTTTGCTACCATTACAGCCACTCCAAAAGCCATGTTGGATCGCAATAGGGAATTAATGATAGTTTGGAGCAAATCGATACCTGTACCGCTTATCTCAAAGCCGGTAGGAAATGAAGCAGGGAGCAACAATAATGAGGCTAAATAATTACGTTGGTTTTTTTAGAATTACACTGACGCTAGTATTGGCCATGTGTTTAAGAATAGCACCTTGGCCTCCAGAAATAGCAATCTTCAACCCTGATTGGGTGCTTCTTGTTCTAATTTATTGGTCACTTGTGATACCTGATCGAGTGGGTATTTTTCATGCTTGGACATTTGGCTTGCTGACTGATGTTTTGACGGGGCGATTATTGGGTCAATACGCCTTGGCTTACTCGCTGATTATTTATATTTGTCTTAAATTACATAAGCGTTTACGTCAATTTCCCTTTTTGCAACAGGGCTTGTTTATCTTTTTTTGTTTGCTGTTGTCTCAGTTATTACTTTTTTTTATAAAGAATCTTCAACATCCTGCACAACTTAAAGCGTCTTTTTGGTTGCCTGTTTTTACAGGTACGCTTAGTTGGCCTTTAGTTTATGGTTTATTGGGCTTTGTTAGTTTGTTTCGACGCATAAAATAGAGTACGAAACAGCTCATGTCCAATATGTATGCTATTAAAGATCATTCATTCGAAAATCAGTTATATATAAATCGAATTGTTGTTGCTTTTATTGTTATTATTTTATTAACGTCAGGTTTGATTACTCGACTTGTTTATTTGCAAATTGTCGGTCACGAACATTATTCGTTACTTGCAAAAGATAACAGCATCAAAATTGTTCCGTTGATTCCTACCCGAGGCATGATCTATGATCGGCATGGAAAAGTGTTGGCTGAAAATACACCCTCTTACAGCTTGGAAGTCATCCCGGAACAAATCAAGAATATGGATGATACTTTGTTGCGATTACAAAAACTCCTCGATATTTCGAATGAGGAGATTGATCAATTTCAAAAATTACGTAAACGGCAAAAACGCTTCGCTAGTACACCGTTACTATTAAGCATGAGTGATGAAGAGTTGGCAAAGTTTGCTGTAGTCCGGCCTTATTTCCCAGGCGTTGATATTCATACACAATTAGTTCGACATTATCCCTACAGCGATTTAGCGGCTCATGTCGTTGGTTACGTCGGTCGTATTAACGAGGCTGAATTGAAGGAGTTGCCAATAGCCGAATATAGAGGCTCTTCACATATTGGCAAGCTAGGTATAGAACGATCCTATGAAAATGAACTGCATGGTAAAACGGGTTACGCTGAAATAGAAACGAATGTGCAGGCTCGTCTTCTAAATACTTTAAATGAAGTTAATCCAGCCCCGGGTGCAACCCTTTATTTAACCTTGGATATTGATTTACAAAAAACGGCTTATGATGCGTTGGCTGGCTTTAATGGTGCAGTGGTTGCAATTGATATAAAAACCGGCGGCGTTTTAGTGTTTGTTAGTCGTCCAGGGTTTGATCCTAATCCTTTTGTAGTTGGGATAGCGAATGAAGACTATCAAGACTTGCAATCATCAGAGAACCAGCCACTTTATAATCGGGCTTTGCGTGGATTATATCCCCCTGGTTCAACAATTAAACCCTTTATTGCGCTTGCCGGTCTTGAATATGCAGCGATAAGTCCGGAGCAAAAGCTTTACTGCCCCGGCTATTACCAAATACCCGGTGTCACTCATAAATATAGAGATTGGAAAAAAGGAGGTCATGGTTCAGTTGATTTAAATCAGGCGATCACGGAATCTTGTGATGTCTATTTTTATCGTCTGGCAGCGACGTTAGGCATAGATAATATGTATAGTTTTTTACAGAAGTTTGGCTTTGGTGAAAAATCTGGTATTGATTTAATGGGGGAGAAGTCTGGGTTGTTACCTTCTCGCGAATGGAAGCGTGAGCAAAAAAATCAAGCATGGTACCCGGGGGAAACACTTATTACAGGTATAGGGCAGGGTTATCTGCAGGTCACTCCGGTTCAATTAGCCAGAGCTACAGCCACGTTGGCGAACAAAGGCAAAGTAGTTACGCCTTTTTTGGTGAACAAAATTGTCAACGTCCAAGGCACTCGCCCGGGAGTTGAGCCTAGCAATAATATTATTCCACTAAATCCAAGTAATGTTAATTCTGTTATAGACGCTATGATAAATGTAGTTCACAGTGCTCATGGAACTGCAAAAGGTATCAATAAAGATATTAGTTATCAAATTGCGGGTAAAACGGGAACAGCACAGGTTATGGGGATTAAACAAGGTGCAAAATATAACGAAAATAACATAGATTTTAAGTTTCGCGATCATGCTTTGTTTGTATCTTTTGCGCCGGCAAATGATCCTAAAATTGCCGTTGCGGTTGTTGTTGAAAATGGCGGGCATGGTGGTTCAGTGGCAGCACCAATTGCCGGGCAGGTCATTAAGCAATTTTTACAGGAAAATAATGAAAACTGAAACGCGCCATGAGCAATTTGAACCCCCTTCAGTGCTGGGTAATTTCCTTAGAAGATTACACATAGATATTCCTCTATTCATAGGGTTGTTGCTAACTTCGCTACTTAGTTTGTTGGTTCTATATAGTGCGGGCAGTCAGAACATGGATGTTTTGATGCGTCAAGTGAGTCGATTAGGCTTGGCCTTTTTTTTTATGACTGTGCTGGCACATATAGATCCTTACCAATTCAAGCGCTATGCAACCTTATTGTTTGGTCTTGGTATTTTTTTGTTGGTTGCTGTATTGATTATGGGGCAAATAGGTAAAGGCGCACAACGATGGCTGGAGTTAGGGTTTTTTAGGTTTCAGCCCTCTGAAATGATTAAAATTACCACACCTATGATGATCGCTTGGTATTTAGCAGAATATCCATTGCCACCTAAATCAAAGCAGTTGTTTATTGCAACCATTCTTATTGTAATTCCTACTCTATTAATTGCTAAGCAACCTGATCTGGGTACAGCGTTACTGGTTGCAAGTTCGGGCGCTGGTGTTTTGTTTTTTGCCGGCTTATCGTGGCGATTTATGACGGCAATCGTTGTGACATTAGCCTCATTAACGCCTATCATTTGGCATTTTATGCGTGGCTATCAACGTGATCGAGTACTCACTTTCTTAAATCCGGAAGCTGATCCACTTGGAAGGGGTTACCATATTATTCAATCAAAAATAGCTATTGGCTCCGGTGGCATTTATGGTAAGGGTTGGTTGGGTAGTACGCAATCGGAACTGGATTTTTTACCTGAAAGTTCAACTGACTTTATATTTGCGGTATTTGCCGAGGAGTTTGGCTTATCAGGCTGTCTAGGGCTTTTAATATTGTATCTGTTAATCATTGCCCGTTGTTTATATATTGCGTCACAGGCTCAAGATACTTTCAGTCGGCTATTGGCGAGTAGTTTGGCTTTTACTTTTTTTGTTTATGTCTTTGTTAATATCGGCATGGTTATTGGCGTTCTTCCCGTCGTTGGTGTTCCATTGCCTTTAATTAGTTATGGTGGAACGTCCATCGTTACATTATTAGCTGGATTTGGCATTTTAATGTCAATTCATACACATAGAAAATTTCGCTAATCCCCCCCCCTTTAATAAAGCTTAAGGCAAAAGGCCAAGCATGCACGATTCTCCAAGGAAATTCCTCATTAAAGATTTCAATTTAGTTTTGAGTAGCATGCTTTGCGTTATTTGTTTTTCACTCGCCTCCTGTACCGCTAATATAAAAGACACTGATTCAGTTAATGCGTTTATCAATAAAATGATAACAGTGCATCATTTCGACGAAGCAGAGCTTAATAGGTTATTTGAGGCTGTTGAAATAAAAGAGGATGTGATAAAAAAAATATCGTCTCCTGCTGAAGGGATGCCTTGGTATAAGTACCGTAAAATATTTATGACGGATGCGCGTATCAATGACGGGGTTAAGTTTTGGCAAGAAAATGACGAGGCATTAACTGCCGTTGAAAAGCAGACAGGTGTTCCTGCTGAAATTATTATTGCCATCATTGGTGTTGAAACGTCTTATGGTAAAAAGACTGGTAACTATCGAGTTATTGATGCGCTTTCTACCTTGGCTTTTGCCTATCCGCCGCGTAGTCAGTTTTTTCTCAGTGAGCTAGAAAGTTTTTTACTGTTATGTCGTGAGGAACAGATGAGTCCATTGATGCCAGTGGGTTCCTACGCGGGTGCAATGGGGGTGCCACAATTTATGCCCAGTAGTTACATTAACTATGCGACTGATTTTGATAACGATGGTCATCGTGATATTTGGCATAACAATAATGATGTTATTGCCAGCGTTGCAAATTACTTTGTTAAGCATCAGTGGCAGGTTGGGCAGCCTATTGTTATTCCAGCAAAAGCAATTGATGAAAAGTATAAAGCTGCCTTAACTAAAGAGCTTAAGCCGGACTTAAGGGTTGAGCAGTTAGAATTACTTAACTTAATAATATCGAGGCCACTTCCTTTAAATACTAAAATAAAACTGCTCGCTTTTGAACAGAAGGCATTTGGACAAAAGTCAGGTGAAGAACTTTGGGTAGGATTAGACAATTTTTATGTCATTACCCGTTACAACCACAGTCCTTTATATGCCATGGCTGTTTATCAGTTGAGCCAAGCTATTTTAAATAAAAAAGGCACATTCCCATGAATAAACTCATATTAGCCATTATCATTATTGCATTGTACGGCTGTTCACCAGCACAAATAAAAACGACTGATGCGACCTTTAAGCCCTCAGTTTACAGTAGTCAAGCGCTCCAATCAGCAAGCGTTCATCAAACAAGACATCATTCGGTATTGCGCTTAAATAATGATGATGAATTTAACGATATTGCCCAACAAGAAAATCTTTTTCCACGTATCGCTCGTTACATAAAACAAGGTATTGCTTCCTGGTATGGTCCTGGTTTTCATGGTAAAAAAACCGCTACCGGGGAAATATTTGATATGTATGCGATGACTGCCGCACACAAAACATTACCCATTCCATCTTATGCTCGTGTAACTAATCTTGAAAATCATCGCAGTATTATTGTCAGAATAAATGATAGAGGTCCTTTTGTCGGCAACAGAGAGATGGATTTGTCTTATGCTGCTGCAAAAAACCTGGATCTGCAACAAGATGGTACGGGTGCAATAGAAATCAAGGCTATTTCTTCCAGCCAGGCTTTACCACAATTGCAGAAAATTGCTGCAACTCAAGAGCAAAGTGTTTATCTGCAAGTGGGTAGTTTTGGCAGTGCCAAAAAAGCCATGAAATTAAAAAACAAAATTACCGCCTATAATTTACCTGAACCTGATATCCGTTCTTCTACCTATAAAAAAGCTACGCTTTATAAGGTTCAAATGGGGCCAATAAACTCTTCTGAAAAGGCTAAACAACTAAGTCAGCAACTTGCTGAAATTGGCATAACAGATACGCAATTTGTTACTGAATCCAAACAATCTGAAAGTTCGCGTGCTACAATGTAGGAAAATATTGTTTCACTTTTGATTTTAAAGAGTCATGATCCTTTCTAATAAATGCCCCCTGATTTTATTTTTTGTTTTATCCGTTATGTGTTTTCAGGTAAATGCTGAAAACACCGAGATTGCTACTCCTCCCCCACCTACTATAGATGCTTCTGCTTATATTCTTCAGGACTACCATACCGGTAAAGTCTTGGCAGAAAATAACGCGGATGCCAAACTTGCACCAGCCAGTCTCACCAAGATAATGACGGTTTACGTGATCTTTAGAGAACTGGCTAACGGTCACTTGCATTTAGATGATACGGTTTCCATTAGTGAAAAAGCCTGGAAAACGTCTGGTTCGCGTATGTTTGTTGAGCTAGGCAACCAGGTTAAAGTTGAAGATCTTCTTAAGGGCGTTATTATTCAATCCGGTAATGATGCCAGTGTTGCTTTAGCTGAACATGTTGGAGGTAATGAAGAAACCTTTGCTGAAATGATGAATCAGCATGCAATAAGGTTGGGCATGACCAACAGCCATTTCAAAAATAGTGATGGCTTGCCTGTGGAAGATCATTACACTTCTGCACGAGATTTAGCCATATTGACAACCGCTTTAATTAAAGAATTTCCGGATTATTATCGCTGGTTTTCTGAAAAAGAATTTACCTTTAATAAGATTACTCAGCAAAATCGCAATAAATTACTTTCACGCGATGAGTCAGTCGATGGTGTTAAAACCGGGTTTACTGATGATGCAGGTTACTGCTTGGTTGCCTCTGCTCTAAGAGAAGACATGCGGCTTATTTCTGTAGTTATGGGCGCTAAAAGTGCTAATGCCAGAGCCAACGAAAATCAAACCTTGCTAAATTATGGCTTCAGATTTTTTGAGTCTCATCGTTTATATCAAGGAAAAGCAACATTAAACGAATCTAGAGTGTGGAAGGGTGCAAGTAAAACAGTATCTTTAGGTTTAGCCGAAGATATTTATGCAACTATTCCTCGTCGTCAATACAAAGACCTTAAAGCCGTTATTAACATTGATAAAAAAATAACAGCACCTGTTGCAGAAGGCGCAAAGTTGGGCTCTGTCAAAGTAACCCTTAATGATCAGGTTGTTATGGATAAAGACTTAATTGCATTAAAAGCGGTTGATCAAGGTAATATTTTTCAAAGGCTCTCTGATAGCGTTTTAATGATGATGGAGAAATCCGAAGATGGAAAATAAAACCGTTTATCTGAACGGTCAATATCTGCCGCTTAAAGACGCAAAAGTATCAGTGCTGGATCGTGGGTTTTTATTTGGCGATGGCATCTATGAAGTGATTCCTTCATATTCCGGACATTTGTTTCATTTTCAAGATCACCTTCAGCGTCTGGAAAACAGCCTGACGGGTATTCGCTTGGCTAATCCTCATACACGTGAACAATGGCAGGAAATAGTATCACCTTTGCTGGATCGCAATGTTGATCAGTATATTTATCTGCAAATTACGCGTGGTGTAGCATCTAAAAGAGACCATGCCTTTCCTGACAATATTCCTGCTACCATCTTTGCTATGTGCTCCAATATTGTGCCATTTGCAGGATTAAATCAGGGCGTAAAGGCGATCAGCATGGATGATACGCGTTGGAAGTTTTGCAATGTAAAAGCTATCACCTTATTAGGTAATATCCTGCATCGACAAGCCGCAGTAGACCAAGGTTGCGCTGAAGCATTGTTAGTAAAAGACGGTTATCTGATTGAAGGAGCAGCAAGTAATGTATTTGCAGTGATTGATGGCGTTCTCTGCACACCACCCAAAGGTAATGATATTTTACCGGGCATTACTCGTGATGTTATTTTGGATCTGGCACGAAAAAATAATATACCTTACAGTGAAGACAAAATTCCTTTTGCCGCATTACTAGAAGCCAGTGAGATTTGGGTAACCAGTTCAACCCGTGAAATTATTCCTGTTGTTGAATTGGATTCAAAAAAGGTATCCGACGGAAATCCCGGTCCGGTATGGCAAGCCATGAATCAAATTTTTCAGGCTTACAAACAATCGCTGATTATGAGCGAACAAACCTTTTTTGAGTTTCCTTGCGAGTTTCCCGTTAAAGCCATGGGCAAAGCTGGCATGGAGCTGGATTTGTTGGTGATAGAAATTGTGCGTCGCCATGTTCCTGATGTTAAAAATGAGGCGGTAACTTCTCGCCCTAGCAAAGATGGTAATTTCATAGCAATCACAGTCATTATTGAAGCATCCAGCAAAAAACAACTCGATGCGATTTATCAGGATTTAACAGATCATCCTGATATTCTGATGGCTTTGTAGCAGAAATTTTTTGTTGCTTCCTATTGTTATATGAATATTTCCTTATGATTGCCATTCATGTCTTTGACAAAAAAATATAATCTTTAATGTTGACGATACGTAACTTGGGCTTGCAAGATTACGATACAACTTGGCAGGCTATGCAGCGGTTTACTCAGGAACGAAATACGTTTGCCAATGATGAGTTGTGGATAGTTGAACATCCACCGGTTTATACTTTGGGGTTAAATGGTAAGCGAGAACATTTATTAACTATCGGCAATATCCCGGTTATTAATTCTGATCGAGGGGGACAAGTAACTTACCACGGTCCAGGACAAGTAATCATTTATGTTTTACTGGATATTAAACGCTTAAATCTTGGCGTTCGGCAGTTGGTCACACTTCTTGAGCAAGCCATGATTGGCGTTTTATTTCAGCATGACATTGTCGCTGTTGCCAAGTTTGATGCGCCAGGTGTTTATGTCAAGGATAAAAAAATCGGCTCTATCGGTTTGAGGATAAAAAAAAACTGCAGTTATCATGGCTTAAGTTTGAATAATGATATGGATTTAAGTCCTTTCGATGATATTAATACCTGCGGTTATTCAGATCTTAAAGTCACGCAACTGTCTGACTTGGGAGTGACTATTAGCACTAAGCAACTGGCAAGCTCTGTTATTCAGGCAATCACTAAGGCACTATCAACATGACTAATCAAGCACCTTCAAGATCAACTCCTGAGTCTCACGAACGCAGTGCAAAAAAACTGGCACGCATTCCTATTAAGGTTGAGCAGTCCGACACGGTTTTGCGTAAACCAGATTGGATACGCGTAAAGCTTTCAGCCAGTGACGAGATTACAAAAATCAAAGATCTGTTGCGTGACCATAAATTACATACGGTTTGTGAAGAAGCAGCCTGCCCAAACTTATCTGAGTGTTTTCAGCATGGTACCGCTACTTTTATGATAATGGGGGATTTATGCACCCGTCGTTGTCCTTTTTGCGATGTGGCGCATGGAAAGCCATTGCCATTAGATGTCAATGAACCAAAAAATTTGGCGGATGCCATAAAGGCAATGGCTTTAAAATATGTAGTAATTACTTCTGTTGATCGTGATGATTTAAGAGATGGTGGCGCTGGGCACTTTGCCGAATGTATAAATAAAATTCGTGAACAAACGCCCATAACAAAGATTGAAATTTTGGTTCCGGATTTTCGAGGTCGTATTGATAAAGCCATTGCCATACTTGCTGAACAACCGTGCGACGTGTTTAACCATAATCTGGAAACAGTTCCTCGGCTTTATAAGCAGGTTCGACCAGGAGCTGACTATTTAGGCTCTTTGGAGTTGCTGGCCAAGTACGCTAAAGCACAACCACAAACACCTACTAAATCAGGACTTATGCTGGGTGTTGGAGAACAGCAGGAAGAGGTTCACCAAGTTATGAGAGATTTATTATCACATGGATGTTCAATGTTAACGTTAGGTCAGTATTTACAACCCACTAGGTCACATTTCCCCGTAAAAAACTACATTACACCCGAAGAATTTGATCAATACGGTCAATTTGCAAAACAACTTGGGTTTAAGCAAGTCGCTAGCGCACCTATGGTCAGATCTTCCTATCACGCAGATCTTCAAGCTAAATCTATAATTTAGGACTTTTTATTGCACACTTGTTATGTGGGTTGTATTGATTCTAACCCACATAATTATAATAATTTTACCTATGCAATTTTAAGGTTAGTTTTCTCACGGCCTAACATCACCATTAGACATATAAGTGAAAAGCATAGGCATAAACACCATAATTGAATAGAACAAAGCAAAAGCACCGGCAACTTTTAATAACATATACAATTTATCCATAGCACAACCCCTTTTTAATTAGTTTTTATTATGATTAACAATGTATCGCAAACAAATTTAATGGCAAATTAGATTTTGTTCTGTGTAGATTAATAGTAATGTACTTTTTTATTTATTTCTTCAGACAAGTGGCAAAAACTAGTGCAGCTATCAGAAACAGACAATCAAGCCTATTTTGATAAAAACAAAGCCAGAGAGAAAGTCTGTGCCCGTTGGTTAAAAGAACAAAGCAAAACCGTACGTAAATCTATAGCACTTGCGGCTAGTGCGGCTATTATTAACGGCTTGGGTGTCATTGTCCAAGCAAGTGCGCTGGCTTTTTTACTGCAAGCTATTATTATTGACAAGCTGCCCTGGTCAACTTTAATGACACCTTTTTTAGTGTTGGCAGGTGTTTTTATCGTGCGTAGTTTTTGTGTTTACGGGCATCAAGTTTTGGGCTTTGAAGCGGGTGCACAAATCAGGGCATCAATAAGGCAGCAATTGTTAGCGAAGTTTTTAACGTTGGGTCCTGCCGAAATCAAGCAACGTCAAAGTGGTGAATTGTCAGCCATTATGTTGGAACAGGTTGATGCATTTGAAAATTATTTCTCGCGCTATTTGCCACAACAAATAATAGTCGGCGTATTACCTATCATCATGATTATAGTGGTCATGCCTATCAACTGGGTAGTCGGGTTGATATTTTTATTCACCGGGCCGCTGGTACCGATTTTTATGGCCTTGGTCGGTATGGGTGCAGCCTCTGCAAATCGCAGCCAGTTTTTGGCGATGGCAAGAATGAGCGGTTATTTTCTGGATCGTTTGCAAGGATTGCCGACACTTAAATTGTTTGGTCAGGTTGCCCAAGAGTTAAATACGATCAATCAAATAGCGGGCGGGTTTCGGGAAAAAACCATGGCCGTGTTGCGCATTGCGTTTTTATCATCGGCTATTCTGGAGTTTTTTAGTGCAGTTGCCGTCGCTCTAGTGGCTGTGTATGTGGGGCTGGGTTTATTGGGGCAGATTCACTTTGGCCCGGCTGAACAGATCAGTTTTAGGGAAGCTTTATTCGTGTTGCTGCTGGCGCCTGAGTTTTTTATGCCACTTCGGCAATTAGCCATTAATTATCACGACCGTGCTGCAGCACTAGGGGCGGCAGATGCAATCCTTACCATACTGGAAAGAGACGCTGATGTGTTGGAAGCAGGTAATAATGACATAGGATGTGTCGACGAAGGAGGGGCATCAATCGCAAATGAGGAGCTTCGTACCTCAGTACCATCTTACAGTGATTTTCAGGGTAATAAGAGTCTTATCGAGTTTAACAATGTCAGTAAATTTTATGGTCAGCGTCAAGTTTTAACAGATATTAATCTGTGCATTGCCACCGGTGAAAAAATTGCCTTGGTCGGTGAGTCAGGTGCTGGAAAAACCACTCTTTTAAATCTGTTACTAGGTTTTGAGGCAGCAACAGTAGGACAGATATACCTTAATGGCTTACCCGTTAACTGTGAATACGCCGCTAAAGCAATCGCCTGGGTGGGACAAAACGCCTATATTTTTCATGGCAGCATAAAAGAAAATATTGCTCTGGCTGATCCTGACGCCTCTGAACAACGCATTATTAATGCGGCACAAGCCGCTGGTGTCAATGAATTTTGCGAACAGTTGTCCGAGGGTTTGTTAACCCAAATTGGTGAGCGTGGCTATGGTTTATCAGGTGGGCAGATACAAAGAATCGCGTTGGCTCGAGCTTTTTTAAAAAATGCCGACATTATCTTGCTGGACGAACCAACTGCCAATCTCGATGCTACCAACAAAACGGCGCTATTGGCGGTCATTGATCAATTATTTGCTGATAAAACCCTGATTATCGCGACACATGATCCCTTAGTGATTAATAGAATGGCAAAGCGAATAACCTTACAGCAAGGACGATTGGTGTTATGAAAGACTTGTGGTTTTTTCTGAAATTATTCAAACCCCATAGTGGTTGGTTAGTGGGTGGAATCATTTTGTCATTACTCACAGCTTTTGCATCTATCGCATTATTAACGTTGTCCGGCTGGTTTATCAGCGCTTCTGCTTTAGCCGGATTGGTTGCTATTGACGGCAACGTATTAGCCTTCAATTTTATGCTGCCTGCCGCGCAAATACGCGCGTTGGCGATTACCCGGACGCTGGGTCGTTATGGTGAGCGTTTGGTAACCCATGAAGCGACTTTTCGGGTTTTGGCCGGCATACGTAGCTGGTTTTTCCAACAGCTGATTCCCTTAGTTCCTGGACGTTTATCAGTACTCCGTAGCGGTGATTTATTATCACGGATGACGGCAGATATTGATGCACTGGACTCGCTGTATTTGCGCTTGCTCGCACCTGCCATCGTGGCAACTATTGGCGTAACGATCGTTACCGTATTTTTGGCTTTTTATGCACCCGTTATCAGTCTGGCTACTGGCCTTATGTTAGTGGTTGCCTCGGTTGTGGTGCCGTGGATTTTTAATCGTTTGGGACGAAGCGGTGCAGAACAAATAGTCGTTTTGGCGGCTAATTTTCGGATTCGACAAGTGGATATGATGCAGGGTTTTGCTGATTTGTTAGCCAATCAGGCTTATGAGCGCTTTAGCCATTTTCTGCAGCAGTTTTCTGATTTGATGCTAAATACCCAGCGACAAAATAACCGTTTGTCGGCGATTTCTTCAATGATCACCTTTTTGCTGGCGCAAATAACCGTATTGATGGCCTTGGTGCTAGGCGCTATTTTATTTAAAGAAAGCTTGTTATCAGGTACTGATTTGGCTTTGGTTGTTTTTTGTGTGCTTGCGGCTTTTGAATTAGTGACGCCCTTGCCGGTAGCCCTTCAAATGCTGGCAAAACTCCAAAAAGCGGCGCGGCGTATCAGGCAGGTAACAGAAATGTCGCCAACGGCACCTCGGCACATTCAGGCTGAAGCCTTGCCGGAACGTTATGATTTGCAGTTAAAAAATGTCAGCTTTCGTTATCCTGATCAGCAAAATTGGGTTTTAAAAAACATCAGTCTGGCTATTCCACAAGGTAGTAAAATTGCCATAGTCGGTGTTAGCGGCTCAGGTAAAACCACGTTATTACATTTGCTAATGCGCTATTATGATCCCGATCAAGGCAATGTTTTAATGGCAGGACAAAATTTAATGCAATTGGATATCGATCAATTAATGACCTGTTTTGGCGTATTGTCCCAACGCAGTCAATTGTTTGCCGCCAGCATCAAACAAAACCTGTTAATTGCCAAACCCAATGCTTTGGCAATCGAACTGGATGCAGCCATACAAGCCGCAGGCCTTGATAAATTTATCAGCTACTTGCCTGAGGGTCTGGATACTTGGGTCGGTGAAAGTGGTGTAAAAGTATCGGGTGGCGAAGCACGGCGTATCGCCTTGGCACGGCTATATCTTAAAAATGCACCGGTATTGATTCTTGATGAACCCACTGAAGGCCTAGATAGTGATACCGAACGGGATGTTTTTATAGCCCTGGCAAATTTTGCACGAGATAAAACCGTCATCATGGTGACTCACCGTGAAGCAGGTTTGGGTTTGGTGGATGTTGTATATAGTATGGAGCAAGGTGTTTTGAGTAAGCTTTAATAGTATTAGAGCTTGTTAAGGCCTATCTTATGATTTTTCGTAAAAAACCAAGAGAGATATTTAAATGTTAAAAATAACAACCACCACCAAATTATCAGTATTTATTTTTATAGCGTTCATAGCAATATTTTTGATCAATATGAAAACAGTTTCAGCCTTGGAAAAACCATCGTTAAACAAAGCTGTTTTGTTGGAAAAAGCAGTCGAACTTGACAGTAATAAGGTAAATGCAAGAATGATACGGGTCACATTTCCGCCTGCTTTTAAAACGCCTTGGCATACTCATGAAGGACCTGGCCCCCGTTACGTAGTTAAAGGTAAACTAAAGGTTGTTGAAGAAGGCAAAACTAATACATACTCTGTTGGGGATGTTTTTTGGGAGTCCGGAAGTTTGATGTCAGTTGAAAATCTGGGTCAAGAGGTCGCTGAAATAATTATTTTCGAATTGGCACCTTCAAAATAATTAAAAGTATTAGCTTTATTAATATTAATCGATACTTGTAAGATGATTTGTCATAATTAACAACTAAATTAACGCAGTTAAATTTTAGAAAACACCCTATTTGTATACCTGCCACCATTTTTACATAATAATTATAAGAAGGAAGGATATGAAAACATATAATGCTATAAGTCTAAAAACCATCATTAAAACATTACATAGTTTTGCTTTTACGCTGTCCACCGTCACGTTAATCAGTCTATCGATCTCAACAACGCAAGCCGATGAAACCTGCTTGTCACCCTATATGCCCAAAATTGAAGGCCAAGAAGATTTTGTTTATATCTGGACCTTAGGTGTAGAAGGCCTGGGTGATGAACAGGATAAAATGGTTACCGTCGATGTTAATCCTAAATCAAAAAACTACGGTAAAGTTATTAATAGCCTATCAGTTGGTGGACGTAACGAGGCGCATCACTCTGATTTCACTGATGATCGTCAATACTTATGGGCTGGTGGACTTGATACAAATAAAATTTTTATTTTTGATGTTCACACAGATCCAGCCAAACCCACGTTACAAAAAACCATTACCGATTTTGTTGCAAAAAGCGGTGGTATAGTCGGACCGCATTCTACTTATGCTTTGCCAGGCAGAATCATTATTACCGGATTATCCAATAATAAGGATCACGGCGGGCGGACTGCTCTGGTGGAATATACTAACGACGGAAACTATATTGCAACTCATTGGATGCCTACAGATGGTGATTTGCAAGGTGCAATTAAAACCGGCAAATATGCTGATGGTTATGGCTACGATGTGCGCGTATTACCCAATAGTAATGTTATGTTGACCTCTTCGTTTACTGGTTGGAGCAATTACATGATGGATTTTGGCAAAATGCTGACAGATCCAGAAGCGATGAAACGTTTTGGTAATACCGTTGTGCAATGGGATTTGCACACCAAGCAACCGAAAAAAATATTTGATATTCCAGGCGCCCCCCTAGAAATTCGATGTGCATTGCAGACCGGTCATAATTACTGTTTTACGACAACAGCTTTAACATCAAAAATATGGTTGTTATATGAAGATAAAAAAGGCGAATGGCAGTCTAAAGAAGTTGCTGATATTGGAGAGCCTAGCAAAATTCCTTTACCAGTCGACATTTCCATTCAAAGTAATGACAAAATGTTATGGGTAAATACTTTTATGGATGGTAAAACCCGTGCCTTTGATATTTCAGATCCATTTAAACCCCAACAGGTTTTTGAGCAAAAAATAGGGGCGCAAGTGAATATGGTGTCTTCAAGTTGGGATGGTAAG
>SESH01000982.1_pt1 | contig 27393 bp, 17 predicted proteins | sample 3171561 | NCBI WGS metagenome assembly SESH01 (sample SAMN10866947, study PRJNA518727) | freshwater metagenome | biome: subpolar coniferous forest; feature: holomictic lake; material: water; isolation source: holomictic Lake 442 2011 16.5 m and 2014 13 m | place: Canada: near Kenora, Ontario
GTAGTTGCAGCTCAAGAGGGCGGCGGCAGCACAGGCCGAACGTTATGATCGGAGGGAACATGAACAGGAAATGGTATGGCGCGTGGGCTGTCTGGGTGTATCTTTTCATCGCAGGATGCGCCAAAGAAGCAAGGGTGAACGGTCGTATGATCGAACGACAATTCAGCAAACCGTTGGCATCGCTGCGGCTTGCGGCGGAGACTTTCGCCGAGACCGGGGACGCCACGGCGTTCGACGCTGCCAAGGAGCGTATCCGGCAGGAAGGCGTCGTGCGTGCCGGACTCATTGAGGCAGGACGACAAAGCATGCCCGCAGTCGCCGGAAGCATGGTATCGACTTCCCTGCGGCGCAAGCGTTGTGGAACGATCCAGACCGGATTGAGATTCCCGCCCGAACGGACGACGAACCGCGATTCTTGGTTATTGGCCGCATTGAAGGTCGCGTGTGGTCTGCCGTGATCACTTATCGCGGCGAGCATGTGCGGCTGATTTCAATTCGGCGGGCACGACGGAAGGAGATCGTGATTTATGAAAGCGAAGGACTTTGATGCTCAGTTTGACCGCGGGGAGGACGTCACCCAGGCGCTTGACCTGTCCAAAGCGCATCGTCCTGGCCAACAACCCAGGCGAGTGAACGTCGATTTTCCTGAATGGATGATTGGCTCTCTGGACAAAGAAGCCAAACGACTGGGCGTCACCCGCCAGTCCATCATCAAAGTGTGGATTGCCGATCGACTAGAAAAGGTTCCGGCATAGATTCAATGCGAACCAAGCGATGCGCCGCGGCATTAGAATTGGTTGCGATCACTCCAAGGTGTATGTCGCGGTGAACGCCCACGTTCGCAGGCAAAAAGACTGTCGATAGACGGATCCACACCAGGTATCTACCGCGACAAACTGAGAATCAACGATGCGAACAAGCGGGCTGGAGGCAACGCTTAGGAACCCGTCGAACTTAGGCTTTGGATCATTCTAGTGCCTTCTGCCGACAGGTTCCTAGTTGTGCAACCCGCGGATAGCGGGTTGCGAGACCTCAGAAAACGACCAAAATGCCGTTTTGTTTGTCAATTGTTTGCGTCTTATACCGGAATCTGATGCTTGGCGTATGCTTGCCCCATGACTAGCAGCCTGGTCGGCACAAAATCTGTACTGCTCCAGCGCTAAGTCCGACAGGCTGCTAGCGGTGCTTCTCCGATTTAACCCCGACGCCCATCTTGGTGCAGCCCAGTTTGCGGACGCCGCCCATGACCCGGACCACGTGTTCGAACGCCACGGACTTGTCGGCCTGGATCATGACGGACTGGTTCTTCGGGTCGGGGAGTTTGCGGCGCAGCGCTTCGTCGAGCCCGTCCGCGGGAATCTTCTGGTTGTCGATGAGCACGGTGCCGTCGGGCAGCACCTGGATATCCACAAGCTTCTCTGCGGCCTGGGTGTTTTCCGCGGCTTGGGCGCGCGGCAGCTCCACCTTGAGCTGGGATTTGACCAGCGCCGGCGTGATGACCATGAAGATGATGAGCAGCACGAGGCAGATGTCGATGAACGGGATCATGTTGATCTCGCCCATGACACGGTAGCCGCTCCCACTGCCGGAGCCGCCGGATGACGATACTTGCATAGTCGCCTCCTTACTTTAGTTTTTCGACCAGACGGAAGACGGCTACATCTGTTTCCCGGGCGATGCGCTGGATCCGGTTGACAAAGTAGTTGTAGGCCATGGTGGATGGAATGGCCACGAATAGACCCATCGCAGTGGCCACCAGGGCTTCGGAGATGCCGGCAGCCACGACTTCCGGTCCGCCGCCCGAAGCGGAAGAGATGTCGTGGAAGCAGCGGATGATGCCCATCACGGTGCCCAGCAACCCGACAAACGGCGTCGTGCTCGCCACGGTCGCCAGGAGCGGCACGAGCGTCTCCAGCTTGTTTAGCTCGCTCTGCGTGGCATTATGCGCGGCTTTTTCCATGGACGTCCGGTCACCGGCATTGCGGACCACCTCGGCGCACACGGCCCCGATCGGGGTCTTGGCGGCCAGGCAAAACTGCAGCGCCTCGTCGCGCCCTTTCTCGTCCAGTATCTTCATCAGCTCGTTTACAAAGGCTTCGGCATCCCCCTTGGCGCGCGCGAAGACAATAATGCGGTCGAAAAACACGGCTACCGCGATGATGGACATGATGCCCAGCACGCTCAGCACCGGCCACCCGCGGGCGATGATTTCTTTAATATTGAATCCCTGTTCGGTCATGGTTCCTTGCCTTTCTCCGTCTTTTGTTGCTGCTTTTCATCACTTCCACTCCGGTAACCATACATCGGCAGAAACCGGTAGTAAACCTCCAACGAAAGCCCGGCCATGGCCGTGATGATCACCCGGCCGCCGGCCGCGGCAGTGCCTCCTTGCGGATCCCAACTGCCGGCCTCCGGACCGGTCTTGCGTTGAAGTGGCGGGATAACTTCCTTCATCCGCTTGTTCCACTCCTCCCAGGCCTCGCCCTGGTGCTGGTACAAGACCAGCGTGGTGTAGTACAAATAGTAGAAATCCACGCCGCTTCCCGGCAGCGGCTTGGTGCGCAGAAACCCGGCGGTCTCCTTCATGCGGTCGTCGGTGGGCGCGACTTTCTGCAGTTGCCGGCAGAACATGCCCACGGCCGACATGGATGGTGATTGGGTCTGGTTCGGCCCGTTATAACCGTAGATGCCGCCAAATTCGCCGCCAGAGAAATAATCCAGACACTTATCGGCCCGTACCATGGCGTTGCTGGGGAACGGAATGCCGCACATCTTTGCGCTTTTCAAGCCCATGTACTGCCAGCCGAAGACCGACAAGTCATAGCCGTTACCTCTCGGGGTGTAGGTCCAGCCGCCATTATCGTTCTGCGATCTGACGATAAAGTTGACCACGTTGGAACACGGCTGGAAGAGTGCCGAATCGCGGGTGACGCCGTAGGCTTCACACAGCGCAATGGCGGCGATGCCCTGATCGTACATGCCGTTGCCGCTGGCCTCGCCCCGGATGTCGCCGTTCTCCTTGATCTGCCCGAGCATCCAGGCGACGCCGCTCTTGACCGGCTTCAGGTATTCGCAGTCCACGTTGTGCTTCATGCCCCAGCCATAGTAGCAGAGCAGCGCAAACGCCGTGGCTGCCACATCGTGGCCCTTCTGTCCGCCGTGCTTCTCGCTGGACCAGCGCCCGTCGGGCTCCTGATTGCGCGTGAGCCAGGCCAGTGAGCCCTGCACAGAACCCTCGGTCTCTTCGCTTCCGCCCAGCGCATCCACCACATCCTGCGACGGGCGTCCGGTGAATGAAATCAGATCCGGCACACCCCGACTGCCGAAGCCTGCGGGCACCTCCAACTCGACCGAATCGCCGCCGAGGCGTACGGCAGGTCCGGCCTGGGCGCCGCCTTTCTTGGCCAAGGCCGTCATGATCACATCTGCCGAGCCACCCTCGATCCCGGTTTGGCTGGTGGTGCGCCGGCCGGAGCCACCCGTCGCGCTGGCGCGATCGCCGCCGGTTCCGGTAAGTGCGGAGCCGATACCGCCGCCGCCGCCACCCTTTTGGAGTGTGTTTGACGACGCGGCCGTGACGCCCGAATCCGGCAATACACGGAGCACCTCGGTGGCCGAGGGGTTAAAGTAAACCGGCTTCGTATCGATCTGCACTTCCGCTGCGAATTCAGAGGTGGTGGTTTTCTCTACCAGGGCCTTTTCGATCGCCTTGCCGCCCTCGTCAGGGACAGCCGGTGCGGCGTTGCCGGCCGGCGGCTCCTCCAGCGCAATCTTGTCCACATCCGCCACCTGCAGATCGGTCGGACAGTTCTTCAACAGTTCGCTGACCTGGGCAGCCTTGGGCGCGTCCCGCTGGCCAAAGGAGGAGAGCTGCATGGAGGACACTGCGGACGATTCCTTGTCCCTGCGGGCGACCGTGACGGCCAAGGCATTTTCGATGCGGGTAGAAGGTTCCTGTGGGAGATCAGCCTTTTCCTGCACCATTTCGGATTTTTCGATGGGCATGTCGGTGGGCGGCAAAGGTTCGGTTTTGTCCACCTGCAAGGCATCCTTACGTGTTTGGATCTCCTTCTCCATGTCCTGCATGGCCACCTTATCCACCACCATCTCCAGGGCTTCCGTAGAGCTCTTGACCGCCTGCGTGACCGTCCATGTGGCCAGGACGAAGAGAATAGCCGCATGCGCAATCAGCGACGCCATGAGGCACTTGTGGAAACGGTTCGTCAGGTCGCGATACCGCCGGATCATGTAGAGCAGCGCGATCAGGGAGCCCAGGATGGACATGACCCACCACTTGATCCGGTCCATCAGCGCCAGGTAGGACTGCAACCGGGCATAGTCCATGTCGCTTAATACTTCACGCCGGGTAACGGATACCAACCGGGGGGTCTTGGCGCCGGCGGCCGAGACATAGGCCATGTCGTACCCTTGCATCCGCAGGGCCGGATAGCGCTCATCGCCGGCGCTGTTGAGCTCTTCGCCGGCATGGGTTGGTTTCTGAACGACACCCTGGATGATCCGGCTGATGTAGAGATCATAGCCGCCCAGACCCTGTCGGCGGTTGGACGAGAAGTACAGGAGATCGCCACTTGGCGAAAGGGCAGGATCCATGTCATCTGCGCCGGAGCAGGCCTGGGGCAAGTGCTCGACTTGAAGCACGGCAGGCATCTCCGACGACCGGGTCTGCTCACTTGATCGTGCTTGCGGCACGTCCAAGAGAGTCCGGTACAGGTCATAGCCGCCGCGGCCACCGGCGCGATCCGAGGCAAAGTAGAGCGTACGCCCGTCGGCGGAAAGGGAGAGTCCGCGCTCATTGGCCACGCTGTTCACGTTGCTGCCCAGGGGGGCGATGACCTGCCAGCGATTGCTGGAGGTGCGGCCGGCGACCCAGATGTCCGCGCCCCCGCTCCCGCCGGCCCGATCACTGGTCAGGTACAAAAACCGGCCATCGGGGCTCAGCACAGCTTCAAACTCATTGGTGGCGGAGTTCGCGCCTTCCAGGGGGACCGGCGCGCTCCAGGTGCGACCATTCCAATCGGTCAGGTACAGATCGGTGTCCAGGCGGTTGGTGTCGGCGGATTTGCTGGCAATGATGGCGTGCCCGTCATCAGGTGTAAAATGCGCTCCACCTACGATGGCATTGGTTGCGACCGGCCCCGACCAGGCGTCCGGATGGCTCCACAAGGACAAACGCAGTCGCCCCTCCAGTGCTTCATGGTGGATCGTGTCGTTGTCGCTGTAGTGACACCAGAGTGTCGCCCGTACGTCTGAGAAGACAAACGCCAGCAGAATGACCGTTGCAGCGAGAAACAGCACGGGGGAAATCCACACGGCCGCCCGCACCACATGGTGCAGGAACCCGTATTGTCCCGTGGCGCTGTTCGACGCGATGTTAGGCTTGTCCGCCATGTTTCATGTGTTCAACGTTTGGGTGAGCGCTTTTTCCAGTGCCGCACGGCAATCAGGATCGAAATCAGAAACGCCAGCAGTGTTGCACCCGCCAGCATCAGGGGCAAGGCGTAGCGCGACATCAACCAGGACCATTTCGGATTTTTCGAGTAGTCGTAGTGCGGCCAGACACGGCGGCTCATGGAGCCGTACCACTCGTATGGGCCAGTCCCGGATTCGATCCTTCGGTTGAATAGCAGGCCGAACCCCTCCATCCACGTACCTGCCCCCACTTCATCGCCCGCACTGTTGATTTCCGGCCCGAGGTTCTCGCAGGGCGTTGGAATGCGTGTGGCAATCCGGGTTCGGTAGAGATCGAATCCGCCGAAGCTGCTCTTGCGGTTCGAGGAAAAATAGAGGTAATCGCCATGCGGCGACATGGCAGGGTCGATTTCGTCCGACTCGAATGTATTGACGAGACGGGAGAACCGCGCGGCCGGGTAATAGTTGGGCATTTCGGGCAGTTCGTCGAGCGACAGGATGGTCCCGGAGGAGGGGTGGCTCGGGGGTTCGTACCCCAGGCCGTAAAGCGGCGTGTAGCGGTAGTGCGCCTGCAACGAAAGGGCGATGAGCGCCGTGGACATGATCTTGCCGCCCGCCTTGGCATGTCCGGCGGAAGGTGGCCAGCTTCCGTCTTCATCCTGCATATCAAGCAACTCTCGGTGGATGCTGTTGCGCCAGCTCCGCCAGTGCGGTCCCTGGAACTGGTAGCCCGAGAGTGTGCCGTAATAAAGGAAATAGATGTCGCCCAGGCAGCCATTGGTGCCGACCTTGGCGACAGCCTCGAACGCCTGCCGTGAATTGGGCGACAACCCCATGATCTGGCTGCAGAAGAAGCCGGTGGCAATCATGGCTTTCGAGGGGTTGGCCGGATTCTTGGGCTGGTAAGTGAAATCGCCGCCGGATGTGCCGCTGGAGACGCTTTGCAGGAAGGTCTTGATCAGATCGAATGTCCGTCGTTGGACGTGGATACCGGACAATTCCGCACTTTTCAGCGCCATGATGCCCCAGCCGGAAACCGAGAGATCCGGTGCCTCCAGCGGTGCGTATCGCCAGCCACCCATGGTTGGGTGCTGGGCGTCCACCAGGAAGAAGACGGCGGACTGCACGGCCGGTCGCAGGAGTTCGTCCTTGGTGAGCCCATAGGCTTCCGCGAGCGCCAGCGTGCCGATGCAGTGGTCGTACATGCTGTTGCCTGAGGGGCCTCGCAGATCGCCGGTCAGATCATTTTGCTGCGATAGCAGCCACCCCAGTCCCCGGCGAACGGTGTCCTGGTATTGGCAGGGGCGGTCATGGCGCTGGCTGCGTCCATAGAAAGCCAGCAGGGAGAAGGCCGTGGCAGCCACATTGTGCCCTGCGGCGCCTTCGTGCTTGGTGCTGGACCACATGCCGTTAGTCTTCTCCTGGATGCCGGCCAGCCAGGCCAGTGCGCGATCAACGGCGGTTTCCGACTCTATCGTTCCGCCGAGCGCATGCATGACGTTGGTTTCGGAAAGGACGCGTTCGCGCAGCGAGTAGAGAATGCTTTGTGCCCGTTCGGACTCGATGTTTGTCACGCCGGCGGGAACGGCGTCGGCGTACAAGATGTCGAAGTCGCGGACCGGGTAGCGCGCGGCCAGTGTCGCGGCCGGTTCGCTGCGCTCTTCATCTCGCAGGTTGCGCGGCCGGTCGGAGGCGAAATAGAGCGTCCGGTCCGGGGCCGGGGCAGGCGCCTTGTCGTTGAATTTGGAGTTGACGGTGAACGTCAACGGCAGCGGCCAGGCAAAGGTCTCGCCGTCCCAGCGGGCTACCCAGATGTCGTACCCGCCCGGACCGCCCGGCCGGTCGCTGGCGAAGTAAAGAAACTTGCCATCGCGACTGAAGGCGGGGTCGGCTTCGTTGAAGGGGCTGTTCAGGGCGCGAATGGGTTCGGCAGGCCCCCAGCCGAAGTTCAGCCGGTGTGAGAGGAAGAGGTCGAGGCTGCCGTTGGTGCCCGGCTGCACGAAGACCAGCTGCTGCTGATCAGGCGAGATCGCCGCGTGGGCGGCGTTCGACAGCGGGACGGCGAAGGGGACGTCCATGTGGCCGGCGGCTTCCCACACCACGGGTTGGGGTTGAGCCCGGCGGGCCTGCCGCCGGAGGCTCGTCTCGTCGGTGTAGTATTTCCAGGAACGCGGCTGCAGATAGGCCCACGACCACACCACAAAACCGACAGCCAGCAGGACGAGCGTCCAGGCCACGAGCGAGGTCCGCCAGCGCTGCAGCCACTGGAAGATCCTTCGGACAGTACCCGGCTTGCCTCTGACCATGGATGGGATTTCGGACATGATGCGGTTGCGGGCTCCTACTGCGACATGCGGATGCCGTCGAGGCGCTCCTTGGCGGTTTTGGCCGCGTCGGACTTGGGATACAGCTTGAGCACCGACTTGAACTGTTCCTGCGCTTTGACCAATTCGCCCTTGGCCTCCAGCACACGGCCAATTTCCAGCGACGACTTTGCGGACCACTCCTCGTTTCGGTAGTTGGTTTGGACCAGGACAAACTCTACGATCGCCTCGTCATACTTGCGCAGCCCGTACAGGCATTCGCCGATGTGGAACTGGCCGCGGGCGGAAAGAACATCCTTATCTTTGGCCGACACCATGGCGCGAAACTGTTTGATGGCGTCATCGTAACGCTTGAGGCTTTCCAGCGCCCAGCCGTTGTTGAACATGGCCCGCTTGGCGTTCGTGCTTTTCGGGTAGAGACGTAGGAACAGCGCGCTGGTGCGTTCCGCATCGGCCCACTGGCCGAGCAAGCCGTGTGTTTCGCTCAGGCGCAGGAGCGCGAGCTCGTGCACCTTGGGGTCCTCCGCCGGCTTCTCCGGGTCTGCGTTTTGCGACCCCTTGACCGCGGCGGCAAAATGCTCGAGTGCCTTGGCAGCATCGCTCATCCGCGAACGGGCTTCGCCAGCCTGGAGGCTGACGGAGGGGAGCAGGGACGACTGCACGACCGATTCCTTGAACTTCTCAAACGTGGCTGCGGAGTTGGCCCAGTCGCCCTTGTTGAAGTACGCGGTTCCGAGGCGATACATAACCTCCTCGAGCCGCTCGTCGTTTTTGAGTTCCTCCGCGGAGCGGAGAAGGTCGGCGATCGTCTTGTCGTAATCCTTTCCGGTGAACGTCAGCTCAGCCATTTCGGTGCGGCTCTTGACTAGCAGTTCGCTCTTGGGGTACCCATCGATCAGCGCCTGGTAGTACTTGGTAGCCTCGGCCTGGCGGTTCAAGCCCTTCTCGCACCACGCCAGCTCATACAGGACGCGGTCGGCATTTTCTGCTTTCGGGTACTTGTCTTTGTACTGCTGCAACGTGGTGGATGCATTTTGCCACTGCTTGAGCCGTGCCAGGCAAAGGCCCTTGGAGAACAGCGCCGTGTCGGCACGGGGATGCTCAGGAAAACGCTGCAGCAGCTGGTCGAACGCGGCCTGCGCCTTGGCATAGTCGTCCATGGCGAAGAGGATCACGCCCCGCTGTAACGCGGCATCGGGGGCCAACGGATCTTTCGGATAGGCGGTAACTACCGTTTCGAACCTGCGCGCGGCGTCCTCATTCTTCTTCTCGGCCAGGGCAATCCAGCCAAGGTAGTATTCGGCCGAACTCCGCTGCGGCGCGTCGCGGAACCCGGCCAGGAGGGTTTCCAGCGCCTGGCGCGCCGGAGCCAGGTCGCCGCGTTGATACAAGAGCCGTCCGGTCTCGCTCAGAGCGAGCGGGGTGTGCCGGCTCTGCGGAAATCGCTGTGCCAGCAGGGAGAACTGCTCCAGAGCTTCATTGGTTCTGGCCTGCCCCAGGCGCGCCACGCCCATTTCAGCCAGCGCGGTGTCGAGGTTCTCCTCTTTCCCAGTTGCGGACTGCCGCATGAACAGGACCAGGTTGACGACGGCCTTTTCAAATTGTCCGAGACGGAACGCCGCATCGCCAATCAGGAAGGGGAGGGGGAAGAAGAGATCTCCCTTGGGGCGCCGCTGCAGGAGTTGTTCGCCCGAGTCGATCACCTTCTCCCAGGCGTTGGTTTTATAATGGATCAGCGTGATGCGGAACCGGGCGATGTCGGGGGTAGACCCGGTCGCATCCGTCGTGGCGAACTCCTGGAAGGCCGTCGCAGCTTGCGTGAGCCGATCCAAAAGAAAGAGATTTTCAGCTCTGACGATAGCCACTTCGTCCCGCAGGGGGTCGTTGGGGAATCGCGTGAGGTAGTCTTCGCACAGCTTTTGGCTGGCCTCGTACTGCTTCTGGTGGTGGAGGGAGACGGCCTGCAGGCGCAACAAATCGTTCGTCTGCGACCAGGCCGGGAACTGTTGCTGCATGGCGGCAAAACAAGCGGAGGCCTCGGCATAGCGCTGCGCGCTCATGTGAAGATTGCCGGCTTCGTAGTAAAGCTCCGACTGCAGGGGTTGTCCCTGGTGGAGCGGAATGGTCAGGGCGAGAAAGGCAGTTGCCTTCTGGGGTTCGTTCAGGCGGATCAGGGAGCGCGCCAGCAGGAGCGAGGCTTCAGCGGAAATGGCGCTGCTGGGCTTCAGCTCAGTCAATGGCTGAACGACCGTGCAGGTTGTCTTATGATCGCCGGACTCAAACAGCGCCCGTCCCAGGTAGAGCGTGATTTTGCGGCTGACTTCCTCGGCCGGCTTCATTGCCAGCGCTTGCTGGAACGCCTCAACGGCTCGCTCCGGCTTGCCCAGTTCCATGTTGGCCATGCCGATGCGAAACTGAATTTCAATGGCGGCGGAAGAAGCGGCGTTGGTGAGCGCCAGGGTGTAAGCGGTGATGGCCTCGGCGCGGCGGCCCAGTTGGCGGCAGCTCTCGCCGAGGAGAAAGGCCGACTGGCTGGTCATGGCCGTGTCGTCTTTCAGTTTGGGTATCAGGGTGTTCAGGCGCTGAATGGCAGACTCATGCTTCTGCAACTGTACGCTTGCGTAGGCGGCAAGGTACGCGACCCGGAGGCCCGCGGCGTCCTCGCTGTTCAAGGTGATCAGCTTGTCGGCCCACTGAATGGTCTCTGGCCACTTGCTTTGCTGGTACGAGAGCTCGGTTAGGGTGAAGAGCGCGGCGGGCAGATGTTTCTTGCTGCTTCCGCCGGCGACGCCTTCCAGGATCTTCATCGCCTCGGGCACCCGGTTGAGGCGCATCAGGCACTGTGCGCGCAAGACCGCAATCTGATCCGGATCGCCGATTTTGCCGGTGCGGCTGAGCTCGTTCAGGATCGGTTCGGCCTCGGCGTGCTTGGATATTCCGAGGTAGCTCAGCGCCAGCCCGAAGCGCGCCTGATCGGCCTTTGCATGGGTCGGATTCTGTTTCAAAAACGCTTCAAATTCCGGCACGGCTAGAGAATACAGTTTTTTGTTGTAGAGCGCGTTGGCGCTGTAGTACTTCTCCAGGACGGAGTCGATGGCAGTCGCGGCTGCAGGCGCTTGCTGCCCCCAAACCGCCGCGCTGCTTATGCCGAAGATCAGGAGAACGACGAATTGCAGATATAGACGCATAGCGCATTTTCCTCGATATTTTACAACCTTACGCCTCTATGCACTTTCGATTAAACGTATCACGCAGCTTCGCGTTTGTCCACCGCAGAGAACGTATCATCAGCCGTTCGCATGATGGCACGTTCCCCGCGACTTTGGTCGCGGGGACTAGAGATTGGGGCGAAAAGGCGTCCCTTTTCGCCCCAATCTCCGTCCCCTGCCGCACGAGGCGGCAGGTGAGCGCGCCATCATGCGAATGGCTGATGTATTATGGAGCCATGGTTTCGGTAGCAGGAAACACGCCAAAATTAGTCAGCGGCGCACATAAATCGTAACATATTACTGGAGAGTGTGTTGCGCTACTTGCTTGTCTTTGCCCTGGCCGCCGCTGTTAGTGCAAACTGCACGTCCAGCGGCGGAGATGCTCATTTCTGTATGCGGCTACGACCGCCTAGCAGCCTGGTCGGCAGACGGTTTGTAGTTCCAGAAAGCTAAGCCCGACAGGCTGCTAGGCGTGCTGCATGCCGCCCTTGGTGATTTTCACGTTGGCGCGCTCTTCCAGGCGCTCCAGCTTGCCGTCGCGGATCCAGGCAATGCGATCGGAGATGTCCAGCATCTTGGTGTCGTGGGTCGCGGTAATGACCGTCACCTTGTGTTCGGTCTGGAGGCGCTTGAGCAGTTCAATGATCTCGGCCCCGATCTTGGTGTCCAGGTTGCCGGTGGGTTCATCCGCGAGGATCACGGCCGGCGCATTGACCAGGGCGCGGGCGATGGCCACGCGCTGCCGCTGTCCGCCGGACAACTGGCCGGGCAAGTGCCCGATGCGATGTCCGAGGCCGACGAGCTTGAGCACTTCGGCTGCCCGCTCGCGGGCCTGATCCTGGGTGGCGCCGCGCAGGATCATGGGCAGCGCCACATTCTCCAGCGCGGTCATGACCATGACCAGATTATAGGTCTGAAAAATGTAGCCGATCTTGTGACAGCGGATCCAGGCCTGCTTCTCCTCAGGCAGCGAGAAGAGGTCCGCTCCCATGAACTCGATGGTCCCCGTGGTGGGGATGTCCAGCGCGCCGATCATGTTGAAGAAGGTGGACTTGCCGGAGCCGGACGGACCCATGATGGAGAGGTACTCTCCCTCGTAGATGTCCATGGAGATACCGTTCAAGGCCCAGACAATTTCTTTGCCGAGCGTGTACCGGCGGGTCACGTTCAGCGCTCGCGCGATAATGGACGTTCTGTTCATAGTGATTTCTTCCACTGCGTCACTGCCGGGACTTTCAGCGCCAGCATGTTCAGAATCATCAGTTTCTTCGTGAACACGATCACGCCCTCCTCGACAGTCTTGCGGTCGCGACCCGAAGTTGTGATCATGCGATCCACAATCATACGCAGGGTGCTGGTTCCATCCACAAGGCTATAATAGAGTGTTCCGTGCTCGTCCAGTTCGATTTTCCGGCTATAGTCGTAGCGGAGCCAGTCGGCCACGCGGCGGCGCAGGCCATTGAGCTGCTGTTGGCGCCGCAGGTGGATGTTGCCGCGGCTGTCCCGCCGCACCGTGACGTCCTCCGGCTTCAGAGGAATGACGGCAAACGGATCCGCGATGACCGGCCTGGATGTCGGAGGTTTTTTCTTAAACCAATTCATTACCGTTCACTGTTCACCGTCCAGCAGTTCTCATTATGGCGACAAGAATGCCCTTACGGGCACACTACGAACGGCCATTTGCTGTTTCTAGGCCGTTTGTAGTGACGCCGTAAGGCGTTTTTCGCCTTAATGAGAACTGCTGGTCCACCGTCTTCCGTCTTCCGTTTTCCTTCTTCCGTCCTAGTGAATTTCCTGCACCTGGATGTCGATCGCGTCAGCCGTGGTGACGCGCGTGATCAACCCGTCTTCGATCCAGACGATCCGGTCCGAGGCCTTGAGCATCTTGAGGTCGTGCGTGGCGGTGATGATCGTCACGCCCAACTCCGTGCGCAACTGAGAAAAGAGGTGAATGATCTCCTCACCGGTTTTCAGGTCGAGGTTGCCGGTCGGCTCGTCCGCGAGGATGATATCCGGCGAGTTTGCCAGCGCGCGGGCAATGGCCACACGCTGCTGCTGGCCGCCTGACATTTCTCCAGGCTTGTGAAGCGCGCGGTCCTTCAGGCCGACGCGATCGAGGATGCCGATGGCTTTTTCGCGCGCTTCTTCATCATCCATGCCGGCGAAAGACATGGGCAGCGTCACATTTTCGATGCAGGACATGACCTGGATCAGGTTGAAGGTCTGGAACACATAGCCGACCTTGCGGCAGCGCAGCCAGGCCAGCTCATAGGGGTCGAGTTGGGCAATGTCCACCTGATCCATGTAGACCTTGCCCGAGGTGGGCTTGTCAAGGCCGCCGACCATATTGAAGAAGGTGGTCTTGCCGGAGCCGGACGGTCCCATGATGGAGAGGTACTCGCCGCGCTTGACGTCCAGCGACGCCCCGCGCAGGGCATGGGTCTCGGAATCGCCCATCTTGAAGACCTTCTTCACGTCCACGGCGCGAATGACATAGCCGTGCTTTTCAGCCGAACCTTCGGCGGAGAAAAGATCCGGACTGGAAGATTGGAAGGATGGAAGAGTGGAAGCTTGGGGGGGGGCGACAGGGGTATTCATGACAGCCTCCTTGCCCTATCGGAAATAGGACATACGAACGGCAAGCATTCACGCCAGCTTTCCATTCTTCCAGCCTTCCAATCTTCCATTCTTCCGCGGTTCATACGGTGCTCCTCAGTGCGGAAGCCGGGAGCATGCGCGAAGCGATGGCAGCCGGATAGATTGCAGCCATGACGGCCAGCACGATGCCCACGACCGCCGACCCAACGGCCGCCAGGGCCAGCAGGCCATAGGGCAGCGATCCCAGCACCGTGCTAAACGAGTATGTAAAGCCATAGGCCAGCAAGGGGAGCAGGGCCCCGGCGAGTACCCCGAGGATCGCCCCCGCCGCGCCGATCAGCGAGCTCTCGATCAGGAAGAGCATGCGGATGAAGCTCGACAGTGCGCCCAGACACTTCATGGTGCCGATCTCGCGGAAGCGTTCGGTCACGGACATTAGCAGGGCGTTGGAAATGCCGATGACCGTGACGAGCAGCGAAATGACCACGATCCAAAGCGTGCGCGCATGCGCCTGCCGGGCTTCCGCTGCCAGTCTGGCCTTTTGCGCTTCGTGCTGGGCGCCGAAAAAGAACTCGCGTCGTATGGTGTCATCTGCGGCGGCGAAGGACCGTTTGGCCTCCGTGTCGAGCATGACCTTCTGGGCCATGCCCTGTGTCAGCTCCGTCAGCGACACCGGCGCTGTCGAGGCGTTGCCCAGCACCAGCAGTACGCCTGCGCCTTGCCCCAGATTCCTGGCTTCGGCGGGCGTCACGCCGGGCGCCTGCAGACCGAAGCCGCGCAGCGAGGCGGGCTTGGCTGCCACGAGTTGGCTGAGCATCTCCGTTTCCGCGGCGCTCAGCGTGCCGAAGGCTGCGATCGCCAGCTGCTTTCCTTGCACATCGCCGACTTCCGAGCGCACCATGGAGATCATGAGGCTGGCCTGCTGCCGGACTTCACGCTGGGCCGCCACCGCGTTTTTGATGAGCTGCCCCGTGAGGTTGCTCATCAGAAAGGCGATCCCCAACACCACGCCGGAGAGCGTGACCAGCGACCGGCCAACCCGGATGCGGATCCCCTGCACGGAGATGCGAAACGCCGTGCGGAAGGGCAAGCGGGCTTGAATCCCAATTGAAGATTGAAGAGTGGAGATTGAAGATTGGGGAGAAGCAACAGATGCACCTGCGGAAGCCGAATCCAATCGATTCGCAATTCGCTGTCTTCCCGGTTGATTTTCTGGTTCACGCATATCGGCAGCTCTCAGATGTTAATCCTTCAACGAATTGGCGCTCGTTTTGCGGGAGGCGGCAAAAATGAGGGTTAGCTCATTTGCTTCCCCCTGTAAAGGCCCCGCCTGACTCGTTGCGAGGAGTGATTCTTCCACGGCAAACTCCAGCCAGAAAGCAGATTCATCGACTTCTTCCAGTACAATACTGAGTTTGCTGACAAACGCCGGCTTGGATTGGGCGAGGCACGCGGCTCGATAGTTGGCGGCAACCGACATGGAACAACGCATGAGTTGTCCTGTGATAATTTTGCCCATTTCATTTCTGGGCAGTGTCGACGCAAGCTTCACACAACGATGCGCAAACACTTTCGTCCGTTCTTTTAGCTCCGCACTGTTCATGACAGCCCAATCTTCACTTTTCACTTTTCAATCTTCAATCTCCTAGAACGGTGCCGACGACACCGCGCTGACGATCAGGTTGGCGGCCACGCCGAGCAGCGCGATCAACCCGACACCGGTGCCGTAACCCGCAAGGAGCACGGGCATGATCTCCAGGAAGCGCTTGCGCCCGAGTTTCTTGTCAAAGTAGAACTTGCCGATTAATGCTCCGATCACGATCGGCACAAACCCGTGCGGCATCCCCCCGATGCCCCCTACGAAACCGTAGATTGCCATGGTGGGTAGCTTGAAAATCGTCAGCAGGATGAACGCCAGCAAAGAAAAGGCAAACGAGCCCCCGATGATCGAGGGGTGCAAGGCCTGGAAGAAGAGCGGCTGCGCTCCGCCGTTGTCGAGCGTGGCGGAATACAGCACCACGGTTTGCTTCGCCCCGAGTTCCCACATCTTCTGTACAAAGGGGAATTTATCCGATGGGATGGCCCCGGATTTCCAGATGAACGCCCAGAAGACAAAACTGAGAATGAAGCTCAGCGGCACGATCAGGCAGGTGGCCTTGACATAGGACCAGAAGTTGGTGCCGGTCAGTTCGTTCGTGCGGAACGACTGGGCTGCGCCGCCCATGTTCTCGATCGGGATGGGCGCCAGCCAGATCTCAACGCCCTTGTACCCGGAGAGGATGTAAGCCGCCTCGCGCAGGTAAGGGATATCCACGCTCTGGCCGCAGATGCCGACCAGGCGCGCATTGATGTAGGAGATCAGCGGCGTGTAGAGGTAGACGAAGCAGATCAGGAAGATCATGGGGAACTTCGGCACGAGGAGGTGGCAGACCCAGACGACGAGGGCGCCGCAAATCGCGTACAGGCTCAACGCGATCCAGAGCGAGAAGTCGCCGCGCCCCGGCGGCGTATCCCAGATGTTCTCGCGCGGCTTGGACCGGTCAGTCTGCGCGTCTGAGCGTTTGCGCATCTCGCGGACCTTGACCATCATGTCCTTGATGGTCTGGTAGAAGCCGACCACCATGATGGCGAAGGCCACGCCGAACCCGAAACTCATCCAGAAGTCCAGCCCGTTGCAGAAGGTGGTGGAGATCGTGTCCATGCCGGGTTTCCAGCGTGTCAACACCCCCCAGTGATAGAGCATTGGGTTAAGAACCAGGGTCAGGATCAGGGCGGCTAACGACCCCATCACGGCCCAGAACGGCGCCACCATACCCGAAATGAGCAGCCCCAGGTCAATGACCAGTCCGGTGGCTGTGGCTGGCAGTAATTTTTCCGTGAGCGTTGTGCAGTCATACCAGGGGATCGGTATGAACTGGATCGGTTTGGTCAGCAGGGCGCCTGTAACCAGCGGAATCCCGATCTGGATGGCGCCGAAGGCCAGCCCCAGCATGGCACCCAGTGAGAACATGCGCCATTTCCAGGTGGTTTTGCGTTCGCCGGACTCTGAGAGCGCCATGGTGCCCTGGGCGCCGATGGCGGCAAAGGGGAAGGGGAGTCGTTCCACGTCTGATGTGAGACGGAAGAAGAAGTACGAGAGGGTGTAGCTCTTGATGCTGCCGACGATTGTCAGGAAGACCATGAGTCCGATCGGAATCAGCCAATCCGCATGCCACAGGGATCGTTCCGTCAACGCGGGGCTGCCCGGTTGGGGGGCGTACCACGACGGAAATTTTCCCAGCAGGCCGATATCCCGGACCGCATCGCTTTGTATGAAAAACTGACGATAGATAAACCCGGCGAAAGGTCCGCCGCCAGCCATGGATCCCGCCACCATCAGCAGGATCACCAGCTCCTGCTTGCTCATGGTCCGCATGGCGCGGCGGCTGACTTCCGAGAAGATAATCAGCGTGACCCAAGCCGCCGCAATGCCACCACCGGTCATCAGACTCAGATAGATCGCGCCGGGCATCATCAGAAAACCGCAGAATAGCGCGCCGGCCACCGCTACCCAGGTGAATCCGTTCTTGAACTCCGTGGGCGTTTCCAGCACCGAGCGGTACATCTCCAGCTCTGGATCCAGCACGATCTTGTTGTCTTTGGAGCGGTCGGCCATATCAGGATTCCTTCCCCGCCGCGGTTCCGGCCAGGAGCAGTTGCTTGGCTTCGGCGAACATGGCTGTCCGGTCCGCCGGTGTCGTCACCCGCCAATTGAGGAACTGCTTGCGCAGCGTGCCGAGGAACGGCTTGACCCTGCGCTGCCAGGTGAGCACATGCCCGCTCAGCCGCGTGATGGTCATGCGCGCCACGTACTCGCCGGTTTCCGGGTCCGTGGGGAGCGAGATCTCGATCCGCTGTGACACGCCCAGATCATACGGCTTGAGCCAGATCGTCGTGGCGAGCACCGGCACGTCTTCCGTACCCTTGGCGCTGGCTTCCTGACGGATGATGGGCTCGGGCGTGGAGCAGTAGAAGGTACCGGAGCTGCCCATGCCGTTGGCATCCAACCACCGGTGGAAGTAGCTGATTACGGCGATGCGGTCATGCACGGTGAATGTAAAGGGGAGATTGAACTGCATCACGTCGCCCTGGGCCTCTGGGATCGTCCAGTGCGTGGTGTCGGCCGGCGAGGCCATGCGCGCCGCGTCGCGTGCCGGCAGGATGGTGGAGAGCAGCGTGGCCGCCATGATGGCCAGCGAGGCGTAGATGGTCTCGATGGAACTATAGTCCATGTTCAGGCCGCCGGTCATGCCCAGATGGGTCAGCAGCCGCCCGGTTCCCTGGCTGAGCAGGTAGCCCATGAGCGCGCCCACCACGGCATAGACGCAGGCTTCGGCCATGAAGATGAAGAAGACGTGATTCGGCGCCACGCCCACGGCATTGTACACGTAGATCTCGTCCTTGCGTTCGTACACGGAGCCGCGCATGGTGTTGAACACGGTCAGGGCAGCTATCAGAATGGGTACGAGCAGCTCCAGCAGGCCGGTAAAGGTCTTGGCCCGCCGCCGCGAACCGTAATAGGACACGCCATCCACGGCGTAATACGTCGGCTCGCCGATCCGCTCCAGATATTCAAACACGGTGCGGCGCTGCTCCTTGTAGTCTGCGGCCGGCTGCTCCGGCGCCGAGACTTCCAGGCGGTACGGCTTCTTGGGGAAGAGGATCGAGCAGGAGGCGGTAATGAGGTTTTCTCCCTGTCCGGGCGGGAATTGGTTGACGATCAGCACTTGCTGGGGAGCCAGTCGCACAACGTCCTCCGGAACGACCAGATCCTTCCCCTTGGTGCCCATGGATTGCACGCTGTTGATGTCGTATGGCAGAATGGACCGGCCGTCCAGTCCGAGCGTTTTGGCCATCCGTACCGAGTCCAGAATGCCGATGACTTCATACTCGGCCTCCCGGATGGTCACGATCGGATGTCTGGTGTTCACCTCCTCCGGTGTCAGGCCGAGTTCTGCTGCCGTGCTATCCGGCAGGATGACGTAGTTCTTCTCCTTATATCCACGCGCCGCCGCATCCAGCCGTTCGGCCCGGGTTTCCGGCGGGCGGGGGAACCATCCGTTCGTGGTTGTAAGATAGCGATCAATGCCGGAAAAGAGCGGCTCATTCCATTCCATGGCGATACAGCCGCTGAGTTTGACGCGCTTGCTGGCCTTGATCGCCCCGATCTGAAACTCGCGGTCCACGAGAATTTCCGGGTTGGCCAACCCGGTTTGGTATAAGGCGCTCAAGCGTGGGACCATCCAGCGACAGGACGCAATGGGGAAACGGTTGCCGTAGATGCGCCGGATGTTGGCAAGCTCGGAGCCATCCAGCGAGGTATAGTTCGGGTTGCGCAGCATGATGCCGTTCCATTCGGACCGGCCGGTAGGGTATTCGATATCGACGAGGTCCGTCGAAACCGATGTGAAGCAGATCATCACAAAGGTGATCAGGATCAGGGTGACGCACGTCAGGCCTGTGCGCACCTTGCGCCGCCGCATGTTGTTCAAGCCGAGCATGAAGGCCGTGCCGATCACGCCGGCGCGGTTGATGTCCGCCCCTTCCACCTGCCCCTCCCGGCTGCGCAGATCCTTGATGTTCTGCTTGAACTTTTTGCTTACCATGATGATGACCAGCAGGGTCAGCAGGCAAATAATGAAGCCCAGCAGGATCACCAGGGACGACCGCACCATTTCAAAGGCCGGGTGGAACAGGCGCAGCAGCACAAAGACCAAAACAAAAATGACGCCGCTGGCCAGCAACTGCCAGCGGATGTCCGTGAAACCGAAGAGCAGCTTCTCCGCAAAGAACACGAACGGCACCAGCAGGGCGAGATACCAGAGGATCCCCCACACCGCCTGGGAGATGCGCTCGCGGATGACCGGATGGTTGTTGATGGCGTATGCGAGGCTGGTGCCGGCGGCGATGAGGGCTTGCGCCGGCTCGTTGGCTGCCAGCTTGGCGCGGGCATCCGCCAGCCACTCCTTGGCACGGTCGTGAAAGGCGATCATCTGTTCGTCCGCCATGCCGAAGCGCTTCTGCAATTCCAGGCGCTTCTCGTTCGTGCGCAGCATGGAGGCGGCCGCATCCAGCTGTGGCATGGCCAGGAGCGGGGTTTCGCTCACCAGATAGCCGCGTCCATCCAGTTCGGCTTCGTCGGCAATGTTGGTCGTGGCATTGGGGTCTGTGTTCAGCATGAACGCGCGATATTGCAGGATCTCCTTGTTGCCCGGTGCGCCGTCCATAAAACCGACATAGAAACGAAAGTCCGGCTCCATGAGACTTACGTAGCCGCTCTGGTAGGAACGAGTGGGTGCCGAGAGGCCCATCCGGTCCAGATAAGCCGCACTCTGGAAGGACTTGAGCGTGCGCGGATTGCCGCGGTCGAAAAGCGCCACGCTGCTGCACCGAAAAACAGGCACGTTGACCGGCTTGGGCGCTTGCGCGCCGCCGGCCAGCACTTCGCCGCCGGACAGATTCGTGTTGCGAAAGTTGGCCTGGCTAACAATGGACGAGTCTTTAAAGTAGACCATTCGACCGTTTTCGTCGAAGCGCGCCGCATTGACGCTGAACGAAGACCAGCGTGCCAGGCCGAGCACGATGCGGCGCTCGTACATGCCGTAGCAATTGGCTGCCAGCACGGGACACAGGTTCACGCCACGGGAGGCCGAAGGCAGGGATGGCGTGGTGAGGAGTTGGGCAAACGTGCGGATGGTTACCGGATGTGTAGGCACCAACGAGGAGTTGCCGGCTGTTGCGTAAATGGTGCCGCGAATCGACGTGATGCTGTCCCGGGTAGCCCGGATGGTCTTGAACGGAACCCGGCCGTAGGCCACGGACAGCAGGGCGCGGCCAAGGGTTGGAACCTGCTCGTGCAGTGCGTCGAACGTCAAACCGTCCAGGGTGTCTTCCGGTGTGCAGACCTTGGGCGGAAAGAACTCGTAATTTGCCACCGTGAACGCGTGCCGGCCGCACGTGTGCCAGGCCACGGATTCCATGTGTGTGCCCCCCCCGTTCGGGTTGGGCAGTCCAGGACCGCCACCGGCATCACGCGGCCCCCAGGAGGCCAGCGTCCAGGCCGGCTTGTTGTCGCTCAACCGGGGGACCTTTTCCGCGATCGCGGCGGCCAGCTCGGAGCTCTGTGGCTCAGCGATTGAGCCGATATCTTTGATCCCGACCAGCATCGAAAGCGATTTCTTCTTCTTCTCGCCGCCGGAAGAGAGCTCTAGATTGATGGTCAGGGTGTTTTCGTAAGGCTGGAACAGGCGACTCACACCGATCAGGTCGTCGATCTCCCGGATCTGCTGCTCGTGAAAGGCTGCGAGCTCTTGAAACCGGGCGCGGCCCTTATCGACGCAGGCCCAGGTTGTGAAAAGAGGCTGGGACGCCACCTCCCAAAGCGGCGTAGCCATCAAGTTGGCTGAATCGTTGGCTGTCATGCGGGACTTGAGATAGGCGGCCAGCAACGGGTGCGTATTGGCAGGATTTTTGCGATCCTCATCGGTCGCGCGGGCGGGGGAGGGATCGAAGCCTTCCCGGTACACAGGGCTGCCAGCGCGCTGATAGGCCATCTTGGCAATGCGTGAGAGCTCCTGGTTGTCGAGGTCGATCTCGCCGGTTACGACAGCCAAATTCTCCTCGAACCAGCGGCGGAAGGTGACTTCCTCGCCAAGCCAGCGTTCGCGCGTGAGGGTGGAGGTGTTGGTGTTTTGTATGGCACGCGCCACTTCGCCTGTCAGGAGCATCTGCGCGTGCTGCGAAAAGGCGAGGAACTTCTCCTGCTCGCTTCGGCGTGCCTCGAACGTCTGGTAATCCGGCTGCTGCCGGGAGAACTTCTCGATGGCTTCCAGCGTTCGGCACGCGCCGGCCAGGGCCTGGGCGTGACCGGCTGTGGCCACGAAGAGGATGTCCCGCGACAATTGCCCGCGGTAGGGGGCAAAGGCCTGCGCATAGTCGAGCAGCGCGGCCAGCGAAAAGGATTGCTCCGCGCCCGGCGACAGCTCTGGCACCAGCGAATTGCTGTCGTAGAAGGCGCTGACAACCAGAGCTTCGCGTTTGGGCTGTTCCGCCCGCAGCAGGCCGAAGATATTGCGTACCTTGCGCGTTTGCCAGGTGACTTTGCAGCGGATCGTCACCGCTTTGCCGGCCGCCTGTTCAATCGGGCCGCGCACCAGGAACCGCGGGAAGCCAACCTCCGACGCTTCGGCGAGGTCTTGCCACGCGCCGGTGGCGTCCGACGACGCGCGCAGACGGCGGACCAGCTCGTCCTCCCGGACAATAATGGCAGGGATGCCAATGCCGGCCAGCGATTTCCAGTCACCAGCGGCGTCCAGATAGGTCAGCACAATGCTGTTGGACGGCGCATGGCCGCTCAGGTACTTCATGTCCGTGCTTTCCGAGGACACGAGGGTACCCTGGATGCCCTGGGGCGGCAGGCAGGTCGGTTCGAGCCCGGATGGCAGGAAGGGGTAGAGCGTAACCCCCTCCAGCGGACGCCCGGTTTCATCGAGAATTTCGCAGTACTCGGTAATGGGAACCGTGACCTGAAACTCCTGTGTGGTCACGGCCAGGCCGGCGGCGCGGAAAGCCTCCAGGATGAGGGCTTCTGTCCGGTAGAAGCCGGGACTGCCGGAATAACGTCCGTTCCAGCGTTCGCCGGGGAGGGGGGTGCCTGCTTCACTAATGGCCTTTATGTGTGATTCCAGCCGGTTCGTGGTCAGCGCGGCGAGCAGCGGTTCTTCGGAGTAATTCGCGCGGAAAGGCTCGCGATGGGTCCGTTCGGTGCGCTCGCTGAAGGTGACAAACCAGTATAACAACCCTGCGCCGAGCGCCGCAAAAATTGCGGCGACCGCCAGTTGACTGCCCCAGCTGTTGGTGCTCTGTTCACGCATGGGTCGTGTCCACTCTTACGGGATCTTCGAGAATACGGCTTCGCTACCTTGCAAACGCATGCAGATCGCCACCACGTCAAAAATCACGATGCAGGCGATGCAAGCCAGGAACATGCCGACACAGAATGGCACCAGACCGCGGCGGATGCTGTGCGCTCCGCCGATGCGGAACATGCAGAGGCGCACCGCCCAAGCCAGAAAGAGTGTAAACCAGCACCCCTTCATGAAAGCACTCGAGGCCAGCACATACCCGAGCGGGTGGAACGGAAACCAGGCCAGCTTGGCGCGTAGAAACGCCAGCGTGCCGGTGATGACCGCGCCAATGCCGAGCCCCTTGGCGTCCACGTTGCGTACAAAGTTCAGCGGTTGCATCTCCGGATTCTGGAGCAGCGTTCCAGCAGCCAGCGCCCGGTCAGCCGCCTTTTCGCCGTTTTGGAAGCTCTGGAAGGACCAGAATTGATCGTAAAACCAGGGTGTCTTGAGGTTGTTGGAGCCAAAGCCATAGGCCCAGCAGAGGAACACGAACCCGCCGATCAGCAGGCCACCCAGCAACCCCAGAGTCAACCCGGCACCAATGTCGCGCGGCCGGACCTTGAAATGCCGCCCGAGCTCCATCATCTCCACCTGGGCCGGCGCGATGAGCAGGAAACAGGTGGGACAGATGAAGCAGGCGGCTATACTGGCCACCAGCATGCCGGTGGAATGGAACATGGCAAAGCCGCCGACAGCCCCCACAAACTGCATCCCCCAGTACGGCGTCAGGTACCCATAGGGTGCCCCCATCTCTGCACGGATCTTGCTGGCGGCAAACCCGCAGACCAGCATGTACCCGAAGAAAAGCAGGCTGGCGCCCGCGCCCATGCGGGTCCAGATACCCCACCCCACAAACAGGAACAGCGCGACGGCCACCATCAGAAACGCAGTTCGATAGGAAGTCACCTCATGGCTCTCGGTCAACGAACTCTTTCGCCCCACGGCGGCCCGGAAGGCTTGCCACAGATGAATCCTGCCGACCACGACAGCCAGCAGGGCATAGGCAATAAACCCGCCCATGGCCTGCTGCGACTCCCACGGGTAGCCGGGATAGCGCGTGCCGTTGAAAATGATGCCGCAGAGGTTCCAAAGCTGAAAGATTAGAAAGGCCGACCACAAGGAGAACAGAATGTCGGTTTCAATCAGCAGGGCGATCGCCAGAAGACAAAAGGAGAAGCCAATGCCACCCATGTTGATGCCGATCCCCACATCCTTCAGATACGCCTTGATCACCGGGCTGGTGAAGTAGGCATCGAACTTGATCTCCGGTGTAACGCCAAAGGCCGGAAACTGAGGAATATAGAAGTGAATCCCCTTGGCAACCACCAGCGGAATCGTGCAGGCGAACCCCAGCCACATGATCCAGTTGCGGAAGATCGCCAGCCGGTCGTTCTCCATGGCAAACAGGCTCTTGGGGAGAATGGTGAGCGGAAAGGTGAACCGCTCGTTCTCGACCCATTGCTTGCGCATGAGGATGTTCAGCCCCAGGAAACCCAGAAACAGGGCTGCCACGAGCATCCCCCACGCCAGCACCGGCTGCACCCACTGCGACAGGGGAATGTGGCCGGACAGCAGGTACTGGACGCCAGCCAGGCTGAACATGTTGTCTGGGCGTACGCTCAGGAAGTCACGCTCATTGGCGCCTAACGACCCTTTGTTCTTCTCCTGCACGAAGTTACGACCGGCGTACAGCCCTTCTGTAGCCTGCACATTAAAGAATTGGAGGTCCTGCAAAATCAAACCGCCTTGACCGACAAAACCGATGTCCAGCGTCAGCTGCCGGTCCATCGATGCCGGCAGGATCACGGCGTTCACGCCAATACGCTGGAACCCTTCCGGGCTTGCCAGCGTCGGGCTGGTCTCCTGCATGCTGGCCAGCAGAACCGTATCGGAACCGGGAGTTGTGCTCATCCGGATATGATAGGAGGACCCCTTGGTAAAACCGACGCTCTTGACCAGCAGGGCCAGGAGATAATTCTCCCCCGGCACCAGAATCTCGCGACCATGCTCGTCGTAGCGGTCCAACGTGAGCGCCAACCGGCAGACGGCATTGCTGTCCGGATTCTTCTCGTTGCCCAGCATGGGGCTTGACCAGACGCCCTTGCTGCCGCGATTGATGTTGGTCCAGGTGACGCTCCCCCCCTCGGAAAGCGTAAAGCCGCTCAGGCCATTCCGGAACTGTCCGTTGGTGCAGAGGTTCGGTCCATGCGGCCAGAGCATGGGCGGTAGGCTTTCATAGGATTTAAAGTCGCTATTATGAGGAATGGCAGCCACCAGCCCGAAAAGCCGGTGCCACATCCCCTGCGTCATGAGCGGTGCAGCCATGACTAGCGCGGCATAAATAACGACCAACTCGGCCGTGACCAGGCGCAGCGACCGGCGCAAAGCGTAGAGCGCGCCGCCGATTCCCAGCACCACCAGAATCACGCCGACCGCGCTGTTGGGTGGCGAGTTCTCGGCCAGTGGGCCGCCGTAGCCATTAAAGAGCTCTTCGTATTCGATCCAGACGCCCATGAGCAGAAGGCTCACGATGCAGACCACGAACGAACGTAACGTTAACCCCCGCGTCGACGCAGTCGACTTGGGTGATCCGTCGGCGGGGCCAGATTTTGTTAAAGGTTCTTCGGCACGCATTCGGTTAACTCTACTAAAACGTCTATGTTGCAAGCAAAGGAAAAGCGTACGCCAAGCATTGAATTCCAGTATAAGACGCAAACATTTGACAAAAAGAATAGCATTCTGGTCGTTTTCTGAGGTCTCGCAACCCGCTATCCGCGGGTTGCACAACTAGGAACCTGTCGGCAGAAGGCATCGGAACGATCCAGAGCCTAAATCCGACAGGTTCCTAGGCTTGCTGCTTGCGTGCGGCCTTTACCACGCGCAGGCCTAGGAAGGAGAGCCACCAACCCAGCAGGATCTGGGAAGGATAATGTGACTGGGAGTCGACCCGGGACCAGGCGGTCAGGCCGGAGCAGGCGTAGAGCACGGTCTGGGTTACGGGGTTGGAGGACATGCTGGCCATGACCAGAAACGGAATGGCGCCGGCCATGGCATGACCGGAGATACCGTACTGTTTGCCTCTCCACGGTTGCCACTGCGAGCCGTTCTGGTTTTTGGGCCGGTCGCCGCCCAGCGCCCAGGAGGCGCCGTAGGTAACGGGTGCGGCGACCAGAAAGGTGCGTGCAAATTGTATGCCCCACGCGCCCACAGTGGCGGCGGCCGGATTGACGGGCGCCAGCAGGCCGATGGACATGGCCGCGACCGGCGCGAGGATCACCACGGACCGATCGCCGATCTTCTTGGTGGCTTGTAGAACGGCCTTTGCCGTCTGGGTTTCCGAATGGACGTGTGTCCGGTAGGCTTCTTCCAGCCACTGGTCGAGCGGGGTATTGGCCAGAATGGCGCCGATCAGAAAGCCGAGTCCCAGGCGCAGGAGATTGCGCCGTGAATAGAAGCGGCACAGGTCATCCCACAACACCTGCCACACGCGTAAGAGCCAGAGCTTTGGGGTGAATGGCATATGGGTGGTGGGTGGCAGGTGGGGGGTGGAGGGAAGGCAACGGAGAAAACAGAGTGAGGCAACCCTCCGGTCTCTCTGTTGCCTTCTGTTCAAACTCGATTGGGTTGCGGGCTCGCGCTGGGCCCCTTGTGTCCTTACACAAAAAAATGATTTTCGCGCCAGCGAAAATCACATGCGCGTGTTCATCTCAGCGATCTTCTTGAGGATGGCCGCTTCCTCCTCATGGTACATCTCGGAAATTGCGGGGTCGCTGAGGTGGTAGACGCGATCTGCAAAGGTCGTGGATTCGAGGCGGTTGAACAGTCGCTGCTCGGCCTGCTCGATGTCCTTGCCGTAGATGTGGTAGGAGTCGGCCTGCCAGTTCATGCGGGCCAGACGCGTAGGCTTGCCGGTACGTTTCTCGATTTCGGCGGCCACGATTTCGCGGTTGAACATGGTGAAGCCAAACATGTTCATGAAGTTGGCGCCCCAGGCGTCGTTGCTGCGGAAGCGCACGTTGACGTTCAGCCACTGCACGCCGGCTTCATCTGTCAGGATGCGATACCAGAGCGACTGCAGGCAGGGCGGGTCATAGCAGGTAAGGTCAAGGTTGGGCATCCAGGTGATCATCTGTGCCTGGCGCGTAAACGGCTGTGCACAAAGCTTGGCGATGACGTACTCAATCTGGTCCACCTGGATCGGGCCGGTGAAGGCGGTCTGGCCGTCGTGGCGCTCCCGCCACTGGCCGTAATTTTGCAGGCGGCCATGGTAAGTGTATTCCCAGCGCGTATCCTGCGGGTCATTGATGGCTTTAACCCAGTTGTCCTTGCGCCCGTCGAGCTCGTAGACATATTCGCGCAGGTCTGCCAGGCCGCCGGGGAAGGCTTTATGGATCATGGGGTCGGCCAGCGGATCCTCGACGGTGATGTTCATCGTGGCGTCTATGCTCGGCGGATCGCCGGGCTTGTCGTATTGCGTGCGAAACCGCGTACCCTGGGAGTGGAGCGCGAGCAGCGCACGTTCATAAGCTTCGGCCAGCGACTGGCCACGCACCGACAGGACCGGTATGCTCAGCATGTTAGATCTCCTGAAAATGAATTCGGCTGGGTTCAAAGGATACACGGTTGAGGGGGCTGAGACGAGGGAGAAAGTGATCAGGGTAGAGACGGCTTTACGCCGTCTACCCGCCTAGAATTGCCGCTGCATTTGGGTAGAGACGGCTTTACGCCGTCTACCCGCACATGCCAGACAATGGACGTCGTAAAGCCGTCCCTACCGTGAAGGTCTCAGATTCCAGTATAAGACGCAAAGAATTGATAAACAGAATGGCAAGCGGGTCGCTTTTTGAGGTCTCGCAACCCGCGGATAGCACAGTCATTCCGCCTGTT